>Ga0209371_1000037_pt1 | contig 367074 bp, 324 predicted proteins | sample AgamicAtAmrz_FD_187165 | JGI IMG/M metagenome (GOLD analysis project Ga0209371, IMG submission 187165) | Agave microbial communities from Guanajuato, Mexico - At.Am.rz (SPAdes) (version 2) | ecosystem: Host-associated > Plants > Roots > Rhizosphere | place: Guanajato, Mexico | collected...
ATGCGCGCGTGGCGGAACGTTTCGAGCTTTATGCCTGCGGCGTGGAACTTGCCAATGCCTTCGGTGAATTGACCGACGCTGCCGAGCAGAGGCGGCGTTTTGAAACGGAGATGGCGGAAAAGCAGCGTGTCTATGGCGAGACCTATCCGCTGGACGAGGATTTTCTGGCTGCGCTCGCCATCATGCCGCCGGCAAGCGGCATAGCTCTGGGTTTCGACCGGCTGGTGATGCTGGCCACAGGCGCACCCCGCATCGATCTCGTCATGTGGGCCCCGGTTGTGGAATACGGACGATGACAGGCTCTGAGACCATCAAGACACCGGAGGCACTGCTGGAAGCAGGGCTGATCGAAGCCGGCGCACTCGACAGCCTGCGGCCGGTCACGCAGCGTTACGCACTGGCTATCACGCCAGCGGTTGCCGAACTGATTGACCTCGGCGATCCGAACGATCCCATCGCCCGGCAGTTCGTGCCGGATGCGGCCGAGCTTATCCATCTTGCCGAAGAGCGGGAGGATCCGATAGGCGATGACGCCCATAGCCCCGTGTATGGCATCGTTCACCGTTATCCGGACCGGGTTCTTTTAAAGGCGGTGCATATATGCCCTGTTTATTGCCGTTTCTGTTTTCGCCGTGAAATGGTCGGGCCGCAGGGTAATGGCATGATGAGCCCTCAGCAGCTGGACGCCGCGTTCGACTATATAAAGGCGGACCCGGCGATCTGGGAGGTCATCCTCACCGGCGGCGATCCCTTGGTGCTCTCCCCACGGCGACTTTTCGATCTGATGCAACGACTGAAAGACATATCGCATGTGAAGATCGTCCGCTTCCACACCCGTGTGCCCGTAGTCGATCCCGATCGCATCGATGAAGCGATGATCGACGCGCTGAAATCCAGCGGCAAGACGACTTATGTTGCCCTGCATGCGAATCACGCGCGGGAACTCGGCGACGCCGCAAGACTAGCCTCGGGACGCCTCATTGACGCGGGGATCGCCATGGTCAGCCAGACCGTGCTTTTAAAAGGTGTCAACGACGATCCGGCGATTCTTGCCGAACTGATGCGGGCATTCGTCGAGACCCGCATCAAGCCCTATTATCTTCACCACCCCGATCTGGCGCCCGGCACCAGCCACTTCCGCCTGTCGATAGAAGAAGGGCAGCGAATCGTGTCTGCCTTGCGCGGACGCATCTCCGGTCTCTGCCAACCGACCTATGTTCTCGACATACCCGGCGGCCACGGCAAGGCGCCCATTGGCGGAAATGCGGCTGAAAAGACCCGGGACGGCCGTTTTTCAATATCTGACTTCAACGGAAACGATCATATTTATCCGCCGCAGCCATCCGGACACGATTAAAAAAAGCTAAAAAAGCCCGTTGCGCCGGGCCTTTTGAAGCCGGCCCCAAGCGGAAACAAAAATTTCACAATTCCGCCCCTCTCCTGTCATCATAAAGAAAAATATTCTACCTATAACAATCAGCATTGATTTTAGTGCTGGTCTGGATTATCAGTGTGGAACTGGAGAACGAGTCTCCTGATTCCGGATCAACACCAATACAGGGAGTGTGTCATGTCAAAATACAATCGCATCAACGCAATCCTTGGTCTTGAATCCTGGAATGCTGGATTTAAATCCACGTGTTCCCGCTGCTGTCGAATGTGACTTAACAGTCTCAATTTCCTGAAAATCAGTTCGACAACATGCTGTGAGAAGTAGCCACAGCGGGAGTTTATCTATGCAGAAGCAAGTTATTGAATTCGCCGGCGAGCCCGTCGGCATCGTCATCCCGGACAACGACCGGCTGAAGTTTATTGCGGTGAAGTTCCACGTTCACGATCTGGACGAGCAGAAGTTCGACAGTGCGGACGATGTGCGGATCGCGATTCGCGACCTCGTGCGTAATCGGAACCTGGCCGCGGTAGCCTGATGCGCGAAAGCCATCGCCCGCTTACAAAACCGTCAAAACGAAAGCGCGCCCCATATCGGACCCGACATTGTGGGCCGGCGGCGCGCTTTTCCTTTGGCTGACAGTCCTGCCTGCAAGACACCGCCTTCCACTTTAATAGGTCTGCCTATGCAGGTTTTTGCGAAATTCGCAAACGCGCCTAAGCCTCCCACATTTCCTTGTTCCGACAAGGAGCTGAGCTGGCAGGCTCCCGGGACGGGCAGAATGAGAGGCCGTCGCAGACTCTCAAATTGTTATCAGAAGGCCGTAAAGGTCAGCGTTGTCAGCGAACGAACGATGCCCGGAATATTGACGATGTTCTGATTGATGAATTTGCCGATATCCTCTTCCTGCGGAAGATAGATTTTCAGCAGAAGATCATATTCACCGCTGGTGGAATAAAGTTCGGACACCAGTTCGGTTTTATAGATGGCGTCGGCGACATCATAGGTCTTGCCGGGCTCGCATTGAAGCTGAACAAAAATGGGCTTCACGGACATCTCCCGTATTGAAACTTTCAAGGCACGGCTCTGCGCCACGCATCACGGCGCACTATTGGCTGAGCCGCATCGTTCTTGCAAGACCGCGCAAGGGTTTAAGCGGAAAACTCGCCGGCCTCGACGCCGGTTCCACCTCCTGCCTCGGAAACGATCCAGCGCCGAAAGCTTTCAAGCGGCGCGTAACCGGCGCGATCCGGCATGCAGGCGAGATAATACGCCTCCTCGCTTTCCGCCTCGCCGGCAACGGCCGCGACAAGTCGGCCGCTTCGCAACTCCTCTTCGATCATGAAAGCAGGAATGAGCGACACACCGAGACCGGCGCTCGCCGCTTCGGCGATGGTGGTGAACTGATCGAAAAGCATGCCGTGTACATTGTCGAATACCACGCCGTGACTGCGAAACCATTGCTCCCAGGCATCGGGTCGGGTTGTCATGTGGAGTAGCGGCACATGAAGCAGATCATCAGGCGTTGAAAATCGGTGTCGCGTTTTGAAAGCGGGGCTGCATACGGCAACGATCTTTTCGTGCATCAGGAAAACAAGTTCGGTACCCGGCCAGTGCGGCAAGCCGAAATGAATCGCCGCATCGACCGTATCAGTCTTGAAATCGAAAAGCGAAGACCGCGTCAGAAGATTGACGGAAATACCCGGGTGGCGTGCGATAAAAGCGGGTAGGCGCGGCACGAGCCAGCGTGTGCCGAAGCTTGGCAGCACCCCGAGATTGAGCGTGCCGCCATCCGGATTGGCGCGCAGATTGAGGGAAGCCGTCGATATGCGCCGCAGGGCTTCGCGTATTTCCCGGCCATAACCCTCCCCTGCCCTTGTCAACCGGATCGTCTGTCGCTCGCGAAGGAACAGCGCCGCCCCGAGCTGTTCTTCGAGGGCCAGGATTTGCCGGCTGACGGCACCCTGGGTCAGGCCGAGCTCCCGCGCAGCTGCGGTAACGCTGCCGGTGCGCGAAGCGGCTTCGAATGCCGCGAGTAGCGAAAGCGACGGCAAAAAACGGCGAGGCGGCAGAACCATATTCCCTCATGGAATGAACTCTTGACGATATGTCGATATTCAACAGGCGGCGAGGCTTGTAAAGTCTTATAAACAAGGGCTTGTCACTCATACGAAAACCAAATGAACTCGCCCGGACATGGTGGAACGATGTATAATGACCCCCGCTCGCACGGCCTCTGGGAAAAGACCGCGCCGCAGCCACCCGCAACCGCTGCGTTAAAAGGCTCCGTGGCTGCCGATGTCGTTATCGTCGGTGGCGGTTTCACCGGGCAATCTGCGGCGCTCCACCTCGCCGAACGGGACATAAATGTCGCCCTGCTCGAAGCCAGGAAAATCGGCTTCGGCGGCGCGGGGCGCAATGTCGGCCTTGTCAATGGCGGCATGTGGGTCATGCCGAAGGAATTGCCTGGCGTGCTGGGCGAAACTTACGGCGAGCGGCTTCTCGGCCTTCTGGGCAATGCGCCACTTCTCGTGCGAGACCTGGTGGAAAAACACGCAATTCCCTGCGAGATCGAAAAAAACGGAACGCTGCATTGCGCAGTTGGTGAAAAAGGGCTCCGTGAAATCCGCGAACGCTGCGAACAATGGGCCGAAAGGGGCGCGCCCGTTCGTGTTCTCGATGCAGAGGAAACGGCCAGACGCACGGGCACGACAGCCTATTCCGGCGCACTTCTGGATACCCGCGCAGGCACAATTCAGCCGCTCGCCTATGTTCGCGGTCTCGCCGCCGCCGCGCAGAAGGCGGGCGCACGGCTGTATACGGATAGCCCCGTGGTAGCCACCGAACGCAACGGTGGACAATGGGTCGTGAAGACGCCAAACGGATCGGTAACTGCCAAATGGATCGTGGTGGCGACCGAAGCCTACAGCACGGGACCGTGGCAGGTCGTTCGCGATGAACAGATTTATCTGCCCTATTTCAACTTCGCGACCAGACCTCTCGGCGACAATCTGCAAAAAAGCATCCTCCCCGGCCGCGAGGGCTGCTGGGACACGAAGGAAATTCTCTCATCCTTCCGCATGGACAAGGCTGGCCGGCTGGTCTTCGGCAGTGTCGGGGCGCTGCGCGGCACGGGTGCCGCCATTCACCGCGCCTGGGCGAAACGGTCGTTGAAGCGGCTTTTTCCGCAGCTTGGGGATACCGAGTTCGAGTGTGAATGGTACGGCCAGATCGGTATGACCGACAATGCCGTGCCCCGCTTTCACAAATTCGCCGAAAATGTCGTCGGCTTTTCAGGCTATAATGGCCGCGGCATCGCACCGGGCACGGCCTTCGGCAAAGTCATTGCACAGCATGTTCTCGGTGAGATAACCGAAGCGGAATTGCCTTTGCCTTTAACGGAACCAAAAGCGCAGCCCTTCAGGGCTCTGAAGGAAGCCTATTACGAAGCAGGTGCACAGATAGCCCATTTCGCCGGCGAGCGTTTTTGATCCGACTTACGGTCCGACAGAAACATTGGGCCCGATATCTGATTACGACCTTTGCCGTTTCTTGTGTGCTTGCCATCCCCCACAGCTGTCACGGCGTTTCAGTCAGCCCAAATCTTCGGTCTGAAAAGACACTCCCGTGGCGCAGACGCTCATCCCATGCATTCCTGTTGCAAGCAGAGAACTGAGGTTGGAAGCCCCCCAACCCCGGGAATTTTGTCATCCTTCGATATATCCTTGAAAATATAATGAATGCGCGATAGGCCTATCGATATATTCATATGAATATCTCGTACCGGGGCATCACACCATGAGACTTTTGCGTCGCAGCTTCTTCAAAACCATCGCCACAGTGACGTCCTTCTGGCTGGCGGCCTCCTTTGCAGCCGTTCCGGCCCATGCCGCCGAAAAAGTCACGGTGTTTGCCGCAGCCAGCATGAAAAACGCACTGGACGGCATCAACGCCGAGTGGGCGAAGGAAAGCGGTAATGAAGCGGCGGCTTCTTATGCCGCAAGTTCAGCGCTCGCCAAGCAGATCGAGCAGGGCGCACCAGCGGATATCTTTATTTCCGCCGACCTTGCATGGATGGATCATGTCGCTGAAAAGAAGCTGATCAACGCTGACAGCCGCTCCAATCTTCTAGGCAACCGCATCGTTCTCGTCGCTCCCGCCGACAAGGCCAAGCCGGTCGAGATCAAGCAGGGCTTTGATCTTGGGGCTCTGGTAGGTGACGGCCGCCTGGCCATGGGCGCGGTGGATTCCGTACCCGCCGGCAAATACGGCAAGGCCGCGCTGGAAAAACTCGGCGTCTGGTCGTCGGTCGAACAAAAGGTCGCCGGCGCGGAAAGCGTGCGTGCCGCCCTGCTGCTCGTCTCGCGCGGAGAGGCGCCCTATGGCATCGTCTACCAAACCGATGCGGCTGCCGATCCCGGTGTGAAGATCGTCGGCACGTTCCCTGGAGACAGCCATCCGCCGATCATCTATCCCGTGGCCATTCTTTCGGAGGCAAAATCGCCGGCGGCAAAAGCCTATCTGAATTTCCTGAAGTCCGAAAAGGCAACGCCCTTCTTCGAAAAACAGGGCTTCACGGTCTTGAAATAAACTGCTTTCCCTGGCCCAGGGGCCGCAAGAGATGACGGTTACGGGATATGGCGTTGCATTGGTGGACACTCAGCCCTGAAGAATGGACGGCGATCAGGCTCAGCCTGTGGGTGTCCTCCGTTGCCATGCTCGCCAGCCTGCCGTTCGGCATTCTCATCGCCTTGGCGTTGGCGCGCGGCCGCTTCTGGGGCAAGTCTCTCCTCAACGGCATCGTCCACCTGCCGCTTATCCTGCCGCCTGTCGTAACCGGTTTTCTGCTGCTGGTTCTTTTCGGCCGCCGGGGCGCCATCGGACAATTTCTCGACAGCTGGTTCGGCATCGTCTTCTCCTTCCGGTGGACGGGGGCAGCTCTCGCATGCGCTGTCATGGCCTTTCCGCTGATGGTGCGCTCCATCCGCCTTTCCATCGAAGCGGTGGATCGCAAGCTGGAAGAGGCGGCGGGAACATTGGGGGCCAATCCGCTCTGGGTGTTCCTCACCGTTACCCTGCCACTGACCCTGCCCGGCATCATCGCCGGCATGATTCTCGCTTTCGCAAAGGCCATGGGCGAATTTGGCGCGACCATCACTTTCGTTTCGAACATTCCGGGCGAAACGCAGACATTGTCCGCCGCCATCTACACCTTCACGCAGGTCCCGGGCGGCGACGCCGGTGCGCTGCGGCTTACAATCGTTTCGGTTGCGATTTCCATGCTCGCTCTGCTCGTCTCGGAATTGCTGGCCCGCGTAATCGGCAAACGGATGAGCATGGAATGACGCTTTCGGTTTCCATCCGCCACCGTCTTGGCGCCTTCGAACTTGACGCGTCATTCACGTCCGAAGGCGGAGTGACCGCGCTTTTCGGGCGCTCGGGCTCCGGCAAAACTTCAATAATACGCATCATCGCCGGCCTGCTGCGGCCGGATGATGGACAGGTTTCACTTGATGGCAAAATGCTGACCGACAGCGAAAAACGACTGTTTCTGCCGGCGCACAAACGCCATTTCGGTTATGTCTTTCAGGAAGCGCGGCTCTTCCCGCATCTCAGCGTCGCCCAAAACTTGAACTACGGCGGGTGGTTCAATGCGAATAAAACCACGGGCACCGATCGGGACAATATCATCGACATGCTCGGCATTGGCCATCTTCTGCACCGACGCCCGAACAAACTTTCCGGCGGCGAAAAGCAACGTGTGGCTATCGGCCGCGCCCTGCTTTCTTCACCCAGATTGCTGCTGATGGACGAGCCGCTCGCCTCGCTGGACGAACAGCGGAAAGCGGAGATCATTCCCTATCTCGAACGGCTGCGGGACGAGACCAAAATCCCTGTTGTCTATGTCAGCCACTCGATCCACGAGGTCGCCCGTCTGGCCGATCGCATCGTTGTTATGAACGACGGAACGGTGGAAACGCAGGGAAAAGCCGCCGAAGTGCTGGCAAGACCCGATTTCAGCACCCATCTCGAAAGGCGCGAGGCGGGCAGCATTCTTTCCGGGCGCATTGAAAGCTTCGACGAGCGGCATGGGCTTGCCGCCGTAAAGCTAAAAACCATGCTGCTTCACGTTCCGGCAAAAAGCGGAATATGCGGCAGCCCGGTGCGCGTGCTCATACCCGCACGCGATGTAATGCTTGCAACCGTAAAACCTGAAGGCTTGAGCGCGCTCAACATTCTCAACGGCCGTGTCGCAAACGTTTCAGTGAGCGAAGACGCCATGGTCACGGTTCAGGTGGATTGCGGCGGTGACATCATCCAGTCGCGCATCACAGACCTCTCTCGCGAAAGGTTGCAGCTGGAACCCGGAAAACCGGTGCATGCAATCATAAAGTCAGCGGCTATCGATCCCTATTGAGAGCAGCATCAGGATTGCGGTTGGCCTCCAGCCAGTCGATATCCTGATGTAGGGCTTCGTTCATCCGCATTTGCATGTCGCGATAACGCGCCAGCAATTCGGTGCCGAAGACGGTCAGCGCCGCCCCGCCGCCCTGTTTGCCGCCGCGCTGCGATTCGATAACCGGTTGTCGAAACATATGGTTCAGCGCATCCACCAACAGCCACGCGCGGCGATATGACATGTCCATCGCCCGCCCGGCGGCGGAAATCGAGCCGGTCTCGACAATCAGTTCCATCAATTCGATCTTGCCGTGGCCGAGGCGTTGTCCGGGCGGAAAATCAATGCGAAGGACAGGTTTCAGTGGCGGAAGAGCCTCACTCATCGGTTAAAGGCTCCGTCCATGAAGATCGCGATAGGCCTTTTGCGCTCCATCCACCGGCAAGGCCGTCGCCTCATAGACGCCACGCGCCACGGCCCGCGCCATCACAATGGTGGCAAGATGGCAAAGTTCGGCGAAATGAACGCCGCCCTCAAGCGGCTTCTCGCCCGTCGCGGCCGCGAACATGGTGTCACCGTCACTCGGCAAATGGGCGGGCAGAACGGCGCGGGCCAACCCGTCATGCGCCATGATGGAAAGGCGATGTGCCTGCGCTTTCGTGAGTGCGGCATCCGTCACCACCGTACCGATGGTCGTTGCCGTGAGATTGACCCCCTTGAGGCGCAAGGCGGTATTTTCAGGCTCAAACCGTTGCGGAAACCCGCTTCCGCCAAACTCATCCGCCACCTCAAACGGAGCAGACCAGAAATGCCGGCTCGCACCGAGGGTTGCCGAGCCAAGCGCATTGACGGCGACAATAGCCGCCACTTTATATCCGCCGGAACTGACAGCACTTGCCGACCCCAGCCCTCCCTTGAAGGTCGCGGTCGTTGCTCCCGTCCCCGCACCGACCGTCCCGAGTTCGAAATGCGCCGCACGCGCCGCCTTGAAAGCCGCATATCCCATGTCTCGATAGGGCGAATGCAAACCCCAGTCCTTGTCGCCGCCATTCAGAAGATCCATGAGGATCGCCTGCGGCACGATGGGTACGCGGGTGGAACCGACCTGAAGGCCGCGGCCGATCTCGCGCAGCCCGGCCTGAACGCCGCCTGCCGCATCAAGCCCAAAGGCCGAGCCGCCCGACAGCACGAAGGCATCCACGGTTTCAACCGTCATCGCCGGGTCGAGCAGGCCCGTGTCACGCCCGCCAGGCGCACCGCCCAGAACAGAACCTGAGGCAATGGCGGGCTTTTCAAAAACAATCGCCGTAACACCGGAGCCAAGGGAAAGATCGGTAACACTGCCGACCGAAACGCCGTCTATGTCAGTCAGAAGATTGGTGAGTGCCGCCATGCCTTTTCCCTTTTCTCCCGGTATCCCGCCACCATCAGGCACTGTCAACGCAAAACGTGACACGCCTGAGGTCGGCGACGAGCCGCGATCAGGAAAAAACCGCAGTCCCGATCACGGGCGTCGAGGGAACGGCCATGTCCCGCGGCTCCAGCGGTCCGGAAATATATGCCTGATGGCCGGCTTCTATCGCCAGAGCAAAAGCTTCGGCCATGCCGGCCGGGTCCCGCGCCCCCGCCACCGCCGTGTTGAGCAGAACGGCATCGTATCCAAGCTCCATTACGGTGACTGCATGCGACGGGCGGCCGATACCGGCATCAACAATCAAAGGTATGTCGGGGAAACGCGCCCGCATGGATTTCAGCGCCACCAGATTGAGCGGTCCCATGGCGCTACCAATCGGTGCGCACCACGGCATCAAAACCTTGCAGCCCGCCTCCAGCAGCTTCTCGGCGACGACCAGATCGTCGGTCGTATAGGGAAAGACCTCAAAACCATCGTCGCAGAGGATTTTCGCGGCTTCCACAAGCGCAAAGACATCGGGCTGCAGCGTATCGTGATGGCCGATGACCTCCAGCTTGATCCAGTTGGTGCGAAACACCTCGCGCGCCATCTTTGCCGTTAGCACAGCTTCCTTGGCGGTGTGGCAGCCAGCCGTATTCGGCAGGACGTTTCGATCCAGTTCGCGGATCAGTTCGAAAAACTGCCCGCCTTTCCTGCCGCCCGCCATTTCCCGGCGCAGCGAAATCGTCAGAATATCCGTGTTGCTGGCCCGGACCGCATCCGCGAGCACGGCGGGGGATGGGTACCGCGCCGTACCAAGGAGAAGACGGGACGAGACCTCACGGCCATAAAGCATCAGCATGGCTCAGCCTCCCTGCATCGGCGAGAGAATTTCGACGCGGTCAAAATCCTTCAGTTGATAATCGGCGCGCTCTTCCGAATGCACCAGTTCGCCATTCACCGCCGTCGCCAGCCAATCGCCTTCGTATTCGAGGCTGGCAAGCAGGCCGGCCAGCGTCTCGGCGGCGAGATCAAGCTCGTCGCCATTGACAAGAAGTTTCATGATTCTGTTCCTTCTGAGAGAGTTTGGCGAATGATGTCAGCCGCCTGCCGCGCCATGGCCGGAGAAAGCAGAAAGCCGTGCCGGTGCGCGCCGTTGATGAAAATGGTCCGGCAGTCCTGCATGACCCTGGGGAGATTGTCGGGATAAGCAGGACGCACACCCGTGCCGGATTCGATGATCCGAGCTTCGGCAAAAGCCGGATGCACGGCATAGGCGGCATTCAGGAACTCCATCATCGAACGGACGGAAATGGCCCCGGCATCCTCCGTCTCGATCATCGTGGCGCCCACCATGAAGCGGCCAGACTCGCGCGGGACGATGTAAAGCGGAATGCGCGGATGCAACAGCCGGACGGGACGGGAGAGGGATAGCTCCGAGGTAGCAAGGTAGATCATCTCTCCACGCACGCCGCGTAGGTTGGAAATTTCTTCCACTGCTGCAGCTCCGGTGCAGTCCACCGCCCGGTCGAACAATCGTTCATCGACAGGGATGCCCATGTGGAACCGCACACCCATGATAGAAAGCCGCTCATGTAGCGATTTCAGCGCGAGACGCGGATCGAGATGCCCCTCGCCCGGGAAATAGAGCCCGGAGCGGAAGCGACCCGCAAGATCGGGCTCCAGAGCGGCGATCTCGCCCTCATCCACCCAGCGATAACCGCTGGTCCGCGATGCGAAACGCGTGAGCTCTACCCTGTCGCGTGCTGGCGCGACGACCAGCGTGCCATTGCGAACCACAAGGCCGGGAGTTGCCTCGTCCCACCAGTCAAGCGCCACCTTGCCAAGCGTCAGGACCGCTTCCTCCGCATTTTCGCGCTCACACCAGGGCGCCAGCATGCCGCCTGCATAAAACGACGCTCCACGAGAAGGCTCGGCATTGCGCTCCGACACCTCGACAACAACGCCCCTCCGCGCCAGTTCGAAGGCCGCCGTCAAACCGGCGACCCCCGTTCCCTTGACAAGGACGTGCATTTTATTCGGCATTCGCAGGCGTCGGAAGCGGCATGTAAAGCTCACCGCCTTCCTTGAAGCGCGCGGCCATGGCCTCAAGCCCCTCCTTCTGCGCCTCGGCGCGGATGTCGTGGGAAATCCGCATCGAGCAGAATTTCGGTCCGCACATGGAGCAGAAATGCGCAACCTTGTGCGCCTCCTTCGGCAGCGTCTCGTCATGGAAGGACCGAGCCGTATCGGGATCGAGCGACAGGTTGAACTGATCCTCCCAGCGGAACTCGAACCTTGCACGTGACAACGCGTCGTCCCGCACTTGCGCGGCCGGATGCCCCTTGGCGAGATCGGCGGCGTGGGCAGCGATCTTGTAGGTAATGACACCCACCTTCACGTCATTACGATCCGGAAGACCGAGGTGTTCCTTCGGCGTAACGTAGCAGAGCATGGCGGTCCCGAACCAGCCGATCATTGCAGCACCAATGCCGGACGTGATGTGGTCGTAACCGGGCGCAATGTCCGTGGTCAGCGGCCCAAGCGTATAGAAGGGCGCTTCGCCGCAGGTCTTCAACTGCTTGTCCATATTCTCCTTGATCTTGTGCATCGGCACGTGGCCGGGGCCTTCGATCATCACCTGGCAATCCTTTGCCCAGGCGATCTGCGTCAACTCACCCAGCGTTTCCAGCTCCGCAAACTGCGCCGCATCATTGGCGTCAGCGATCGAGCCGGGACGCAGGCCATCGCCCAGCGAGAAGGAGACGTCGTAAGCACGGCAGATGTCGCAAATCTCGTCGAAATGCTCATAGAGGAAACTTTCCTTGTGGTGATGCAGACACCACTTGGCCATGATCGAGCCGCCGCGTGAGACGATGCCGGTGACGCGGTTGACGGTGAGCGGGATGTAATGCAGCCGCACGCCGGCATGGATGGTGAAATAATCCACACCCTGCTCCGCCTGCTCGATCAGCGTATCGCGGAACACTTCCCAATCGAGGTCTTCGGCAATGCCGTTCACCTTCTCCAGCGCCTGATAAAGCGGCACGGTGCCGATCGGCACCGGCGAATTACGGATGATCCATTCGCGGATATTGTGGATGTTGCGGCCGGTTGAAAGGTCCATGACCGTATCCGCACCCCAGCGGATCGCCCAGACCATCTTCTCAACCTCTTCCGCCATTGAGGAGGTGACGGCGGAATTGCCGATATTGGCATTGATCTTGACGAGAAAATTGCGGCCGATGATCATCGGCTCAAGTTCAGGGTGGTTGATATTGGCTGGAATGATGGCGCGGCCCGACGCCACTTCCTGACGCACAAATTCCGCCGTGACATAATCAGGAATATGCGCGCCGAAACTCTCACCGTCACGCGCGAGCTTCTCCTTCGCTGCCTCGCGCCCGAGATTTTCGCGAATGGCGATGAATTCCATTTCGGGCGTGATAATGCCCGCCCGCGCATAGGCAAGTTGCGTCACCGCCTTGCCCGCCGTCGCTTTCAGCGGCTGATGACGTACACCAAATTCAGGCGTCAGGCGTTCGCCGGTGGCGAAACCATTATCTTCCGGTTTGACGTGCCGTCCCTCGTAAGCCTCGACATCACCGCGCGCGACGATCCAGTCATGACGCAGACGCGGCAGACCTTTTTCGATCAGGACCGGATGGTTGAGGTCGGTATAGGGACCTGAGGAATCATAAACCGTGACCGGCGGCTCGCCCGCCGTCGGGTGCACTGCGATCTCGCGCATCGGTACGCGGATATGCGGATGCAAAACGCCCGGCTTATGGATTTTCGTGGAGGCGGCATGCGGGCCGGTTGTAACGACGAGCGGTATAGTCTTGGCAGCGATATTCATCTTGAGGCTCCAAAGTTTAACAGTGGAGACCCAGTTCGAGCCGGAATGATGGAAAATACCTGTGTGCCGAAACGCGGCGCCATGCGCCGCCCGACATCAGGTCTTTGCACCGTCCCTACGCCAGTATGAACTGGATCAGGTTCAACGGGTCACTGCGCATGAAAGCAGAATCTCAGCCCCTTGACGGGACACCCCTGGTGAATGGCCCCAGCAAAAAACACCCTTAGGCTTTTGTCAAGACCGGCGATCCATGCTTGGCAAAGGTGCGGGAATGGCGCATGCTGCCGTTAGTTGTAATTAACCTAACGGTTTAGGCGAATATTATCGTTTGCAACGTAACCATAAGCACAAACCATCCTGATGTGAAATTCATGGGAGATACGTCGGAATGAATGCGACTATACGTGAAATACTGGCAAAATTCGGCCAGCTTCCAACCCCCGTCGATACGATTGCAGATGAAGCCGATCTTTACGCGGCGGGCCTTTCTTCCTTTGCATCGGTGCAATTGATGCTCGGCATCGAAGAAGCATTCGATATCGAATTCCCGGACAATCTGCTGAACCGCAAGTCTTTCGCCAGCATCAAGGCCATTGAAGACACTGTTAAACTCATTCTCGATGGTAAAGAGGCAGCCTGATGAACGTCACCGTCGCGCCGCAGGATGAAACGCTGTCCGCGCGCGCGGGCCGTGTTGCGGCAATTGCCGCCAAATATGCGGACGAGGTGGATGTCACCGGCCGCTTTCCGCAGGAAGCCGTTGATGCATTGAGGCAGGAACGTCTGCTCGGCATACAGGTCCCCTCACTGCTGGGCGGCGAAGGTGCCTCCCTTCAGGAAATCGCCGATATCTGCGCCCGGCTTGGGCAGGCCTGTTCGGCAACGGCGATGATTTTCGCCATGCACCACATCAAACTGTCGAGCCTTGTGGAACATGGAGAGGCGAGCGCATGGCACGCGGACTTCATGCGCCGCGTCGCCGGCGAACAGCTTCTGCTCGGTTCCGCCACGACCGAAGGCGGCATCGGCGGCAATCTGCGTAACTCCATCTGCGCAATCGAAGTCGAAGGTGATAGCTGCCGGCTGGAGAAGGACGCCACGGTCATTTCTTATGGAAGCAACGCCGATGCGATCCTGATTACGTCGCGCGCCCACAAGGATGCCGCGCCCGCCGATCAGGTAATGACCGTCTTCCTGAAAAAACAGTATACGCTTGAGAAGACCCATGTCTGGGATACGCTCGGCATGCGTGGCACCTGTTCGGACGGCTTCCTGTTCCGCGGCGAAGCGCCGGCGGCGCAGATTTTCCCAAAGCCTTTCGCAGAAATCGCTGCACAATCCATGCTTGCAAGCTCGCATCTGCTGTGGAGCGCCGTCTGGTATGGTATCGCGTCGGATGCGGTGCTGCGCGCCCAATCTTTTGTCAGAGCTGCGGCCCGCAAGTCGCCCGGAACGGCTCCTCCCGGCGCGATCCGCCTTGCCGAGGTTTCCACCAAGCTGCAGGTGGTGAAATCCAACATCATAGCCGGTATCAAGGCCTACGAGGACACCAAGAGCGATCCGGAAAAATTGATGTCGATGGCCTTTGCGGTTGCCATGAACAATGTGAAAATCTGCTCTTCGGAAACCATTCTCGAGATCATCGACCACGCCATGCTGGTCTGCGGCATCATGGGCTACAAGAATGGCACGCCCTACAGCCTCGGCCGGCATCTGCGCGACGCGCATTCCGCCCGTCTGATGATTTCCAACGACCGTATTCTCGGCAATTCCGCCAATCTCCTGCTGGTTCACAGGCAGGACACCAGCCTCTTGGGATAAGACCATGGACATGCAAACATCGTTCCTCGATCGACTGTTCGAAGAAGGCCTGCTGATTGAAACGGGTGTGGACGGTCTTTATGGACGCAGCGGCCAGTTCGAGGACGTGATTGCCGCCTTCGAGCGGCTGATCGACCGCACCGGTGGCGCCGATGGCGCTGAAGCGATCCGTTTCCCGCCCGGCATCAACCGCGCCTATTTCGAAAAAAGCGGTTACATGAAGAGCTTCCCGCAGCTCGCCGGCACGGTCCATTCCTTTTGCGGCTGCGAACTGGACCATGTCAGCCTGCTGAAGACCATGGATGAGGGCGGCGACTGGACCAAGGATCAGAAAGCAACCGATATCGTACTGACGCCAGCGGCCTGCTACCCGCTTTATCCAACGATCGCCAAGCGCGGCGCGCTGCCTGCCGGCGGCGGTCTCTATGACATCCAGTCCTATTGCTTCCGCCACGAGCCCTCCAAGGATCCGGCCCGCCAGCAGCTTTTCCGCATGCGCGAATATGTCTGCATGGGCACCGAGGCCAACGTCACCGAATTCCGCCAGACCTGGATGGATCGCGGCGTTGAGATGATGAAAGCGGTGGGGCTCGATGTCACCATCGATATCGCCAACGATCCTTTCTTCGGCCGCGCGGGCAAGATGCTCGCCAACAACCAGCGCGACCAGAACCTGAAATTCGAACTGTTGATCCCGGTCACGTCAACGACCAGCCCGACAGCCTGCATGAGCTTTAACTACCATCAGGACGCCTTCGGCCAGAAATGGGGTCTGAACCTCGATAATGGCGATGTCGCCCACACCGCCTGCGTCGGTTTCGGCCTTGAACGCATCGCGCTGGCACTGTTTGCCCATCACGGTCTCGACGTGAAGAAATGGCCTGCGAAAGTCGTGGAAACACTCTGGGGCTGATTATCCATGCAGCAGATTTTTCCCGGTCTCGATCCCAAAAACTATGTGCAGCATCCGCTTCATTCTTCCGAAAGAATGTGGCCGGAAACCAATTGCTATATTGATTTATGGATCGAGGTGCTGGCCTCGAAAGGCTTATCCCCGGAAGCCATGTTCGGTTTCACCCTGACGCAGGACTTCGAAGGCGACCAGTTCACCTTCTTCAAGGTGCCGCTGGAAGACCTCGAAGCCCTTTATGGCGTTCGCGCCACCGAGCTTGCGATCTTCGATAAGGTGGAAAACCACATCCAGGCGCAGCTGGAACGCGGCCGCATCTGTCTGATCGAGATGGACAGTTTCCATATGCCCGATACCCATGGGGTGGGCTACCGCAAGGAACACGGCAAGACCACGATCGCCATCAACCGGCTCGATCTCGAAAAGCGGGAACTCGACTATTTTCACAATGCCGGCTTCTTCCATCTCTCCGGCGAGGACTTTGACGGGCTTTTCCAGCATCATCTGGCTGAAACCGACCCGCCTTTCCTGCCCTATACGGAATTTGCGAAATTCGCGGACGGCAATCCTTCACCGGCGCATGTTCGCAAGACCGCCGAACGGCTCCTGAAGTTTCATTTTTCCCGGCGACCTTCCTCCAACCCGGTCCGGGCCTTTGCAAAGGTGTTTCCGGCACAGGTGGAAAAGGTCGCAGACCGGCCCTTCGGGTTTTTCCACAAATACGCGTTCAATACGCTACGCCAACTAGGTGCCAATTTCGAACTGGCGGCAAGCCACTTCGAATGGTTGGACGCGGATAGTTTTTCTGAGGCAAAGAACCACGCGCTAAAAATCTCCGAGGTTGCCAAGACCGTGCAGTTCCAGCTTGCGCGCGCCGTCACCCGCCGCAAATTCGATGCGCTGGCCACCGTTCTCGATCCGGCCGCGGATGCATGGGATGGTCTGATGCAAAGCCTTGGCAAAAAACTGTCTGATGCCAGCGAGGCCGCGTGAGGACCTATCTTCCGGGTGAAAGCGAGGAATTGCTGAGCGAAGGCTGGACGCTGGCGCTGACGCCCGCCGATGCCTATGAAACGCCCTCCGATATTCCCGCCTCGCTCGAAAGCCTCCATGTCTCCGTTCCCGGAACCGTGGCGCAGGCTTTGGAAGCCGCTGAAAAGTTCGACCGCCTCGCTCCGACGCCCCTCAATGACAGGGACGCCTGGTACAGGCTGACGATGATTTCCGATGTCCGGGAGCGTGCCACCCTGCGCTTCGACGGTCTTTCCACCATCGCGGAGATCTTCTTCAACGGTGAGCTGATCGCGGCAAGCCAAAGCATGTTTGAAAGACTGGAAGTGCCTGTGGAACTGACGGGTGCGGATGAACTCGCGATCTGCTTCAGAGCGCTGGCACCCCGACTTGAAAAAACCGGTCCCCGCGCTCGCTGGCGGCCGCAAATGATGAATACGCAGGGGCTGCGGCTGATCCGCACCACTGCACTGGGTTATATGCCTGGATGGTGCCCGGAAATACACGCCGCCGGCCCATGGCGACCCATCAGCCTGATACGGCAGAACGGAATTCTCTGCACGCTGCAATCTTCGCTGGACGGGGCCGGAACGGGAAGGGTTAGCATCGCGCTGCAAGGCAACCGCCCGATAAAGTCGGCAAAGCTTGGCTGCGCCGGTCACAGCGCCGATCTTTCTCTAGACGAAGGCGGCACACTTTCCGGCGAACTGCGCATAACTGATGTGGAACAATGGTGGCCACACACGCATGGCAGGCCAACTCTGCATGACGTCGTTCTTGAGCTGGACGGCACGCAACATCGCCTTGCACGCACGGGTTTCCGGCAGGTCGAGATCGATCACGGCGACGACGGTAAAGGTTTCGGCCTCAGGGTGAACGGTCAACCGGTGTTCTGTCGTGGCGCGGTCTGGACGACGGCGGACATCGTGCACCTGCCGGGAATGAGGCCGGACTACGAGCCATGGCTTCGAAAAGCAGCGGAAGCGGGCATGAACATGATCCGCATCGGCGGCACCATGACCTATGAGACCCCGGAATTCTTCGCACTTTGCGACGAACTCGGCATCATGGTCTGGCAGGACGCCATGCTCGCCAATTTCGATTATCCGGCAAGGGACGAGAGTCTGCGCCAGCACATCGTCACGGAAATCTCGCAGTTCCTTGAAGCCACCGCGCTTTCTCCATCGCTCGCCATTTTTTGCGGTGGCAGTGAAATGTACCAGCAGGGCGCGATGCTCGGCCTTCCGGAACAGATATGGAAGGGAACGCTGACCGAAGAGGTTCTGCCGGAACTTCTTGCCGACAAGCGGCCTGACGCGGCCTATGTCGCCAATTCCCCCTCCGGCGGCGCATTGCCCTTTTTTCCGAACACCGGGGTCGGCCATTATTACGGCGTCGGCGCCTATTGCCGTCCGCTGGAAGATGCGCGTCGCGCCGGTCTGCGCTTTGCCGCCGAGTGCCTGGCCTTCGCCAATGTTCCCGAACAGGAAACGCTGGACAGGTATCTACCCGGCGTGGCCGTGCACGATCCACGGTGGAAAGCGCATGCACCGCGCGATCGCGGCGCCTCCTGGGATTTCGAGGATGTTCGCGATCACTATCTGAAGCTGCTTTACGATGTCGAACCGGACGTTCTGCGGCGAGAAGACGGCGGTCTTTATCTCGACATGTCCCGGGCCGCGACGGCCGAAGTCATGGAGGCGACTTTCGCCGAATGGCGGCGCAGCGGTTCATCCTGCCAGGGCGCTCTTGTCTGGACCCTGCAGGACCTCCTTCCCGGTGCAGGCTGGGGTATCATCGATGCCACCGGCAGGCCGAAATCCGTCTGGCATGCGCTGAAAAGGGCGTTTCGCCCCGTCCAAGTCAATCTGCTCGACGAGGGCACGAACGGGTTGGACATTCAGCTGATCAACGAGACCGGCGACACCTTCGAGAGCATGCTCGAACTCACCTGCCTGCGCGACGGCGCCCAGCCCGTCGTTCATGCCAAGCGGTCGATCACGCTGTCATCGCGACAGAGCCAGACGATTGCCGCGACTGATCTGTTCGGGGCGTTTTTCGATACGACCTACACTTACCGTTTCGGCCCGCCGTCCCATGATGTCACGGTGGCCCGGCTTCGCGACGTTGCGACCGGACAAGTCATTGCTGATGCATTCCATTTTCCGCTCGGCCGGAAAAAGGCGCTGCACGCGGCAAACCTCCAGGTCGCCATCAGCCAAAACAACGATATCTGGTCGCTTGAGATCGGCACTGACCGTCTGGCGCAGTCTGTCCATGTTGCCGCAGAAGGTTACCGCGCTTCGGAAAACTGGTTCCACCTTGCCCCCGGCGAGAGCAGAAAGATCGGCCTTGTGCCGGAGACCGCAGGATCTCAGACGCCTCCTTCCGGTGACGTGGTGTCATTGGGGTCCAGGCGGCGATTTTCCTTTTAGGGCCACGCGCGTCACGGTCTCCATATAGGTTCTCTTCGCATCAGGCGTGGAGAGGTTGTGGTCGGCATCGGGGATGATGGTCAGCGACACATTTCGATAGGCGGACAGCCCCTGCCCGTCGGCGTCGAAATAATAGCGGAAATGCTCAAGACCATCATCATTATCGCTGTAAAGCAGATTGACGGCAGTCCCTTTTGCCTTCAGCAGATCGAAAGCGCGGTATACGGCCCGTCCTTCCTCGCTGCCACGGCGGAACAGCCTCGCGGTTTTTGTCGAAAGCTTCTTCATCGTCGCCTTGACGATATTCAATCCGGCACTGACAACATCCACATCGCCGCTGATGAGACGCTTGAACGTGGCGCCCTGACGAAAGCGCTGACTGTATTCCCCAAAGGAGCGGGGCCGCTTGTGCAACGCCTCATCGACCGAACGGCCTTTCCGCCAGTGGAAGACAACCGGGTTCACGGCAACCACCGCTTCAATCCTGCCATCGACAAGCGCGCCATTAAAGGCAAGGTATGCGCCGCTACATCGGCCCGCCGCGATGAACGGACCATTGCTGCCCCGTTCGAGGAAATCGAGCGCGGCGGACACATCGTCATTCTGCGCGGCATCGTAAAGAACCTGATCCGGCACGCCTTTTACCGGCGGACTATCGGCAATGTTGGCCGCATCGAAACGGAGGGAAGCGACGCCCTCCCGGGCAAGCGCCCGGGCGATCTGCACCGAAAGCCTGCCCCAGCCCGCGTGCCGGTCATAGGCCGCCCCGAGCAGCAGAACCGAGGAGACCGCACGCCGGTCGTGCGGTGTGCAGGAAACGCCAAAAAGTCGCCCGCCCTCACCAAACTGCACCGGCTGTTCGAAAAAACCCTGACCGCGCTGCGCCGCGTTGATGACGAAATCAGCCGGGCAGGCCGCGGAGCCTGAGGCCTGTGTCTGAGAAGAGACCCAGCCCACCAGCCGGCTCACCACATTTTCCGATATTTTCGACAGCGTGGGACTGGAAACGAGATCGTCATAGCCCGAAAATTCGGCCTCCTCCACCTCACCGCCGATTGCGGTGAGGTGTGTGGCGAAATCACCGTCCGTGACGCGGCCCGGTCTCGACAGAACGAGAATGCGGCGAGCCGGAGCGGCATCGAGATTCGAAAGATTGATCTTCTTGACGATATCGGCCACACCGGCTGGCATCGCCATGCCGGCGATTGCACCAGCCTGTGGCATGCGTTGGCTGGCACGCAGGCCAAGTCCATCGTCGATCATCGAAGACCACATCGCCAGTTCGCGCAGATAGGCACGTCCTGAGACGACGGGTGCCAGAAACGCCATGGAGCTGGCGGCTCCGCCAAGCGCCTCCGCAGCGATCGGGCAACCGAGGCCCTGGGCGATGACGACCACGCCCGAGCATCCGGAGAGGCGCCTGAGATAGTTCAGCGCCGCCCGCGTATCGGAAAGCCAGTCCGCCACGCGGCTCGCATCTTCCGGATCAAGTGCATCTCCGGTGCCAAGATAGTCAAACCGCAGGCTGGCGACCCCGCAAGCCGCAAGCCGTTCGGCCAGAACCCTTTGGAACTTGCGGCTGCAAAGCTCCTCCATGCCCCACGGGCTGACAAAAAGAACGGCGTGTTCCTGCCGCAAGTCCTGGCGTGCCGGATGAAAAATACCCGCAAGCCCGTCAAAGGAAACCGGACGGGCGATCGTGCCGTCCGCCGCGATGCCGGAAAGCAATAATGCATCGAGGGAAGAATTGCTGCTTGTATGCTCTGAAATATCTATTGCCATAGACCTTGCCACCATTGCGCCAGCGTCGGGCTCAACCATTACGGGATCATTATACCGAAGTGTCTTAATGCCTGTTCTACAATAAAAACAATAACATTAGAGAATCCTAAAAATACCATGTCGTCTGGATCGACGAAAACGCATGCGATGCAGACAGAATGGCTTCGCGTGGCGACAGGTCGCGTTTGAGCCGCTATTTTTCTCGAAACCGCTTGAATATGCTGATAAATAGCGAGTCACATACCTATTTGCAGGAGGAGGTTGCGCCACCCGGCCGCCGGATCATCTAGACACCGCGCAAACCAACACGCCGGGCCCGCCCCGACAGGTCATAGAAGTTTTATATGGAACAAAGCCTTACGCGTTACATCTGGTCGCATACCAAGCGGCAGCAGCTTTTCATCCTGCTGATCGTCGCCCTGTCCATGATCCCTTATTTCCTCGCCTTCGACCTGCCCAAGCAGATCGTCAACGGCCCCATTCAGGGAGACGGCTTCGAAGGAGCGAATGCAACCCAGCTCTTCATGCATCTCACGGTCGATATCCCCTATTGGGGCACCGTGACCCTGTTCCCGGGGCTTGAGCTCAACCGCATGTCGATGCTGATGGCGCTCAGCCTGACGTTCCTTGCGCTTGTTATCATCAATGGGCTCTTCAAATATTACATCAATACCTACAAGGGCCGGCTTGGCGAACGGCTTCTGCGGCGTATTCGCTTCGAACTTATCGACAAGATCCTGAGGTTTCCGCCCAGCCATTTCAAACGGGTGAAGGGTGCAGAAATCTCCAGCATGGTGAAGGACGAGGTAGAGCCGCTCGGCGGTTTTACCGGCGACGCCTTCGTGCAGCCGGCCCTTCTCGGCGGCCAGGCGCTCTCCGCCCTCTTCTTCATTCTCGTGCAGAACTTCTGGCTCGGCCTGATCGCGGCCTTCATGGCGGCAATTCAGGTCGGCATCATTCCCAAGATGCGCCGCCGCCTCATCGAACTCGGCCGTCAGCGGCAGCTGAGTGCACGCCAGCTCGCCGGACGTATCGGTGAAATGGTCGACGGCATCGGCACGATTCATGCCTATGACACGTCCAATTACGAGCGTGCGGATGCTTCGCATCGCCTCGGCGACATCTTCAAGATTCGCTACGATCTCTACCAGTGGAAGTTTCTGGTCAAATTCATCAACAACTTCCTTGCCCAGCTGACCCCCTTCTTCTTTTATGCGCTGGGCGGATATCTGACCCTGAAGGGCAGCCTCGATGTGGGGCAGCTGGTCGCCGTCATCAACGCCTATAAGGAACTGCCAGGGCCGCTGAAGGAGCTGATCGACTGGGATCAGGCCCGGCAGGATGTGCAGGTAAAGTACGAGCAGGTCTTCGAACAGTTCGATGCGCCGAACATGATCGACGAGAAGGTGCAGAAACTTTCTCCCGGTGCCGTCGCAGCCATCAGCGCACCGCTCGTCGTCGCCAATCTGACGCTCGAAGACGATAGCGGCAGCCGGCTTCTGGAACAGGCATCCCTCAAGATGGAGCCGGGTGAGGTTATCGCCATCGTCGGTGGTGCCGGAGGCGAGGCACTGGCGGATGCGATAGGCCGCACGCTCTGGCCGAGCTCAGGCAAGATCAGCATCAACGACGTCGACATTCTGGAATTGCCGGAATCGCTGACGGGACGGCGCATCTCCTACGTGTCCTCGGACAGCTATTTCTTCCATGCCAGCCTGAAGGACAACCTGCTATACGGTCTCAAACACGCGCCGCTTGCAGAGAAAAACTATGAGGGCGCGGCGCTGGACCATCGCAAATGGGAAATCCGTGAAGCGAAGATGGCCGGCAATCCGCTGATCGACATCAACAGCGAATGGATCGATTATGCTTCGAGTCCGGCAGGCGACGGCAAACCGGAAAATCTCATACAGGCCATTCTAGCTGTTCTCGACAGTGTGGAACTGTCGCAGGATATTCTGGAATTCGCCCTGCGATCGTCGATCGACCCGTTGACAGACCTGCATCTCGCCGCCCGGATCGTTGAATTGCGACATGTCCTGCGCGCCGAGCTGGAAAAGGAAAATCTGAGCGGCCTGATCGCGCCTTTCGAGCTGGAGAGCTACAATAGCGAGGCGACGGTCGGCGAAAACCTGCTTTTCGGCACCATGCGGGACTCGTCCCAGTCAATCAGGACGGTCATCGAAAGCGACTATTTCCGCTCTTTGATGCGCGAGACCGGCCTGGTCAAAACCCTGTTCGAAATGGGCTACACGATCGCCGAGAACATCGTGGAAATCTTCGCCGATCTGCCGGGGGATCACCCCTTCTTCCAGCAGCTCACCTTCATGACGCCTGACGATATTCCGGTCTATCAGCAGATGCTGCAACGCCTTCAGGGCCGGAATTTCGACGAGGCCAATGAAAGCGAAAAACGCGCGATGCTGCGGCTGAGCTTCTTCTATATCGAGCCCCGCCAGCGTTTCGGCCTGCTGACGCCGGAAATCATGAACCGCATCGTCGAGGTCCGGCACATGTTCCATGAGAAGCTGCCCGACAGTCTGAAAAACGTGATCGAAATCTACGATCCGACCAAATACATGAGCGCCACCAGTCTTCTGGATAATATCCTCTTTGGCAAGGTAAGCCACCGCTACACCGATGCTTCAAGGCGCATCACCCGCATCGTTGCTGACGTCATGCGCAAGCAGGGCGTTTACGAACGGGTGCTGGCGGTGGGTCTGGATTTCAATCTGGGTGCAGGCGGCAAACGACTAGGCCCGCTACAGCGCCAGAAGCTTAATCTGGCACGGGCGCTGATCCGGAAATCCGACATTTACGTCTTCAACCGCCCGCTTCCGGGCCTCGACCCGAGACAGCAGGAAGAAATTGTTGAACGGGTCATCACACTCCTGAAACAGAACAACAATAACCCCTCGATCATATGGGTTCTGTCGAATGCGCACCTCTCGCGCATGTTCGAGAGGGTCATCGTTGTTCATCAGGGGCTGATCACCGCTGACGGAAGTTACGAGACTCTGGTCGAGGAAAACGGTACATTCAAGGAGATGGTCGCGACATAATTCCAAGAATGTGACCGAGGTGGAACAATAACAGGGTAAGGCAATGCTGTTCAAAGACGAAATTCAGATGCTGAAAAGGGTGCCGTTTTTTTCCGAAATGGAACCCTCCAAGTTGAAACTGCTCGCATTCGCATCGGACCGCGTTTCCTATCACGCCGGCGACGTGCTGTTCCGGCAGGGTGACGTCGGCGACGCGGCCTATGTGCTGCTGACCGGAAAGGTTGATGTTCTTGTCGATTCTCCCTCTGGTACTTTGAAAGTGGCGGAAATGACGGGCAACGCCATCGTCGGGGAAATCGCAATTCTCTGCGACAGCGTCAGAACCGCCACCGTCCGCGCCTCCACCAATGTGGAAGCTCTTCGGATCGGCAAGGAACAATTCTTCAAGCTGATGTCCGATTTCCCCGATATCACTATCAAGGTCATGCGCGTTCTGGCCGAACGTCTCACCCAGACGACGGCTGAACTCAGCAAAGCCAGGACAAACGCCAGAACATAAGCGGCAATTCTATGCTCCCCCGGCGGTCGATATTGGAAAAATAAATGTCGTACTATTGCAATATAAATGAAATGCTGACTGAATAAGGGGTAAAGGCATCCGCCCAAAAAGGGCGGGAAATAAGATCTATAGAGACAACGGGCTTCATGGGAGGAAAGCGTGCAAGATTCCGTTGTCATTGGGGTGTGTCATGGCGTTCAATTCCGACACTGCGGGTCGGGAAAGTAACAGAAATTTTCGGGTGAAGATCTGGGGGGCGCGGGGAACGCTTCCTGTTTCAGGTGAAAACTTCCGAAAATACGGTGGGAATACCATCTGCATCGAGGTTCGATGCGGCGACCATGTTCTTTTGTTCGATGCGGGGTCGGGACTTCATCCCGCAGGCATGGCGCTTCGGGCGGAAGGGGTTACCGACGTCGATCTTTTCTTCTCCCATTGCCACTACGACCACATTGTCGGTTTTCCCTATTTCAAGCCATTCTATAATAGCTGCAATGACGTCTCGATTTGGTCGGGTCATCTCGCGGGCACCATGACGACACGGGAAATGCTCAAGGACTTCATGAGCCCGCCCTGGTTTCCCGTGCCGCTGGAAATTTGCTGCGCAAAAATCGACACGCGGGATTTCATGCCCGGTGATACCCTAGACGTTCATCCGGGCCTCTCGATCCGAACCGGCATGCTGAACCATCCTGGCAACGCCGTCGGATACCGGCTGGACTGGGAGGGAAAGTCCCTCGCCATCATCACCGATACCGAACACGAGCCCGGCGGCATCGACGAAACTGTGCTTGATCTCATCCGGGATACCGATCTTTTCCTTTATGACGCCATGTTTACCGATGACGAGATGGGCCTTTATCGCGGCTATGGCCATTCGTCCTGGCAGCAGGCGATCCGCCTCGCCCAGTTGGCCGATGCGAAAAATGTCGGTTTCATCCATCATGCCCCAAGCCGCAGCGACGAAGAGCTGGACATGATCGAAAAACAGGCGAAAGCCCTGTTCAGCGGCGCATTCGCAGCCATGGACGGTCAGGTCATCGAAATCTGATAGCCGCCGTCATGGTGTTTTTGACTTCGCGTGACTATTTGACCGGAAATCTGAAGAGGCCTCACCAGTCATTGGTGGCTTCGGGTACTTAAACACGCATAATTGACCATCGCCGCTCGTTTGCTCCACGATATTGCCACGAGATGTCATGCACTAAAGACGCGACGATCGACCGACTGATGATTCTGGGCCGAACGACCTCACGATGGGATTTGCATGATCCGTTTCTTTTCGGAAACCAGTTTGAGACGCGCCCGGATTTTATCCGGCCTGATTATATTTGCCTTTGTCTTTTCGCATCTTTTCAATCATTCCCTTGCGCTCATTTCCATCGACACCGCCGAACGGGCTCGAAAATGGTTCAGCCTCATCTGGCTCAACCCTGTTAGCAGCCTGCTTTTCTACGGATCGGTCCTGGTGCATGTCAGCCTGGTCCTGCGCTCGCTTTACCAGCGTCGAACGTTGCGCATGCCGCTTCGTGAAGCGCTTCAGGTCATCTTCGGCCTGTCGATCCCCTTCCTCATTCTGAGCCATGCAGTGAACATCCGCGTGTCGCACATGCTCTACGGCATCGACATCGGTTATTATACCGTCGTCCGCCGGCTCTGGATCAACAATCCCGTGGGAGGCGCGTGGCAAAGTCTCGCCCTGATCGTCATCTGGATACACGGATGTATCGGCCTCTATTTCTGGCTGCGTTATCGCGACTGGTACCCGAAAATCGCCGGCATCTTCATGACCATAGCTGTGATGCTGCCGCTTCTGGCGCTGCTGGGCTTCAGCGATGCCGGCCGTTGGCTCGAGGAAGTCGACCGCAAATATGCGCTTCCTCCGGGACTGGGCGACACGATCGTTCAGAGAGACGAACTTCCGCTGCAGCGGGAGATGGAAACACGAATCCGGTTTATCACCGGGACGACAGAGGCGATTTTTGCCGGCGCGGTGATGCTGGTCTTCGCGATGCGCGGTGTAAGAAGCTGGCGACAGCGGTTGACGGCCATCGAAATCCGCTACGAACATGGTGCGCAGGCGCGCGTGCCGGCGGGACTCAGCATTCTGGAAGCCAGCCGTCTGGCAGGCATCCCGCATTATTCCGTATGCGGCGGTAAAGGACGATGTTCGACCTGCCGGGTGAGAGTCATGGAAAGCAAGGGGCAGCTCCCTCCGCCCGGAGACATCGAGCAAACCACATTAAGACGCATCCATGCCGATTCGGATGTGCGGCTCGGCTGCCAGCTGCGTCCCACCCATGATCTCGGCGTTGCCCTTCTGGTTTCACCGCCCCAGCACAGTGACCTGCCGGCGGACGCCCAGCCGGCCCGGCCGGGCCGAGAAGAGGAGATCGCCATTCTCTTCTGCGATCTACGCAATTTCACGACTTTGTCGGAAGCGAAGCTGCCCTACGATGTCGTCTTTCTCCTGAACCGCTATTTCACCATCGTCGGCCAGGCCGTCGAACAGGCGGGGGGCCATCTCGACAAATTTATCGGTGACGGCGCCATGGCGCTTTTTGGACTAGGCGACGACAGCCAGCACGCCTGTCGCAATGCCATGAAGGCGGCAGCAATCATATTGCGGGATATTGCGATCCTGAACGAAGGGCTGGAGAAACAATTCGCCGTGCGTCTTGAGGTGGTGGTTGGCATTCACGCAGGTCCGAGCATCGTCGGGGTCATGGGATATGGGGCTGCCAAAACGCTGACGGCCATTGGCGATACCGTCAACGTGGCAAGCAGGCTTGAATCCAAAGCCAAGGAATTTGGCGCCGCAATCGTGGTCTCCGAACCGGCCATCATACAGGCGGGACAGGATATTGCCGATCTCAGAAGCGAACAGGTCTCCATTCGCGGTCGAAACTCACAAATGAAGGTGTTTCTACTCTCGGAGGAAGAGAGCGAACGCTATTTGTGACAGGACCCGGAAGTTTGCGGCCGGACCGATCTTTTATATCTTGCGATAGAGAAAATAACGGTCTGTCGGCACGCTCTCCGGAACCGGCAACGGTTTCAGCAGGGGATGATCGAGAGGCAGACCGCTGACAGCGACGCCGCCTTTCGCCAGCATGCCGGCGGCGAGATCGGGCAACCATGTCAATGTGATCGCATCTTTTTCCGGATAGCCCGTGCCGATATCGGCATGCACCATTGCCGCTTCCGCACCGACGAATGCGGGAGCGGTCTGCGATATCTCGCCGATCACCAGGTCTTCGTCTGCCGGAACGGACGAAGCATGGGCACCCATGGCCCTGTCAAACGCAATGATCCTGCGCCCCGGAAACAGTTCCCGCAGATGATTGAAAGTTCGCCCGTTTCCAAGGCCGATTTCCATGAGCGCACCCTCATGCGGCATATCAAGATTGGCGGCGACATGATTGAGAATGTCACGCTGCGCGGTCAACCGGCGAATGAAACTGTCCAGTCTGCTCATGATCCGTCCGTTATCAGGCCTTGATGATGTGTCTTGCGGAAATGCCCCGGCGCGCGAAGGCGTTTCGCGTGTCGATGATCAGCGGAGCCCATTCGGCAAGGTCGGCATAGTCCACATTGTCATGGTCGGTCGCAACCAGAACAGCATCGAAAGCGCTGATGGACTGCCTGTCCCAGGAGACGGACTTCATGCCCATCAGGTGGCTGTATTCCCGTGTCTTCGGGATTTCGGCCACATGCGGATCAAAATAGGCCGCTTCGCCACCGCGCTCCTGAACAAGCTCGATGAGCTTCAATGAAGGGCTTTCACGAATATCGGGCACATTTTTCTTGTAGGCGAGACCGACGACCAGCACCTTCGAGCGGCTGAGCGCCTTGCCGGAATGGATGTCGAGCGCTTCCGCAACCCGCCCCACAACGTGGCGCGGCATGCCGGTGTTGATTTCACCTGCAAGCTCGATGAACCGCGTTGGCAATTCATATTCGCGAGATTTCCAAGTGAGATAGAAAGGGTCGATCGGTATGCAGTGACCGCCAAGACCGGGGCCGGGATAAAATGGCATGAAACCGAACGGCTTGGTTTTTGCCGCATCGATGACTTCCCATATATCGATACCCATGGCCTCGTAGACGACCTTAAGTTCGTTGACGAGCGCAATATTGACGGCGCGGAAGACATTCTCTGTAATCTTCACGGCCTCCGCCGTCGCATTGGTCGAGACCGGAACGATTTTCTTGACCACCGATCCGTAAAAAGCCGCCATCAGCTGCCCAGCGGCCTCGCCGTCACCCGCAACGACCTTCGGAATGGTCGACGTCTCAAAGTCCCGGTTGCCGGGATCTTCCCGCTCGGGGGAAAAGCCGATGAAGAAATCGATACCTGAGACGAGACCGGTGCTCTCCAGAATGGTTTTCACAATCCCATCGGTCGTGCCGGGATAGGTGGTGGATTCCAGCACCACAAGCTGCCCCTTGCGCAGATGCGCGGCAATGTCGTGACAGGTCTTCTCGACATAGGAAAGGTCTGGCTCGCGATACTTCGTCAGCGGCGTCGGTACGCAGATGGCGATCACGTCACACTCGGCCAGTCTGGAGAAGTCGCATGTGGCAACAAAGCCGTCATTTTGCCTGGCTCCTGCGAGCACGGCATCCGAAACCGCCTCGATATAGCTCTGACCCGCATCTATCGCAGTAATTTTACCGGGGTCGATGTCGAAACCGACAACCTTGAAACCAGCTCTGGCGATCGTCATGGCAAGGGGCAGGCCCACATAGCCGAGGCCGATTACGCCCGCTTTGGCGCTCTTGTTCTCAATGCTGGAAAGCAGGGCTTGGGAAATGTCTGGAGAAGTCAAAGCGTGTCACGCTCCGCGCATGTGCAAAAGATGTCTTTCAGTTGGCCAAGAATGGCGAGGCTGTCAAGGCTCCACACCTTCAAATTCCGGTTGACGCCAGAGGCACGACCAACGCACAACCATCCGCATGAAGATCGCCTTTTATTCGCCGCTCAAAGCACCCAACCACCCCGTTCCTTCCGGCGACCGGTTGATGGCCCGCCTGTTGATGCAGGCGATGGCAATGGGTAGCCATGAGGTTTTTGTCGCGTCCGAGCTGCGAAGCTTCCTTAGACAGCCGGATGATCCCGAGCGGTCGTCCCTCGCCGACCGGGCCGAACGTGAAGTAGAGACTATTGCGGAGCGCTGGCGGTTGCACGGCGCACCGGACCTGTGGTTTTGTTATCACCCGTACTACAAGGCTCCAGACCTGCTCGGACCGGAACTCACCAGCCGTTTCAATATATCCTACGTCACCGCCGAAGCATCCTATTCACCAAAGCGCAACGCCATGGGCTGGCAGGCAGTGCAGGACGGGTTGTTGTCGTCGTTGAACGAAGCCGCAGTCAATATCTGCTTCACCGAACGGGATCGCGAAGGGCTCGTACAGGCCTCTCCTGGGCTTCAATGGGCGATGCTCCCGCCTTTCATCGACCCCGCGCCCTTTCTCAAGGTTGTTCCCCAGCCGAAACGGACACGGCTCATCACCGTCGCCATGATGAGGGCGGGCGACAAACTCGAGAGCTATCGCGCCCTGTCGAACGCTCTCGCCCTGCTACCACAAGACCTAGACTGGACACTTGAGATCGTTGGCGACGGTCCGGAACGCGAGGCGGTGCAAGCCATGTTCAGCGGCTTCCCTGAAAATCGCCTCGTCTGGCACGGGCAAAAAGCCGCAGACGAGATCGCAGCGCTTCTCTCGAAAGCTGCCATTTATGTCTGGCCGGGTCACGGCGAGGCCTACGGCCTTGCCTATCTGGAAGCACAGGCGGCCGGCCTGCCCGTCATCGCCGAAAAAGTGGCGGGCGTTCCCGAAGTCGTAAAATCTGGCGCCACCGGATTACTGACACCTGAAAATGATAGTGCCGCTTATGCCGATGCGATCAAGGCCCTGCTTTACGACGACAGGCGGCGACAGGAACTGGCAAAAGCAGCCCGCCGGTTCGTCATGCATGAGCGGTCTCTGGAAAATGCCGCAACCAAGCTGAACGATATTTTGATGCAAGCAAAGGCACGAAGATCATGAGTCTCGAAAAACTCGTCGCAGCACTGGACGAATGCGGACGTCGCGGCATTTCGGCCGATCTGTGGCTCAGGGACGACGATGCAGTGGACCCGACGGGGGCACTCGATACCCTGCTTGATCTTTGCGAAAGTTTCTCGGTTCCGGTCACCCTCGCGGTCATTCCCGAAACGACGACCCGCAGGCTCGCGCAGCATCTGGATGCCTCGGACATTGCCCAGGTGGCGGTTCACGGCTGGTCGCATACCAATTACGCCGGCGATGGACAAAAGAAACAGGAGCTTGGCCTCCACCGGGAACTTCCCCTCGTTCTCGACGAGCTGCAGTCCGGGCTGGAAAAACTCTACGATCTGCATGGACCGCGTGTCGTGCCCATGCTGGTGCCCCCGTGGAACCGCATCGACGCCCATATAGTGAGGGAACTGACAAGGCTTGGATATCGGGCCCTCTCCGTTTTCGGTCCGGAGAAGGACACAGCGCCGCCATGTCTGAATACGCATGTGGATGTGATCGATTGGCATGGCAGCCGCGGCGGCCGTGACCACGATGTCCTGTTTGCCGAGACGGCGGCCCGCATCCTGCGCGCTGCCGAGGAAGGCGGCACAATCGGCATCCTTACCCATCATCTCGTGCATGATGACACCGTCTGGCATTTCCTCCGGCGGCTTTTCGAGGTGACCGCACGGCACCGCGCAGCACGCTGGTGCTCCTCTAAAGACCTCGTCGAAGCAATCTCACCATGATTTCCAGGCGATCAGCAGCCCGCCGGCATCCTTGGCCAGATCCCGCCTGATCTCATCAACTGTATCAAACGGCGTTCGGTCCGGAACGGATGCCGCGACAAACGCTGCCGGTGCAAGGCTGATGCTTCCCTGCCGGGCAATGACGGTGAAAATCAACGGCCCGGTGGACCACCACGCCGGCGCGCGCGGCATTTCTTCGAGAATGTCGGGAAAGGCGGCCAGCATCTTGCGAAAGACCGGATGCGCAGCTGGAGCGGCAATGAAGGAATTAGCGAGAAGCATACTTCCCTGTCCGGTATTCCGCGGCGTTTTTTCATCAAACACCGTGAGACCCGCAAGGGGAAGGAATGAATCGAAACTCACGTCGTCGCGCGCCGGATACCAGTCGCAGTCGAGATAGATGCCGCCGAACCGCTCGAGCAGGATGTAGCGGGCGACGTCAACAGCACCCGGATAGTCGCCCTCGCTCAGCATCCTGTTAAAGACGCTATTCGCAAAAACCCCTTCCCGCTCAAGATCGGCTTCCCGCCAAAGGCGATAATCGTAGCCGTGCTTCAGCGCATGGGCAGCCCAGGCCTCGACCGACATGGGCGGCGATTTCTCACCAATCCATATCTGATGAATGAGCCTCGGCACATCCTCCCGGCTTTTGAGGTTTATTGTGCGGCGTTCTTCCACGGAAAATCGCGCATATTTTTCCAGCACCTGCGGGGGTGGCACCAGCGTATACTGATATCCGATCTTCGCGACCATATCGCCTTCGGCCTTGGCAAGACGCAGCCGTGCGGCATGCAGCCGGCGCGGCAGGCCGAGCACCGTCTGCTCTCCCATCAGATGCCCGTCCTTTGCTGCAACCAGCGATAAGAGAAGCGCGTTCGCCTCAGCATATTGGCCGTTATTCTGCAACTGACGCGCATCGTTCAGCTTGGCGTCGTAATATTTCTTGTCGGACATGGATCCTCGTTCGAAAGCTCCCGTCAGCATATTACGAAACAAGCGCGGTGGGGCAAGTCGCAGCATTTCGGAAGCCGGCTTCAAATTTGCTAAAGAATTCGATGTTTCAGAAGGATAGACAGACAACAAACCCTGCGATAACGTTGCTTTAAGCCCTCCCGAGCAATTGTCACAAGGCAACGATAAAGAGGCGGCAAGGAACCCTTTGGCATGAGCGCAGGCGCAGATTTGCTCCGTATCGAAAATCTGCAGGTCTCGTTTTCTCTCATGGGTGGAACGATCGATGCAGTCAGGGGGGCGAGCCTCCGCATTCTTCCGGGAAAAGTAACCGCATTGGTCGGTGAATCCGGCTCCGGAAAATCCGTCATTGGCCAGACGATCATGGGCATCCATCCCAAGACCGCTCGTGTGAATGGCCGCGTGCTGTTCACCGATCCGGAAAACACTGCGGGCGGTCCCGTCGATCTTTTGCAATTGCCCAAAGACGGCCGCGAAATCCGCGCCATCCGTGGCAACCGCATCGGGCTGATCTTTCAGGAGCCCATGACCTCGTTTTCGCCGCTGCACACCATCGGCAACCAGATTGACGAGGCGCTCAGAATCCACAGCATCCTTTCGCCGGCGGAACGTGCGGAAAAAATGTATGAGACACTCGATCTCGTCGGGTTTTCGAACCCGAAGAAGGTCGTGAACATGTATCCTTTCGAGCTTTCAGGCGGCATGCGCCAGCGCGCCATGATCGCCATGGCGCTGATCTGTCGTCCCGCGCTTCTGATCGCCGACGAACCCACGACGGCGCTTGATGTGACCATTCAGGCGCAAATCCTCAAGCTGCTGCGTGACCTGCAGAGCAGGCTGAATATGAGCATGCTGCTCATCACCCATGACCTCGGCGTGGTGGCGAACATTGCAGATGAGGTTGCCGTGATCTATCAGGGCGAGATCATGGAAGCCGGCACGGTCGATGATATCTTCAAATCGCCAGCCCATCCCTATCTCAAGGGTTTGATGGCAGCCGTTCCGCATTTCGACATGAAGCCGGGCGAGCGGCTGAAGGCGCTACGCGAAATCAACGTCGACCATGAAAGCCTGGTGGGCAAGAAGACCGCGACGGTCAACAAAACCCCTGGTCCGCTTTTGACCGTGGACAATATCAGCAAGACGTTCACGACGCGCAAATCGAGCTGGTTCCGCAAAGGTGACGCCAGCGCAACCAAAGCGGTAAACAGCGTCAGCTTTGAGATCCGTCGTGGAGAATGTCTGGGACTGGTCGGCGAAAGCGGCAGCGGCAAGACAACCGTCAGCAAAATCCTCATGCGCGCCGTTCGTCCGGATCAGGGTTCCGTCACCTTCCACCGTCCGCAGGGCGATATCGATGTCCTCAACGCCCGGGACGATGACCTGAAAGAGCTCCGGTCGAAGATACAGATGGTCTTTCAGGACCCGATATCGTCGCTATCGCCGCGCATGACCGTGGGAAACATCCTGAGCGAGCCGCTGGAAATCCACGGTCGGGGTGATGCGAAATATCGCTCCGAAAAAGTGCGCAATCTCGTCAGGGCCATCGGGCTTGGGGAAAGCGCGCTGAACCGTTATCCGCACAGTTTTTCGGGCGGGCAAAGACAACGTATCGGCATTGCAAGAGCCCTCGCGCTTGGCCCGGAACTGCTGATCTGCGACGAACCCGTCTCCGCTCTCGATGTTTCCGTGCAGGCGCAAATTCTCAATCTGCTGAAAGATTTGCAGCAGGATCTCGGGCTTACCTACCTCTTCATCTCGCATAATCTTGCGGTGGTGGATTATATGGCCGATCGCGTGGCGGTCATGTGCGAGGGCCGCATCGTGGAGCTGGCGCCACGGGAAATCCTGATGCGCGCTCCGGTGCATCCCTATACGAAATCCCTGCTGGCCGCCGTGCCTTTCCCCGATCTCGACCGTCCGCTCGATTTCCGCACCATCGGCAAGATCAGCGCGACGGGCAAATTCGACTGGGGCAAACAGTTCCGCGACGAGGGGGACGGCGAGATGGTATCGGCCGATCTTGGGGAAGGCCATTTCGTACTTGCGAACGGCAATGCCGACATGCGGGAGCTTCGCCCTTGATCACGCGTCGCACCGCTCTCGCTCTCTTGGCCTCCGTCTTTGTGCCGGCTTATGCGCGGGCCTCCTATACCGACCCCACCTATTTCAAGGAAAAGCGCGAAAAGGGCGAATTGCCCGACATCGCCGAGCGCCTGCCGAAAAACCCGCGCGTCATCGACATGAAGGCACTTGACCGAGAGCCGGGGAAACATGGCGGCTCGGTACGTATGCTCATTGGCGGCCAGCGCGACATTCGCCTGATGCCGATCAGCAGCTATGCCCGCCTTGTCGGTTACGACGAAAAATTCGAGCTTCATCCGGATATTCTGGAAAGCTACGACGTACAGGAAGAACGCATCTTCACCTTCAGGCTGCGCGAAGGCCATAAGTGGTCCGATGGCAGTGATTTCACGTCAGAGGATTTCCGCTATTTCTGGGAAGATGTTGCCCTCAATAAGGAAATCCACAAGGGCGGTCCGCCGATCGAGCTTCTGGTCAATGGCAAACCGCCCCAGATCGAGGTCGTTGACCGGCTGACCGTGCGATACACCTGGGACGGCCCCAATCCGGATTTTCTGGCGAAACTGGCGGCCGCCTCGCCGGCGCGGCTGTTCTTGCCTGCCGCCTATATGAAACAGTTCCACATCAAATATCAGACGGCGGAAAAGCTCGCCAAGCTGATCAAGAAAAACAAGACAGACGACTGGAGCGGGCTGCATATCAAGATGTCGCGGCAGGTGCGCCCCGAAAATCCGGATCTGCCAACGCTCGATGCCTGGCGTAACACCACCGCGCCGCCGGCCGAACAGTTCGTGTTCGAACGCAACCCCTATTATCACCGCGTCGATGAAAACGGCCTGCAACTGCCCTATCTCGACCGCTTCCTGCTCAACGTCACCTCGTCGGACATCATCTCGGCCAAGACGGCGTCGGGCGATAGCGACCTGCAATATTTCGGCCTCGATTTCGCTGATTACACTTTCCTGAAGGATGCTGAAAAGCGCTTCCCCCTGAAAGTTAACCTCTACAAGCGCTCCCAGGGCTCGCGCATCGCGCTGCTGCCAAATCTCAATTGCGCCGACCCGGTCTGGCGCAGCGCTTTCCAGGATGTGCGTGTGCGCCGCGCGCTCTCGCTCGCGATCAACCGGCACGAAATCAACATGGTCTGTTTTTACGGGCTCGCGAAGGAAAGCGCAGATACCGTACTGCCGGAAAGCCCGCTTTACCGGCAGGAATTTGCGGACGCCTGGAGCGCTTTCGATCGCGCAACGGCCAACAGGCTGCTCGATGAAGCGGGTCTCGACAAGCGCGACAATGCCGGCCTTCGGCTCCTGCCTGATGGTCGACCCGCCTATATCATTGTCGAGACGACAGGCGAAAGCACGCTCGAAACAGACGTGATGGAGCTGGTGACGGATCACTGGCGACATATCGGCATTGCCGTTTCTGTCCGCCCCACCCAGCGCGATGTTTTCCGCAAGCGCGCCATGGGCGGAGAAGTACTGATGTCGGTGTGGATGGGTATGGACAACGGCGTGCCAACGGCCGACATGCTGCCTTCCGGCCTTGCCCCCACCGGTGACGACCAGTTGCAATGGCCGGTCTGGGGGATTCACTATCTATCCGGCGGCCGTGAAGGCAAAGAGCCCGATCTGCCGGAAGCGGCCCATTTGCTTGATCTTCTGAAAAAATGGCGTCGAAGCGTCACCGAGGAAGAACGTCAGGCAATCTGGCTGGAAATGCTTGGCGTCTATACGCAGCAGGTATTTTCCATCGGCATCGTCAACGGCGCGCTGCAGCCCGTCGTCCATGTCAAGCGCATGCGGAACGTGCCGGAAAAGGCGCTTTTCGGTTATGAACCCACTTCCTATCTCGGCGTCTACATGCCGGATAGCTTCTGGTACGACGGAGACGCCTGATATGCTGCGGTATATTCTGAAGCGCGTCCTCGTCATGATCCCGACGCTCATCCTGATCTCGATGCTGGTTTTCACCATCATCGAACTGCCCCCGGGCGATTATTTCGAAAGCTATGTCGCTGAGCTGCGCGCCATGGGCGAAACGGCAAATCTTGCCGAAATCGAGGAACTGCGCGTCCGTTACGGCTTCGATCAGCCCGCCCCGATCCGCTATTTCCGCTGGGCGACCGGCATGCTTGTCGGCGATTTCGGTTATTCCTTCGAATATCAGCTACCCGTGAGCGACGTGGTGGGAGATCGCCTGTGGCTGACGGTTCTGGTTTCCTTCGTCACCATCATTGTTACCTGGCTGCTGGCTTTTCCAATCGGCATCTATTCCGCCACACATAAATACAGCTGGGGCGATTACGGGCTCACCTTCCTCGGCCTGCTCGGCATCGCCATCCCCAACTTCATGCTGGCATTGATTCTGATGTACTTCGCCAACATATGGTTCGGCATCTCCATAGGCCATCTGATGGACCGGGAATATCTGAACCAGGCGATGAGCTGGGCGAAGTTCAAGTCGATCCTTGAGCATATCTGGATTCCCGTTCTCATCATCGGAACGGCGGGCACGGCCGGCATGATCCGCCGCCTGCGCGCCAACCTTCTGGATGAATTACAGAAGCAATATGTGGTCACCGCCCGCGCCAAGGGCCTGCACCCTTTCAGGGTATTGACCAAATATCCGCTGCGCATGGCCCTGAATTTTTTCATCTCGGATATCGGCTCAATCCTGCCTGCCATCATATCGGGCGCGGAAATTACCGCCGTCGTCCTGTCGCTCGAGACCACCGGCCCCATGCTCATCCGGGCGTTGCAAAGCCAGGACATGTATCTGGCGGGTTCGTTCCTGATGTTCCTTGCGTTCCTGACGGTGATCGGCGTTCTGGTGTCGGATATCGCCCTTGCCATACTCGATCCGAGAATCCGCTTCGGAGGTGGTAACGTCAAATGACTTCATCCATTCCGAATCCCGGCGAAGCCCTGCCGCACTATGTCTCGACCGCGCCCTTCGACCCGTCGCTGATCGAACCCAACACGTCTGGCATGGCGGCCTTCAGCAAAGCTTCGCAGTTGAAGCTCATGTGGTGGCAGTTCCGCCAGCACAAGATCGCGGTGTGGTCCGGCGCCTTTCTGGTGGTGCTTTACCTTTCTATTCTGATCTGCGAGTTCCTCGCCCCCTATAATCTCCACACACGCAATATCGAACACATATACGCCCCGCCCCAGGCCATCCACCTCTTCAATGACGGGAAATTTGTCGGCCCCTTCGTGTATGGCCGTGAAATGACGCTCGACATGGAAAATCTGAGGCGTGTCTACCGGGACGTGCCGACCGATATCCAGCCGCTGCGTTTCTTCTGCAAGGGTGACACCTATCGTTTCTGGGGCATGTTCGAGGGCAGAACCCATCTCGTTTGCCCGGCAGAAGGCGGTGAAATGTTTCTTCTCGGCACCGACCGCCTCGGGCGTGACGTGCTGTCCCGTATCATCTACGGCGCGCGCATTTCACTGACCATCGGCCTCCTCGGCGTCGCCATGAGCTTCGTTCTCGGGATTGTGATCGGTGGCCTGGCGGGATATCGCGGCGGCACGTTTGACCTGATTGTCCAGCGCATCATCGAGGTCCTGCAATCCATTCCCAGCATTCCGCTGTGGCTGGCGCTCGCGGCCATCATGCCGGTGACCTGGAGTCCGATCCTCGTTTATCTCGGCATCACCATCATTCTCGGCATGCTGGACTGGACCGGGCTAGCGCGCGCCGTGCGTTCAAAGCTACTGGCGTTGCGCGAGGAAGACTATGTTTTGGCTGCGCAATTGATGGGAGCGGGCACACCGCGTATCATTGGCCGACATCTTATTCCGGGCTTCATGTCCCATCTTATCGCCTCGGCCACCCTGACGATACCGGGCATGATCCTTGGCGAAACAGCGCTCAGCTTCCTGGGCCTCGGCCTGCGCCCCCCGATCACAAGTTGGGGAATTCTGCTCACGGAGGCGCGCAGCGTCAGCGTCATTGCGCTATATCCCTGGCTTCTCATTCCGACGATCCCTGTCGTTCTCGTCATTCTGGCCTTTAATTTCTTCGGTGACGGACTACGTGATGCTGCGGACCCCTTCAGATAAAATGGAATACACCTTGATAAACTGCCCTTCCGAAGCCGCCTTCATCGTGAAAGGCAAAAAGAGGTGTGGCCCATGAGCTCCCGTTTGAACGACGCGCGCATTCTCATGTACAGCCACGATTCCTTCGGTCTCGGCCATCTGCGGCGGTGTCGCACCATTGCGCATGCCCTGGTGGAGGATTATCGCGGTCTCAACGTCCTCATCATTTCAGGGGCTACCATTGCCGGTGCCTTCGATTATCGCGCCCGCGTCGATTTCGTGAAAATTCCGAGCGTCATCAAGCTACGCAATGGCGAATACACCTCGATGGACAGGCATATCGATCTTCAGGAAACGCTGAAGATGCGCCGGTCCATCATCTACCATACCGCCGAAAGCTTCCAGCCTGACATCTTCATCGTCGACAAGGAGCCCATGGGCCTTCGCGGCGAGGTGGAGGAAACACTCGCTTATCTCAAGGGACAGGGCACCAAGCTCGTCATCGGCCTGCGTGATGTCATGGATGCGCCGCAGCTGCTCGAGGCGGAGTGGAAGCGCAACAACGTCATGACCAAGATCGGCCAGTTCTATGACCATGTCTGGGTCTATGGCCCGCCGGATTTCCACGATCCGCTGACAGGGCTCGACGTTCCGCAGGCGGTGCGCGACAAGATGGATTTCGTGGGCTTTCTTCAGAGATCGAAGACACAGGCGGAGACCGCGGCGCATCGGCCGGAAGGCGATTATCTTCTCATCACCACAGGCGGCGGTGGCGACGGCAGTGAATTGATCGATGACGTCATCAACGCCTACCGACATGACCCGGAGCTGACGCACAAGGCGCTGGTCGTGCTCGGCCCTTATATGCCGGCGGATCAGCGCCAGCGCTTCATGAGCAGCGTGGCCGATATACCGCACATCGAAATCATCGAATTCGACAATCGTATGGAAGATCTCGTCGCTGGTGCGCAGGCCGTGGTCTCCATGGGCGGCTATAACACCGTCTGCGAAATATTGTCCTTCGACAAACCCGCACTCGTCGTGCCCCGCACGGTGCCGCGGGAGGAGCAGCTTATCCGCGCCAGCCGCGCATCGGAGCTGGGTCTTTTCGACATGCTCCTGCCGGAAGATGCCGAGAACCCCGCCAAGATGGCGGCCGCCCTCAAAGCCCTGCCGCACCGCGCGCCGCCATCCGTCAATTCGTGCCTGCTGAAGCTCGACGGGTTGGAAAACATATCACGCAGGATTGCCGAATGGCTGCCGCCCGAGGGCGACAAGACGCCGATCACGCTCAGCGCGTAACCCGGCCTCGGCAACCAACGTTCAGAAGAGACGCGCGCAACGTGACTGATGCAAAAAAAATCGTGGTGCTCCTCAAGGGCTATCCGCGCCTGTCCGAGACTTTTATCGCCCAGGAATTGCTGGGGCTTGAAAAGGCCGGGCTGAAGCTCGAACTCATGTCCATGCGCCGGCCGACGGATAAGAAACGCCATCCCGTTCATGATGAGATCCGCGCGCCCGTCACCTACCTGCCGGAGTATCTGCATGAGGAACCTCTGCGTGTGCTGAAAGCCCTGTGGGTATGTCGCAAAAAGCCGGGCTTCACCAAGGCGCTTCGCCAGTTTCTCAGCGACCTGCCCCATGATCTCAGCCGCAACCGCTTTCGCCGTTTCGGTCAGGCGGCCGTGCTGGCCAATGAATGGCCGGAGGATGCCGGGTGGCTGCATGTGCATTTCATTCATACGCCCGCCTCAGTCGCGGCCTATACCCATCTCATCACGGGCACGCCCTGGACGATTTCGGCCCACGCCAAGGACATCTGGACCTCCAGCGACCGTGACCTTGCCGCCAAGCTGCAAAGCGCCCGGTGGGCCGTGACCTGCACTGCCGGCGGCTTTCGGCATCTGCAGACCCTTTCCGGGGTGAGGCAGAACGTGCATCTGAGTTATCATGGCCTCGATCTCACGCGTTTCCCGCATTTCGACACGCCGCGGCCGGCGAGAGACGGTTCAGATGCCGAGGATCCGGTCAGGATTTTGAGTGTCGGCCGTGCGGTCAAGAAAAAGGGAATCGATATTCTGTTGGGCGCGCTCGCCTCGCTGCCACGCAATATCCATTGGCGCTTTACCCATATCGGCGGCGGGGACGAATTGGCTGCGCTGAAAAAACTCGCGGACGAACTTGGCGTCTCCGACAGGGTCGTCTGGACGGGAGCCATGGACCAGAAGCAGGTGCTGGAGAATTACCGGCAAGCGGACCTCTTTGCCCTTGCCTGCCGCATCACCAGCGATGGCGACCGCGACGGTCTTCCCAACGTGCTGGTCGAGGCTGCGAGCCAGGCGATGACCTGCATCTCCACCAACATATCGGGCATTCCGGAGTTCTTCGTCAGTGGTGAAAACGGCCTGCTCACAGAGCCGGAAAATCCAGCGGCCTTCGCAGAAGCCCTGCGCTTGGCTATTACCGATCCGCAATTGCGCCAGCGACTTGGCAGCGCCGCCGAAAACCGTGTGCGCACCGCCTTCGATCATCGCACCAGCATTGCCGAACTCAAGACGCTCTTCGAGACCGAATGGGAAAAGACACCATGACCGAGATGGAAAAGCGGCCCTGTGTTTTCTTTTATGTCCAGCATCTTCTTGGCATCGGCCATATAGCCCGCGCCAGCCGCATCGCCAATGCCCTTCAGGCGGATGGCTTCAACGTGGTTCTGGTGACGGGCGGAACGCCTGTCCCGGGTTTTCCGGGTGAAGGCATCCGTCATGTCGAATTGCCGCCGATTGCCGTCAGCGATGGCAGTTTTACCGGCCTGGTCGACAGTTCCGGCAAACCGGTGGATGACGACTTCAAGAGGCTCAGGACCGATATGCTGATCGGTGCCTATCATGGCGCCAAACCCGATATCGTCATCATCGAGGCTTTTCCCTTCGGCCGCAGGCAGGTGCGATTCGAACTGCTTCCGCTTCTCGATGAGATCGAGGATAGCGAACCGCGCCCGCTCGTCATGGCGTCACTGCGAGATATTTTGCAGGAAAAAACCAAGCCGGGCCGGGATGAAGAAACCGTCTCGCTGGTAAAGAAACATTTCGACGCCGTGCTCGTGCACGGCGACCCGGATTTCGCCCGGCTGGAAGATACCTTTCCCCTCGCCAGCGAGATACGTCAGCGTATTGTCTATACCGGCCTGGTGGCCCCGCTTCCACCGCCGGAACCGGTCGAGAAATTCGATATTGTGGTCTCCGCCGGCGGCGGCGCTGTCGGTGCGGCCCTTGTCCGGGCCGCCCTTGAGGCCGCGCTGCTGCTGGACGGTATCAAGAGCTGGTGTCTCGTCACCGGTCCCAATATGCCACAGGCGGATTTCGATGCGATATTGGCTGCGGCACCGGAAAATATCTCCGTTTTCCGCTTCCGCAAGGATTTCGCGAGCTTGCTCGCCGGCGCGCGCCTTTCGGTATCACAGGCCGGCTACAACACCGTCTGCGATATTCTTCAGGCAAAATGCCGTTCGCTCCTCATCCCTTTCGCGGCCGGCGGTGAAACCGAACAGAGCGCCCGTGCGGAGCGGCTGGCCGGGCTTGGGCTTGCCCATGTGCTGGAAGAGAAAGATATTTCGCCAGCCTCCATGGCCGAAGCGATCAAGGCGGCACTCGTCCTGCCGCCACCCGGTACGGTCCACCTCAATCTCGATGGCGCCGCCGGGACGGCTAGGACGCTGCATCGGCTTTATGATGAGCGGTAAGGATCGCCTTTAGTTCACGCACCGCTGCCTCATCCGTGACTTTGCGCCCCGCCCCGGTGAAACCGAGCTTCGCCACGCGGCTTTCCGGATCATAGTGAGGAACGGCGGAACAGGATGCGTGGATTTCGGTGATTAGAAGCCGGTCAAGCAGCGTCTGCACGCTTTGCGGACGCACGCCGGCACCCGGCATGATGGTGATCCGCCCGGCAGCGACCTCCGACAAGCGGGCCAGAGTGTCCACCCCCTCCAGCGCTGAACGTGCGCCGCCGGAAGTGAGAATTCTGGAAAAGCCCAGCGCAACGGCGGCCTCGAGGGCTTCATCCATGGCGGGAACGACATCGAAAGCCCGGTGAAGCGTTACATCCAGACCGTTGGCATGACGACGCAGCTCTTCGAGCAGCGGGAGATCGAGGGAGCCGTCCTCGCGCGATGCACCGAGCACCACGCCGGAAAGGCCCGCGGCGCGCGCCGCATCTATATCGCGTTTCATCACATCCGCTTCATCACGCGTGAAAACGAAATCGCCGGCACGTGGCCTGATCATCACGCTGACGGGCAACCCATAAGCCGCAGCGCGGTGCATAAAGCCGACAGACGGGGTGACCCCGCCGCCGGACAGTGCCGCGCAAAGTTCGATACGGTCTGCCCCGCCTCTCACTGCGGCTTCCAGGCCGGCCACATCGTCCACGCAAATCTCGAGAATCATCATAGCCTCTTTCATTCGATGGCGGTTACCTGCGGCGACCGATCCCATCAAGGGCGTAGAGCATATAAACCCCGCCAATCCCGACGATCGCCCCGAGGATCGACGTTCCCGAATAATTGGAGACGAGCGTGCCAAGGGCAAAAATCAGGGCGCCCAAACCCGCTCCAAGAAAAATATTGACGGCGATCAGCGAACTGCCGAGGCCCGGCCGGTCCGCGATCAGTTCCTGCAGGTAGGTGATGGGTATGCTGATGATCGCGGCCGCCCCCAGTGCGCTGATGACGGTCTGGGCATAGATATGCCACGGCGCCGATGCGAGCCCCTGCAGGATCAGGTAAACAGCGTAAAGCAGTGCGCCCGCGGCAAGCGTCAGCGTCTGGGGCACCTTCTTTTCTATCCAGCCCCACAGCAGGATGAAAACGATTTCCAGCGCGGCGACGATACCGGCGACGATGCCGATATCGGCCACCGTACCCTTGGCCTGCCCGGTAATGATGAGGGAGCGCACGGAATCGTTCAAATGCAGCATCGAGCAGATCAATGCGATGGCGACGATCCGAAGTAGCACCCGACGCGATCCGATTTCACCAAGCGAGGCGCGCAGACCAAAACGCGCTTCGGTATTGGCCGAGGCGGGCGTGGCGGCGCGCGGCAGGCAGAAGGCCACCAGCAGAAAACAGACGAGCGCGCATATGCCCGAGAACAAGAACGCGGTCAGCATGTTTCCGGAATTCACCAGAAACACCCCCACAAGCCCCGGCACCAGCACCCAGGAAAGCGAGATCGTCGCCCGCATGATGGAATTCACCGCGATCATCTCGCCCGTCGAAAGATTGCGGGCGTCGGCGCGCACATGCGCAAAGATCAGCGAATTCATCGCGCCGAAAATTGGCAAAAGCACGAGTTTGGAGGCCACAAAGGCAGTGGCATTACCGGCGAGATACACCAGCAGGTAGCCGCTGACACCGAACAGCGCAATATAGAGCATTGGCTTGCGATATTCACCCAGCCTGTCAGCGACGATGCCCATCAGCACACTGGCGCTGACATTGATGACGGCGGCAAACAGCATCAGCAGCGAATAGACGGTGTTGCTGAGCCCGATTTCGCGAATGCCGATCACCGCCTGATAGGGCGCGGTCGCCGCATTCGAAAATCCGAAGAACAGGATGGCGAGCGCCCCGATGCGGATCGACGGATTGTTGATGACGATGGAAAGAGCCGACGGCATGGATGTTCGCCTGAGATGATCCGGCAAAGCCGGATCGCTGGATTGAAGCTACCGGACCGTTGTCATCGCCAGCGGACCGAAAGGGCAGGATTCGGGACATAATCGAAGTGCGGCTTCCAGGGATAAAAATCGCCCTCCCGACGGCGATTGGGAAGATTTTCAATATCCTGATTGATTACCCCCTCCGTCAACGCCATGAGGTTGGGATTGGCGATCGGCGCGAGCTCCGGCGACAGGTAACCGGATTTCACCACCAGAAGCCGCACGTCCTTCGGATTGAAGCCAAGACGGGTGAAATCCGAAATCATGTGATAGGGCCGGCGACGAGCCGCCAGAATGACCGTGATTCCGCCGATGGCGATCACAGCCTGCCGCTGATCTGCCGCACCGGGATCGTCCAGTGTCACAACCTCGGCTTCAACGGTGACGGACGGGCTCCTCGGATCAAGACTTCCGCCGATCTTCAGGGAAAGGATCGCGCCTTCGCCCGCCGCAAAACAGGCTTCCACCGCAGGCCTGTCAGTAATGCCGCCCAGCAATGCCCCCTGCCAGTCACGCGCAAGCAGCGCCGCCAGAACATCGGCGCGATCGCCCACCCCGCCGCCAGTGGGGTTATCGCCCGTGTCCGCCAGAATGATCGGCCGGGTGGTCGTCGTTTCCGCAATATCCAGAATTTTCGCGAGTGGCTCCGTCACGGGACCGAAATGAAAATCCTGCCGGGCGTCCCAGTAGGATTGCGCGATCTCGGCCGCAATTGCCTGTGCGGCCGCTTTATCCGTTCCCGTCACCACGGCGCAAGCGGTCGCTCTCGGTTCATCCGCCCAGACGTAGCCGATCATGAAATTCGCATCCCAGATGCCAGGGCGGGCGTCATGATCAGGAAGGAAAGCATAAAGGCTCCTGGCCGGCTCGTCTTCCGTGGAAGTCTTCTCGCCGGGCAGCAGAACGGGGATTTTCGCCCATGCGATACCGGGTCTTGTCCCTGTCTCCAGGGCCCTGATCAACATCGTCCAGGCGCGCACCATCGTCTCCCGCACATCGATATGCGGCGCAGTTCGATAGCCGGCAAATATGTCGAGTTGATCGATGATCGTCTGGCTGACATTGCCGTGCAGGTCGTAGCTCGCGGAGATGACGACATCCGGTCCGACCACGGTGCGGGCGCTTGAAATCCAGTCGCCCTCCGCATCGTCCATGCCTTCAACATTCATCGCGCCATGCATGGCGAGATAAAGTCCGTCCAAGGGCAATGAGGCTTTCAGACGCTCGAGGAATTCCCGCTTGAAAGCGTCGTAGGCCGGGCGCGACACCGGACCGCCCGGCACCGCCCGGGCGTGCAGAAGCGGCAGCACCTCCGCTCCGCCTTCGGCGAGAAAGTTGAAATATTCGGCCTCCAGCAACTCCGCGCCGCGAAAGACGCGAAAATCCTCCTGTCCCATCAACACCGGCGAGTAGGTGCTGCACTCGGTATGGATTCCACCAACGGCAATACGCATGTCGCCTTCCCCTCAATACACCGGACTAAAGGGAACGATGGCCGCAAAACGCAACCAGTCCTTCTGCGCCTTCGGTGTCCAGGCCGCCTCGGCAATGGCCGGTAGCCGCGGGAAGACCAGATGGTTGAAATAGGCGCGGTTGAGGAAATGTTCGGACCAGATGCAGGCCTGAACACCCTTCATCCTCTCCTTCAACTCCTCTGGAAAATCACCGATCGCCTCATAAGAGTAGGTGTGAGAAGGCGGAACGGTGCCGGCCCAGCTGGCACCCGGCTCCTGCCAGGCTTCGTCCTGAACCATGTCGAGATAATAGGCCTGCCCCGGGGTCATCACCACATCGTAACCCTGCCTTGCGAGTTCAAGGCCGACCTCCGGCTTCTGCCACGCCATCAGCAATGTTCCCGCGGGGTCGACGCCGCCGCCGTGCGAAACCTCGTCCCAGCCGGCCAGCTGACGGCCGCGCTCGTGCAACATGGCCTGAATGCGTTTCATAAAATAGGACTGGATACCGAAAGTACCATCCAGTCCCTCCTTTTCCATCAGCTCCTTGGCGAGTGGCGAGGCGAGCCAGGATCCGTCCGCAACCTCATCGCCGCCGATGTGGATGAGCCGAGACGGGAACAGCTCCACCATCTCGTCGAAAACCTTGCCGAGGAATTCGTAAGTGAGTTCGATGGCCGGATTGAGCGCGTTGTTAGGATATCCCTGCACGGAGCGATAGCTGTCAGGGGCTTCCTGCCCGTCCGTCAGTTCCGGATAGGCGACGAGGGCAGCCGTACTATGGCCGGGAATATCGACTTCCGGCACGATTTCGACATTCAGCGCCGCAGCATGGGCAACGACCATGCGCACATCGTCCTGGGTATAATAACCGGAGACCGGTTCCGCGCCGTTGCCAAGCTGCGGCAGAAGCGGCGCATCCGGGCCGCGTGTGGCGCCGACCGTGGTCAATAACGGATAAGCCTTGATTTCAAGACGCCACGCCTCATCATCCGTCAGATGCCAGTGGAAGCGGTTCATGCGCAGCCATGCAAGAATATCGATGAGCCGCACGACATCCTGCGTCGGATAAAATTGCCGCGAGACATCCAGGTGGCAGCCGCGCCAGCTATAACGCGGCGCATCGCTGATTGTGCCGGACGCGGGAAAACGGAACCTTGGATCGAGACGCGCGCCATGCAGCAATTGCGCCAGAACCGTCAGGCCATACTGCAGCCCGGCAGCGGCCGAGTATTCCACGACAACAAAGTCAGAGGAAAAGGAAAGGCGATAACCTTCCGCCTCCAGTCCGCTATGCTGTTTGAAGTGCAGGGCCTTTCCCTCATGCACAGGGGCGAGGCTGAAGGGCACGTGCCCGACGGTAAATAGCCTGCGGAACAGCGAAAGCACGGTTTCCACCGCAAGGACTTCATCGGCCTTGGCATCTTCCGACGGGAAGAGCGCGACGGGAAAGCCGTCGCCGGGCTCGGCATCGATTTCGGCAGGCCAGGGCTGGATGGCAAAAGGCAGAACAAGCTTGCCTTCTGGAAGCAGCACCGGCGCCGGCTCGCTGTGACGCCCGTCCAACATCAGGTCCCCGACATCAACGGCGCGATGCGTGCCGTCGGCAAGGCTGATATAGGCGGATTTTGCACCATCCGTGCGATGCCGGGCGGGCCTCAGCAACCCATCGACGGTGAAACGCCAGGATTTGCCGGGTTCCAGCACGAAACCGGCAGGCGGCGCGAATTCATGGAAATTGGCGTTACGGCGCAGATAAACCGCATTGCCGCAAACCGGCTTGTCTACCGTCCGCGTCAGCGACGTGTAAACGATACGGAAATCCCTCAGCGGCTCTCGGGAAAGATTGATCAGCGTGAAGGTGAAGCCTCCGGATGCGGATTCCGCCAGTGGATGCCATGAATTTTCGAGACGATAGTTTGCGAGCGCCATGATGCTCCCCTTTATTGCGCATTTGACCCTATGAGAGGGCTCGGTCAGTAGTGTTCGGATTGCGAAAAAGTGCGGGCCAGCGGCGCCTGCCCCGCCGTGAGACCGCAATCGACCGGCAGGCACACGCCGCTGATGGCCGCCGCCTGCGGTCCCGCCAGAAAGGCGACCGCATTCGCCACGTCTTCGGGTTTCACGATGCGCTGCAGCGGATACCAGCGCTTCGCCTCCTCGAAGACCTGGGGATTGGCAGCGGCCCGCGCCTCCCACGCCTGGGTGCGCACGGTGCCCGGCGCGACAGCGTTGGAACGGATACCGAATTTCCCGTATTCGACGGCGATGAGTTTCGTCAGGTGGATCAATCCGGCCTTCGCCGCACTATAGGCTGGATGGCCAAAAACCGACATGCCGTTGACCGACGTAATATTGACAACGGAACCCTGTGTCCGCTTCAGCGCGTCTTCAAAAGCGCGAAAGCAGAGAAACGGTGCTTCGAGATTAAGGGCATTGTCCTGCCGCCATATTTCGGCGGTCGTGTCGTGCAGACTGACAGCCCTCGCGGCACCGGCATTGTTGACGAGTGTCGCGACATCGCCCAGCTCCGCGACGTCAGCCGCCAGCCTCGAAAGATCTGCAGGATCGGTGACATCGCAGGTTTTTGCAACGAAACCGGATCCGGAAAGCAGAGAAAGCGCATTGGAAAGGGCTTCAGCATCGATATCAACCAGCACCACCTTCGCATGGCTTTCAGAAAGCGCCGCGGCAATCGCCCGCCCGATATCACCTGCCGCGCCGGTCACGATGGCGAGCTGGTCTTTCCTGTCCTTCATCTCCTGCAACTCCCTTGAAGTTTCACGATCCCTGTTGCGGGGTCTCGGGCCGAGCAGCCCACGTTTTCATCATCCCACCTTCAGTCGCCGAGCAATTGCTTGTCATCCGAATCGCGATGCTCCACGAGCTGCTGCTTGATGTGACGCAACGTCACCATCGATCTTTGCCGGTGGTGATAAGCAGCAAGCGTCGCCAGAACGTCAACGGCGGCCAGATAGGCGTAGCGCGATGAAGTCGGGCGGAAGATATTGTTACCCTCGGGCACGTTGACACCCACCACCATATCCGCGGCCGCGGCAAGCGGCGTGTCGCTCTGGGTAAGCGCGATGGTGGTAACCCCCATCTCGCGAGCCAGCCTGAAACACTTCACCAGCTCCATGTTGCGGCCGGAAAAGGAGGAGCCAATAATCACGTCCTCCTTTCGGGCCGCGGCGGTCATCATCAGCTGCATGCTGTGATCGGCACTGGTGGAGACACGCAAACCCAGGCGAAAAAGCCGGTTCTGGATTTCCGAAGCGATCATTGAGGAATTGCCGCCCGCGCCGAAGGCATAGATCATGCCGCTATTGGCGATCTTGATCGCCGCTTCATCGGCAAGGGCAGGATCGAGCGTCCTGTGCAACAGGAAAAGTGCTTCCTGAGCCTTGGCAAGCACCTCTTCCGCGACGTCCGAGGGGCCGGTGCTGGACGGTTCGGAGGTGAGGTACCGGATACCGACATAGGCCGTCTTGGCGAGACTGACCTTGAAATCCGAAAAGCTCTGGCAGCCCAGCCGGCGGCAGAACCGCGTCACCGTCGGCGGAGACACTTCGGCGCGGGCGGCAAGTTCAATGATCGACGCATTGACGGCGAATTCGAAATCCGAAACCAGAATATCGGCAATCCGCCGCTCCGATTGCGAGAATTGTCCCCTGTCTTCCTGTATTCTTGCGAAAATATCCATGCTCACCGGTCTCCGTTCCGCCAAAACTTAAGGCTTGGCCCCGTTTCCGATGCACCCTAATCCAGGCCGCCCGTCAACCGAATAAAGCCGGGAGCCGCCGTTGTTCCGTCCTCCCGAAGACACGCCTGACATCCTCAAAATGAAAACGGTTTTCTCTGTTGATTGGAAGATGAGCATATGCCAACAATAATCACCAGGGAAATTTCCAATTCCTGAAAATAATTTCAACAACGGACCAGAATCATGCGCGATCCCTTCCAAAACCCCTTCGCCGAAACCGACAGCGCCCGCCATTCCATCTGGGAGATGCTGGTAACGCGGGACATCGACGCTTTCCTTGCAGCCGACTGGTCCAGGGTAGCGGATGATTTCGTTGAAGACGGCTTCCTCGGCATCAATGCCAGTCGGGATGCAAATCCTGACAACTGGCGCCTGTCTTTCCCCTCCCTTGCCGCCTATCGCGACGAGTGGCTGCGGCAGGCGAAGGATTTCCAAACCCAGCAATTTGCTGAAGACCCACGCCATGCGATCTTCACCACCACCACGCTTGAGGAAATTGAAGTGGAAGGCGAAACCGCGCTGGTTCGCAAGAAATTCGACGGCGGAATTCGCAGGGCCGATGGCGGTTTCGACGTCATGAAGTGGCAGACGCTTTATTACTGCCGGCTGCATGAAGGACGCTGGAAGATCAGCGGCTTTACCGGCTACATGCCCAACCCCATGCCGTGATCCAACGGAGATGCTGGAGTTCAGTGAACGCCGGGCCAAAAGCCCGGCGTTATTTTTTCGCCCGGTGACGGGCAAAAATCGCCGGACACCGATCGCATCAGGAAAAGCCGGGCGCGTTAGGACAGAGTGCATGGCCCGACTCCCAGCCGTTATTGTATCAGCTTGAGGACGGAAAGATCGACGCGCCGCTCGAGAGCAATGCCGCTTTCGTCGAACAGGTGACAATCCGATGCCTTGATGCCGGTGACGATGGGCTCGTCCACCACCACGGGTGCGGAGCCGGAAAGCAGCGCGCAATAGTTTTCACCTGTCGGCGCGACGCCATAGGCAATCGTGTTCACACCGAGCCGCTCGATGACACTGGGAGCCACCTTGATGTTGAGGTCCGCCGGCTCGAGGCCGGTATGTTCGGGGCGAATGCCAAGCGTTAGCTGGGCGCCTTGCAGAGCAGCGCGAGGTTCCACCGGCACGGTGATCGTCTGGCCCTCATAAGCCACTGTTACACCCTCGGGACCGACGGATTTGCAGGTGACCTTCAGGAAGTTCATTTTCGGATTACCGATGAACCCCGCGACGAACAGGTTCGCCGGCTTGTGATAAAGTTCGAGCGGCGCGCCCACTTGGGCGATTTCGCCGGCATTCAGCACAACGATGCGGTCCGCCATGGTCATGGCCTCCACCTGATCGTGTGTGACATAGATCATCGTTGCCTTGAGCGTCTTGTGAAGATTGGTGAGCTCGATGCGCATATCGGCGCGAAGGGCGGCATCAAGATTGGAAAGCGGTTCATCGAACAGGAATATCTTCGGTTCACGAACGATGGCGCGACCGATGGCAACGCGCTGGCGCTGGCCGCCAGACAACATGCCGGGGCGCTGCTGCAGGCGCTGGTCGAGCTGAAGAATCTTCGCAACGCTCTCCACCTTGTCCTTGATCTTGCCCTCTTCCATCTTTTCGACGCGCAAAGGAAAAGCGATGTTTTCGAAAACAGTCATATGCGGATAGAGCGCATAGGACTGGAAGACCATGGCGATACCACGCTTGACCGGCGGCAGTTCATTGACCTTCACGCCGTTGATGACGACGTCGCCGCCGGAAATATCCTCAAGGCCGGCGATCATGCGCAGCAAAGTGGATTTGCCGCATCCCGAGGGGCCGACAAAAACGACGAACTCGCCATCCCTGATGTCGAGCTGAACGCCCTTGATGACTTCGAAATGTCCATAGTTCTTGCGGACGTTGTTGAGATAAAGCTGACCCAAGACTTGCCTCTCCCGTCAGCGGCCGAAATCTGGCCGCATTCAGAGACGTTCCGGACAATGATGCGGAAACCGCGTCAGACCGGAACCGTTGAAAAACACGAGAAAGAGCAGCCACAGGGGGCGGCGACCAATCTCACGGCGAAACGGACCGGTTGCGGGCATTACGCCCGCAACCGTTGCAATCGGATTATTTATATTGCTCGAGAGCGCCAGAAGCCTTCTTTGCCGCATCTTCCGGCGTTGCCTTGCCGGTAACGACAGACTGAACCATCTCGATCATCACGTCCTGGAAACCCTTGTAGTCCGTGAAGAGCGGCTCCGGCCCACCATAGGCGATACCGTCGATCAGCGGCTTCCAGAAGGGATCCTTCGCAACGAATTCGTCTACCTTGGCAGACGGACGCAGCGGGGTGAGGCCCGCGCCGCCCTGCAGCTCATATTCGCCCTGAGGGCCGGGCGACGTGATGAACTTCGCAAATTCCGTCGCCTTTTCTTCAACCCCGGTTCCCTTGAAGATCGCCAGGCTGTCGGTGATGAGCAGCGTGCCGGGACCCTTGGCTTCCGGGCCGAGCGGCAGGGTCGCGATACCCCAGTTGATCTTGGTTTCCTGCAGGCGTGTTGCGGCGCCCGAGCCGGCCTGGATCATGCCGACCTTACCATCGAGGAAGATGGCGCGGATTTCATTCTGCTCATAGGCCGTTGGGCCTTCCACGGAATAGGGCGTGATGTCCTTGTAGGCCTTCAGCGCCGCGACAACCTGCGGGCTGTCGACCGTGACCTTGTCGCCGTCGATCACCTTGCCGTTGTTGGTATAAACCCAATGCATGAACTGGTGCATGGTATTGTCGAAGGTCTTGGCGGGGAGGCCGTAACCGGCAATTCCCGTCTTTTCCTTGATCTGCTTGGCGAAGGCTATTTCTTCAGCCCATGTCTTCGGCGGCACTTCGGGATCGAGACCAGCCTGCTTGAACAGATCCTTGTTCCAGTAGAGCGCCTTGGTCGAGAATGCGACGGGAACGCCCCACTGCGTGTCCTCGAACGTCACCGTGTCGACGATGTTGGGGTAATAGCTCTTCTTTTCGTCTTCGGTCATCGGCACCGGAACGATCAGATCGTTCTGCGCGAACTGCTTCAGCGTGCGCGAACCGACATAGGCCATGGCGACGGGCGTGCCGGCGGCGGCAAGCGTTGTCGCCTTGTCCTGGCACTGCGCCCAGCCGACGACCTCGGGCACAACCTTCCAGCCCTCGTTCTTGCCTTCCCATTCCTTGATGTATTTTTCGTGGATCGGGTCCATCTTGTCGCCGCAATAGATCCAGCTGATCTCCTTGTCGGCCGCGTGCGCCGTCACCGTGGTAAGGGCAGTGGAACCGGCAAATGCGAAAGCGCAGAGCGCCAATCCGTAATGTTTCAGTGCCATAGGTAGTCTCCCGTTTTGGTGGTCGTTCCGGTTGTTGTTTATTTCACCGCGCCGGCGGTCAGCCCGCTGACGAGATATCGTTGCATGAAGAAGATCACGACCATGGCCGGCGCAATGCCGACGAAGCTGGCCGCCATCAACTCATTCCAGATGACTTCCTGACGACCGAAATAGGCGAAGAGGCCGATGGGCAGCGGCATATATTCGGTCTTGGAATTGAAGGTGAGCGCGAAGATGAACTGCTGCGCATAAGCGCCGATGAAGGTTGTGATGGAGACCACGGCGATACCCGGCATCGCAAGCGGCAGGATCACCCGACGGAAGGTGTAGAAGTAGCTTGCGCCATCCACATAGGCCGCCTCTTCCAGTTCCCGCGGGATACGCAGCATATAGGTGCGCAAAAGCCAGATCGCGGTCGGGATCAGGAAAGCGGCTCCGGGAATGATCATCGCCAGATAGGTGTTCAGCACACCCATATTGCGCATCAGCCGGTAAAGCGGGATCAGGAGCACGGCGCCGGAGAACATGTTGATCGCCAGAAATGCACCGAGCAATTGCCCGCGGCCGCGAAACTGGAACCGGGCGAAGGCATATGACGCCGGCACCACCAGAAGCAGAACGATGATCGTGGAGATCGTCGAAATGAAGAACGAGTTGAAGACGTAGCGGGCAAAGCCCGGAACGCTGACCCACATCGTGCGGTAGGCCTCGAAGGAACCGTTTGTCGGCCAGAACTTGTAGGGCGAGGAAAACAGCAGGCTGAGCGGTTTCAGCGAAACCAGGAATCCTTCGACGAAGGGCGCCAGCACGAAGGTCAGGAACACGGCGATACCGCAATAAATCCCGACAATTTCATACCACCTGTAGCGGTTGATCATCGCATTCTTGTCGGTCATCGGCTGGCCTCCTGCGAGATGCGGCTGGTAATGCGGAAGTAGAAATAGGTGAAGATCGACAGGAAGATGCAGATCAGCACGGCGCGCGCGGCACCCTCACCATATTTGTAAGAGCCGATCGCCGTCTTGTACGTGTCGATGATCATGGTCGTGGTCTGGCCGGTCGGTCCGCCCTGCGTCAGGATCCAGATGATATCGAAGGAATTAAAGGTCGAAATCAGCGAGATCATCGACATGGTAATCATCGCGGGCAGCATCAGCGGCAGCGTGATGCGGCGGAAGCGGTAGAGGCGGCTTGCCCCGTCTGTCCAAGCGGCCTCGTAGAGATCCTGCGGGATGGCCTGGATGGCCGCCAGCAGATAGAGCGTCACCATCGGCACGCCGATCCAGACGTCAGTGACGATCGTTGCCCAGAATGCCGTTCTGCCATAGGCGAGGAATGCGACCGGACCATCCACCAGGCCGAGGTTCTGCAGCACGCCGGAAATCATGCCGAACTGGCCGTTATACATCCAGCCCCACATGAAGATGCCGATAGCCATCGGCACGATCCACGGCGGCATTGTCAGGATGCGAAACAGCGCCCGGCCGGGAACGGCGGAGTTCAGCAGCACTGCACCAAAGGTGCCGATGATCATCTTTATCGAGACGGAAAAGAACGTCCAGATAAAGGTCCGCGTGATGACATCGGCAAAAGTAGCGTTGAAGATCTTCTCGTAATTGATGAAGCCGACCCAATTTGTCGTTTTTCTGAGCGACGCATCGGTAAAGGAGAGGATGAAGGTATCGACAAGCGGATAAGCAACGATAACCGTGATGTATAAAAGCGCCGGCAGAAGAAGGAGCCAGGCAAAGACGACAGCGCTGCGTTTCGCTTCCATCGCGCCGCCCCTCAAGCCGTTTTCACGGCGGGGGATTTCGGCTGCCCATGCAGGGCCAGATCGTATGCCTCCCAAACCGGCTTCAGATCGACCACCTTGCGGCCATGACGCGCTTCATCCATCGCAAGCGCCAGAATACCGGCCTCGATTGCGTCGAGCGCGGAAACCGGAAGCGGCGCGCCCTCTACGACATGGGCGATGACATCCTCCGCCATCTGCTCGTCCGCACCATAATGCTGCGAGAGCGTGGTTGCCGCCGAATAGGTCTTGGCCAGGGTCTTTTCATTGGTGCGGGCATTATGCACGTTGAGAAAACCGCGCACGAAATCGCCCTCCGCCATGCCCTTGGCGCCGATGACGCAGAAACGGCGGAAATCATCGGGAACGTTGAGATTGGTATGGAAAGCAAGCGAAGCGCCGTTTTCATATTCGACGATCGCCGTCTGGTAATCGATGATGTCGCCGTCGCTGTCGAAAACCTTGTCGGATCCCATCCAGCCGCTCGGCTTGCGATGGTAAACCTCCATGTCGTTGATGCCATCATTCTGCGGCGCATTGGCCGGCGTGAAGCTTTTGCGCCCGCCAAAGCTCGATACGAAACGGGGTCGCGCGCCAACAACACCATTGTAGAGATCGAGATCGTGGCAGCATTTTTCGAGCATGAAGGAGCCGGAATAGTGCTCGTAACGCCGCCAGTCGCGCATGAAGAATGCGCCGTGATAGGGCGGAATATGCTCGGAAGCCTCGATGGAAACGACATCGCCAAGCTTACCTTCAGCCTGTGCGGCGCGCAGATCGCGGTAAAGCGGCGAATATCGCAGAACGAGACCCACCAGCAACCGCTCGTGACCATGCTTGTTGAGGAGCCGGGCAAGTTCGAGGCTTTCCTCGATGCTGACGACGATCGGCTTTTCGGAGAAGATGGTGCAACCCGCCTCAAGACCGATGCGGATATGGTCGAGATGCATGTGGTTCGGCGAACCGATCATCAGGAGATCGAATTTTTCATTGGCGATCAAGGCCTCGGGGCTGTCGTAAGCCTTGCCGGCCGAGATCCCCTTTTCCTTGAGACCCGGCAAGCCCGCCGGCGCCGGATCGACATAACCGACGATCTCGAAATCCTTGTCGATCTCATGAAAAACGTAGCCCAGATAACCGAGACGGAATCCGAGTCCGATAATTCCCACCTTCATGAACTTTGTTCCCTGCTCATTAGTAAATAATTTTCGCAGATTCAGCCAATTCTCCGCTGGCTATTCAGTTATCTGCGATAATTTCCGACCATGATGAAATTAGTTTTCAAAACGGTCAAGCAAAATTCGATTTACTCTGGCAAGTCGCGGATATGAAACCGATTCTTCCAGGCCGGCAGGACGCGCAACAGCTATTCACCGACAACCGATGCCAAAACAATACCAAAAAAATGCCAATCGTCTAGAGCAATTACAATGATCAGAAAATTTTTTTGGTTAATGCGGAAATTTCGATCATAAGGCCTTAAATTGAGGCATTAGAACGAAAAAAGCTCCGATTAATAATACGAGTTCGCCAATGGTTCTATTTTGGTATTGCTGATCGCGACTTGTGTGGTATAGCCAGAAGCAGCCATATCGGATTGTAACAGAGGTTATGGATGAACGGGGCAGCGCTTAATCTGGAGGATCTGCAATCGGGTGGCGGCCCGCTTTACCTAAAGCTGCGCCAGACGATTGAAGACGCCATCAATGGTGGCCGCCTGAAACATGGCGATGCCTTGCCGCCAGAGCGCGACATTGCGGAAAGTGCCTGCGTCAGCCGCGTCACGGTGCGCAAGGCTGTGGATGACCTCGTGCGCGACGGCCTCCTCGTCCGGCGGCACGGTTCCGGTACCTTTGTCGTCAAGCCGATCACCCGCATGCAACAGCCTCTGACCAAGCTCACTTCGTTTACGGAGGACATGCGCCGGCGTGGCATGACGGCGAGCACCCGCTGGCTGGACAGAGGCCTCTTTCACCCCACCGGCGACGAAATGATGGCGCTTGGCCTTTCACAATCGGCCATGGTGGCGCGGCTCACCCGTCTGCGCCTTGCCAATGACCAGCCGATCGCGCTTGAAGTCACGAGCCTGCCAGGCGATATTCTGCCCGACCCGCAAATGGTCGAAAATTCGCTCTATCTTGAGCTTGAGAAAAGTGGCATTCGCCCGGTGCGCGCCATCCAGCGCATCTCTGCCCGTAACCTTACCGATGAAGAAACCCTGCTGCTTGGCGTTCCGCCGGGCTCGGCAGCGCTTTCCGTTCAGCGAATGGCCTATCTGGAAAGCGGGCGCCTTATGGAAATATCCCGTGCGCTGTACCGCAGCGACGCCTATGACCTCGTCGCCGAACTGACGATGGGCCCCGAGTGACCACCAGTGATCAAGGACAGAAACAATGACAACCCTGATGCGCCAGGAAATCGACGAGATTCCCGATGCAGTCGCCCGCCTGCTCGACAATGCCAATTCGGACTTCCAGGAAGCCGGCGCCAAGCTGAAGGCCCGTGATCCGGCCGTTATCGTCACCATCGCCCGTGGATCTTCCGATCACGCCGCCCATTTCCTGAAATATGCCATCGAACTGCAGACCGGGCTTCCGGTCGCCTCGCTCGGCCCGTCGCTCGCCTCGATCTACCAGACGAAGCTGCGGCTGGAACGGGCGGCGGCCATTGCCGTTTCGCAATCGGGCAAGAGCCCGGATATCGTCGCCTTGGCGCAAAGTGCGCGCGATGGCGGCGCGCTCACTTTCTCGCTCGTCAACACCCTGCCATCTGCGCTTGGCGATGCCGCCGATCACGCGATCGATATACAGGCTGGCCCGGAAAAAGCCGTGGCTGCCACCAAATCCTTCGTCAACTCCATCGTTGCCGGTCTCGCGATCCTTGCGGAATGGACGGAAGACAACCTGCTTGCCAAGGCGATCAGCGCCCTGCCGCAGAATTTCGCCCGGGCCGTCGCCCTTGACTGGAGCCACATCGGCGAGGCGGTCAAGGGTGAGGAATCGCTTTATATGCTTGGCCGTGGTCCTGCTCTCGCCATCGCCGCGGAAGCCGCGTTGAAATGCAAGGAAACCTGCGAACTGCACGCGGAAGCCTATTCGTCGGCGGAAGTCATGCATGGCCCGGTTTCGCTGGTCGCGCCGAGATTTCCGGTGATCGCCTTTGCCGCCCGTGACCGCGCCGAGACCTCCGTGACGGAAATTGCCGCAAATCTCTCCCGCAAGGGCGCCAATGTTTTCGTTACATCCTCAAAAGGCAGCCCCGCCAAGTCCCTGCCCTTCGTGGAAACCAACCATCCGCTGACCGATGCATTGTTGTTGATCGCGCCGTTTTACGGCTTCATCGAGCAATTGTCGCGCCTGCGCGGCTTCAACCCGGATGCGCCGGTGGCGTTGAAGAAGGTGACGGAAACTCAATGAGCGGCATCAAGGCATTTGTCGGCGCCCGCATTTTCGATGGTGCCGCATGGCACGACGACAGGGTGCTCGTGACCGTGGATGGCCGTGTCGGCGACATCAGTGGCCGCATGTCCGCACCGGCAGAAGCCGAGATCATCGACGCGCCAGGATTGCTGATCACGCCTGGCTTCATTGACCTTCAGGTCAACGGCGGCGGTGGGGTGATGTTCAATAACCAGCCGGATGCGAAAGGAATAGCCCGGATCTGCTCCGCCCATGCGAAATTCGGCACCACGGCGCTGATGGTCACGCTCATCACCGACCGGCCGGATATCACATTGCGAGCCGCCGAAGCGGGCATTGACGCCCAAAGAGAAAGGGTGCCCGGGTTTCTCGGCCTGCATTTCGAGGGCCCGCATCTTTCAGTTGCCCGCAAGGGCACACATGATCCGGCACTGATCCGCAAAATGGAAGCGCCTGATCTGGCGGTGCTGACCGGATGCAAGGCAAAACTCCCCTTCGTGATGACGACCGTTGCCCCAGAGAATGTAACCTTGGAACAGGTCAAGGCGCTGGCAGAAGCCGGCATCGTCGTCAGTCTCGGCCACACGGACACAGGACTCGACATGGCGACTGCCTATGCCGAAGCAGGTGCTTCGATGGTCACACATCTTTTCAATGCCATGAGCCCGCTCGGTCATCGCGAGCCGGGGCTCGTGGGGGCGGCACTTTCAAACGGCAAGCTCGATTGTGGATTGATCGCCGACGGTTTCCATGTCGATCCGGCCGCGATGGGCATTGCGCTGCGCGCAAAGAATGGCCCGGCCCACATCTTCCTCGTCACTGATGCCATGTCGACTATCGGCACCGACGATGATGGTTTTGAACTGAATGGCAGGCGTGTCTATCGCAACGGCGGCCGGCTGACGCTTGAAGACGGTACGCTGGCGGGGGCGGATATCGATATGCTCTCCTGCATTCGCTTCATGCACGAAAAGCTGGACGCGCCGCTGGAAGAGGCCTTGAGAATGGCGTCCGCCTATCCTGCCGAGGCAATCGGCGCTTCTGGCAAAGGCAGGCTTCTGCCTGGTTTCGATGCGGATTTTGTCATGCTTACATCTGAACTTCAGATGCATTCGACATGGATCGGCGGAGATAAGATCCACGATGCCGCACGCTCCGGAGGCTGAATCATGATCGTTTGTTTCGATATAGGCGGAACGACCATCAAGGGCGCGATTGCTTACGCTCCTGACGATATTCGCCCCGTGCCGCGCATCCCGACGCCAAAGACCAGCTTTGAAGACTTTGCTGCCGGCCTGAAATCCGTCATCGACAATAGTGGCGGCACACCTGCCTGCGTGTCGCTGTCGATTGCCGGCGTCATCGATGCCGACACCGGCAGGGCCACTGTCGCCAACATTCCAAGTATTCATGGCCGCGCGCTGAAGGACGAACTGGAACAGGCACTGGGCCTTCCTGTCATCGTCTCCAACGATGCCGACTGTTTCGTGATGGCCGAATCGGAGATCGGTTCCGGGCGGGGCCATCGCGTGGTTTTTGGCGTCATCCTCGGAACCGGTGTCGGCGGAGGTCTGGTGATCGACGGCCGTCTCATCAACAGCGAGGGTGGCTTCGCCGGCGAATGGGGTCACGGACCCGTGGCTGCGACGCGGGTCGGCAACCCGCCGATGGAGTTGCCTCGGTTCGAATGCGGCTGTGGTCTCACGGGTTGTGTGGATGCCATTGGCAGCGCCCGCGGCATGGAAAAGCTTCATATGCATCTCCACCGCCAGGACATGACCAGCGAGGAAATCATCGCAGCCTGGCTGGGCGGCAACCCGGACGCCGCAAGAACCATCGATATCCTTGTCGATATTCTCGCTTCGCCGCTGGCGATGGTGATCAACGTCACCGGGGCAACCATCGTGCCGGTCGGCGGCGGCCTGTCAAACTCCAGGGAACTGCTTGCCACACTGGATGAAGCGGTCAGAGCCCGAATTCTCCGTCGCTTCGCCCGGCCGCTTGTCGTACCTGCCATCTGCAGGATTGAACCGGGACTGATCGGCTCGGCCGTTCTCGGGCTTAAACATGCACGGGTGATCGAAGAGGCCTGAGCGGACGCTTGCACGCCACCGAAGGATCAACGGGTCAACTTCTCCCGTCGGAAACCGAGGCCGATCAAACGGCCGGCGAGATGGGCGAGAAGCGGAACGCGGGCAATCATGCGCACGAAAGCGGGGGGCCCTTTCGCCTTGCGGCTATCGCCTTGATCCTTCTTCCGGCTGCTGCGCATCATCAATTGCAGCTTTTGTGTCGCCTTTGTCGGAAATGAGCGCCGCGCTTCGATGGCCATCAATTCCCGCTCGCCTGGCTTTTCGCCCTGCGCAAGAACGGGAATGAGAATATTTGCGGCGGCAACGGCATCCTGAATGGCAAGATTGACACCGACGCCGCCAATGGGCGACATGGCGTGAGCCGCGTCACCGATGCAGATGAGGCCAGGCTTCCACCATCGCTTCAACCGGTCGATCCTGACCGTCAGCAGATGCACATCCTCAAAGGTCTGAAGTTCGAGAAGCCGTTCCTGCGGCAGCGGGCACACTTTCGCCACCGCATCGCGGAACGCTGCGATACCCTGAACCTTCATCTCGGCGAAGGTTCCGCGGCGGACCACAAAACCGCACTGCCAATAATCGCCGCGATCTATCAGGACGAAACCCTGCTGGGGGCCGGCATGCCCCATGGTTTCCGCCGGATCGCCCGGCTGCCTGGATAGTTTCATCCAGAGAACCTCCGTCGGCTGCCCGAAACTTTCCACCAACAGACCCGCTTTGTCCCGCACGATTGAATTGCGGCCATCCGCCCCGATCACGAGCTCGGCATCGATCTCCAGCGGCCCGTCGGACGTATCCACCACGAGACCCGCAACAACGCCATCGCGCTCGCGCAGACCGGAAACACCTGCATTCATGAGCAGCGTGAAATTCTCATATTGCCCTGCCTTGCCGGCAAGAAAGCTAAGGAAATCCCATTGCGGCATGAAGGCGATGAAACGGTTTCTCGCAGGCAGCCGGGAAAAATCGGCGATGGTGACCGTCTGACCCGCAATCTCGGCATGAAGTTTCTGCGCTCTCGTATGCGGCAGCGCCAGAAACTCCCGAATGAAGCCTAGCTGCTCAACAATATCGAGAGTGGAAGGATGAATGGTATCGCCCCGAAAATCGCGCAGGAAATCGCCATGCTTTTCAACGATGGTGACATCGATACCTGCTCTCGCAAGGAGGAGCCCGAGCATGAGCCCGGCAGGGCCAGCGCCGGCAATGGCAACCCTTGTGATGATCCGCTTCCGCTCTGGCATTTCGGCGTCAAGGCCCCCGGCAACCATACGATCCCCCACCACCATCAAGTCTTTTGCGCAGGTAAGGCCACGTTTTTCGGTTGCGGCCACCCCTGTGCGTCGAACCGGAACAACATGTCGGACCTGGCGAAGATAAAGGCGAAGGCCATGGCCGTCCACATGCCGAGCAGCAGCCCGGCCGCCACATCGCTCGGATAATGCGCGCCGACAATGACACGTGAGACGCCAATCACAACGGCAAGCAGAAGAAACGCCCAGCGAAAGCGCGGCATAAGCATGGCAAAGACACCGAAAAACGCCCCGGCAGCCGTGGAATGGCCGGAAGGAAAGCTCTCATAAAGATTGTCTCCGGTGAAGGGTGTGAGGCTATACGCCCCCATTTCCAGAAGGAGCTCCGGCCGCGCCCGGCCGATCAGGAACTTTAGCGTATGAACGAGAATGCTCGCGGTCCCGATTGTCAGAAAGAAATAGGAGAGAAGCCGCCACGCTGTCCGCAACCGGCCATGATAGGTTTGCGCGCTGAGAACCCGCGCCGCGACATAGGCGAGAATGGCCAGCGCGCCGGTGGAATAAAGCATCCAGCGGAAAGTTCCGAAATCGGTAATCGCACGATTAAAGGATACCACTGCACCGGGCAACGCCTGCGCGCTTTCCGAGAGGCGCGGATCAAAAGGGACAAAGGCCGCAACCAGCACAAGGCTCGCCGCAAAAATCCATCCGCTGGAAACGAGAAAACGCCGCATCAATATCCTCTCATCGTTTTTCTTGCATATGGCTTTGCCATCCGCAAAAACAATAGGCTGGCTTTGTCCTTGTTATGGCTTGTTTTCGCGGGTAGAGGCTAAAGCATATAGCCCGAAAACGTGCAGTACCTTCGGGAGAACGGCACGCCCGAAGAATTGCGACCAGCAACGGACCGACGGACTGAAAATGACGAATGCCAGTGAAATGCCCCGCAAGCTGACGATCTTGGGTTCGACGGGTTCGATCGGCTCCAATACGCTGGATGTGGTCCGTCAACTGGGCGGCAGGGGCCAATTCGAGATCGTGGCTTTGACCGGCGCCGGGAATATCGCCCTTCTGGCGGAGCAGGCGCGACAATTCGGCGCGGAGCTTGCCGTCACCGCCGAGGACGACAAATACGAAGACCTCAAGTCCGCTCTCGCAGGAACGGGCATAAAGACCGCGGCAGGCAAATCCGGTCTTGAAGAGGCGGCTTCGATGGATGCCGGCTGGGTGATGGCGGCCATTGCCGGAACCCCCGGTCTGGCCCCCACGGTGACTGCGGCCAGGCGTGGCGCAGATATCGCCCTCGCCAACAAGGAGTGCCTCGTTTCGGCGGGCGATGTTTTTGTACGCACGGTCAAGCAGGGTGGCGGCAGGCTGATCCCGGTCGACAGCGAGCACAGCGCAATCTTCCAGTGCCTCACGGGCGATCACAGAGAGGCTGTGGAACGCATCATCCTGACGGCTTCCGGCGGCCCGTTCCGCACATGGTCGCGCGAAGAAATGGCCAATGTCACGGCGGACGTCGCCCGCGCCCATCCCAACTGGTCAATGGGGTTGAAGGTTTCCATCGGCAGCGCCTCCATGTTCAACAAGGGACTGGAGATGATCGAGGCGAAATATCTCTTCGATCTCAGGCCGGATCAGGTTGAGGTAATAGTCCATCCGCAGTCGATCGTGCATTCGATGGTTGGCTACAGCGACGGCTCTTATATCGCGCAGCTCGGATCTCCCGATATGCGCACCGCCATTTCTTACGCCCTTACCTATCCTGAGCGCGGACAGCTGAACGTCGAACGGCTGGATTTCGCAAAACTGGCGAGGCTCGATTTCGAGGCGCCGGATGAAGCACGGTTCCCGGCACTTCGGCTGGCGCGAACCGCGCTGGAGCGCGGTGGCTTACAGGGTGCCGCCCTGAACGCCGCCGAGGAGACTGCCTTTCACGCCTTCGTCGACGGGGCCATCGGTTTCCTCGATATGGCGGAAATCGTGGAAACGGTTATGGACCGGATGGATGACGGCCGCAGCGCTGGCACGATCGAAGATGTATTCGCGGCAGATGAGGAAGCTCGCCGCCATGCCGGCGAACTCATCTCCACCAAAGAAAAGGCCGCGTAAACGCGGCCCGATTTCCCTATCCGAAGAGTTTCCTTACGCCACCGCACGCGCCAGCGCGCAATGCGACCAGAGTTGATGCAGCGCGCCGACCAGATGCTCGATGTCCGCGTCGCTATGCAGTGGGGTCGGAGTGATGCGCAGACGCTCGGTCTTACGCGGCACCGTCGGATAATTGATCGGCTGCACATAGACGCCGTGACTGTCGAGCAGGATATCAGATATCCATTTGCACTTGGCAGCATCGCCCACCATGACCGGCACGATGTGGCTTGGATTGTCCATATGCGGAATGCCGCGCGCATCGAGAAGTCCACGCAGCTTCCGCACGCGGTCCTGATGCCGGGCCCGCTCGAAAGGGCTTGCCTTCAGATGCTGGATCGAAGCAATCGCTCCGGCGGCGAGCGACGGCGGCAATGCCGTGGTGAAGATGAAACCGGAAGCGAAGGAGCGGATGAAATCGCAGACCGCGGTGGAGCCGGTAATGTAACCGCCCATGACGCCGAAGGCCTTGCCGAGCGTTCCCTCGATGATCGTCAGGCGATCCATCAGGCCTTCGCGCTCGGCAATGCCGCCGCCGCGCGGGCCGTACATGCCCACAGCGTGGACTTCATCGAGATAGGTCATGGCGCCATAACGATCGGCAAGATCGCAGATTTCCCTGATCGGCGCGATATCGCCGTCCATGGAATAAACGGATTCGAAAGCGATGAGCTTCGGCGCGTTCGGATCAGCGGCCTGGAGCTTGGCCTCGAGGTCCTCGAGATCATTGTGCTTCCAGATCACCCGCTCACAACGGCCATAACGGATGCCCTCGATCATTGAGGCATGGTTGAGCGCGTCCGAAAAGATGATCAGGCCAGGTATCTTCTGGCCGAGCGTGCCGAGGGTAGCCCAGTTGGACACATAGCCTGAGGTGAAGATCAGCGCCGATTCCTTGCCATGGAGGTCAGCAAGTTCGCGCTCGAGCAGGACGTGATAGTGGTTGGTGCCAGAAATATTCCGGGTGCCTCCCGCACCCGCGCCACAGTGATCAATGGCGGCTTTCATGGCTTCGACAACCTTCGGGTTCTGGCCCATGCCGAGATAGTCGTTGGAACACCAGACAGTAACGTCCTTGCGTTCACCATTGGCGTTATACCGGGTCGCGCGGGGGAAATTGCCCTGCTGGCGTTCGATATCCGCAAAAACGCGATAGCGTCCCTCAGAATGCAGGCTTTGCAGTTCCGTCGTGAAAAATGCCTCGAAGTCCATGCCATGCTCCAGAATTGACCAGCTCGTTCTCTGCCTCGTTGCCGGGACCGTCAACCCTTCCGGGCTATTTTAGCCGCCACTGCGTCAATTCGCCGTTGTTTTGAACCATTCCAATAAACCGTTTATAGCCGCTCATGAAAAGCGCAAAATTGATTCACATCAAAAAAGCGGATTTTTGGAACCTTTTTTGCGCCGCGCCGTTGTTTGGGGCACAATCGATTTACGCTCGGAGGAATGCCTTAAGTGGAGGCTTCCCTAAACGACATCGAATTGTTAGTTATCTGTGGCGGTCGGAGGTAGCAGTCGCCGCAGATAAATATGGGACGCCTACCGAGCCAAAGAGCTCATTGTAACGTTGGAGAGAGTTTCATGAAAAAGGCAATCATATTTGCGCTGGTCGGCCTGTCGCTTGCAAGCTGCACGCAGACTGAAAAGGGTGCTTCGATTGGTGCCGTTTCCGGCGCCGTTATCGGTGGCGCGGTCACTGGCAACGTTCGTGGCGCAGCCGTTGGCGCAGCGATCGGTGGCGTCGGTGGTGCTTTGATTGGCAACGCTTCCGAGCCGGGCTATTGCTATTACCGCGACCAGTACGGCCAGCGTTACACGGCACGTTGCCGCTAATCGCTTCGCGAAATACCGTTGCACAGAAGCCCCGGTCATCCGGGGCTTTTTGCGTTATGGGCTGCAAAACATGTGCCGAGGGTCCTCAAAGCCGTTTATTTATGATTAAATTGCAATGTTAACGGAGAGGAAACGGGTTAGGGCGACAATAAAGGCTCAACCATAAAGCAGCTTATGCGAAGAACACGAACTAACCCGAAGACAGGCATTGCGTATCGGAAAGCTGGCACCGCGCTTGCGGTTGCTGTGACGTTCGCCCTGTATCCGGCTTTTACGCGTGATGCCTTCGCCTTTAAACTGTTCGGCATGCGCCTGTGGGGTTCGGAAGAACCGGAGGTCGAGGTTATCAACCCCGTCAAATATGCCGTCACGCTCAACGCTCCCGACGCCGACAAATCCCTGACGGACAGCCTCGAAAACAGTTCCCTTCTTTTGGCCGACAAGGACAAGCCTGCCTCAGGCGATCTCGGACTCCTGATAAAGGCAAGGGACGACAGGGACAGGCTGATTGCAGCGCTTTATGAAAACGCCCGCTATGGCGGTATTGTCAATGTCACCGTGGCCGGGAGGAATGTCGACGACCTGCCGCCCAACCCGGTTTTCGACCATAGCGCGCCCGTTCCCGTGATCATAACCGTTACGCCCGGTCCCAAATTCACACTCGGCAATATCCGTCTCGAAGGCGACGTCACAGGCCGCGATCTCGAGGAATACGGCCTGACGACGGGCGGCGATGCGGGCTCCCTGGCGATCATCCGCGCCGGCAACAAGCTGATCGATGATCTGAAGGCCGAAGGCCGCCCGCTTGCCAAGCTGACGAAACGCGAGGCCGTTGCAAACCACGCGACAAACACTGTCGACATCACCATGGCGGCCGAAGGCGGCCCCGTCGCCCCACTCGGCACGGTCACCGTCACCGGTGAAAAAACCGTCGATGGGGATTTCATCCGCCGCTATTCGCGCCTCAATGGCGGCGAGCCCTATTCGCCGGAAAAACTGCGCAAGGCCGCCGATCGCCTGCGCCAGCTCGGTGTTTTTTCCAGCCTGACGATCAAGGAGGCAGGAACGCTCGCCCGCGACGGCACCATTCCGTTGACCATCGAAGTGTCCGAAGGCAAGCACCGCTATTTCGGCGTCGGCGCACAATATTCCACCACCGAAGGCATTGGTCTTCAGGGCTACTGGGGCCACAGAAACCTGTTCGGCCAGGCCGAATCGCTGCGCATCGAGGGCTCGGTCTCGCGCATTGCAGAGGCATCGAGCGTGGAAGGCATGGACTATTCGGCGGGCATTACCTTTACGAAGCCCGGAATGTTCAATCCCCGCACGACATTCAAGACCAGCCTGATTGCCAAGACCGAGCATCCGGACACCTACGAAGCCAAGACGCTGACTGGGACTGCCGGTTTCAGTTATGAACTAAACGATACCGACACGGCTGCCGCGGGCCTGGAGGTGCAGTGGGCCGATACAGACGACGCCTTCGGAAAGAACGAATATCTTACCACGTCCATTCCGCTGGAATTCGTTCGCGATACCCGCGACGACAAGCTCAACCCGACCGAAGGCTTTCGTGCATCGGTGGCCGCCAAGCCCAGCTATGAGGCCCTGAACGGCACCTTCTTCTCCTCTTTCGAAGGTTCGATTACCGGGTACAAGGGGCTGGGCGCGGAAGACAGGCTGATCATGGCCGGAAAACTGTCGGGCGGCGTGCTCGTCGGCGGAAGCGACCTGCAGGACATCCCCACCACCCGCCGCTTTTATGCCGGGGGCGGCGGGTCGGTGCGCGGCTATAGCTATCAGGAAATATCGCCTTATAATGCGGCAGGCGACGCGACCGGCGGTCGCTCCTATGTCGTTGGCTCCATTGAAGCCCGCATCAAGGTCACCGACACGATCGGTATCGTGCCTTTTATCGATGCGGGTGTGGTCTCGGAAGACGTGACCCCGGACTTTTCCGACATTCGGGCTGGCGCCGGCATCGGGCTGCGTTACGCGACACCCTTCGGGCCTCTGCGTCTGGATGTCGCCACGCCGCTCGACAAATACGATGGCGGCAACAGTTTCGGCATTTATGCTGGCATCGGTCAGTCTTTTTAAACGCCGCAGTCGAACACCCTTGCAACAGAGTGTAGATTACCTTTTATGAAAACGTTGATTCGATTGCTGAAATGGCTGGGCTACGCTGCCTTGTGCGGCGTGGTACTTCTGTTGCTTGCAGCCTTTTTCGTCGGTTTTACGCCGATGGGCGCGAGAATAGCCGCAAAGCAGATTTCATCGCTTGTATCGACACCCGATCAGATAATCGAGATTTCTCCGCCCAGCGGGCTTTTGACGGGGCATCTGAGGCTCGACAACGTCACTCTTTCGGATCGGCAGGGCCCTTATGCCCGCGTGAACCAGATCGCCGTCGACTGGTCACCCTTCTCGCTTCTTGCCGGCACCTTCCATGCGGACCGGGTATCGGCGGGGTCGATCGATGTCCAGCGCCAACCGGTTCCGGTGGAGGAAACGATGAGCAAAAGCTCCGGCAGTTCCTCTCTGCCGATTGAAATAGCGATCGACAATTTCAGCTTTCCCGATATTCGTCTCGGCCAGCCCCTTCTCGGCCGCCCCTTTGAACTGACGGCCGAAGGCAACCTCAAGGCCGCCAGCGACGATATCAGACTGTCGCTCACGGCCCACCGGCTGAATGCCCCGGATGCGGCCGTTAACGCCGACATCGCATTTCTTCCCAACGAAAATGTCCTGAAGCTGAAAGCTGAGATGCGGGAGCCTGAGGGCGGACTTCTTGCCACGCTGCTGTCTCTGCCCGGCACACCTGCGGTCGCCATCGACCTTAACGGCGAAGGACCGCTTTCAAACTGGACCGGCAGCATGCGCGGCAACGTCGCTGGTAACCCTGTCGTCAACGTCACCGGCCGGCACCTCCTCGCGGAGGATGGCACCCGCCGCATCGAAGTTGCGGGTGGCGGCCAACCCGATCTGCTTCTGCCGCCCGCCTTCCGGCAGCTTTTTGCCGGTGAGACGAAGCTCGACGCAAACGCCACCCTTTCCCCACAGGGGCGCATCGAAATCGGCAGCAGTACACTGGAAACCGGCACCCTGCTGCTGACGGCCTCCGGCACCATTGATCCGAACGGCCAGAACGACCTTGCCGCCAACCTCATCGGCACAGCCGGGCCCGTCGATTTTCGCTGGCCGCTGAGCGATGGGGAGGTGCAGGCCCTCATCAACGGCCTCGATCTTTCGTTAAAGGGTGGGGCAGACGCCGCACATCTTGACACAACCGTTTCCCTGCGCAGCCTCTCTTTGCCGCAAGGCAGGCTGGACGACGTCAAACTGACGGCGCAAAGCGCTGATCTCAATATCGCTGACCGGAGCGGCACAATCGCCACCGCTCTCTCCGTAGCGCAATCGTCCTTTGTCAGCCCGGATATTGATCGGCTGGTGCGTGCGCCGCTCACCATCAATGCACCGCTCCGCCTGAGCCCATCCGCCATCGGCTTTGACAGCGCGACGCTTGAAAGCGCCAGCGTTGGCGGAACACTGAACGGCAGTTTTGACCTTACCGGCAACCGCCTCACCTCCAGCGTGCAGCTCTTCGCACTGCCCGCTACCCTTCCACCGGCTCTCGCGGAAAAGTTCGACACCACCATCTCCCTCCAGGGTGATATCGACGTGACCATCGGTGGACGCACCAGCGTTGAAAACCTCGTCGTCAAGTCGGGAACGATCGAGGCGACAGGCAATGCCGGCCTCGAAAACGATGCATTGAGCGCCAGCCTGACGGGTAAATTTCTCGCTCTTGAAAAGTTGACGCCACAGGCAAAGGGCGTCGCCGATTTTGCGATCGAGGCCACCGGCGCGCTGGCAGCGCCAGATTTCAACGTGACCCTGACTTCCGAGAGCGCAATCCTTGCCGGACGTACGCTTGAATCGTTGCAAGTCAATGCGACAGGCAAGGCCGATCCCGCCGCTCCTCAGGCGAAACTTACGGCCAGCGGCAGCCTTGACCGACAGAAGATCGATGCCATTGCCGAATTGGTGCAAACCGAAAACGGCACTGCGATTCCCGAGCTGCGCGTGGCGGTAGGCCGGAATATCTTGAACGGACAACTGCAATTCTCGCAGCAGTTTTTGCCATCCGGCAATCTTTCCTTCAACTTTCCCGACCTTGCGCTACTCGCCGCTCTCGCTGCGCAGCAGGCGGATGGCGATATTGCCGGCGACATCGCCCTTAGCAACGCCAATGGCCGGATCGCCGCGACGATCAAAGCCAATGGCAGCAGCATCCGTCAGGGCACGACAACGATCTCCGGGTTGGCAGCCGATATTTCAATAGACGACCTTCAGGCAATCGCCATCAACGGCAAGGTCAACGCCGATACCGTCAATGCCGGCGCGGCTGCGATATCTGACCTGAAAGCCACAATCGGTCATTCCGGCACAACGACGCAGTTCAACGTCAACGCGCGTTACGACAACGCACCGCTGGTGGTGAATGGCAGCGCCGAGACGGGCGGATCGCCCATGACGGTAAGACTCGACGCCTTTTCCGCCGCGCCCAAGGGCATTACCGTGCGCCTTGAAAAACCCACCACCATTGCCATCCAGAACGGTACGGCCCGGATCTCCGATTTGACCATCATCACGGGCGAAGGACGTGTCGAGGTCAACGGCACCGCCGGGTCGACGCTTGATATCAATGCCGATATCCGTTCGCTGCCCGCAAGTCTCGCAAATGCCTTTGCCACCGGACTGGATGCGGCGGGCAGCATCTCCGGCACGGTGAAGGCCAAGGGTGCGGCATCGAACCCTGCGGTCGACTATAATCTCAACTGGGTAAATGCCGAGGTCGCGCAGACGCGCGCGGCGGGTCTCGCCGCCCTCGGCATCAAGGCGAACGGTCAATTTTCCGGTGGCACCCTGCAGATCGACACGAATGTCTCCGGTCAGGGCGGCATGGCGCTTTCAGGCGGCGGCTCGCTCGGTATCGCCGGCAATCGTCCGCTTTCGATGGCGTTTTCCGGCAGACTGCCTTTCTCAGCCGTCGCGGCACAAACAGCAGCGCAGGGCCTCGATGTGAATGGCACCGCCGCCATCGACGTGAAGATTTCCGGCAGCGCTTCCGCACCTGTCATTAGCGGCAGCATCACCACTGATGGCACGCGCCTGACCGACGTGCGCCGAAACCTCACCATTAACGATCTGGGCGCCACCATCACCTTCGACCGTGATCGTGCCGTCATCTCCCGATTGACCGGCAGGCTGGCAGGCGGTGGAACGATCTCGGGAACCGGCAGCGTCGGCATAACCGGTGGTTCGGGTTTCCCTGCCGATATATCGATTACGCTTAATCGCGCCGGTTACAACGACGGCACGCTGGTAACGACAGTGGTGAGCGGCACGCTGACGCTGAAAGGCCCGTTGCTGAGTTCCCCCGTGCTGGGCGGCAACCTGACGCTGGACAGAAGCGCCATCACCATTCCGGAGAAGCTGCCGGCTTCACTGACGGAGATCGACGTCAAGCACAAGAACGCACCACCCAAGGTACGCGCGCAGGCCAAGGCGCTTGGAGCCGATCAGGGCGGAAGCGGGAGCTCGTCCACCATCAATCTCGATCTGCAGGTCAATGCACCGAGCGGTATATTCGTGCGCGGTCGGGGTATCGATGCAGAACTGACCGGCAATCTGACGATCCGTGGCACGGCAGCGGTTCCGGTCATTTCCGGCGGCTTCGAAATGCGTCGGGGCAGGCTTGAAATCCTCACTCGCCGCCTTGATTTCACGACGGGAAATATCAGTTTCGGTGGCGGCCTCGTTCCAGTCCTCGACATGAAGGCGGACTCAACAGTTGGTTCAACGACCATCACCGTATCTGTTTCCGGTACTGCCAACGATCCGACCTTTGCGTTCTCCTCGGCTCCCGCTCTGCCACAGGATGAGGTGATGGCACAGCTGATCTTCGGCCAGTCCATGTCAAAACTATCCGCGCTGCAGATCGCGCGGTTGGCGGATGCCGCCGCTCAACTGGCCGGCGGGCGTTCCACATCGCTGTTCGACAAGCTCAGAAGCAATCTCGGCGTCGATGATCTTGATATTTCGACCGATTCCGAAGGACAGGCCCGTGTTTCCGCCGGTAAATACCTGAACGAAAGAACCTATCTGGAGCTGCAGCAAAGCGGCGAATCCGGCGCAAAAGCCATCATCAATCTCGACGTAGGACGCGGTGTGAAGCTGCGCGGGGAAGCGGGCGGCGATGGCGAAGGCGCAGCAGGCATATTTTACGAGAAAGAGTATTGAGATGGTTCGCATTTAGGTTTGCGAAACCATCTCATGCTAGGAATCTTCCATTGAAGACGGAAATATTGTTTCCGGCTGTTCAGGCACCAGGCAGAACGCCAAATTCGCATTGCAAGTGTCGGTGCACTTGCGCCGGCCTCCACAGCGAGCATTGGGAAGAATTCTGATGGCAATGATTAACTCTACCAATTTTGGCGGTGAGACGCTCGAAATCATCGCATTCCGCCTGCATGATCAGGAATTCTGCGTGAAGACGACGACCATTCGCGAAATCCGCGGCTGGGCGCCTTCGACGCCCATTCCCCACGCACCGAAAGACGTCATCGGCGTCATGAACCTGCGCGGCTCTGTTATCCCGATCATCGATCTGGCTCACAAACTCGGCATGAAAAGCACCGTTGCCAATGAGCGCAGTGCAATCGTAGTGGCCGAAGTGCATAACATGGTCATCGGCATGCTGGTGGATCGCGTTTCAGACATTCTGACGATCCCGGCAAACCAGGTCCAGCCGGTTCCCGAAATTTCAGCCTCCTTCGACAAGTCCTATTCCGAAGGGATCATCGCCAACGAACATGGCATGATCTGCTTCCTGAACCTTGCGAAAATGTTCAAGGGCACTGAAGCGGAAGATCTCGCGGCCTGACAAGGTCTGCGCAGGCCTCGCTGAAGAATGATAAGGAACAATCCAGACCGCCGGAGCACCTGCCGGCGGTTTTGTTTTTTCTTTCACGCATTTTATTAAATAAGAACATTTTAATATTATAGATATCTAATATTATCGCCATAGATCAGTACCGCGCCGGTAAGCCTATTACGCGGGCGGATACCTGACCCAGGGCCAACATAGAGAAGTGCCTGCATTGCTGCCTTCGGCGGCAAAACCTGTTCGTTGTTCAACGTGATATGGCGTGGACCGCATCTTCTTTGCGGCTTGCCGCGCCGTGGGCTGACTTTGGGGGACTTGTAATGCTGGGGTTAGGAAAAAGCGCAGACAGTAGAAATATGCTCGATGCGATATCAAGATCGCAGGCGGTCATCGAATTCGATCTCAAAGGTAATATCCTCACCGCAAATAAGAATTTCTGCGCGGCACTGGGTTACGATCTCACCGAGATCGTCGGTAAGCACCACCGCATATTCTGCGACAGCGAGCTTGCCGCGTCTCGCGCCTATCAGGAATTCTGGGACTCTCTCGCCCGGGGCGAGTTTCAGGCCAGGGAATTCCGCCGTATCCGCAAGGACGGCTCGGTGATCTGGATCGAGGCCTCCTACAACCCGGTTTTCCGTTCGGGCAAGCCCTATAAAGTGGTCAAGATCGCAACAGATATCACCGCAAAAAAGATCACGGCCGCGGAAGATGCGGGCAAACTGGAGGCGCTCTCCCGCTCGCAAGCCACCATTGAGTTCTTTCCTGACGGTACGATCATCACCGCCAATCCAAACTTCTGCGCTGCGGTGAACTATGACCTCAAGGAAATCGAGGGCAGGCACCACCGCATGTTCTGTGATCCTGCCTATGCCGCCTCGCCCGCCTATGCAAATTTCTGGCAACGACTGGCATCAGGCGAATTCATCTCGGACGAGTTTGTCCGCTACGGGAAGAACGGCAAGGAAATATGGATCCAGGCCGCCTATAATCCGGTTGTCGATGAAACCGGTAAAGTGGTGAAGGTGGTGAAATTTGCCACCGACGTCACACCGCGCATGAGCGCCATTCGCATGCTTGCAGATGCCCTGCGGGCGCTGGCCGAAGGCGACCTTGTACAACGCCTCGACAACAGCTTCGTGCCCAGCATGGAAAAACTGCGGGCAGATTTCAACGAGGTCGTCGCCAAGCTGCAGGCCACGATGCAGACGATCGCGCATAATGCCTCGACAATCGCATCCGGATCCGGCGAAATCCGCATCGCCGCCGATCAGCTCTCGCAACGCACCGAACAGCAAGCCGCCTCACTGGAGGAGACCGCTGCGGCGCTGGAGGAGATCACCACCACCGTAACCGATGCAAGCCACCGCGCAGGTGAGGCCGGTAAACTGGTGCTGCGGACAAGAGAACATGCCGAGCATTCCGGCGACATCGTTCAGCAGGCAATTTCCGCCATGGATGCGATTTCGAGGTCCTCGGGCGAGATCACCAATATCATTGGCGTTATAGACGACATCGCTTTCCAGACCAATCTCTTGGCCCTCAATGCGGGCGTTGAAGCAGCGCGCGCCGGGGAAGCGGGCAAGGGGTTCGCCGTCGTCGCACAGGAGGTCCGGGAACTCGCACAGCGATCCGCCGTTGCCGCCAAGGAGATCAAATCCCTCATCAACACCTCTCGCGAGCAGGTCTCCAACGGCGTGGATCTGGTGGGCAGAACCGGCGACGCCCTGCGGGACATCCAGTCGCAGATGGGCGAGATCGACACTAATGTCTCGGCCATCGTTGAAGCATCCCGCGAACAGGCGAACGGTCTCAGGGAGATCAATCAGGCCGTCAACGTTATGGATCAGGCCACCCAGAAAAACGCTGCGATGGTAGAAGAAACCACCGCCGCCAGCCACGGGCTCGCTACAGAAGCGGAAAATCTGCATGAATTGCTGCGGCAGTTCAGAGTCGCGCACGACGCGTCACCCGCACGCCCCGTCGACAAGCCAGCCGTCCTCACCAGGCTGCCGGTGCCGCAACCGCGATATGCTGCTTTACCAAGGTCTCATGGAAACGCAGCAGCCGAATGGGCGGAGTTCTAAGGGTCTCTTTGAAGTCTGAAGGCCGTCGGTAGCGGCGGCCTCTACGTCATAAAATGATACGATCCGCCCTGGTGAAGATCTCAAAATCTTCACCCCGCACGAGTGCGACAAGGGTGATACCCGAGCTTTCAGCGGTTTCGATGGCGAGCGCGGTGGGCGCGGAAATCGCCGCCAGAATGGGACTGCCAAGGATGGCGGTCTTTTGGACCATTTCTACCGACAGGCGGCTGGTCACAACCACAATGCCAGCATTCGGCGGCAGGCCTGCATTGACAACTGCACCTGCAAGCTTGTCGAGCGCATTATGGCGACCGACGTCTTCACGAACAGCAAGCAGCCCCTTTTGAGGATTGTAGAAACCCGCGCCGTGAACCGCTCTCGTTTCGCGATTAAGGCTTTGCGCTTCATTCAGTGCTTTCATCGCAGCAACAATATCATCCCCGTAGACGGAGAGTTCAGAGCCGCTCAGGACCGGGACCACTCGGACCGCCTGTTCTATCGATTCGATGCCACAAAGACCGCAGCCGACAGGGCCTGCCATATGCCGCCGTCTCGCCCTGAGCGCATCCGCATTGGCATCCTGCAAATCCACCTGAACGTCGAAGCCCTGCCCCGCCTCGATCACCTCGATTGACCGGATTTCCGCCCGTGTGGATATGATGCCTTCCGTCAGACTAAATCCGACTGCAAAATCGACAAGATCTGCGGGGCTGGCCATCATCACGGCATGGGTGCTGCCACCATAGGAAAAAGCAACCGGCACTTCCTCGGGCACCGCTCTATCGCCCTCGATCAGGGTCCCTGACCGCAACGCGGTTCTCGCGACCCCTCTGTAGCTCGCTTTTGCCGACACGCCGATCACTCCTCCATCACCAAATCTGCTTCGTGTTGCGCACCCGAGCAGCATTTCTTCGGGATATCACATCTAACCGAAAGCTCTGAAAATCGGAATCGGTTTCCGAGGCTGCCCGGTTGAAACGCAATCGTTGAAGCGCGCCTTTGCTAGACTCATGTTCCGTAGACGAATAATTGATGCACCGGTCAACGTGATTTTGAAGCTTATGTGGGCAGGCTGAGGAGGACGAAGGCAATCGTACTCGCTGACCCGTTAAGCAGCAGGTCAAAACAAAAAAGCGACCGAGACGGCCGCTTTCTGGTTCGGATTTTTTGTGGGCAGTCATTCTTTCGAACCCGCCCGGTGCTTTCAAGCAGCGACGAGAACCTCATGCAGGTTCGTCAGTTCGTAAAGGTGCTTTTCAAGCTTCGTCAGATGCTCGTGGTGATGATTGCCTTCTTCGATTTCGGCCTTGGCCGCATCGATGCGACGCTGCAACGTGTCGGGAGACATGTCATCGGCCGAAACAGCGGATTCGGCAAGAAGCGTGCAGCCCGTCGGGAGAATATCGGCGAAGCCACCGAAGACGACATATTTATGCGTTTCACCAGAAGCGAACTTCACCGTTACCAGACCCGGCTTGATCGTGGTCATCGTCGGCGCATGGTTGGCCAGAACGGTCATTTCACCCAGCGTGGCCGGGATGACGACTTCCGTAACCGTTTCGGAAACGAGCAGACGCTCCGGGGAAACGAGATCGAATTTGAAACTGTCAGCCATGGCTATTCACTTCTTTTCAATTACGCGGGCGTCACGGACTTGTCTGTTACAACGCCGACAAAGCCTTATCGGTTTCGCCACCATTGTCGGCAAGGCGCGCGGCTGAACCACGCGCCCGCCAATTCATGATCAGGCAGCTTCGGCAGCCAGCTTCTTGGCCTTTTCAATGGCTTCTTCCATCGAACCGACCATGTAGAAGGCAGCTTCCGGCAGGCTGTCATATTCACCATTGACCAGGCCCTTGAAGCCCTTGATCGTATCTTCGAGCGCAACGAGCTTGCCCGGCGAACCGGTGAAGACTTCGGCAACGAAGAACGGCTGCGACAGGAAGCGCTCGATCTTACGGGCGCGGGCAACCGTCAGCTTGTCTTCTTCCGACAGTTCGTCCATGCCGAGGATGGCGATGATGTCCTGAAGAGCCTTGTAGCGCTGAAGGGTCGACTGAACCTTACGAGCCACTTCATAGTGTTCTTCGCCGACGATCATCGGATCGAGCATGCGCGAGGTGGAGTCGAGCGGGTCAACGGCCGGGTAGATGCCCTTTTCAGCGATCGAGCGCGACAGAACCGTCGTGGCGTCCAGGTGGGCGAACGAGGTAGCAGGAGCCGGGTCGGTCAAGTCGTCGGCGGGGACGTAAATGGCCTGAACCGAGGTGATCGAACCCTTGGTCGTGGTGGTGATGCGTTCCTGCATCTGGCCCATGTCGGTTGCCAGCGTCGGCTGATAACCCACGGCCGAAGGAATACGGCCGAGCAGAGCCGACACTTCCGAACCAGCCTGAGTGAAGCGGAAGATGTTGTCCACGAAGAACAGAACGTCCTGGCCTTCGTCGCGGAAGTTTTCAGCGATCGTCAGACCGGTCAGAGCGACGCGAGCGCGGGCGCCCGGCGGTTCGTTCATCTGGCCGTAAACCAGCGCAGCCTTGGAGCCTTCGCCGCCACCGAGCTTGTTGACGTTCGATTCGATCATTTCGTGGTAGAGGTCGTTACCTTCACGGGTACGCTCACCAACGCCGGCGAATACCGAGTAACCACCGTGTGCCTTGGCAACGTTGTTGATGAGTTCCATGATGAGAACGGTCTTGCCAACGCCGGCGCCGCCGAACAGGCCGATCTTACCACCCTTGGCGTAAGGAGCCAGAAGGTCGACGACCTTGATGCCGGTGACGAGGATCTGTGCTTCGGTCGACTGTTCGACGTAAGCAGGAGCGTCCTGGTGGATGGCGCGCTTGGAAGCGGTCACGATCGGACCAGCTTCGTCAACCGGCTCGCCGATGACGTTCATGATACGGCCGAGCGTTTCCGGACCAACCGGAACGGAGATCGGAGCGCCGGTGTTCGAAACGCTCTGACCGCGAACCAGACCTTCGGTCGAGTCCATGGCGATCGTGCGAACGACGTTTTCACCGAGGTGCTGCGCGACTTCCAGAACCAGGCGGTTGCCGTTGTTCTCGGTTTCGAGCGCGTTCAGGATCGGAGGCAGTTCGCCTTCGAACGCCACGTCGACAACAGCGCCGATAACCTGGGTAACCTTGCCCGCGCCGTTCACCGCTGCGGTTTTCTTGGGGGTAGCTGCCTTAGCCATTATCCTTACCCTCTTTCCTTACCTCAGAGCGCTTCCGCGCCCGAAATGATTTCAATGAGTTCCTTGGTGATCTGAGCCTGACGCTGACGGTTGTAGGACAGCGTCAGCTTGTTGATCATCTCACCGGCATTGCGCGTTGCGTTATCCATCGCGCTCATCTTGGCGCCCATTTCACCGGCAACGTTTTCGAGCAGAGCCCGGAAAACCTGAACCGAAATGTTGCGCGGAATAAGGTCTTCCAGAATAGAAGCCGCATCCGGCTCATATTCATAGACAGCGTTCTGCGTTGCTGCATCCTCTTCCACAACAGGCGTTGCGGCCGGAATGAGCTGCAGGCCGGTCGGGATCTGGCTGATGACGGACTTGAATTCCGAATAGATCAGCGTGCAGACATCGAACTCACCGGCGTTGAAGAGCGAGATCACCTTCTTCGCGATCTGGTCGGCATTTTCGAAACCAACCTTCTTCACGTCGCGCAGCTCGATGCGCTCGATGATGTTGGCTGCAAATTCGCGACGCAGGGCGTCGTAACCCTTCTTGCCGACCGTGATGATCTTGACCGTCTTGCCTTCCGAAATCAGCTTGCGGGCGTGATCGCGGGCAAAACGGGCGATTTGCGAGTTGAAACCGCCGCAAAGACCACGCTCAGCCGTGCAGACGACGAGCAGATGCACGTCGTTCTTGCCGGTGCCGGTCATCAGCGCCGGAGCAACGTCCGCCTCGACCGCATTCGCGATGTTGGCAAGAACGGCGCTCATGCGCTGAGAATAAGGCCGGGCGGCCTCCGCAGCTTCCTGGGCGCGCCGAAGCTTCGCCGCGGCGACCATTTTCATCGCCTTGGTAATCTTCTGCGTCGCCTTTACGGAGGCAATGCGGTTTTTCAGATCCTTTAGTGAAGGCATCCGTTATCCGTCCGAGTAAAAGAGCCCTGATTTAAGAGAAAGACTTGGCGAAACTATCAAGAGCGCCCTTGAGCTTGCCCTTGGTATCGTCGCTGATAGCCTTTTCCGTGCGGATGGTGTCGAGGATCGCCTTGCCTTCCGACCGGAGGTAGGAGAGCAGACCCTGCTCGAACTTGCCGACCTGTGCGACCGGAACCTTGTCGAGGTAACCGTTGACGCCGGCGAAGATCACCGCAACCTGTTCTTCCGTCTTGAGCGGCGAGAACTGCGGCTGCTTCAGAAGTTCGGTCAGGCGTGCACCGCGGTTCAGCAGGCGCTGCGTCGAGGCATCGAGGTCCGAACCGAACTGGGCGAAGGCGGCCATTTCGCGATACTGGGCGAGTTCACCCTTGATCGAGCCGGCAACCTGCTTCATCGCCTTGATCTGGGCGGCAGAGCCAACGCGCGAAACCGACAGACCGACGTTAACAGCCGGACGGATACCCTGATAGAACAGGTCGGTTTCAAGGAAGATCTGGCCGTCGGTGATCGAGATCACGTTGGTCGGAATAAAGGCCGAAACGTCGTTACCCTGGGTTTCGATGACAGGCAGAGCTGTCAGCGAGCCGGCGCCCATTTCGTCGGAGAGCTTTGCAGCGCGCTCGAGAAGACGGGAGTGGAGGTAGAAAACGTCGCCCGGATAAGCTTCGCGGCCCGGAGGACGGCGCAGCAGAAGCGACATCTGACGGTAAGCAACGGCCTGCTTGGAAAGATCGTCGTAACCGATGAGGGCGTGCTTGCCGTTGTCGCGGAAGTATTCGCCCATGGCGCAACCGGCAAACGGTGCCAGGTACTGCATCGGAGCCGGATCGGAAGCGGTCGCAGCAACGATGATCGAGTACTGTAGCGCGCCGCGCTCTTCCAGAACCTTCACGAACTGGGCAACGGTCGAACGCTTCTGACCGATAGCGACGTAGACGCAATAAAGCTTGTCGCCGTCAGGACCATTGTCGTGAATGGCCTTCTGGTTCAGGATCGTGTCGAGAATGATTGCGGTTTTGCCGGTCTGGCGGTCGCCGATGACAAGCTCGCGCTGGCCGCGACCAACCGGGATGAGCGCATCGATGGCCTTGAGGCCGGTCGACATCGGCTCGTGAACCGACTTGCGCGGAATGATGCCGGGAGCCTTGACGTCAACGCGCGAACGCTTGGCGGCGTTGATCGGGCCCTTGCCGTCGATCGGGTTGCCGAGCGCGTCAACGACGCGGCCCAGCAGTTCCGGACCAACGGGAACGTCAACGATAGCGCCAGTCCGCTTTACGGTGTCGCCTTCCTTGATGTCACGGTCGGAACCGAAGATAACCACACCGACATTGTCGGCTTCGAGGTTGAGCGCCATGCCGCGGATGCCGCCCGGAAACTCGACCATTTCACCAGCCTGAACATTGTCGAGACCGTAAACGCGAGCAATACCGTCACCGACGGAAAGCACCTGGCCGACTTCCGAGACTTCCGCCTCGTTGCCGAAATTTTTGATTTGATCTTTCAGAATTGCGGAAATTTCCGCGGCGCGGATATCCATCAGCCAACCTCTTTCAGTGCAAGCTTAAGGGTGGAAAGTTTGGTGCGAAGAGACGTATCGATCTGGCGGGAGCCGACCTTGACGATCAGACCACCGAGGATCGAGGGATCGACGGTAACGGAAACCGCCACATCCTTGCCGGTAACGCTCTTCAGCGCCGCCTTCAGTTCAGTTTCCTGCGCCTCGTCGAGCGCATGTGCCGAGGTGACCTCGGCGGTAATTTCGCCGCGATGGGCGGCAGCAATGGTGCGGTAGGCGCGGATCATGCCGGGAACGGCGAAGAGACGGCGGTTATTCGCAACAACCTTGAGGAAATTCAGCGCAAGACCGGTGATGCCGGCCTTTTCGCAAATAGCGGTGATTGCCTTGAACTGGTCCTCGGCGGAGAACACCGGACTCGCAACCAGACGCTTCAAATCGTCACTTTCGTCGAGAAGTGCGCCAAACTTGTCCAGTTCGGCCTGAACCGCTTCGACCGTACCCGCTTCCAAAGCAAGCTCGAAAAGCGACGACGCATACCTTTCCGCTACACCGGATGTTCCCTGGGAGGTCTCTGCCACGGGCACTTTTTCCCTGCTAATCGTCCAAGACCATCAGCGATGGGGCTCCACCGCATCAAATTCTTGAAATCGTTTCAATTTCCCCGAAAAAGACCGGAATTCCCCCCTGCCTTTTCCCAATTTCGCGGTCCGTCTAGCATAGGATGCCGGGACTCGCAACACGCGTAATAGCGGAAAGCGCCGTTTGGGCAAGGGGGAATGCGTTAAATTTTCCGATTTCGCTCAGGATGCGGTGCCTGTGCGGCACAAAAGGCAAAAACCCGGCTTCACACCAGCCCGAACACGTAGCTCAACGAGAGTGCGGCGAGCAGAAAGTGCACAACCAGAAGTAAGAGATTCCGCATGGTTGCGCCACCATCCGAGAGGATGGAGAGTATCCCGCCGAAGACGCTGAGGCCGAATGCCGCACCGAAGGCGAGATAGACCATGGGCTGGGCGAGAAGCAGGGCGGCGGCGCCGAGGCCCAGATAAAAGCCGGCAAGCGACGAGCGCACCAGCGCATAGCCATCCCGACGTTCGCCGGCGGGCAGCAGACCGAAAGCGCGAAGCGTCAAGCCGGGTGCGAACATGAAAAACAGCCCGATGATGGCTGATACCACCGCCGCGCCGAAGGCCAATTGTTCGCCGAACTCGGTCGGAAAATAAAACTCCATATCGTTCCCCAAATCATTCTGTTTCCCGCTGGCGTTATGACACGGTCATGACAGCAGGAAAAAGCCCTTCTTTGCTAAAGTTCAAAGGAAACTTTGCGGATCGATATCCAGCTGAACATGCACGCTGCCGCGCTCTTTAGGGCCATTTGCCAGAAGCGTTTGCAGGAACGATTGCATGTCGGAGTTGCGTCGCCCGTGCACCAGCAACCGGAAGCGATGGCGGCCGCGGATGAGCGCGAGCGGCGCTTCCGCCGGGCCAAGCAGCATGATGCCGGTTACCTGCGGGGCCGCAGCCCGCAATCCACGCGCATGTGTCTCCGCCTCTGCGCGCGTATCGGCTGATACGATGATCGAGGCAAGCCGTCCGAAGGGCGGCAGGACAGCCTTTTCGCGCTCCACGATCTCCCTCTCGTAAAAAGCCGAGGCGTCACCGGAGACGATCGCCTGCATAACCGGATGCTGCGGCTGATAGGTCTGGAGCAGGCCATGACTCTTGCGCCCCGTCCGTCCGGCGCGACCCGTCACCTGCGAAAGCAGCTGGAAGGTTCGCTCCGCCGCACGCGGGTCGCCATTGGCAAGGCCGAGATCGGCATCGACGATGCCAACGAGCGTCATCAGCGGGAAGTTATGCCCCTTGGCGACGAGCTGCGTGCCGATGACGATATCCGCCTCGCCTTTGACGATCGCCTCCAGCTCCAACCGCAACCGCTTGACGCCCATGAGATCGGAAGAGAGCACGATGGTGCGGGCATCGGGGAAATGTTTCTCCACCTCTTCGGCGATGCGCTCAACCCCCGGCCCGCAGGCCACGAGATGATCGAAGGTGCCGCATTCCGGGCAATGGTCGGGCGTCGGCTCGTTATGGCCGCACTGATGGCACTGCAACTGATTGCGGAAACGATGCTCCACCAGCCAGCTGGAACATTGTGGGCACTGAAAACGATGGCCGCAGACGCGGCACAGCGTCAGCGGCGCATAACCGCGTCGATTGAGGAACAGCAGCGCCTGCTCGCCCTTCTCGATCGTCTTGCCGATTCCGCGCAGCAGAACGGGTGACAGAAACCCTCCCCTTTCCGGCGGATGGCGGCGCATATCGACAAGATGCAGATCGGGCATTGCCGCATCGCCGAAACGCGTATGCAGGTGAATGGTGTTGTAACGCCCCGAACTGCCGTTGACTTGGCTTTCCACCGAAGGCGTGGCCGAAACCAGCACGACGGGGAATTCGGCGATACGCGCCCTCACCACCGCCATGTCGCGGGCATTATAGAAGACACGATCTTCCTGCTTGTAAGCGGGGTCGTGCTCCTCATCGACAATAATAAGACCAAGATTGTCGAACGGCAGGAAAAGCGCCGAACGTGCCCCAGCCACCACCTTCACCTCGCCGGTCACTGCCTGCCGCCAGACCTTTTCGCGCATACGCGGCGACAGGTCCGAATGCCATTCGGCCGGCTTGGCGCCGAAACGATCCTGGAAACGCTCCAGAAACGCCGCCGTCAACGCGATTTCGGGCAGCAGGATGAGGACCTGCTTGCCTTGCCTGAGCGTCTCGGCCACGGCCTCGAAATAGACCTCGGTCTTGCCGGAGCCGGTCACGCCATCGATCAGGGAAACATGAAATCCACCCTTGCGCACATCCTCGAGAATCTCCGATGCCGCCTGTCTCTGAGGGCCTTCCAGACGCGGCTCGACATAATCGGGGTCAGGCTCGGGCACCACTGGCGGCGCGGGCAGGAATATCGTCTCGAACACGCCCTGTTTGACAAGCCCGTCGATGACGCTTGTCGAAACACCTGCAGCGTGGGCAAGCCCGCTCTTCGTCCAGCCGTGCGCTTCGGCCGCCAGCTCCATCACCCGTTCGCGGGCGGGGGTCAGGCGCTCCGGCCTACCTTCGGTCAGCCGCAGCCCCTCGATCATCGGTTCGGGATCGAAAGCGGCGGGCGCACGCAACGCCATGCGTGCCACGAGGCCGGGCGGAGAAAGCGTATAGGCGGCGACCCAGTCCACGAAGCGGCGCATTTCCGTCTTCATAGGCGGGCACTCGAAACTCTTGGTAATGGGCCGCAACTTCTTCGGATCGACAGCTTTCTCCCCGGTTTCGTCCCACACCACGCCGAACACCTGCCGGGGGCCAAGCGGCACCTGAACGACGGAACCAGTTTCCACCACCATATCTTCAGGCACGGCGTAGCTATAGGGCCCGGGTGCCGGCATGGGCACAAGAACGGGCACCGTGCGCGTGGGCGACGGCGGGTCGAACAGAGCCCCAAACAGATCGGACGAATCTTTTGCCATGATGTGGCGACCATGCCCCGGCGACAGGAAAAAGGAAACCGCCCGGATGTAGTGGGCGCACCACGCAAAGTCCACCTCTTAACCAAATGCTGACCATAAGCGCATAGTTTCGAATTGTGGAATGGAGCGCCGCGTGACCGAAATCCTGACATTCGCCGAACCCGATCTGCTCGCCGAGCGCCAAGCCTGGCTGACGGCGCTTGCAGGCGAGCGCCGCCTCTCCGACAACACCGTCGAGGCCTATGAGCGCGATACGCGTCAGTTCCTGACGTTCCTGACCGGCTACATCGGCAAACCAGCCTCCATAATCGATATTGCCGATCTGCGCCCCGTTGATCTTCGCGCCTTTCTGGCCAATAGACGCAAGGAGGGCGCCGGCGCGCGGTCGCTTGGGCGGCATCTGGCGGGCCTGCGCTCGCTACTGCACCACCTGCAGAAAAAGGGACTCGTCAATGCCGCCGGCGCCACCGCAATGCGCGCGCCAAAACAGCCGAAATCTCTGCCAAAGCCGCTGACCGACCGTCAGGCGCTGAAGATCACCACGGCCGAGGCACAGTTGAACGAAGAACCCTGGATTGCCGCCCGCAACGCTGCGGTCCTGTCGCTGCTTTACGGCTGTGGCCTGCGCATTTCCGAGGCACTGGGTCTTACCCCGGCCGATTTCCCACCCGGCGCGCGCAGCCTGCGCATCACCGGCAAGGGCAACAAGACGCGGATCGTGCCGCTGCTCGCAGTGGTGACGGAAGCGGTCGATACATACAAAAAGCTCTGCCCCTATGCCCTGTCGGCGGACGAACCGATGTTCCTCGGGGCACGCGGCGGCAAGCTTCAGCCTGCCATCATCCAGCGTGAAATGCAGAAGCTGCGCGGCGCTTTCGGCCTGCCGGAAAACGCCACCCCGCATGCGTTGCGCCATTCCTTCGCCACCCATCTTCTGGCCGGCGGTGGGGATCTGCGCACCATTCAGGAACTGCTCGGCCATGCCAGCCTCTCCACCACACAGGTCTATACCGGCGTCGATACGGCGAGACTGTTGGAGATCTACGACAACGCTCACCCACGTGCATGATGCAGGAAAATGGTTAACCATAGGCATTAACCAGACGTCCAAACCGCCGTTCTATAAGCGAAAAAGAACCGGATTGGACCGATGCACAGCCTGATAAAGCCTCAAAATCTCACCGCCACGCTGATGGGCAAGACCGGCGACGCGCTGCTCTGGCTGCTGGCCGCCCTGCATGTCACCGCCGTTGCCATCCTGCTCGTGACTCTACTGTCGCTCAGCCAGGCGGAAGCCGCCGAGCAGACGATCACCTGCGCGGGCAGCGACATTCTCGTTGACATGCGCAAGACCGATCCTGAAGCCTTCGCCAAGATCGAACAGGAAGCGGCAGCGATCCCGAACGGCAAGGGCAATTTCTGGCGCATCGAAAAGGCAGATACGGCCCCATCCTATCTTCTCGGCACCATGCATGTGACCGATCCGCGCGTTCTAGAGATGCCGGCCGCCGCCAGCGCCGCCTTTGAGAAGGCAGCGACTGTCATCGTGGAATCGGACGAGATCCTTGATGACAAGAAAATAGCGGCATCCCTGCTGGGCAAGCCCGAACTCACCATGTTTCTGGACGGCAAATCGATCACCGACATCCTGCCGCCCGACAATGTCGCGCGCCTTGAAAAGGGCCTGAAGGAGCGCGGCATTCCACTCAATGCCGTGTCGCGCATGAAGCCCTGGATGCTCTCGAGCTTCGTTGCCCTTCCCGCCTGCGAGTTTGCCCGCAAGGCAACGGGCCTTTCCTTTCTCGACAAGAAGCTTGCCGAAGATGCGGTTGCGAACGGAAAGCGCCTCGTCGGGCTGGAGACCATGGTCGAACAACTGACAGCCATGTCCGAACTGCCGATGGAATTTCATCTGCAGGCGCTTATCGAAACGCTTGAGCTTGGCGACCGCATGGATGACGTGATGACGACCATGACCGATCTTTACGTCGCGGGCGACATCGGCATGACCATGCCGATGCTGAAAAGTCTGGATCCCAAGAAGGCCGCCGACAACGATAAAGGCTACGCCGCTTTCGAACAGCGCATCATCACCGATCGCAACCATGTGATGGCGGACCGCTCCACCAATGAGCTTGCCAAGGGTAATGTCTTCATGGCCGTCGGCGCGCTGCACCTGCCGGGCGAAGGAGGCCTCGTGGAACTGCTGCGCGCGAAAGGCTTCACGCTGACGCGGGTTGAGTGACCGGAACAGTTCCTGTTTCGACGGGCCGGATAGAGGCGCAGAACGGTCGCATCGTCGCAGGCACGATGCGGCGGTGAAACGGACCAACGAGAAGAAGATAAAACCGACCGAACAGGTTCTTGCGCCGGACAATGGTGGTGACGCTCGCCAGCTGGCGGTCTGCCGCATCTTCGAGATCGATGACGATGCGAAAATCGAGGTGGCGGTCATCAAAGCCGAGGACTGTTCGCTCTGGCGTGGAGGTGATGACCGGGAACCCGCCCGCCGAACTGCCCGCCGCCAGCTCGACCGTTTTTAAACCAACCATCGAAACGATACCGTTTCGAAGCGACATCAGGCCGCTGATCCATGCCGGAGGATGCTCCAGAAAAAGCCTGCTCATATCGAGCGATGACGTTACCGGCGTTGTCAATTCACCCTGAAAGCAATCGTACCAATCGGCACGTGGCAATATATCTTCAATATTTGGCATTTTTGATCCCCAGCCACTCCTTTGCAACAAGGGAAACATGCCGTTTTTACGCGGCAGGGGGAACGTGACAAACCGCCGCTCAGCCGTGTGTCATGCGCCGGAGGAGATTGGTGCGCCAATAGAACTGGTGAACAAGGACAGCCGCGACATGGCCCGCGATCAAAACCCACATCAGCACCTTGAACGGGCCGGAGTGCAGCTCTCCTGCCGCGCCTACGCCAAAGTAATAGGCGGCGATGCCGGAGAGTGGCAGGATGAAGAACAGCGCGTAAAGCGTAAAATGCGCCATCTTGGCGGCAATATGCGCGAAACGCGGCTCTTCAGGCGGATGTGACGGAACGCCCTGGATCAACCGCAGACAGAGGCGCAGTACCGCAAGAAACAGCACGGCGAAGCCGACATAGGCATGGATATTGGCAGAAGAAATCTGATCTGGCGTCACTGTTTCACCCCGCCGCATCAGCCGGTAGGCATGGGCCATGGCATCGGGAAACAAGAGGTTGAAGAAAATCAGAAGCGCCATTGTCCAATGGATGACACGCTGCGGAATGGAGAAGGAAACTTGAGTGGAATGCGCCATTTTATTGCCTTTTATCAAAAGGTTAGACAGGCTTTAGCGCGAGTATGAGAAACCCCGGCCTGCATGGCAAGCCGGGGTTCAGCAGATGACGGAAATTTAATATTCGAGCGTCGGGCTCAAATGCCGATCACATGTGGATCGGCTTGAAGAACGTTGCCAGCGCCGCTTCCTTCACGGCTTCCGACATGGTCGGGTGCGCATGGCAGGTACGGCCGAGATCTTCCGAGGAACCGCCAAACTCCATCAGTACGGTGATCTCGTGGATCATTTCGCCAGCGCCGAAGCCGACAATGTGACCGCCGAGAACCCGGTCGGTTTCCTTGTCGGCAAGGATCTTCACGAAACCATCCGTCACCTGCATGGCGCGGGCGCGGCCATTGGCGGTGAAGGGGAACTTGCCAACCTTGTAAGCGACGCCGGCGGCCTTGAGTTCCTCTTCGGTCTTGCCGACGGAAGCCACTTCCGGCTGCGTGTAAACGACTGCCGGAATGACGTCGTAATTCACGTGACCGCGCTGGCCGGCAAGGATTTCCGCAAGCGCAACACCCTCGTCTTCCGCTTTGTGCGCCAGCATCGGGCCCTTCACCACGTCGCCGATCGCATAGATGCCATCGACATTGGTCTTGTAGTGGCCGTCGATTTCAACGCGGCCACGGCTGTCGAGCACGACACCAGCTTCGGCAAGGCCGAGACCTTCGGTGTAGGGCTTGCGGCCGGTGGAGATCAGCACGACGTTTGCTTCCAGCGTTTCGGCAGCGCCGCCCTTGACCGGCTCGAACACGACCTTGGCGCCGGCAGCGGTTTTTTCAACAGCCGTTACCTTTGCGCCGAGCTTGAAATCGAGGCCCTGCTTGGCGAGCAGACGCTGCGCCTGCTTGGAAACCTCGGCATCCATGCCGCCGAGAATGTTGTCGAGATATTCGACGACGGTAACCTTGGCGCCGAGACGCGACCAGACCGAACCGAGTTCAAGGCCGATGACGCCGCCGCCGACAACGATCAGCTTTTCCGGAACCTTGGAGAGAGCGATTGCGCCGGTGGAGGACACGATGACGCTTTCATCGATATCAACCTGAACACCCGGAATGCCGGCAACGTCAGAACCCGTGGCGATGACGATATTCTTTGCTTCGATTTCCTGTGTCTCGCCCTTGTCGTTGGTGACGGAAACCTTGCCGGCCGACACAACCTTGCCGGTGCCCTGGAAAGCATCGATCTTGTTCTTCTTGAACAGGAAGGCAACGCCATCGACATTGGCCTTCACCACGCCGTCCTTGTGACCCATCATCTTTTCAAGGTTCAGCTTGGGCGCTGCAACTTCGATGCCGAGCGAGTCGACACCATGGGCAACATGTGCGAAGGTTTCGGACGCGTGCAGCAGCGCCTTGGAGGGAATGCAGCCGACATTGAGGCAGGTGCCGCCATAGGTCGCGCGCTTTTCGATGACAGCGACCTTGAGGCCCAGCTGCGCCGCCTTGACCGCGCAAACATAACCGCCGGGGCCGGTGCCGATTACAACTACATCATATGCCATGTTCTGGTTCCTGCTTTATAGGGGCAAGATATCGGATCATTGCCCAGCTTCCGTTTGACCTGAAACTCAGGCCGCTTTTTCCGTTGCGAGTTTTATACCGAGGGCGATGAAAACCACCCCGCTGGTGCGGTCGATCCATTGGCTGGCGCGCTGAAACGCGGCGCGCATTCGTGGTGTCGTCATGAACAGGCTGACGCCAACGAACCAAAGGATGAGGCAGCTTGCCATGACGAGACCGTATCCGAATTTGATGCCAACGGGCGTGTGGGCGTGAACCACCGTCGAAAAGATCGACAGGAAGAAAAACACCGGCTTGGGGTTGAGTGCATTGGCCGCAAAACCGAGCGTAAACGCCTTCAGCGCCGTCTGACTGCTTTTCGCCTGAACGCCTTCACCTTCGGCAGCGGGCAATTCGGTCTTGCCAGCGCGCAGCGCCTTGATGCCGATATAAATCAGATAGGCGACACCCAGCCATTTGACGATGTTGAAGAGATAGATCGACTGGGAAATGATCAGGCCAAGGCCGAGGATCGTATAGGTGACATGGAACATCAGCGATGTCCCGACGCCGAAGCTGGTGATGATGGCCTGCTTGCGCCCATGCACCATCGCCTGACGCATTACCATGGCGAGATCGGCGCCAGGCGACACGATCGCGAAGGAGAAAATCGCCATCAGGGATGCAAGTTCGATGAGATATTGATGCATCGTAAAGCAGCCTTCAGAACATCAGCACGAAAAACATGAGTGCCAGCCCGAGCATCGACCCCAGCCAGACGAAAGACCGTATATAGGGGACGCCCGCCAGATAGAGCGGAATGTAGATCACCCGGCAGATCAGCCAGATCCAGGCGCCAGTGAGCGCCAGACCGGCAGGATCACCCGCCATGATGACCCCGAAAGCGAGCGCCAGAAAAGCCGGGTATGTTTCCCGGAAATTCGCAGACGCGCGTGACGCACGGCCGGAAAGCCTGCCCTGCTGCTCTCGGCTGCCATCCCTCGGGCCGGCATTCCATTCAAGCCCGAATTCCTTGGTCGCCGTCATCCCCTGCAACATGACGTGCACGACGAGGAGAAGGACGCTCAGACCGACAAGCGGCAAAAAAGGCGAGGCGGCTAGAAATGTCGGCTGCACGTCTGCTCTCCCTGTTAGACTTCCAGCGGGACTTCACTTGAAGCCCCGCTGAAACGAAAAGCAAGAGCGATTAGAGATCAAGAACCAGACGTTCCGGATCCTCGAGGCTTTCCTTGACGCGAACGAGGAAGGTCACGGCTTCCTTGCCGTCAACGATACGGTGATCGTAGGAGAGCGCCAGATACATCATCGGGCGAATGACGACCTGACCGCCGATGGCGACCGGACGCTCCTGGATCTTGTGCATGCCGAGAATACCCGACTGCGGTGCATTGAGGATTGGCGAAGACATCAGCGAGCCGTAAACGCCACCATTGGTGATGGTGAAGGTGCCGCCCTGCATGTCGGCCATGCCGAGCGAACCATCGCGCGCCGCCTTCGCAAGACGGCCGAGTTCCTTTTCGACGCCGGCGATGGAAAGCTGGTCGGCATCGCGGATGACCGGAACGACAAGACCCTTGTCCGTGCCGACAGCCATGCCGACGTGACAATAGTTCTTGTAGATGATGTCCGTGCCGTCGATTTCGGCGTTGACGGCAGGCAGTTCCTTCAGCGCGTGGGTCACGGCCTTGGTGAAGAAGCCCATGAAGCCGAGCTTGACGCCATGCTTTTTCTCGAACACGTCCTTGTAACGGTTACGCAGGTCCATAACCGCGCTCATGTCCACTTCGTTGTATGTGGTGAGCATGGCGGCGGTGTTCTGCGCGTCCTTGAGGCGCTTGGCGATGGTCTGACGCAGGCGCGTCATCTTCACACGCTCTTCGCGAACCTGATCCTGTTCGGCGGAAACCGGACGCGGTGCAGCAGCAGGAGCCGGAGCGGCCGGAGCCGAAACGCCCTTGGCGACAGCAGCGAGCACATCACCCTTGAGCACCTGGCCACGCTTGCCGGAACCGTCGACCTGATCGGCAGACAGGTTGTTTTCAGCAAGCAGCTTGCCAGCGGCAGGTGCCGGCGGCATGGCGCTGGCGGCGGAAGCAGCGGGGGCCGGAGCGGCGGCCGCGGCAGCAGCAGGCTTTGCCGGTTCGGCAGCCGGTGCGGAGGTCGCAGCGCCGACAGCACCTTCGGCGATCTGGCCGAGAAGCGCGTCGAGCCCAACGGTCTCGCCGTTCTGCGCAACGATTTCAGTCAGAACGCCAGAGGCAGGCGCCGGGACTTCGACGGTAACCTTGTCGGTTTCCAGTTCAACGAGAGGTTCGTCGGCCTTGACGGTGTCGCCGACCTTCTTGAACCAGGTGCCGACGGTCGCTTCGCTGACGGATTCGCCGAGGGTTGGTACGCGGATTTCAGTGGCCATGATCTAGTTCCGTTATTCAGGTGTCTTTTTTGCGGGGCGATGCGGGAGAGTTCTCACTCTCCCAGCGCGTCTTCCAGGAACGCAGCAAGCTGCGCCAGATGCTTGGACATCAGGCCGGTCGCCGGAGAGGCGGCAGCCGGACGGCCCGTGTAACGGACCTTCTGGTACTTGGCGTCGATATGCGCCAGGACCCATTCCAGGTAAGGGTCGATAAACGACCACGCACCCATGTTCTTCGGCTCTTCCTGGCACCAGACCATCTCCGCATTGCGGAAGCGCGACAGCTCGTTGATGAGCGCCTTGGCCGGGAACGGATAGAGCTGTTCGATACGCAGCAGATAGATATCGTCGATGCCGCGCTTCTCACGTTCCTCCAGCAGATCATAATAGACCTTGCCCGTGCACATGACGACACGGCGGATTTTCGAATCCTTCTGCAGCTTGATCGGGCCGTCCTTAATGACTTCAGCATCGTCCCACAGGAGACGGTGGAAGGAGGACTCGCCTGCAAGCTCGGCCAGCGAAGAGGTCGCGCGCTTGTGACGCAGCAGCGACTTCGGCGTCATCAGGATCAGCGGCTTGCGGAAGTCGCGCTTCACCTGGCGGCGCAGGATGTGGAAATAGTTTGCCGGCGTCGTGCAGTTGGCAACCTGCATGTTGTCTTCCGCGCACATCTGCAGCCAGCGCTCCAGACGGGCGGACGAATGTTCCGGACCCTGGCCTTCGTAACCATGCGGCAGAAGGCAGACCAGACCGGACATGCGCAGCCACTTGCGTTCACCCGACGAGATGAACTGGTCGAACACCACCTGTGCGCCGTTGGCGAAGTCGCCGAACTGGGCTTCCCAGAGCGTCAGCGCATTCGGACGGGCGAGCGAGTAACCATATTCGAAACCAAGGACGGCTTCTTCCGAAAGCATCGAGTTGATGACTTCGTAACGGGCCTGCGTCGGCGCGAGGTTCGCGAGCGGGATGTAACGCTCTTCGGTTTCCTGATCGTAGAGAACCGAATGGCGCTGCGAGAAGGTGCCGCGTTCGCAATCCTGACCGGAGAGGCGGATCTTGTGGCCTTCGACGGCGAGCGAACCGAAAGCAAGCGCTTCCGCCATCGCCCAATCGATGCCTTCGCCGGTCTCGACCATCTGCGAGCGGTTTTCCATGAAACGCTGGATCGTTCGGTGGGCGTTGAAACCCTCGGGAATGGTCGACAGTTTCTTGCCGATTTCCTTCAGCTGCTTCATCGGCACGCCGGTCTTGCCGCGACGCTGCTCATCCGCATTGTCGGCGGCACGCAGGCCGGACCACTGACCGTCCAGCCAGTCGGCCTTGTTCGGCTTGTAGGACTGCCCCGCCTCGAATTCCTGCTCGAGATGGGCGCGCCAGTCGGCCTTCATCTTTTCGAATTCGCCTTCGCTGAGCAGGCCTTCGGCGATCAGACGGTCGGCATAGATGCGCGCGACGGTCTTGTGGCCGCGGATGACCTTGTACATCTTCGGCTGCGTGAACGCCGGCTCGTCGCCTTCGTTGTGGCCGAAGCGGCGGTAGCAGAACATGTCCACGACGACGGGCTTGTGGAACTTCATGCGGTATTCGGTGGCAACCTTGGCCGCATAGGTCACAGCTTCCGGATCGTCACCGTTGACGTGGAAGATCGGCGCTTCGATCATCTTGGCGACGTCGGACGGATAGGGCGACGAACGGGAGAAGGCCGGGTTCGTCGTAAAGCCGATCTGGTTGTTGATGATGAAGTGCATGGTACCGGCAACGCGGTGACCGCGCAGGCCGGAGAGGCCGAGAATTTCAGCAACCACGCCCTGGCCCGCAAAAGCGGCATCGCCGTGCAGAAGCAGCGGCAGAACCTTGGCGCGCTCGGAAAGCGGAATGACATCGCCTTCCCACACCTTGGCCAGCTGGTCCTGCTTGGCACGGGCCTTGCCCATGACGACAGGGTTGACGATTTCAAGATGCGACGGGTTGGCCGTCAGCGACAGGTGAACCTTGTTGCCGTCGAACTCGCGGTCGGAGGAGGCACCAAGGTGATACTTCACGTCACCCGAACCTTCGACGTCGTCTGGCTTGAACGAACCACCCTTGAACTCGTGGAATACGGCGCGGTGCGGCTTGCCCATGACGTTGGTCAGAACGTTCAGGCGGCCGCGGTGGGCCATGCCGAGAACGACTTCTTCGAGACCTTCCTGGCCGCCGCGCTTGATGATCTGCTCGAGCGCCGGGATCAGCGATTCACCGCCATCGAGGCCGAAACGCTTGGTGCCCTTGAAACGCACGTCGAGGAACTGCTCATAACCTTCGGCTTCGACCAGCTTTGACAGAATCGCCTTCTTGCCTTCGGCCGTGAAGGCAACGCCCTTGTCCGGACCTTCGATGCGCTCCTGAATCCAGGCCTTCTCTTCCGGGCTGGACATGTGCATGAATTCGACGCCGATAGTGGAGCAATAGGTGCGCTCCAGAATATCGATCATCTCGCGCACGGTCGCATATTCGAGGCCGAGCACGTTATCGATGAAAATCTTGCGGTCGTAATCGCTTTCTTCAAAGCCGTAGGACTTCGGCGAAAGCTCGTTATAGTCCTCGACGGCAACGGCAATACCGAGTGGATCGAGCTTGGCATGCAGGTGGCCGCGCATGCGGTAGGCGCGGATCATCATGATGGCGCGAACGCTGTCACGGGTCGCCTGCAGCACTTCGGCTTCGCTGACCGGCTTGCCGGTATCGGCGCTCTTGGCCTCAGCCTTTGCCTGAACCTTCTTTTCGATGGCCTTTTCGACCGTGGCCCAGTTGCCATCAAGTGCGGAAACCAGGTCGCCATTTGCCGGGATCGGCCAGTTGGCACGCTTCCAGGAGGCGCCCTTGGCCGCCTTCTTCACATCTTCCGGATTATCGGACAGTGCCTTGAAGAAGCTCTGCCACTCCGGCGACACGGAAGAGGGGTCCTCTTCGTACCGGGCATAGAGCTGCTCGATATAGGCTGCATTCGCGCCGTCCAGAAACGACGTGATCTGAAACTGCTCGTTCGCTTCTTGCCTTGCCATTGTGTTCTTGCGGACTTGTCCGTCCGCCTCCTCGATGCCGTTAGGGCCGTTCGACCGGCCTGCCGCTTTGATTATTGCTGTCTGCCGCCGGGGCGGTATGCCGTCTGTCTGTCTTCTTGCGGCATCGGGCAGCGCGAGCTTGAAGCCGCGCCGCCCGTTACCGGTTTCATGTGGTCTCAGCCCTTGAGGACTTCAACCAGCGTCTTGCCGAGGCGCGCCGGGGAAGGCGAAACCTTGATGCCCGCTGCTTCCATGGCAGCGATCTTGGATTCCGCATCGCCCTTGCCGCCGGAAACGACAGCGCCGGCGTGGCCCATGGTGCGGCCCTTCGGAGCCGTACGACCCGCGATGAAGCCGGCCATCGGCTTCTTGCGGCCCTTCTTGGCTTCGTCGATCAGGAACTGCGCCGCATCTTCTTCAGCCGAACCGCCAATTTCGCCGATCATGATGATCGACTGCGTGGCGTCGTCAGCGAGGAACATTTCCAAGACGTCGATGAACTCGGTGCCCTTGACCGGGTCGCCGCCGATGCCGACAGCCGTCGTCTGGCCGAGGCCTTCGTTGGAGGTCTGGAACACGGCTTCATAGGTCAGCGTGCCAGAGCGCGAAACGATACCGACCGAACCCTTGCGGAAAATGGAGCCCGGCATGATGCCGATCTTGCATTCTTCCGGCGTCAGGATGCCGGGGCAGTTCGGGCCGAGCAGCCGGGACTTCGAACGGTCGAGGCGAGCCTTGACGCGGACCATGTCCATGACCGGGATGCCTTCGGTGATGCAGGTGATGAACGGAATTTCCGCATCGATGGCTTCGATGATCGCGTCTGCTGCACCTGCCGGCGGAACATAGATCACGGATGCATCTGCACCGGTCTTTTCCTTGCCTTCGGCAACCGTTGCGAAGATCGGCAGGGTTTCGCCCTTGGAACCGGTCCAGGTTTCGCCACCCTTCTTCGGATGAATACCGCCGACCATCTGCGTGCCGTAATAGGCAAGCGCCTGTTCGGTGTGGAAGGTACCGGTCTTGCCGGTCAGACCCTGAACGAGGATCTTGGTGTCTTTATTAACGAGAATAGACATTATTTCCGGTCCCTCAATTAGCCGTTGATCGCCGCGACGATCTTCTTGGCTGCGTCGTCCAGATCGTCAGCAGCCGTAATCGCAAGGCCCGATTCGTTCAGAAGCTTCTTGCCAAGTTCGACATTGGTGCCTTCAAGGCGAACAACGAGCGGAACCTGCAGACCGACTTCCTTCACCGCGGCGATAACGCCCTCGGCAATGACATCGCACTTCATGATGCCACCGAAGATGTTGACGAGGATGCCCTCGACCTTCGGGTCGGCAGTGATGATCTTGAAAGCTGCCGCAACCTTCTCCTTGCCGGCGCCGCCGCCGACGTCGCAGAAGTTTGCCGGCTCTTTGCCGTAAAGCTTGATGATGTCCATCGTCGCCATGGCAAGGCCAGCGCCGTTGACCATGCAGCCGATGTTGCCGTCGAGGGCGACGTAAGCGAGGTCCCACTTGGAGGCTTCGATTTCCTTGGCGTCTTCTTCGGTTTCGTCGCGCAGCGCCTTGACGTCGTCATGGCGGAACATGGCGTTGCCATCGAAGGAAACTTTGGCGTCGAGAACGCGCAGATGGCCATTTTCCATGACGATCAGCGGGTTGATCTCGAGGAGAGCCATGTCCTTCTCGCTGAAGGCCTTGTAAAGGATCGGGAAGAGCGACTTGGCATCTTCGGCTGCAACGCCGTCAAGCTCAAGCGCCTTGGAGATCGCAGCAACGTCGGCATCGGAAACGCCCTTTTCAGGGTTGATGGCGATGGTGTGGATCTTTTCAGGCGTGTCGTGGGCGACGGCTTCGATGTCCATGCCGCCTTCAGTGGAAACCACGAAGGCAACCTGGCCGACCGAACGGTCTACCAACAGCGAGCAATAGAGTTCGCGAGCGATATCAGCGCCGTCTTCGATATAGAGACGGTTGACCTGCTTGCCGGCATCGCCCGTCTGCGCCGTTACCAGCGTGTTGCCGAGCATGTCCTTGGCGTGGGAAACGACTTCTTCAATGGACTTGGCCAGACGAACGCCGCCCTTGGCGTCCGGGCCGAGTTCCTTGAACTTGCCCTTGCCGCGGCCGCCAGCATGGATCTGGCTCTTGACGACATAGAGCGGGCCCGGAAGCTGCTTTGCGGCAGCTTCGGCTTCTTCGACCTTGAGAATGGCAACGCCTTCGGCAACCGGCGCGCCGTAGCCCTTCAGAAGAGCCTTGGCCTGATATTCGTGAATATTCATGGAATAATCCCTGTTTGGAACCGCTTGAAGTTGTTACTTCAGCGACGGAGCGATGTTGATGCAGGCTTCGCAGAGACCAGCGACAGCGCCGACGGACTTCTGGAAGGCAGCTTCTTCTTCCTTGTTGAGTTCGATCTCGATGATGCGCTCGATACCGCCTGCACCGATGATGGTGGGAACGCCGACATACATGTCGTCTACGCCATACTGGCCCGAAAGGTGGGCAGCGGCGGGCAGAACGCGCTTCTTGTCCTTGAGGTAGGATTCAGCCATCTCGATTGCCGAGGCAGCCGGGGCGTAATAGGCCGAGCCGGTCTTCAAGAGACCAACGATTTCGGCGCCGCCGTCACGGGTGCGCTGGATGATCTCTTCGAGACGCTCGGCCGTCAGCCAGCCCATCTTTACGAGATCGGTCAGCGGAACGCCAGCAACGGTGGAGTAACGGGCGAGCGGCACCATGGTGTCGCCGTGGCCGCCGAGAACGAAGGCGGTGACGTCTTCAACCGAAACGTTGAACTCTTCGGCGAGGAAGAGGCGGAAACGCGCGCTGTCGAGAACGCCGGCCATACCGACGACCTTGTTCTTCGGCAGGCCGGAGAACTTCTGCAGCGCCCAGACCATGGCGTCGAGCGGATTGGTGATGCAGATGACGAAAGCGTTCGGGGCATATTTCTTGATGCCGGCGCCGACCTGTTCCATGACCTTGAGGTTGATGCCGAGAAGATCGTCGCGGCTCATGCCGGGCTTGCGGGCAACACCAGCGGTGACGATGCAGACGTCAGCGCCTTCGATGGCAGCGTAATCGGATGCGCCGGTGAGCTTTGCATTGAAGCCTTCAACCGGGCCGGACTGGGCAATATCCAGGCCCTTGCCCTGCGGGATGCCGTCAGCAATATCGAAGAGGACGATATCGCCCAGTTCCTTCAGGCTGGCCAGATGCGCCAGCGTGCCGCCGATCATGCCAGAACCAATAAGTGCAATCTTTTTGCGAGCCATCGAATGCTTCCTCTTGAGCTTCAATTCAATTTCACCGCGCCAAACCGGCAGCCAAATTGTCGCACTCCGATTAGACCCATTGGCCAAAATAGGCAACAGATTCTTTTCTGCTGAGTATTTTCAATCGTTTAGATCAATATTTTCTTACGTAAACGTAAGAAAATGCGTCACGAAAGTGTCAAACTTTCTGCCGTTTTTCTTGATGAAGCGCCAGATAATCGGCGCTACGCATTTCAAACAGACGCGAGGCGGTGCGATCGAACTCGAAACCTTCCGTTCCCTTGCGTTTGCCGAGCAGGTCTTCCGGCATAGCGGCTGCCGACGCGAACAGCCTGACGCTGTGATCATAAAGCGCGTCGATGAGGATGATGAAACGCTTGGTTTCGTTCCGTTTGTCCGCGTTCAAAAATGGAATGTGGTCGATGAAGACCGTGTCGAAACGATTGGCGATGGCAAGGAAGTCGGAAGCCCCGAGCGGCTTCTCGCAAAGGTCGGAAAAGGAAAAACGCGCCACACGGCCGCTGGCGCGCGGCACCAGGATGGAACGACCCTTCATGGGTATCTCGGTTGGTGCAACAAGGTGCCCGCCGGTCATGTGCCGCCACGCCATATCCATCGCCTGATCGGCCGCGCCATCAAGCGGCGTCACATAGACCGGCAGGCTTTCCAGCTTCTCCATCCGATAATCGGTGGGACTGTCCAGCGTCACCACCTCCACATGCTTCTTCAGCAGCTCGACAAAGGGCAGGAACAGGCCGCGATTGAGACCATCCTTGTAGAGATTGTCCGGAACGACATTGGAGGTCGTCACCAATGTGCAGCCATTGGCGAAGAGCTCGCTGAATAGCCGCGCGAGGATCATCGCATCAGCAATATCCGTCACGGTAAATTCATCGAAACACAGGAGTTCGGCCTCCGCCAGAAGCTGGGCGGCGACAGGCGGAATCGGATCGGCCTGTTTGGTCTCGCCATTCTTCAGCTTCTGCCGGTGCGCATGCACACGATTATGCACATCCGCCATGAATTCATGAAAATGGCAACGCCGCTTGGAAGAAACGGGCGCCATTTCGTAAAACATGTCCATCAGCATCGTCTTGCCGCGGCCGACACTGCCATAGACATAAAGCCCTTTCACCGTCGTTGCTGGACCGGCCTTGCGTGCGAACATCCAGCCGAGCGCGCTCTTCTTCTTGGCAGGCTTGCGGGCCTTCAGATCGGCGAGAATTCTGTCGAGATGGGCCGCCACACCAAGCTGGGCGGCATCGGCCTGCAAGGTGCCAGCTGCCGTCAATGCGTTGAGCTGTTCAACGACACTATGATTGTAATCAGGCAATGGCTTCATGAAAAGACGCCCCGGTCGCGGATGCAGCACGGAACCCGCGACGAATGGAATGGCTTAGAGCAGAATGAACGTTCCGGCTGCACCGGAACGACTCATCGGCTGAGGCTGAGCGGCTGCCCGCTATTGGTCGTGCCGTCGAAGCGTGCGTCTGCGCTCTTGTAGACGCGGCCGATAGTGTCACCCGAGCGATTCTTGAAGACGACCATCTTGCCGGATACTTCCCAGGACCCCATCGCCGTCAGCTCGCCGGAGCAACCACGCGTGCCGCCACGCGATCCGCTGCCCAGGTTGGTGAGCGTCAGGAACATATCGCAATTGGCCCCGCCATTAGAAACGCGCCAGTTGCCGACCATGGATTCCTTGGTCACGTCGAGAGCTGTTGCCGGTGGAGCAGCGGATGCAACATTGGTGCCGCCGGGTGTCGCCGAAGCAGGCGCCGACGGGAACTGGCTGCCATTGGCACCACCGGGCGGCGGCAGGGCGCCAGACTGAACGGAGGGCACCGGCTGCGCCTGCAGGGGCGGCGTATAACCGGGATTGTTGCTGGCGTTGTTGTTGTAATCGTAGGAGGTACGTTGGCAACCGGCAAGGCTCATCACAACCGCAAGGCCCGTCACCACATATCTGAATTGCATATCAAGCTCCCGATTCTCTCGCTTCCGGAAAGACGATGACCAAACAAGAAGGCTGAATTATTACCAAAGCCTTATCTTGCGCAAGCGATGGCCGGGATAATTACCATTTCGGTCAATTTTTACCGAATTTTCCCACGCCGGGTTGAAAAAAGGGCCACGGTCGAGACCGCGGCCCGATAAATCTCTGCGGTCGGCGATTCGTCCTCAGACGCGGCGCTCAACCATCATCTTCTTGATTTCCGCAATCGCCTTGGCCGGGTTCAAGCCTTTCGGGCAAGCCTGCGCGCAGTTCATGATCGTATGGCAGCGGTAGAGACGGAACGGGTCCTCGAGATTGTCGAGACGCTCGCCGGTCGCCTCATCGCGGCTGTCGATCAGCCAGCGATAGGCCTGCAGCAGAACGGCCGGACCCAGATAACGGTCGCCATTCCACCAGTAGCTGGGACAGGACGTGGAGCAGCAGGCGCAGAGAATGCACTCATAAAGACCGTCCAGCTTCAGGCGATCCTCATGGCTCTGCTTCCATTCCTTGGCGGGTGTGGGCGAAACCGTCTTCAGCCAGGGCTCGATCGAGCGGTGCTGGGCGTAGAAGTTCGACAGGTCAGGAACAAGGTCCTTCACGACAGGCATATGCGGCAGCGGATAAACCTTCACCGTGCCGTTGATCTCGTCCATGCCCTTGGTGCAGGCGAGCGTATTGGTGCCGTCGATGTTCATCGCGCAGGAACCGCAGATGCCTTCGCGGCAGGAGCGGCGTAGCGTCAGCGTCGGGTCGATGTTGTTCTTGATGTAAAGAAGCGCATCGAGAACCATCGGTCCGCAATCATCGACATCAATATAGAAAGTGTCGATGCGCGGGTTCTGGCCGTCATCCGGGTTCCAGCGATAGACGCGGTATTCGCGCACATTCTTGGCACCATCCGGCTTCGGCCAGACCTTGCCTTCGTTGATCTGGGAATTCTTGGGGAGAGCAAGTTCAACCATATCCAGTTCCTCAAATCAGTAGACACGCGCCTTCGGCTCGATCTTTTTCGGATCGATGCCGTCGGCGATCAGGTCGGTGTGAACCGGGCGATAGTCGAGCTTCACGTCGCCTTCGGGGCTGACCCAGGCAAGCGTATGCTTGCGCCAGTTCACGTCGTCGCGACCACCGAACGGACCGTCGACGAAATCCTCGCGGGCATGCGAACCACGGCTTTCCTTGCGCGCTTCCGCGCCGTAGACCGTGGTGATGGCATTGGCCATGAGGTTATGCAACTCGAGCGTTTCGACCAGGTCGGAATTCCAGACCATCGAACGGTCGGTGACCTTGACGTCGGGCAGTTCCTTCCAGATCGCCGAGAGACGGCGGCAGCCGCTTTCGAGCGATTCCTGTGTGCGGAACACGGCCGCATCGTCCTGCATGGCGCGCTGCATCTTGTCGCGCAGCACCGCCGTCGGCGTCGAGCCGTTGGCATAACGCAGGCTGTCAAAGCGTTCCATGATCCTGTCGCAGGCAGCCGTATCGAGAGCGGGAATCGCCTCGTCACGATTAATGACCTGAGCGGCGCGGATGGCGGCGGCACGACCGAAGACCACGAGGTCGATCAGCGAGTTGGAGCCAAGACGGTTGGCGCCGTGAACCGAGGCGCAACCGGCTTCGCCGACCGCCATCAGGCCGGGCGCGATGCGTTCCGGGTTGTTGGCATCGGCATTCAGCACTTCACCCCAATAGTTGGTCGGAATGCCGCCCATGTTGTAGTGAACCGTCGGCAGGACCGGGATCGGCTCCCGGGTCACGTCAACGCCGGCGAAGATCTTGGCGCTTTCGGAAATACCCGGAAGACGCTCATGCAGGATCGCAGGATCGAGATGATCGAGATGCAGGAAGATGTGGTCCTTGTTCTTGCCGACGCCGCGGCCTTCACGGATTTCCATCGTCATGCAGCGGGAGACAACGTCACGCGAGGCAAGGTCCTTTGCCGAAGGTGCATAACGCTCCATGAAGCGTTCGCCTTCGGAGTTGACGAGATAGCCGCCTTCGCCGCGCGCGCCTTCGGTGATGAGGCAGCCCGCGCCATAAATACCGGTCGGGTGGAACTGCACGAATTCCATGTCCTGAAGCGGCAGGCCCGCACGGGCGATCATGCCGCCGCCGTCGCCGGTGCAGGTGTGGGCAGACGTCGCCGAGAAATAGGCGCGGCCGTAACCGCCGGTCGCCAGAACGACCATCTTGGCAGCGAAGCGGTGGATCGTGCCGTCATCGAGGTTCCAGGCAACGACGCCGGTGCAGCGGCCATCCGGCGCCATGATGAGGTCGAGCGCGAAATATTCGATGAAGAATTCCGCATTGTTGCGCAGCGACTGGCCATAAAGCGTGTGCAGAATGGCGTGACCGGTACGGTCGGCGGCGGCACAGGTGCGCTGCACCGGTGGGCCTTCACCGTAATTCTGCATGTGGCCGCCGAAGGGGCGCTGGTAGATCTTGCCTTCTTCGTTACGCGAGAAAGGCACGCCGTAATGCTCCAGCTCATAGACCGCCTTCGGCGCTTCCATGGCGAGATATTGCATCGCGTCGACATCGCCCAGCCAGTCGGAGCCCTTTACGGTGTCGTAAAGGTGCCACTGCCAACAGTCCGGCGTCATGTTGGTGAGCGATGCGGCGATGCCGCCCTGCGCTGCGACGGTGTGGGAGCGCGTCGGGAAAACCTTGGTGATGCAGGCGGTCTTGAAACCCTGTTCGGCCATGCCGAGTGTAGCGCGCAGACCGGCGCCGCCGGCGCCCACCACGATCACGTCATAGGAGTGATCGACATAGGTGTAGGCCTTGCCATTCTGGGAAGGTGAACTGATCGAAGCCATGACGAACTTATCCTACGAATGCGATTTTCAGGATGGCGAAGACAGACAGGCCACCGATGAGGATCGCGAAAAATGTATTCAGCATCAGAAGAACGAGCTTCGGAACTTCGGCGTGAATGTAGTCTTCGATGATGACCTGCATGCCGAGCTTCATGTGGATGAGACCGGAGACCAGCACCAGAGCCATGATGACAGCGACGAGCGGGTTGGAAAGCGCAGCGACGACTTCCGGATAGGGCGCGCCGGCATATTTGATCAGAAAGACAACGAAAAAGGTCAGCAACGGAATGTTCGAAACGGCCGTCAGGCGCTGGCGCCAGAAATGGTCGGTGCCTTCCTTGGCGGAGCCGAGACCGCGAACCTTCCCGAGAGGTGTACGCATATCCATGTAAGTATCTCCTCAGCGCACGATCAGGACGATGACCCAGATCAGCGCGGTCAGACAGATAGACGCCACGAAGGAGGCCTTTGCCAGCTTGGTGGTGAAGTGCTTCTCGAAGCCGTGCCCGAGGTCCCACATCAGGTGGCGCAGGCCGCCGATCATGTGGTGAACCAGCGCCCAGGTGTAGCCGACGAGAACGATCTTGCCGATGATGGTGCCCATCGCCCAGCTGACCCAGTCATAATAAGCTGGACCGGATGCCAGCGCGATAAGCCACCAGGCGACCAGAAGCGTACCGAAATAGAGCGCGCCGCCGGTTACGCGGTGGATGATGGAGGCCACCATCGTCGGAATCGGCTTGTAAATTTGAAGATGCGGCGACAGAGGCCGGTTATTTGTCACATTCGCCATCAGAACCTCGCGGCGTTTTCCCGTGCGTCCACAAGACAGGACGCCCCCAAGCAACAGCACATGACGAAAGAATGTGCATTGCACCAACCGCGACGTTTAATCACATGGGCGCATCACCACAAGCACATTTCATGGCGGATTCCAATTTAATCGATTGGTTCGCGGATTTTTTTTGGAATTTTTTTGCATGAAAATAAAAAATCGAGCGTTTCCAAGATTTACGCCCTCAAAATATTTACCTTTACGTAATTCCGAAAAGGTGTAATTTACGATTGGTTAACTCAAAAAACCGGAGCATGAAGCTCATGTTACAGCACCGAATCGTTGCCTTGGTCATGATCGTTTCAGGCGGGATTTCAACTTACGCGCTGCCCTCTTTGGCGGGCGATTTTCATAGTCAGAATTCCTATCGTCACAGTCAATCGCAAGTCAGCTTTTCAACCGACGGCCTGCCGTCCACGCTGCCTGGGGGCACCTATGTCGGAAGCATTTCCGCACTAAGAGTTCGAGGCAACGGCAATTATTTCGCGACTGGCAGCGAAATATCGCCGCAGATTGCCACGACCGGACCCCGTTTATTGCCGGCGCCCAGAGCAAAAATCATTACCGTGAATACCGATAATGCGGATGATGCCTGCGTTTACCAGCACGGTGTCTGCATTATTCGCCCCTGATCAGAGGAAGCGCCAGACGGTGGTCTTCTTCACTTCGCTGTCTTCCAGCGCACGGCTGACGGTAACCTGATAGGTCGCGAGGGCCTCAAGACGCTGTTTCGGCAGGTAGGCCCTGCCTGGATCTCCAACGAGAACGCTGACGCCCCGGTCAGTCAGGTTTATAAACCATGGCACGAGGAGATCCGCAAAGGCCCGGTCGTAAAAGACATCTCCTGCCAGCAGGACATCAGCCTCAATGGCGCGGCCGATCAGATCGGCATGGGTAAAGCCGATATCAACCCCATTCAGGCCTGCATTCATACGAACAGCCGTTTCCGTCCACGGATCTATATCGGCGGCAAGCACGGTCGCAGCGCCGGCCTTTGCAGCAGCTATGGCAACCAACCCGGAGCCGCTGGCAAAATCCACCACACGCTTGCCGCTTACGCTTTCCGTGTGATCGAGCACATAACGGGCAAGACCCTGCCCGCCGGCCCAGGCAAAAGCCCAGAAAGGCGGCGGCAAGCCAATCTGCTCCAGTTCCTCTTCCGTCTTCAGCCAGAGCTCATGCGCTTCGGTCGCGAGATGAAGGGAGAGTTCCGGCACATGAGGCGGATGCATGATGCCGGTATTGTCGAGGATGAAGCGTTCGGGATCGGTCCTCACCGACGCTTCAATCCGGGGATTTCGGAGGATTTGCGAGCCCGCCCATGCGGCAGACCTCAAGATACTCCTCTTCCGTCACCGGCTGCACGGAAAGCCGCATGGAGGTGACAAGCGACATATTCGCCAGCTTCGGATTGGCCTTAACATCCTTTAGCGAAACCGGCTGCGGCATATCGCAGACGGCGCGGATGTCGACACAATCCCACTTCAGATCACCTTCGGCGGTCGAGTCCGGATGCGACAACGCACAGACTTCGACGATGCCGACAACATCCAGTCCCTCATTGGAGTGGTAAAAGAAGCCCTTGTCGCCAATCTTCATGGCGCGCATGTTGTTGCGCGCCTGATAATTGCGCACGCCGGTCCACTCTTCGCCAGCCTCGCCCTTGGCCTTCTGCATCTCCCACGACCATTTGAACGGCTCGGACTTGTAAAGCCAATAATTCGCCATGCCCGCTCAAGCTCCCGGATTGTTGAAGACCCAGTTATAGGGCTTCACGTCCACGCTTTCGAACAGGCCAGCCTTTGCATAGGGATCGGCTTCGGCAAGAGCCTTGGCCGCATCGATATCGGCGGCTTCCACGATGACGAGGCTGCCATTCGGCTTGCCTTCGGCGTCGAGAAAAGGCCCGGCGATCTTCAGCGTGCCCTCGGAATTGAGCCTGTTCAGATGCTCCAGATGCGCCGGGCGCGTTTCCATGCGCACGTTCAGGTGGCCGGGCTTGTCCTTGCAGATAAAAGCGAACAGCATTTTCGTCTCCTTATGCCTTATTCGGTTGTGATGGGCCGTGTCATCAATTGTTGCATGGCGCTCGCCACATCCAGATTTCCGTCGATGATAGCGGCCACCGCTTCGGTAACGGGCATGTCCACGGTGTGACTTTCTCCCAGCCGGGCGGCGACGGCAGCCGCAAAGGCACCCTCTACCAGCCCGCCGGACATGTCCTTACCGTTACCTCGGCCAAGCGCGATGCCGAAACGCAGGTTGCGCGACTGGTGGCTGGTGGCGGTCAGCACCAGATCGCCAAGACCAGAGAGGCCGCGTACCGTATCGGCCTTGCCGCCCATGGCAACGATGAGGCGCGACATTTCGGCAAGCCCGCGCGATATCAGCGCCGCCCGGGCGGAATCGCCGAGGCCCGCGCCTTCAACGATGCCGGCGGCAATGGCGAGGATATTTTTCAGTGCGCCGCCAAGCTGCACGCCGATGCGGTCTGTCGAGGCATAAAGCCGGAAGGTCTTGCCGGAGATCGTAGTCGCAAGCCGCTCGGCTATTGTTGCATCTTCCGCCGCAATCGCCATGGCCGTCGGTAGACCTCGAGCAATATCGGCCGCGAAGCCCGGACCGGAGAGAACCGCGATCGGATGACGGGGCAATTCCGCTTCCAGAAGTTCCGTGAGCAGCCGACCGGAACTCCGGTCGATACCCTTCGCGCAGGTAACGACGATCGAGTCATTAGCCAGATAAGGACGATAATGACGAGCCGCATCGGCATGAGCCTGCGAAGGCATCGCAAAGAGGACGATGCCGGCACTGGTCAGAACATCCGGCTCGGCGGAAAATTCAAGCACATCCGGCAGTTCGACGCCAGGCAGCGCCGCCTCATGTACGCGGTCGCTCCTGAGGTCGGCCATCAGGGATGGATCGCGGCCGATCAGGATCACGTCGTGCCGGTTTTCCAGCGCGATGACGACGGCAAGCGCAGTTCCGAAGGCGCCGGCGCCGATGACGACGATTTTCTCCCGCTGCATCAGGCCTTGGCTCCCCTTTTACCGAAACCGATCAATGTCTCCGCACTGCCGTCGAGCGGCCAGCGCGAGCGCGGCGGGATTTCCAGCGGATCGGCTTCTCGGCCGTCGGCCATTCGCTCCAGCCCGGCCCATGCGATCATGGCTGCATTATCGGTGCAGAGCCGGTGCGGCGGCGCAACGAAACGAAAGCCATGGGTATCGCAAAGCGACTGCAGCGTCTGGCGGATTTGCTGATTGGCCGCAACGCCGCCTGCGACGACCAGGGCACGCTGGGTTTCCATATGCGGAAACTCCTGCTTGAAACGGGCAAGACCACGGCCAATCCGGTCCTTGAGTGTGCGTGAGACCGCTTTCTGGAACGATGCGCAGATATCGGCAATGTCCTGCTCGGACAGCGGCGCGATCGCGGTCGCCGCCTGCCGTACCGCCGTTTTCAGGCCGGAAAAGGAAAAATCGAGCCTGGTCTCGCCGACCATCGGACGAGGAAGCGGAAAGCGGTCGGGATCGCCTTTTGCCGCCGCCTTCTCAACCGCAGGGCCCCCGGGATAGGGCAGGCCGAGAAGTTTCGCGGTCTTGTCGAAGGCCTCGCCGAGCGCATCATCGATGGTGGTGCCCCAGCGCTCATAATCGCCAACGCCACGCACCAGCACCAGCTGAGTATGGCCACCGGACACGAGCAGCATCAGATAGGGAAAAGATAGACCATCGGTGAGGCGCGCCGTCAGTGCATGTCCTTCCAGATGGTTGATCGCATAAAGCGGCTTGCCTGCTGCTTTTGCGATGGCCTTGCCCGTCATCAAGCCCACCAGCAGGCCGCCGATCAGCCCGGGGCCGGAGGTAGCAGCAACGGCATCGACGTCGGCAAGGGTCACGCCTGCCTGCTCCAGCGCTTCTTCCACAAGCGTATCCAGCGCCTCGACATGGGCCCGTGCGGCAATTTCCGGCACCACACCGCCATAGGCGCTGTGTTCCTCAAGCTGCGACAAAACGACGTCGGAGACGATCTCGCCGCGCCCATCTGCATGCCGAACCACAATGGATGCAGCGGTTTCGTCACAGCTTGTCTCTATGCCGAGGATACGAAGAAAGGGGGTCATCACATCTGTTCGTTCATTGCGATTATGCGCGGAGTTGGTCTAAGACAACTCCGGTAACAATGGATAGACGCGGATGCAAACAAAACCTTTCCGAATCGGCACGCGCGGCAGCCCGCTGGCGCTCGCGCAGGCTTATGAGACGCGCAACCGGCTGATGGCGGCGCATGGTCTGCCGGAAGACATGTTCGAAATTGTCGTGCTATCCACCAAGGGCGACCGGATAACCGATCGCGCCTTGTCCGAAATCGGCGGCAAGGGCCTGTTTACCGAAGAACTGGAAAGCCAGCTCCTGTCAGGCGAACTCGATATGGCCGTGCATTCCTCAAAGGACATGCCGACCGTTTTGCCGCAAGGCCTTTATCTGTCCGCCTTCCTGCCGCGTGAAGACATACGCGACGCCTTCATCGGCCGCACCGCGCCGAAGCTGCTCGAACTGCCGCATGGCGCCGTGGTCGGCTCCGCGTCCCTGCGTCGCCAGGCGCTGATCCGTCGCCTGCGGCCGGATCTGAGCGTGATCATTTTTCGCGGTCAGGTCGATACGAGGCTGCGTAAGCTGGAGGAAGGCCAGGCGGACGCGACACTTCTTGCCCTTGCGGGCCTGAAGCGGCTCGGAAAGGACAACGTTCCGACGGAAATTCTTGACCCGAAGGAGTTCCCTCCCGCTCCAGCCCAAGGCGCAATCGGCGTGGAAAGCCGCATCGGCGATACGCGCATGGACGAACTGCTCGCGCCCATAAACGACAGGCCCACTCATGATTCAGTGAGCTGTGAGCGCGCCTTTCTCGCGGCGCTTGACGGTTCCTGCCGCACGCCGATTGCCGGTTATGCCACCTGTGACGGCGAGGAACTGCATTTTTACGGCCTCATCCTCACCCCCGATGGCCAGACGAGCCATGGCATCGAAATCTCCGGCAACCGCAGGGATGCGGCGAGGCTGGGCCAACAGGCCGGCGAAAAGGTACGCGCCAAGGCAGGCAGCAGTTTCTTCGAAGGCTGGGGCTGAGCCAATGCGGATCGTCGTCACCCGGCCGCAGCGTTCGGGCGAAAGGACGGCCGCAAAACTCGAAGCGCTCGGCCACACGCCGGCGCTACTGCCGCTGTTCTATCCCGTCCATCATCACGAGCGCGCCGTCTCGGCGCTGTCGCACCCAATGGCGGCCATCGCCGTGACCAGCGCAGAGGCTTTGCGGGCACTGGAGACATCACGAGACCGGCTGGTTCCCAATCTGTCAAAACCGCTGTTCGCCGTCGGAAGGGCAACGGCTGAAGCGGCGGAAAAAATCGGTTTCAAACACATTCTCACCGCTTCCGGCGATGCCGTAAGTCTGAACGCGCTGGTGACTGAACGCGCGGCCCTGTTTTCCGAGAAAGAACCCCTGCTTTATCTCGCCGGCCGACCCCGTGGCGCCGTCTTCGAGGAAGGCCTTGCCGCCGCCGGCATTGCCTTCAAAACGGTCGACTGTTACGAGATGCTGCCCTGCAACGTTCCTGAAACTGTGCTCGAAACGGCCCTGGTGAAAAACGCGGCGGATGTGGTCCTGCTTTATTCATCGGAAGCGGCGCGGGCATTTTTCCATCATGTATCGACGGAAAAATACGAAAAGGCGTTGGCGAGAACACAATTCATCTGCATCAGCCGCAACGTGTTTTCTCTCGTTCCGGAAATCTTCCGCGTCAACGCCGTTGCTGCCAAAGAGCCGAACGAGGCTGCGATGTTTGAACTTCTGCACCGCAACTCTGGAACCTAATTCGAGCTCGCCTCTTTCCTTTGCCGCCGTCACTGACTAGGTTTAGAGTACTGCAGGCAGAAATGAGGTTGTCATGGTATCGGGAAAGCCGCCACGCCACTCCAAGTCCAAAGCCGAACCGGTCACGATCGACCTGGACGCCAAAGACGTGAAAGCAGTTTCCGCCGACGTGGATGCCGCCGAGACCGACAAAAAGCCCGGTGACAAAACCCCGGAGACCGCAGCGGATTCCGCAGTTTCGGATATCAGATCGGAAGCAACCGCAACAGGCAATGCCGCACCGATATGGGATCAGCCAAAGAGACCCCCTCTCGAGCCCGAGCCCAATGTCGGGAAAGCGGACGCCGTGGCGGCGACACCGAAGGCGGAGAACCTGGATAACGGACAGAAAGCGCCTGTCTCGCCCTCCTCCGCTCCGCCTCAAGCCGATAGTAAATCTTCGACAGGCACCGCCCAGACGACCGCTGCCGCGGCTGCAACAGCAAAGCCTGCCTCCGGATCCACAGCCTCCACCAGCGCATCCGGCGGCGCCACCACGGCAAAGCCTTCGACCGCGACCTCGTCCTCAGGACCGGCAAAGCCCTCCATACCGCAGCGGGTCGAAAGCAAACAGGCGGCGACCTCGGGCCTGATCGCGGCAGGTATCGTCGGCGGCCTTGTGGCGCTCGCCGCCGCCGGCAGCATGCAATATGCAGGCATCCTGCCCTCCTTTAATGCAGGCAAGGCGGGAAGCGAGGAAATCGCTGCCCTTAAAACCGATCTGGACAGCTTGCGCCAGCAGCTTGCCAATGCGCCAGCCTCCGACACCTCGGCGCTGGAACAGCGCATCGCAACCCTTGAAGGCGTGAAGGGGGAGGCCTCGCAGGTCGATGGGCTGTCAGAGAAAATCACCGCCCTCGAAGCGGCTCTCCAGTCGGAACGGTCTGCGCAGACTTCGGCGACAGCGGAACTGACACGCCGTCTCGCTGATGCTGAAGCCAAGATCAACGAGCCGCGCGACGATATCGAAGTCGCCCGCGCTATAGCATCGGCCGCGCTGAAGGCCGCGATCGATCGCGGTGGACCGTTCCTGACGGAACTCGATACCCTGTCCAAGGTAACGCCCGACGATCCGGCCATCGCATCGCTGCAATCCTTCGCCGCAACCGGCGTACCATCACGCTCGGAGCTGATGCAGAAGTTCCCCGATGTCGCCAATGCGATGCTCTCAGCCATAAACCAGCCTGACCCCAATCAGGGCATCATGGAACGCCTGACCGAAAGCGCCTTTTCGCTGGTGAAGGTGCGACCCGTCGGAAACATCGAAGGCGAAACCCCCGAAGCCAGGATCGCACGCGTGGAAAACAAGCTGCGCAATGGCGATCTTCAGGGCGCGGCACTTGAGTGGAACGGTCTTCCGGATGCCGCCAAGACGGCATCCGCTGATTACAAGAAATCTCTGGATGCGCGCGTCGAGGTCGAAAATCTGGTGGGCGGCACGTTGAACCGCGCCATCACCAGCACCGGCAGGCAGGGGTAAGGGCATGACCAGAATTCTGACTTTCGCCGTTATCGTTCTGGCTCTCGGCTTCGGTTTCTCCTGGCTGGCTGACAGGCCGGGCGTCCTTTCCATCGTCTGGCAAGGTCAGCTGATCGAAATGAGCCTGATGGTCGCAGCCTCCATCATCGCGGCGCTCATCGCTGCTGCCATGTTGCTCTGGTGGATCGTCAACGCCGTATGGACTTCGCCTAATGCCGCCCGTCGTTATTTCCGCGCGCGCAAGCGCGACCGCGGTTATCAGGCGCTCTCCACTGGCCTCATCGCCGCTGGCGCTGGCAATGCCATTCTTGCACGGAAGATGACGGCCCGCACGCAGGGACTACTGAGTGCCGATCAGGAGCCGCTAATTCACCTGCTCGATGCACAGGCCGATCTCATCGAAGGCAAATATGATGAGGCGCGCCGTAAGTTCGAGGCCATGGCGCGTGATCCCGAAACGCGTGAACTCGGCCTTCGCGGCCTCTATATCGAGGCACGTCGTCAGGGCGCTTACGAAGCCGCCCAGCAATATGCCGAGGACGCCGCGGAAAAAGCACCCTATCTGCCATGGGCGGCACAGGCGACGCTGGAAAACCGATGCCGCAATGGGCAGTGGGACGATGCCATCCGTCTGCTTGATCAGCAGAAGGCGGCCAGCGTCATCGAACGCGGCGAGGCGGAGCGGCTGAAAGCCGTGCTTCTCACTGCCAAGGCCGGCGAGAAACTGGAAAGCGACCCGGTAGGTGCGCGCGAGGACGCGAAGCACGCTCTCAAGCTTGCAAAAGGCCTCGTGCCGGCAGCGCTTATCGCGGCGAAGTCCTACCTGCGCGAAGACAATCTGCGCAAGGCCGCCGCGATCCTTGAACCCGTCTGGAAAAACGATCCGCATCCGCAGATCGCCGAACTTTACGTACGCGCCCGCAGCGGCGATACCGCCATCGACCGTCTGAAGCGGGCAGAGCGGCTTGAAAGTCTGAAGCCCAACAACATCGAATCCCTGTTTGCCGTGGCGCAGGCGGCGCTCGACGCCAAGGAATTCGCCAAGGCCCGGGCGAAGGCCGAGGCCGCCGCCCGGATCGAGCCGCGCGAAAGCATTTTCCTCTTGATGGCCGATATCGAGGAGGCCGAAACCGGGGATCAGGGCCGTGTGCGCTACTGGATGGCGCAGGCACTGCGCGCGCCGCGTGATCCGGCATGGGTCGCCGACGGTATCGTCTCTGAAAAATGGCTGCCGGTCTCGCCTGTCACGGGTCGTCTCGATGCCTTCGAATGGAAAGCGCCTTTCGGGCAGCTGGAAGGCCCTGTTGAAGATCTGACAATCGAAAACGCGATTGCCGCAGCACCCGCAAGGACCGAACCGACGGTAAAGACGGTCGTCGTGGAAACCGCGCCCGAGACCCGTGCGGAGCCAAAGCGGGCTTCGGCTGAGCCCATAGAGGTAAAACCGAGTGTTTCGGCTCCGACGGAGAAAAAGCCCGTCACGATCGAAGCGCCGGTGGAAACCGAAGCGGCGAATGAAAAGGCCGAAGCAGTGCCCTTTTTCGGCGGTGCGCCAGATGATCCGGGTGTGAAGAAATCCGGCGCGGAAGCCGAACCCAAGACACGGCTCAAACTCTTCTGACGAGCAGGCTATCGATGTTCCAGCAAATACAGTCGTTTATTCAGAACCTCGTCGGCCCGCAGGCAGGTGATTTCAGTCCCGATGATCTGAGGGTGGCGGTAGCCGCCCTCTGTTTTCAGGTCATGGAAGCCGATGGCACCATCTCGAAAAGCGAGCGTGATCGTCTTCGCGAAATTCTGCATGAATATTATCATCTCGACGGCGGCAAGCTTGATGCCCTGCTCGCCGCCGGCCAGGAGGCCGGCAAGGAAGCCGTCGATTATTACCGCTTTACTACCGATATCCGTCGCCACCTGGATGAAGATCAGCGCGTGGAGCTTATTGGCATATTATGGGATATTGTTTACGCTGACGGCGAACGAAGCGAGATGGAAGACCATGTGATCTGGCGTGTCGCGGATCTGCTGGGTGTTTCCGTGCGCGACAGGGTCCTGCAACGTCAGCAGGCCGCCACGAGGTCCGGACCCGCTGAAGAAAGCGAAAACGAAGACGATGCTGTTTGACCCCTCCAGGCAACAGAAACAACAACCTTCGCTGCTCATCGTCCTGCATCAGGAACGCTCCACGCCCGGTCGCGTCGGCCAGATGCTGGTGGAAAAAGGGTATCGTCTCGATGTAAGGCGTCCCGCGCTCGGCGATGACCTGCCGCAGACGCTGGAAAAACACGCCGGAGCCATCATTTTCGGCGGCCCGATGAGCGCCAATGATCCGCATGATTATGTCAAAGCCGAAATCGACTGGCTGAAAGTGCCGCTGAAGGAAAACAAGCCTTTTCTCGGCATCTGTCTCGGTGCGCAGATGTTGTCCAAACATTTGGGCGGCAGGGTGGAAGCCGACAGGGACGGCAAGGTGGAGATTGGCTGGTATCCGCTCCATGCCACCGAACATGGGCGGCTTCTGATGCCGCACTGGCCGAAGATGGTCTATCACTTCCATCGCGAAGGCTTTGAGCTGCCGCGTGGAGCCGAACTTCTGGCATCGGGCGAGACCTACCCCAACCAGGCCTATCGATATGGAAAAAATGCCTGGGGCCTGCAGTTTCACGCCGAACTGACACGTGCCATGATGCATAGCTGGGTGGTGCACGGCGCGCAGCGTTTCGGCATGCCCAATGCCCAGGTGGGCAGCCAGCATCTGGAAGGCCGCATGCTGTTTGATACGCCGCTCAGGGCATGGCTCAGCAATTTTCTCGATCTGGTTTTTGAGGGCAAGGCGCAGCGCTAGAGCATTTCCGGTAAAGATGCGCTGCGGCTTTACGTCCGGATAATCCGTGAAAACAAAAAGTTGGATCGTTTTTGCGCTTCGAAGAAAAGCCAAGACGATCTGAGACCCATCGCTGTCAGTGCGGCGCGTCGAGATTGTCGATCTTGCGCAGCTTGGAAAAGCCGAGCGCCCAGATGACCGCCACGGCGAGCGTGCCAGCCCCGCCGATGACAACGGCTGGAACGGCACCCACAACATGAGCCATGGTACCGGCACGAAACTCACCCAGTTCGTTCGATGCGCCGACGAAGACCATGTTCACCGCGTTCACACGCCCGCGTACCTCATCCGGTGTCCAAAGCGCGATCAACGTTTCTCGCACATAGACCGATACCATGTCCGATGCGCCCATGACTACCAACGCGGCGATGGACAGCCACGCGGTTTGCGAAAGTCCGAAGACCACGGTTGAAACGCCGAAAAGGCCAACGCCAGCGAACATCAGCAGGCCGGCATGGTGACGAATGGGCTTGAATGCCAGAATAACGGCGACGGTGATGGCGCCGATACCGGGCGCCGCGCGCAGAAGCCCGAGGCCCCACGGGCCGAGCGTCAGCACTTCCTTGGCAAAGATCGGCATCAATGCAACCGCGCCACCCAGCAACACCGCGAAGAGATCGAGCGATATTGCACCGAGGACGATCTTTTCCTGCGAGATGAATTTAAACCCGGCGAGCATGGTTTCGAGGCTGATCGCCTTTGCCGGGCCGCGTTGTTCCGGCTTGCGGATCGCCACCGCAAGTCCTGCGGAGACGATAAAAAGCACGAGCGCCACACTGTAGGCAACGGAGGCGCCGAGACCATAAAGCAGGCCGCCGGCAACGGGACCGAGAATGGAGGCCATCTGCCAGGAAGAAGAATTCCAGGCGATGGCGTTCGGCAAATCCTCTACCGGCACGAGATTGGGCGCCAGCGACTGGACCGCCGGTCCCATGAAAGCGCGCTCTATGCCGAAGACGACAAGAATGGCGAATACCGGCCAAGGGGAAAAGCTGTGCGTGAGTGTCAGCGCCAGAAGAGCGACGGCACAGAGCGCCGCAACCATCAGGCATATGGCCATAATACGCCGGCGATTGTGACGGTCGGCAACCGTTCCCGTAACAAGGATCAAAAGAAGGGACGGCAGAAACTGGAAAAGACCGATCAGGCCGAGATAAAAGGCATTGCCGGTCACTTCATACATTTGCCACCCAACCGAAACACTGACGATCTGTATGGCAAAGGCCGAAAAAAACCGGGCGCTGAAGAAACGTCGATAGGATGAATGCCGGAATGCACCGAAACGGTTTTCGGCAGAAGGAAGAGACATCGGCTGGGTGCTCGCGAAGAAAATGTGTGATGGCAATAAAGCGATATGACAGGAATCACCAGCCCTCACCATCGCGATCGCGCAAAGTGTGAGCGGTTTTTGCGTGAAATCCTGCCGCCCGGTTATGAGTTAGACCACGATCACAGCAGGTGGATCTAACCGGTGATGATTACGATTCGGCGCAACACTTGCCGGTTCAGCGACGAATGTCTAAATGTCTTGCAACCAAGATACGGAGATATTGATGCTTGCCCTGTTTCAGACCATCGATCTGGCCTTGAACCTCTATACCTGGGTGCTGATTGGCAGCGCCATTTTTTCATGGCTTTACGCCTTCAACGTCATCAATTCCCGCAACCAGTTCGTGAACGCCATCGGCAGCTTTCTGTTCAATGTCACGGAACCGGTTCTGCGCCCCATCCGTCGCGTTCTGCCCAATCTCGGTGGCATCGACATTTCGCCGATCATCGTGCTCCTGATCATCTTCTTCATCCGCTCCTTCATGTGGAACACGCTGTACCCGATGTTCGCGTGAACGGCTGCTGGCAAAAACACGGTGATCATATCCGGCTCTCCGTTCGCCTCACACCGAATGGCGGGCGGGACGCGATTGATGGCGTGGAGCTGGATGCGGACGGAAACGCGCAGCTAAAGGCCCGGGTCAGCGCCGTGCCGGAAGGCGGTAAGGCGAACAAGGCCCTGACTGTTTTGCTGGCAAAGAAACTTGGCGTACCCAAAACCGCCATCAGCTTCGTTTCGGGCGAAACAGCGCGCAAAAAAATCCTCCGGATCGACACCGACCCGGAGGATTTTGAAGACCGATTCAAGAAGCTTTAGACCAGATCAGCCCTGCGCCTTGTAGCGCTCGATGGCTTCGACGATCAGCTTCTTGGCAACGTCAACATCCTGCCAGCCGCCCATCTTCACCCACTTGCCGGGCTCCAGATCCTTGTAGTGCTCGAAGAAGTGCTCGATCTGCTTCAGCGTGATTTCCGGAAGATCGGTGTAATTATTGACCTTGTCGTAACGACGGGTCAGTTTCGGAACCGGAACCGCCAGAATCTTCTCGTCCTTGCCGCCATCATCTTCCATGATCATCACGCCGATGGGACGAACATTGATGACGCAGCCCGGTACCAGCGGGCGGGTGTTGCAGATGAGAACGTCGATCGGATCGCCATCGTCGGACAGGGTGTGCGGTACGAAACCATAGTTACCCGGATAGGTCATCGGCGTGTAGAGGAAGCGATCAACGATCAGCGCACCGGCATCCTTGTCCATCTCGTACTTGATCGGGTGTCCACCGACCGGCACTTCAACGATAACATTAACGTCTTCCGGCGGATTTTTGCCTACGGAAATTGCATCGATACGCATTCGCTTCCCTCATTCGCGGGTTGGATTTGGTTTTCGATACTGGGAAAGTCTGCGCATTGCAACACGGCTGTGGGCATATAAGGCATAATGGATAAATTGGGTGTCAGCGATGCGGTCACGACCGGACGCGAAACGACAATCCCGGAATTTGCGCCGTCAGTTCCAGACGAAACCGACCTTGCGAAGTGATTTGCCACCGAAATCTTCCATTCCTTCGGCAATGTCGCGCCCGCCATGCGAGCGGAAAAAGCGATTGGCTACATCGCTGTCCTCAAGGCACCAGACGACAATACCGTTGCAGCCAAGCGAGGTCAGCAACCGGCGCGCTTCCGTAAAAAGCAGTGATCCGAGGCCGATGCCCTGATATTCCGGACGGAGATAGAGTTCATAAATTTCGCCGTCATGCGGCAGTCCGCGCGCCCGGCTTAGGCCCAGCGTCGCGTAGCCGGCAACAACGCCCGCCACTTCAACCACCAGCATGGTTGCGGAACCCTTGGTTGCCTTTTTCCACCAGATTTCGCCACGGCGCTCGAGCATCTGCGTCAACGGCCGATGCGGGATAAGCCCGGCATAGGCCTGTTGCCACGACAGACGGTGCGCCTCGGATATGGCGCGCGCATCTTGCGGTTCAGCACGGCGAACATCGATGGATAACGTTTTCATAACGCGATTCTGGCCCCGGCCACTGAAACTTACCAGTCATAAAGGTTAACGCCGGCAAGCTTACCCACAGCCTATTCATGTGGACGACCAGAAAAAATTAACGCATCCTTAACCTTTGGCAAAGCTCCTTTCGACTCATGCACACATAAAAAAGAATGCATAAAAAAACCCGGCGCAAGGCCGGGTTTTCGAAACAGGGATCGAACCGATCAGCTGGCAGCAAGCTTTGCCTTTTCGAAACGCTTGCGGTCATTCGGATCGAGATAGAGCTTGCGAAGACGGATAGACTTCGGCGTGACTTCAACGAGTTCGTCATCCTGAATCCAGGAAAGTGCGCGCTCCAGCGTGAACTTGATCGGGGGGGTGAGCTTCACGGCTTCATCCTTGCCGGCGGCGCGGATGTTGGTGAGCTTCTTGCCCTTCAGCACGTTCACGTCGAGGTCGTTGTCACGGCTGTGAATGCCGATGATCATGCCTGCATAAACCTTCTCACCGGCATCGATGATCATCGGGCCGCGATCTTCGAGGTTGAACAGAGCATAGGCAACAGCTTCGCCCGACTCGTTCGACAGCAGAACGCCGTTGACGCGACCGCCGATCTCGCCCTTGTAAGGCTGGTAGTCGTGGAACAGGCGGTTCATGACGGCCGTACCGCGCGTGTCGGTCAGGAGTTCCGACTGGTAACCGATCAGACCACGGGTCGGCGCGAAGAACACCAGACGGACGCGGTTGCCGCCGGAGGGGCGAAGCTCGACCATTTCGGCCTTGCGCTCGGACATCTTCTGCACGACGACGCCGGAATGCTCCTCATCCACGTCGATGACAACTTCTTCGACCGGCTCCATCAGCTGGCCGTTCTCATCCTTGTGCATGACGACGCGCGGACGCGAAACGGCAAGCTCAAAACCTTCGCGGCGCATGTTTTCGATCAGAACCGCCAGCTGCAATTCGCCACGGCCAGATACGAAGAAGGAATCCTTGTCGGCGGATTCTTCGATCTTCAGCGCAACGTTACCTTCAGCTTCCTTGAACAGACGGTCGCGGATGACGCGGCTCGTCACCTTGTCGCCTTCGGTGCCGGCGAGCGGCGAATCGTTGACGATGAAGGACATGGTAACGGTTGGCGGATCGATCGGCTGCGCCTGCATCGGCTCCATGACGGCAGGGTCACAGAAGGTGTCGGCGACGGTGCCCTTGGAGAGACCTGCGATGGCGACGATGTCGCCTGCATGGGCTTCTTCGATCGAGGTGCGCTCGATGCCACGGAAAGCAAGAATCTTGGAGATGCGGCCGTTTTCAATCAGCTTGCCATCCTGGCCGAGAACCTTGACCGCCTGGTTCGGCTTGATCGAACCGGAAGCGATACGGCCGGTGATGATGCGGCCGAGGAAGTTGTTGGCTTCGAGGATCGTGCCGATCATGCGGAACGGACCTTCTTCGACCTTGGGCTCCGGCACGTGCTTGACGACGAGATCGAGGAGCGGCGCAAGACCTTCATCAGTCGGGCCTTCCGGATTGACGTTCATCCAGCCGGAACGGCCCGAGCCGTAGAGGATCGGGAAGTCGAGCTGCTCGTCGGTTGCATCCAGAGCCGCGAAAAGGTCGAAGACTTCGTTGACGACTTCCTCATGGCGGGCATCCGGACGGTCGATCTTGTTGATGGCGACGATCGGGCGAAGGCCGACCTTCAGCGCCTTGCCAACCACGAACTTCGTCTGCGGCATAGGGCCTTCGGCAGCGTCAACGAGAACGATGGCGCCGTCCACCATCGACAGGATACGCTCGACTTCACCGCCGAAGTCGGCGTGGCCGGGGGTGTCGACGATGTTGATGCGGGTATCTTTCCACTCGATCGAGGTCGCCTTGGCGAGAATGGTGATGCCGCGCTCTTTTTCGATGTCGTTGGAATCCATAACGCGTTCCATCACGCGCTGGTTTTCACGGAACGAACCGGATTGCTTCAGAAGCTCGTCAACAAGCGTCGTTTTTCCATGGTCAACGTGCGCGATGATCGCGATGTTGCGAAGTGCCATTGTTCAAAATCTCTGAGGTTGGGCGCTATATTGATGAGAAACGCCAATTTAGTTTGGCGCGCTCATAACCTTTTTTTTGCAAATGCGAAAGGGGGGCTCATGTCATAAGCCCCCTGCGCTCAGCTTCTAGCTCAGAAATATGACAGTCTCTTATAGGAGACCGCGCTTCGAAAGCATCGCGTCCGGGCTCGGCATCTTGCCGCGGAAGGCGAGATAGGCTTCCTCGGGATCCACGGAACCACCGACGGAGTAGATGTTGTCCTTCAGCCGCCGCGCCATATCGCTATCGAAGGCATTGCCGGTTTCCTCGAAGGCGGAAAAGGCATCGGCATCCAGCACTTCCGACCACATGTAAGAATAATATCCAGCGGAATAACCGTCGCCGGAGAAAACGTGCTGAAAATGCGGTGTCGCATGGCGCATGACGATGGATTTAGGCATGTTGAGCGTTGAAAGAACCTCACCCTGCACGGCCATCGGGTCGTCGACGCTGTCGCGCGTGTGGAACGCCATGTCGACAATCGCCGAAGAGGTAAACTCCACCGTGCTGAAGCCGGCATTGAAGGTCTGTGCGGCCAGAACCTTGTCCAGCAGCGCCTTCGGCATTGCCGCACCAGTTTCATAATGCAGGGCGTATTTTTCCAGGATTTCCGGCACAGTCAGCCAGTGCTCGTAAAGCTGCGAGGGCAATTCGACGAAATCGCACGATACGCCCGTTCCCGACACCGAAGGGTAGGTGACATCGGACAACATGCCATGCAGCGCGTGGCCGAATTCGTGGAAGAGTGTACGCGCATCGTCAAGCGAAAGAAGCGCGGGCTTACCTTCGGCCGGTTTGGCGAAGTTGCAGACATTATAGATGATCGGGATTTCTCCGACCGTACCGTTTTTCAGCGGCAACTTGTGCTGCGATTGGAACGAACTCATCCATGCGCCTGATCGCTTGGAGGGCCGCGCGAAATAATCGCCGAGGAACATGGCCTTCAGATCGCCCTGGTCGTCGCGGATCTCGAAAACCCGGACGTCCGGGTGATAGGCGGCGACACCCTTGACCTCGACGGCACGAATTCCAAACAGCCGCCCGGCCACATCGAAGCAGGCTTCAATGATCTTTTCCAGCTGCAGATAAGGTTTCAGTTCCGCCTCGGAGAAATTGAATTTCTGAGCGCGGAGCTTTTCGGCGTAATGTCGCCAGTCCCATGGCAGAACGTCGTGGTTTTTGCCTTCCGCGGCGATGATGGCGGCAAGCTCAGCCTCCTCCTCACCCGCGCGGCGAACGGCCTTTTCCCAGACCTGCCCCAGAAGGCCGTTCACGGCATCGGGCGTCTTTGCCATCGTGTCGTCAAGCTTATAGGCGGCGAAATTCGCATAACCGAGAAGCTTCGCCTTCTCCTCGCGCAGTTCAAGCGTGCGGCGGACGATCTCTCGATTGTCGGTCTCGCCGCCGTTTTCACCGCGCGCCGCCCATGCCCTGAACGCCTGTTCACGCAGGTCTCGACGTTCGGAAAATGTCAGGAAGGGCTCGATGATGGAACGGGAAAGGGTGACGGCGAACATGCCATCCTCGCCATGCTCACGGGCCGCACCCGCCATTGCGTCGCGCAGAAAACCGGGAATGCCGGCAAGTTCCTCTTCCGTGGAAAGCAAGAGCTTCCAGTTCTTTTCATCCGCCAGTACATTCTGCCCGAACTTTGCACCGAGACCGGCCAGCTCCTCATTGATCGCCGCCAGCCGCTCCTGCCGGTCTTTCGGCAATTTCGCGCCGGAGCGCACGAAACCCTTCCAGTGCCGTTCGAGAACACGGTTTTCCTCACCCGTCAGCCCAAGTGTCTCGCGTTTTTCCCACAAGGTATCGATGCGCTTGAACAGAGCCGCGTTCATGCCGATCTTAGAATAGTGCCGCGACATTTTCGGAGCAATCTCCCGCTCCAGCGCCTGGATCACGCCATTGGTGTTCGCTCCTGCCCTGTTCCAGAACAGCGCCGAAATGCGTGAAAGATCGTCACCCGCGACCTCAAGCGCAGTTACAGTGTTTGCAAATGTCGGCGCCTCAACATTGGCTGCGATCGCATCGATCTCCTGCTCATGGGAACCAAGTGCGGCGTCAAAGGCCGGAGCGAAATCCTCATCCCTGACTGCATCGAATTTTGGCAGACCATTGTGACCGTTCCAGTGAACGAGTGCGGGATAAAGCGCGGTCTCAGATGGCATTTCATGTTCCTCGTACAATTCCGGTTTAGCCATATGGGCACGCCGCCGCCGCCAATTCAATATCGGAATTTGGTGTGGAATACGCACTCGCCTTCATTTCCAAGTATTGACCGATATGACGACATCATGGTCTGCTTCTTTAAATAATATCCCATGACGGAGATATGTATTATGGAGATTTATTCTTTAAGGTCCTCTAATAATTTCCTTTTCAGGGACAATTCCAGAAACGCAAGATCCGTGGGCATTGCCGATTTCGGCAAGGCCGGAAAATCCGATGCAGCCTCAGGCTTTGAAGAGACGGTAAGAGGGATAGATTTTACCCGCATCAGCCCGCGCGACCTGCGCGAAATCGCCCGAGATTATTACCATGCGGGAAAAATCAGCCAGGACACCCTTTTTGAACTTTCGTCCGAACTTCCGGCACAAACCCCTAGTGCCAGCGGTGAGGTCATCGACATAGCTGATGTGACCGAGGACACGGAATTCGACTTCCTGACCTATTTTTCCGACCGAGCTGAAATTGCCCGTTCCATCGGCACCGCAGACGAGGTTGAAAAAATGCAGGACGTTCTGTCTTTTTTTGCTTTGGCGTGACGGCCCTGAACCGCGTTGCGGGGCACACCGCAATGGAAGTGACATATAGTTTACTCGATTTTCGGTAATATGATTTGTGTACCATTGATTATCGCCCGGATTTTAGTAAGGCTGACTTACGAAAAGGCGAAGCATGGGCACGAAACGCGAAAGAGATTCATTGGCATTTCTGCTGAACAGCGGTGCACGCCTGCTGAACAGTGCTTTTGAGCGCCGTATATCCGAGGCCGGACTGGGCCTGACCCCCGGCGAGGCGCGCGCATTGCTGACGGTCGCTGTCGTTGACGGCAGCAAACAGTCAGACATCGCCGCTCGCCTCGGAATAGAACCCATGACGATCTGCGCCTATCTTGATAAGTTGCAGTCCCTCAATCTCATCGAGCGGCAGCAGGACCCACAGGACAGACGCTCCAAGCGTATTGTGCTGACCAAATCCTCAGCCGACATGCTGGAAGCCGTGCGGCAGGAAATAGATGAACTCGTCCGCCACGCTACCCAGGGCCTGAATGACGAGGAGGTGGCGTTGTTCCGCCACTTTCTGCAAACCCTTCGTGACAATCTGCAGCCGGAACAACCGGGGCAGAACGGCTGATCACCATGTCGCCAAAACCGATCATGTCCACGAAACGCACGGCGATGCTTGGTGCGTTTTTGACGGCGCTTGCGCCCATATCCATGGCGATTTACACACCCGCCATGCCGGAACTGACGCGGGTTTTTGCCACTGACCAGTCCGCCGTCAAGCTCAGCCTGTCCCTCTATTTTGCCGGGTTCGCGCTGGCGCAACTGCTCGCCGGGCCGGCATCGGATGCCTTCGGTCGGCGAAAGGCAAGCATCGTCTTCCTCCTGATCTTTCTGGGCGGCGGCCTGGTGGCCATTTCCGCGCCGACGATCGAAGTGCTGCTTTTCGCCCGGCTGGTTCAGGGCATCGGTGCTTCGGTCGGTATGACGGTGGCGCGTGCCGTGGTGCGCGACCAGTTTACCGGCGCCGAAGCCTCCAGCATCATGAATCTCATTGGTATCATGCTGGCGGTCGGCCCTGCTCTCGGACCGACGATCGGTGGACTTTCACTCGCGGCTTTCGGCTGGAAATCCGTGTTTTTTCTGATGGTCGGGCTCGGAGCCATCGCCATTTTATCCGTCGTGATTTTTTTGCGGGAAACAACGGTTCCGGACAGGAGCCTGATCCGGCCCAGGCGGCTCCTGTCGGCCTATGGCACGCTGCTCAGCGCGCCACGTTTCCTTCTGGCTGCACTGGTGCTCGGTGGTTCCATCGGCGCGCTTTATGCGCAGGCCACCATGCTGACTTTCATCCTTATCAACGAGGTCGGCATGACACCCACCGCCTTCGGCATCGGCATGCTGATGCAGACAGGCGCCTACTTCTTCGGCTCGATTGCCCTGCGTTACATCGCACCCCGACTGGGTGACCGGCGCTCGGTCGTGATCGGCCTCTGTTTTTCCGGAACCGGCGGCCTCCTTATTTTATTGTCAGTTTTCCTGATGCCGCCATCGTTCCTTTCGATCATGGGGCCCGTTGCAGTCGCAACTGTCGGCATCGCCCTGCTGACCCCTTCGATGGTGACAGCAGCGCTTGCGCCCTTCCCACATATCGCCGGTTCGGCATCGGCCATGATGGGATTTATCCAGATGGGATCGGGCTTCGCCGGCGGTGCTGCAGCCTCCCTCATCGGTTCACCTTTGACCGGCTTCGGCGTCATCATTCCCATGATGGAATTCACGGCCGTTGCCAGCTACATCGGCTTCCGCATCGTCTCCAGAAGAGCGACATGAAAAACCCGCCGGTGTCACCACCAGCGGGTTTCGTTATTTTTTCAAGAACAGAATTACTTGCTGAGATTGCGCTTTGCCAACGTGCGAAGACGCAGCGCATTGAGCTTGATGAAGCCTGCAGCATCCTTCTGGTCATAAGCGCCGTGGTCGTCCTCAAAGGTCACCAGCGCGTCGGAGTAGAGCGACTTGGCACTCTCGCGGCCGGTTACCATGACGTTGCCCTTATAGAGCTTCAGCGTCACTTCGCCTTCCACATGCTCCTGGCTCTTGTCGATCAGGGCCTGCAGCATTTCGCGCTCCGGCGAGAACCAGAAGCCGTAATAGATCAACTCGGCGTAGCGCGGCATCAGCTCGTCCTTCAGATGCGCAGCACCCCGGTCGAGCGTGATGGACTCGATGGCGCGATGCGCGGCAAGAAGGATGGTACCGCCGGGCGTTTCGTAAACGCCGCGCGACTTCATGCCGACGAAGCGATTCTCGACCAGATCGAGACGGCCGATGCCGTTTTCACGGCCATAATTGTTGAGCGTGGCAAGAAGCGTCGCAGGCGACATCTCGACACCATTGATCGAGCAGGCATCACCCTTTCGGAAACCAACCTTGATGACGGTTGCCTTGTCGGGAGCGGCTTCCGGGGAGATAGTGCGCATATGCACATATTCAGGAGCTTCCACCGCCGGGTCTTCCAGAACCTTGCCCTCGGAAGAGGAGTGCAGCAGGTTGGCGTCGACGGAGAACGGCGCTTCGCCCTTCTTGTCCTTGGCAACCGGAATCTGGTGCTGTTCGGCAAAGTTCAGGAGGTCGGTACGGCTCTTGAACGTCCAGTCGCGCCACGGGGCGATGATCTTGATGTCAGGGTTCAGTGCATAGGCCGAAAGCTCGAAACGCACCTGGTCGTTGCCTTTGCCGGTCGCACCATGGGCGATGGCGTCGGCGCCGGTCTTCCTGGCGATTTCAATCAGGTGCTTGGAAATCAGCGGCCGGGCAATGGAGGTGCCGAGCAGATAGACGCCTTCGTAGACGGCGTTGGCGCGGAACATTGGAAACACGAAATCGCGCACGAACTCTTCACGGACGTCCTCGATGAAAATTTCCTTGATGCCCAGCATCTCGGCCTTCTTGCGTGCCGGCTCAAGCTCTTCGCCCTGGCCGAGATCGGCGGTGAAGGTAACGACCTCAGCGCCGAGTTCCGTCTGAAGCCATTTCAGAATGATCGAGGTGTCGAGGCCGCCGGAATAGGCGAGAACGACTTTCTTAACGTCTTTCGGGAGTGCCATAGTGATGTCCATCTGCATGATGACGGCATCGGGACACCGCCATTTCCTTGGGATTTCGGCACTTTTACAGTGCAACCCGAAATGTGTGAAGCGCTTTTCCGTGAGATAAGCGACAAAACAATTGATGGACACGCGTGACGCACGTGACGACAGCTACACCGAGGGGAACGAAGCCGTTGTCACATGCATTTAGAAAATTCGCGCTTTATGATGAAGCGGCGCGATCGACTTGAAAACCGTGAATGAAGCCACTCAGGTTCAGGCAACGTTGCAAACCGCTGGAAACAGCAGAAACGACGCGAAGGAGAAACCTATGACGACCATCCACCCCGCATTCAAGGAAGATAATGTCGCCGTCATAACAGGTGCGGCCTCTGGCATCGGACTCGCCGCCGCCCGCAAATTCGCCGGTTTCGGCATGAGTGTCGTGCTCGTCGATCTCGATGGCGAGAAACTTGCCGCCGCGCATGCGGACGTTCTGGCACTTGCCCGGGACGGCGAGGCGCAAATCGTTGCGATCCCGACCGACGTCTCGAAACTCGATGAGCTGGAGGCGCTGGAACGCGCCGTAATTCAGCGTTTCGGGCGCGTTCACGTCCTCATGAACAATGCCGGCATCCAGCCTGGCAGCGCCATTTTCGGTCCCCAGGCCAACTGGGAAAAGATTATCAGCGTCAATCTGATGGGCGTTGTGAATGGCAGCCGTGTCTTCGGTCAGGGCATGATCGCACATGGTGAGCCGGCACTCATCATCAACACCGGCTCGAAACAGGGCATCACCACGCCTCCCGGCGATCCCGCCTACAATGTCTCGAAATCGGGCGTCAAAACCTTCACGGAAGCGCTTCAACACGAGTTGCGCAATGTTCCAAATGGTAGAGTTTCCGCCCATCTCCTCATCCCCGGCTTCGTCTTCACAGGCCTTACAGCCCACGGCAGAACGGAAAAACCGGAAGGCGCCTGGACCGGCGAACAGACCATCGAGTTCATGCTCGAAAGCATCGGCCGGGGCGATTTCTACATTCTCTGCCCGGATGGCGAGGTTGACCGCCCGACGGACGAGAAACGCATTCTCTGGGCGGCCTATGATATCGTCCAGAACCGCCCGCCGCTCTCGCGCTGGCACACGGAATATTCCGCCGCCTTCACCAGCTTCCTCAAGAACTGACGCCTAGGGGCCGCCGCGATCTGAAAATTGCGGTGCCCCGCCCTGTTTAATCCACCACTGCGCTAGGGCCGCCACTCAAAAACATTGGCAGAAATCCGCAATCACGTTAAACAACGGCCGTCTCCAGCTTTACGGGTGCCGCGATGGATTTCGTTCCAAGCCTGCCAACACTGATCGCCTTCACCATCGCCATCCTTCTCCTGGCGGTAACGCCGGGTCCGGACATGACGCTCTGGATCAGCCGCTCCCTGCGCGAAGGCCGGGCGGCGGGCTTCATGACCCTGGTAGGAACCAATATCGGCATCACCGTGCACACGATGCTGGTCGCCTTCGGTGTCGCCGCCCTCATCGTCGCCTCGCCGACGGCTTTCATGATCCTGAAGACCGGCGGAGCCGCTTATCTTGTCTGGCTCGCCATTCAGGCGATCCGCAAGGGCTCGGATTTCGTGATGGTCAAAGGCACCGGCGAAAAAGCGCAGGCCTCCCTCAAATCCGCCCTGCTGAACGGCATCTGGGTCAACCTGCTGAACCCGAAGATCATCATCTTCTTCATGACCTTCCTGCCGCAATTCGTCAGCGCATCCGATCCGCATGTGACCGGCAAGCTGATTTTCCTCGGCATCTGGTCAATCATCGTCGCACTGCCGATCGGCATCGGCATCGTGATCGCCGCAGATGTTCTCTCCGCCTGGCTGCAACGCAATCGGAAGATTCTGCGCGGACTGGATTATACGATCGCCGGCGTCTTTTCGCTTTTCGCCGTGAAGATTTTCTTCACGCAGGCGCGCTGACGGCAAACAAAAGGCGCCTTACGGCGCCTTTTTTAGAATCAACCAATCAGCAACTCATCGTCATCGAGCTTCTGGCCGCGTATCTTGCGGAACATGTCGATCAGATCCTCCACCTCAAGATCCTTGCGGCTGTCGCCGGAAACGTCGAGCACGATCTCACCGGCATGCAGCATGATCGTGCGCGTGCCATAGTCCAGCGCCTGACGCATGGAATGGGTGACCATCAGCGTCGTCAGCTTGCGCTCCGATACCACCTTGCGGGTCAATTCCATCACGAATTCCGCCATGCCGGGGTCGAGGGCTGCCGTATGTTCGTCCAATAGAAGCACGTCCGAGCCTGCTAGTGTCGCCATGACGAGCGAGACCGCCTGCCTCTGGCCGCCCGACAGAAGGTCCATGCGGTCCTTCAGACGATTTTCCAGACCGAGATTGAGCGAAGCGATACGCTCCTTGAAAAAATCCCGCCGGCCACGTCCGAGCGCGGGCAAAAGACCGCGACGTTCACCACGTGATGCCGCCAGCGCGAGGTTTTCCTCAATGGTAAGCGCGCCGCAGCTGCCCGCCAGCGGGTCCTGAAACACGCGTGCCACCCGCCCCGCCCGGCTGGCGGTCGACTTGCGGGTAACATCGGCGCCACCGATCATCACCCTGCCCGCCGTGGGCAGCACATCGCCGGCCAGAACACCGAGAAGTGTGGATTTGCCCGCACCATTGGAACCGATGACCGTGACGAAGGAGCCATCCTCAATGGTGAGGTCTATCTTGGACAGCGCCTGCTTCTGCAGCGGCGTGCCGCGCCCGAAGACGACCTGGATGTCGGAAAGCGAAATCACGATGTTGCTCCCCCACGGCGCAGTCGGGGCAGGATCAATGCGATGGCCACCAGTACCGCCGTTACGAAATTGAGATCGGACGCCTTGAGACCCAACACATCACTCGACAGAGCAAGCTGGATGGCGAGACGATAGGCGATGGAGCCGAAGACACAGCCGATCAGCGCGATCAGGATGCCGCGCGCGCCAAACAGGGTTTCACCGATGATGACGGCCGCAAGCCCGACAACAATGGTGCCGACACCGGAAGTCACATCCGCAAAACCATTGGTCTGGGCAAACAGCGCACCACCAAGAGCCACAAGCGCATTTGAAAGCGCCATGCCAAGATAGATCTGGCTACCGGTCTTCACGCCCTGCGCCCGCGCCATCCGGGCATTGGCACCCGTCGCGCGCATGGCAAGACCCGCATCGCTTTCAAGGAAACGCCAGACGAGAATGACCGCAATCAGCACCAAAGCGCCGACGAAGAGCGGCCGCACCAGATATTCAGAAAGGCCGAGGCCGTAAAACGGCGATATCATCGTGTCCTGATTGAGCAGCGCGACATTCGGCTTTCCCATCACGCGCAGGTTGACCGAAAACAGTGCGATCATCGTCAGGATCGAGGCAAGCAGGTTCAGAATCTTGAAACGCACATTGAGTGTGGCGGTCACGATGCCGGCAGCCGCACCGGCCACCATCGCAATCGCCGTCGCGACCCAGGCATTCAGACCGGCGATGATCAGCACGGCTGCCACGGCAGCGCCAAGCGGAAACGAACCGTCCACGGTCAGGTCAGGAAAATCAAGCACCCGGAAAGCGAGGTAAACGCCGATCGCCACGAAAGCGAAGACCAGTCCCAGCTCCACGGCACCCCAGAAGGCGATTTGGCTCACGGTAATGTCCTTGTTATTGCCGCCATCGGGCGGATACGGGCACCGTCTCGTGCCACGTAAAACGGGCGGCGAGTTTGCCGCCGCCCGTTATTCAGTCAGGTTTCGGTTCAGTCGATGACCTTGGTAGCGCGCTTCGTAACGCTTTCGGGGAAGGTGACGCCTGCTTTTTCAGCGGCCTTCTTGTTGATCACGAGATCGGTGCCAACAGCAACGGTTGCCGGAATATCGCCCGGCTTTTCACCCTTGAGGATGCGGACAACGACGGCACCGGTCTGCTTGCCAACGTCGAAATAGTTGAAGCCGAGGGCAGCAACCGCACCGCGAGCAACGGAATCCGTATCGGCGGCATAAAGCGGGATCTTGGCTTCAGACGCAACACCGGCAGCAGCCTCGAAAGCCGAAACGATGGTGTTGTCAGTCGGAACGTAGATCACGTCGGCCTTGCCGACCAGCGCACGGGTCGCACCCTGCACCTCAGCCGACTTGGTGGCGACGGATTCAACAACCTTGAGACCCGCCTTCTCGGCCTCGGTCTTCAAGAGGGCGAGTGTCGAAACGGAGTTTGCCTCGGCCGAATTGTAGATGAAGCCGATGGACTTGGCGTTCGGCGAGATTTCCTTGATGAGCGCCAGATGTTCGCCGACCGGCAACATGTCGGAAAGGCCGGTGACGTTACGGCCCGGCTTCTGCATATCCTTGACGAGCTGCGCGCCGACCGGATCGGAAACCGCCGTGAAGACAACCGGGATGTCGCGCGTGGCGGCAACGACGGCCTGGGCAGACGGCGTGGAAATCGGCACGATGACAGCAGGTGCCTCGCCAACGAACTGGCGCGCGATCTGTGCTGCGGTGCCGGGATTGCCCTGCGCGGATTCGTAAAGGAACTTGAGGTTCTCACCTTCCTTGTAGCCCGCTTCGGCAAGGGCAGCCTTCACGCCATCGCGGGCGGCATCGAGTGCCGGATGTTCGACGATGGCGGTCACGGCAACGGTGACGGTTTCAGCCTTCGCCGGCAGAACGATGGCGCTCGCAGCGGCGAGAGCCAGAATGAATGCGCGCATGGATATCCTCCTGTTGGTTCCCTGTTTTCGTCTTCTTAGGAACAAGACAGGCCGAAATCAATCGGAGAACCGCCGGAAACCCAGCTTTATGAGGCAAAACCGGCTTATTCAGTCGTCTGCGCCGTGGTTGGCGATCATCATCGCCTCGAAAGCCAGCCTTTCGGTCTTGCGCATGCGCTCGGATTCCGACTTCAGCTGGCCACAGGCCGCTAGGATATCGCGGCCGCGCGGCGTGCGGATCGGCGAGGCATAACCTGCCTGATTGATGAAATCGGCGAACTTCTCGATCTGCGCCCAGTCCGAGCACTGGTAATTCGTGCCCGGCCACGGGTTGAACGGAATGAGGTTGATCTTGGCCGGAACGCCCTTCAGAAGCTGCACCAGCATCTTGGCGTCTTCCAGACTGTCATTGACGTCCTTGAGCATCACATATTCGAAGGTGATGCGCCGGGCGTTGGAGAGGCCCGGATATCTGCGGCAGGCTTCGATCAGTTCCTTCAGAGGATATTTCTTGTTGATGGGCACCAGCATGTCGCGCAACTCATCACGCACCGCATGCAGCGAAATCGCCAGCATGACGCCGATCTCATCGCCGGTGCGGAAGATTTCCGGCACCACACCCGAGGTGGAGAGTGTAACGCGGCGCTTGGAAAGCGACAGGCCATCGCCATCGGTGGCGATCAGAAGCGCGGTCTTAACATGCTCGAAATTGTAGAGCGGCTCGCCCATGCCCATCATCACGATGTTGGAGACCTTGCGGCCTTCGCTCGGCACATAAGCGCCAACCGGCGTCGAACCATCGGGGAAATCACCGAGCCGATCACGCGCCAGCAACAGCTGCGAGAGGATTTCCTCGGCCGTCAGGTTGCGCACCAGACGCTGCGTGCCGGTGTGACAGAAAGAACAGGTCAGCGAACAGCCCACCTGGCTCGAAATGCACAGCGTGCCGCGCCCTTCTTCCGGAATATAAACCGTTTCGATCTCGACGGGACGACCAGCGCCCCGCGGCGGAAAACGCATCAGCCATTTGCGGGTGCCGTCATTGGAGATCTGCTCCTCGACGATTTCAGGTCGGGCGATGGTGAAGGCCGCCTTCAGCTTCTCGCGAAGCTCCTTGGCGACATTGGTCATATTGTCGAAATCGGAGACGCCGCGCACATAAAGCCAGTTCCACAACTGGCTGACGCGCATCTTCACCTGCTTTTGCGGCACACCGATTTCCGCGAGCGCCTCACCCATCTCCTCACGGGTCATGCCGATCAGCGACGGCTTGCCGGACATGAGATCGCTATTGGCGATCAGCGGGGTTTTGACTGCCAGACCGGCAGGAGCTTGCATTACGGACATCACGTTATCCCATCGTTCCATGCGTCGCACGACCGGCCTGTCGGGAAGGCGGAAAATCGTCTGCATGTCGAGAAAATCAAAGGCGGAGCACTTTTCGCGCATCCGCCTGTCAATATTGCCGCGCCTTTAGCATCAAACTGGCAAAAACGCAAATGGCCGGTCGAGGACCGGCCATTGTCAAACGCGATGAAGGGTCAGCGTTACTTGCAGCTCTCGATCTGCTTGAGAGCAGCCGAAATACCCGACAGCGAATAGGAATAGGAGGTCGCGGTGCCACGGCCAGAAACTGCCTTGACGGTCATGGACTTGCCGCCCTTCATGGCAGCCACGAGAGCCGGTTCTTCCGCAGCGTTTTCAACCCAGGCGGCCTTGTCCTTCGTGAACATGACGAAATTCTTGTTGTCGATCGTCACATTGACCTTCGAACCCTGCTTCAGCGGATAACCTACCATGGCCTGCGGCTCGTAGGAGATGTTCTGGCCCGGGCGCTGGGAGACGATGAAGAATATATCGCCGTGGTCGACGCTCGCCGGTTCCTTGGCGGTGGGAATGGAAAGAACGTAGCAGACGGTGCTGTTGCCCGATTTGTACGAATAGGCACCCCAAGCATTGAACTGCTGGATGCGCGTGGGCGACTGTGCAGATGCTACGCCGACGCTGGTCAGCAAAATGGCCGCTGCGGTTGCTACACTTCTTACAAACATAGAATTTCCTGCCGGGTTATTGTCTTCCATTGGCCCGAAGCATCGGCGAGCCCAGAGTCTGGATCGGCCACGTTCAGGTGCGGATCGTCTTTTCTCATTGTGGTCGGGAAGCGGTTACCAAACCGTCAACAACACGCATAAAATGCCGGAAACGTCTTGCAGTGTTACAGATTGGCGACTCCCGACGCCCTGAGGAGAAGGGCGTGCGACACCCTTCCTCCGTGTGTATGACACATAAATTCAGGCAAGAATTTGTCGCCCGTCGGGCGCGCCCGAACGGGCAGATCACAGAGGCGTTACCCGGCCTCCTGCTGCCGCTTCAACATGGCGTCCGCCGCGTCGTAATGTTCCATCTTGATATTGGCGCGGATCATCGCGAGCGCTGCGGTAATGACGGCTATGTCATCAGTAAAACCGACGACGGCCAGCATGTCCGGCACGGCATCAAAAGGCATGATGAAATAAGCCAGCGCAGCGAGGATGATACCCTTGGCGCGCAGCGGCGTGTCGCGATCGATCGCGCAGTAATAGGCCGCGGCCGCATCGCGGGCAAACGGCACTTTCGACATGACACGTTTCAGCTTCGGCCAGAACCTGGTCCGAACAACCTCTTCGCGCTCACGCTGCCTGTCGGTTTCACCCGGCAGAAGAATTTCACCGATTTTCACATCATCCATGATCGACGGTCCTCCGGTCACGGCTATTATATGGGATTTAAGGCGGAGCGTTCAATTGCCTCGGCCGGCAGCGGCCTTCTGCATGGCCTCGGCCAGAAGAAAATCGCGCTCCGTCACACCCTGCGAATCATGGGTCGTGAGGCATACCTTGACCCGCGAATAAACGTTGGACCATTCGGGATGATGATTGAGCCTCTCTGCGACGAGAGCGGATTCAGCCATGAAACCGAAGGCTTCCGCAAAGCTGGAAAACTTGAAGGAACGGACGATCGCCGCCCCGTCTTCGCGCAGGGACCAACCCTCCAGTTTCTGCAGGGCCTGCCGGATGGCATCGGGCTCGAGTCTGGGATATTTCATGAATTTGCCTCCGCTTTAAACCCATTAACGCTTCAACGACCGGATCGACGCATATTCCATGAAACATACAGCTATTCTCTTCGTCTGCATGGGCAATATCTGCCGCTCACCGTTGGCCGAAGGGATTTTGAGGAACCTTGCCGAGAGCGCAGCGCTTCATCAGCTTACCGTCGATTCCGCCGGCACCGGCGGATGGCACAGGGGTGACGCGCCCGATCCGCGATCCATCGCCATGGCGCGCCGGCACGGTATCGATATTTCACTTCAACGGACGAGACAGGTCGCTGCGGCGGATTTCGAGACCTTCGATCTGGTATTCGCCATGGACGAAAACAATCTGGCGAACCTGCTGCGATTGAGCTCCGAAAGGCACCGCCACAAAATCCATCTTTTCATGGAATATGCCGCCGGGCATCGCGAGAACGTCCCCGATCCCTACTACGGGGCCGAGGACGGATTCCTCACAGTTTACAACATGCTTTTAGCGGGATGCAGATCGCTGCTCGAAAAGATCGAGCTGGACCGCGCCTCGTGAAGCGGAAACACCTCTTCGACGATATAGGGCCCGCCACCCACCGATTCCTTCGACGACATCAGCACAAAGCGCCCGACCGTAAAGGGTGAGGTGCGGAAGTTGCCGCGTCCGGAAAGATACTGCACCACATCGTCCACGCGGGAGGAGCGCAACCGCGCCAGCGTGACGTGGGGCATGAACTTGCGCGGATCGGGCGGGAGACCGATCCTTTGGCAGATTCTCTCGATTTCCGCCTGCAGCGCATGCATTTCGGGCGAGGGAGAAACGCCAGCCCAGATGGAATGCGGCTTCTTGGAGCCGAAGGAGCCCATTCCGGTGAGGTTGAGCTGGAATTCCGGCCGGTCTATCCGGTCCAGCCTGTCAACGACCTCATCGGCGGTACGACCGTCGATGTCACCGATAAAACGCAGGGTTATGTGATAATTCTCCACATCGATCCACCGGGCTCCCGGCAGACCACCGCGCAACAATGAGAGGCTCATCGCCGCATTGCGCGGAATTTCGAGGGCGGTAAACAGTCTCGGCATGGCGAGCTCCCCGAATCTCTTGGCAGAACAAGCATAGCGAATCACGCAATGCAGACGGGCGCAAGTGCTTATTTTTTTTGCGCACCGATTGTCTTGATGAAGCTTTCAACAGCCGGCAAAGATTTTTCGACCATCACTACCACCCCCTTGGTATTGGGGTGCATCTTGTCGTCCAGCTTCAGCGCATCATCCGTCACCACGCCATCCAGAAAGAAGGGATAAAGCGGCAGGTTGTATTTTTCCGCAAGCTTCGGGAATATCGGATTGAAGCGCTTTGCATAATCATCGCCCATATTTGGCGGCGCCATAATACCGACCAGCAACACGGCTATGTTGCGCTTCTGAAAACCGGAAATGATGGTGTCGAGGTTCTTTTCGGTCTGTTCCGGCGGAATTCCCCGCAGTGCGTCGTTGGCGCCCAGTTCCAGAATGACGCCGTCAGCGCCATCGGGAACAGACCATTCCGCCCGCGCCAGACCGCCTGAGGAAGTGTCACCGGACACACCTGCGTTGGCGATGGCGACATTGATCCCCCTGGCCTTTAATGCAGCTTCAAGCTGTGCGGTATAGCTGTCAGTCGGGGGAAGCTGATAACCCGCCATCAGGCTGTCGCCGAGGCCAACCAGCTGCAATGTCCTCTCCTGGGCGAAGCCAGCAGTGGCGGAAAGGGCGGTGGCGAAAATGACGATGAAGTGAAACAGGGCAGCTTTAAATCTCATCACGGCTTTCCTAACTTGGTTCCCATTGCCTGAAATAACCGACCGCATCGACCGCCAGACCGTTTTCATCACCCTATATAGGAACGAGAATTGTGACGAAAAGCATCATAGAGCTGAAGAAAGCCGACCTCACGCTCGGCAGTGCCGCCGCCTCCGTCCACGTTCTCAAGAACATCGATCTCTCAATCAGAGAGAGCGAGGCGGTTGGCATCGTCGGCCCCTCCGGATCGGGAAAGTCGACACTTCTGATGGTGCTTGCCGGGCTCGAGAGGCTCGACAGCGGCGAAATCATCATTTCGGATACGCCGCTGCACGAGCTCGGTGAGGACGCGCTCGCGGATTTCCGCGGCCGCAACATTGGCATCGTTTTTCAGTCCTTCCACCTCATCGCCAACATGACCGCACTGGAAAATGTCGCAGTGCCGCTGGAATTGGCAAACGTTCCGAACCCGTTCGAAATCGCCGAGCGTGAACTGGTCGCTGTCGGTCTCGGCGAGCGCCTCAATCATTATCCCGGCCAGCTCTCCGGCGGCGAGCAGCAGCGTGTGGCCATCGCCCGCGCACTCGCCCCGTCGCCAGCCGTATTGATAGCCGATGAACCGACCGGCAACCTCGATACCGACACGGGCAAACAGATCGCCGATCTTCTGTTTGCCAAACAGGCCGAGCGCGGCATGACGATGATCCTCGTTACCCATGATCCCTCGCTGGCGGCCCGATGCTCACGGCAGATCAAGGTTCGCTCCGGCGAAATCGAGGGCGACAGCGCCCGCTCACAGATGGCTCGGGCGGTATCCGCATGACCGGAATCTTTCTTTCGTCTTTTGCAAATGTCAGAAACGCAGCAAGGCTCGCGCGGCGCGAAATTCGCGGCGGCCTGCGGGGCTTTTACATCTTCCTCGCCTGCATCGCGCTTGGAACCGGCGCCATCGCCGCCGTCAATTCCGTCTCGCGCGCGGTCACCAGCGCCATCGCCACGGAGGGGCAGTCCATACTGGCAGGCGATGTGCGTTTTGAGCTGCGCAACAGGGAAGTGACGGCAGAAGAGCGCGCTTACCTCGATAGTCTCGGCACCGTCGCGGTTTCCACCGGTCTACGCTCCATGGCGCGCCTCGCCAATGGCTCAGAACAGACCCTGACGGAAGTAAAGGCCATTGACGGCTCCTACCCGCTCTATGGAACGTTCGTGGCCGAGCCGAACCGGCCGCTGAGCGAGCTTCTGGCCGGAAATGACGACACCTATGGCGCGATTGCCGCGCCGCTTCTGCTGGAACGGCTCGGAATCAAGGTCGGCGATGAGATTCTGCTCGGTAATGTGACGTTGAAACTGAACGGCACCGTGATCGATGAGCCGGATGCCCTATCTGATGGTTTCGGTTTTGCTCCTCGACTGATGGTCAGCCGCGACGCCCTTTTCGCCTCTGGTCTCGTTCAGACGGGCAGTCTCGTCGAACACGCTTACAAGATCAAGCTGAACGATCCTGCAGCACGGGCGGCAATGACCGATGCAGCCAACAAGGCCTTTCCCGATGCCGGCTGGTCGATCCGCACCAGCGACCGGGCTGCCCCGTCGCTCACCGAAAACGTCAACAGGTTCTCGCAGTTTCTGACGCTGGTTGGCCTCACTGCCCTGATCGTCGGCGGTGTCGGCGTCGCGAATGCCGTTCGCGCATTTCTTGATTCCAAGCGCACCACCATCGCCTCGCTGAAATGCCTGGGTGCGCCAGCCTCCGTGGTCACCATGACCTATCTCTTCCAGATCGCCTTCATTGCGGCCGTCGGCATTGTCATCGGGCTTATGGTCGGTGCCGTTGCGCCACTCATCGCCATGCGGTTTCTGGAGGGCGTGCTGCCAGTGCCGGAAGAACTTGCCTTCTATCCCGGCGCGCTCGGTCTCGCCGCTCTGTTCGGCCTCCTGACGACACTCGCCTTCGCCATCGTACCACTCGGTCAGGCACGCGAGGTGCCGGCTACGGCGCTCTTCCGCGAACAGGGTTTCGAGGAGGGAAGCTTGCCGTCCTGGCCTTATCTGACCGCGACCGGTGTGCTTCTGGCGGCGCTTGCGGCCCTTGCTGTCTTCTCGGCGGAAGACCGTTTCATAGCCTCGGTCTTCCTCGCGGCCATTGCCTTTGCCTTCGTAGTGCTGCGGCTGGTTGCCTCCGGCGTAAAGGCCATAGCCAAGCGCAGTCCGCGCGTTCATTCGGCTGCGCTGAGACTGGCGATCGGCAATATTCACCGACCGGGCGCACTCACCCCCTCGGTGGTTCTTTCTCTCGGCCTCGGCCTGACCCTCCTCGTGACGCTGACACTGATCGACGGCAACCTGCGCCGCGAACTAACGGACAGCCTGCCGGAGAAAGCGCCGAATTTCTTTTTCGTCGATATTCAGGGCAGCGAAGTGCAAGGCTTCCGCGATCTTCTCAAACAGGAAGCGCCGCATGGCACCCTGACGGAAGTGCCCATGCTGCGCGGCCGCATCCTCGCTCTCAACGGAGAAGACGTGACGAAAATGGACGTACCCTCGTCCGGGCGATGGGTGCTGCGTGGCGACCGCGGCATCACCTATTCCGAAAACATTCCTGAAAATGCCAAGCTGACGGAGGGCGCATGGTGGGCAACGGATTATAGCGGCGAACCGCTGGTCTCTTTCGCAGCGAAAGAGGCGGGTGATCTGGGCCTGAAGATTGGCGACAGCGTTACCGTCAACGTGCTTGGCCGCAGCATTACGGCGAAGATCGCCAATCTGCGCAATGTCGAATGGGAATCCCTGTCGATCAACTTCGTCATGGTGTTTTCGCCCAATACTTTCCGCGGCGCGCCCCATGCCTGGCTGGCAACACTTGCCGATCCTTCCGCAACTGCGGCCGACGAAGGCCGCATATTGCGCGCCGTCACCAATACTTATCCCACGATCACCAGCGTCCGCGTGAAGGATGCGCTCGACGTCGTCAACCGGCTTGTCGGCCAGCTCGCGACCGCGATCCGCGCCGCCGCAGCCGTTGCGCTCATTGCGTCCGTCCTGGTTCTCGCCGGCGCGCTTGCGGCCGGCAATCGCGCCCGTACGCATGACGCCGTCATCCTGAAAACGCTGGGCGGCACGCGAAGCCTGCTCATACGCGCCTTCTCCTATGAATACATGATCCTCGGTCTCGCCACCGCCGTCTTCGCGCTTTTCGCCGGCGGTGTCTCCGCATGGTTCGTGATCGCCCGCATCATGAAGCTACCCTCCAGCTTCCTGCCGGATGTGGCAATCGGAACCCTTGTCGTCGCCCTTGTGATGACTGTGGGCATCGGCCTCATCGGCACCTGGCGGATTCTCGGGCAGAAGGCAGCGCCTGTTCTCAGACAGGCCGGTGAATGATCATCGGTTGTGCGCCGCTTAACTTTAACGATTAATTCTTTGTAATGATCGCCAAAACGTGAGCGCTTTTCGCGCATACGGTGTCTTTTCGGCGGGAAAAGGCCTTGTATCGAACACGTTCTGCCATCATATTCTTGAGCAGGCTTGCTGAAGCTCCGCAGCGGCGCCCGGGAGGTATCCCGACACCGTAGCAATTACGGAGCTCAAAAGAGGAAACAATGGCTGACTTTAATAACTACCAGAACCGCATGGCGCAGACGCGTGCACAGTCTGGTGCGCTGATCGACGAAGGTCTTCGCGCCTATATGCTCAAGGTTTACAACCTTATGGCGCTGGCTCTGGTCATCACCGGCGTTGCCGCGTTCGGCACTTATACGCTCGCCGCTTCCAATCCGGCTGTCCAGCAGCTGCTTTTCGCGTCGCCGCTTCGTTGGGTCGTGATGCTCGCTCCGCTGGCACTGGTCTTCTTCCTTAGCTTCCGCATCCAGAACATGAGCGTTTCCGCTGCGCAGACGACCTTCTGGGTTTACGCCGCGCTGATGGGTGTTTCGCTCTCCTCGATCTTCCTGGTCTACACCGGCCAGAGCATCGTGCAGACCTTCTTCGTGACCGCGGCTTCGTTCGGTGCGCTCTCGCTTTACGGTTACACGACCAAGAAGGACCTGTCTGGCATGGGCTCGTTCTTGATCATGGGCCTGTTCGGTCTGATCATCGCTTCGATCGTCAACATCTTCCTTGCATCCTCCGCGCTGCAGTTCGCGATTTCCGCGATTGGCGTGCTGATCTTCGCAGGCCTGACCGCCTACGACACCCAGAAGATCAAGGAAATGTATTTCGATGCTGACGATGTTGCCGTCGCTGGCCGCAAGGCCATCATGGGTGCGCTGACGCTCTATCTCGACTTCATCAACCTCTTCACCTTCCTCCTGCAGTTCCTCGGGAACCGCGACGACTAAGGGATTGGGTCCTACGGAAAAAGAAAGGCGACCTCAGGGTCGCCTTTTTTATTACCTCATTTCGCTCAATGCGCCTGATCGCCCGTCAAGGCAGGAGACTGACGTTACTGGAGCTCATTCGATAAGTTTCAAAACCTTGTCGAAAACCTTGAGGACTTGCGGCAGCTCGTGGCCGCGCTTCAGAATGCGGCCATCCACATTGACGACGCTGTAAGCTCCCTGCTTCGCCGCCAGCCTGGGGTTCTTTTCGATCCTGTAGAGCGGCATTTCTCCCGACCGTTTAAAGACGGAAAACACCGCTTTTTCCTTCAGATGATCGATGGCGTAATCCCGCCACTCCCCTTCTCCCACCATGCGGCCATAAATGCGCAAAATCGCATCCAGCTCGCGGCGGTGAAAGGTCACCGGCAATGGATCCTTGTTCTTCTTGTATTCACGGAGATCGATAACGGTGGAACTGTCGCGTGAAGCGGTTTGAGCCTGCTGCACATCCGGTTGATCGGTCATCCAGTACCTCCGATTCCACCCAAATCATCAGATCAATGTGAGCTTGGCGGCTCGAAATTGCAAGTGTTGTCGACTTACGGCGCTGATAGGAACCAGATGGGGTTTCTCGGCTTCGAAAGCTCTGCAGGCAGAAAAACAATGCGACAACGAGCATCTGCCCCAACATCACCGACAAACCGTCCCGCGCAAAAGCAGGGTAAAAACGGTAACCATTTAGGCACCCATTTTACGGGCGCCTGCCGTATTTCGGTCAAACCATGGCCTGAATTGGGTGGAATAGTCGCATTGTCAATTGATGCCTAGGCACCAAGATGACCCGGTCCGGTGCATTGACCCTTTACCCCCAGCCCCCAGTGCCCGGACCGGATCTTCAATCGCCAGATCGGCGATTATGGCGTTTCGTTCCCCAATAAAATACTTGCACCGACAATTGCCGCGGGATCACCGCTTGCATTCGCCGTCTGCAACAGCACGGCGCAGCCGCCCTTTTTTACCTTGGCCACCACGCTCGCCGGCAGCTTTACCGTCATCGGCGAACCGTCCCACATGCCGACCGTCTGCACGTCATAAACGCTGTGCCAGTAGGACATTTTTTTCCCCTGGTTTTCACCCTTCTGCACATCCACGGTCTGCTCCCGGGTAAAATATGCGACGACGACATCGGCCTTGCCGCTGCCCGCACCGATATCGATCTCCACCTCATCACCCGCAAATTTTGACGAGACGGGTACGTTCAATCCCTTGCCCTCATGCTTGAACGAGTCGAGCCTGTCATAGATCCCGCGCACATCCGCGCCCTTTACGTGGTCACGGCCGTTCAGAATGGCCTGCGGCGTGTAGACCCCGTTGCGGCCGAGTGCACGCATGTAACCGTATTGCCGTTCGGTATTTTCCTTGGATGCGAGCGAATCCGTCCAGCCGAGATAGTTCCAATAATCGACATGATAGGAGAGACCGACGACGTCGCCCTTCTGGATCATCTTGCGCAGGGCCTCATCCGCCGGGGGGCAGGATGCACATCCCTGCGATGTGAACAATTCGACGACGCCCTTCACCGCCTGCTGCGCCTGCGCGGAGGTGACGAGCAACGTGCCGAGAAGACATATCGACAGGGGGAATTTCAGCGGCATTACAAAAACCTTTGTCCGGAAGAGATCCAGACGAATTGATGCGATCAATCCCGCCGGGATGCAAACCGGAAAATAACGTCTAACGCCCTTCAATAGAAAGTCACGAAGGGGTGAGCGACAATCACAAAACAAGCGACTTGAAACGGAAAGACGCCGGAATTCCTCCCGGCGCCTTCGATTGTCGAAGCTTTACGCAGCCAGATCGCGCAGAACGGTCTGCAGAATACCGCCATTGTTCATGTAGATCACTTCATCAAGCGTATCGATACGGCAAAGAAGCGGAACTTCCTTCACCGTGCCGTCGCTGTAAGTGATCTTGGCGATCTTCTTTTCACGCGGCTTGATCTCGCCTTCGAGACCGTCGATCTCAACGATTTCATCGCCTTTGAGGTCGAGGCTCGCCCAGGACGTTCCCGCTTCAAAGACGAAGGGGACGACGCCCATGCCGACCAGGTTCGAACGGTGAATACGCTCAAAGGACTGCGCGATGACCGCCTTGACGCCGAGCAGGTTGGTACCCTTGGCCGCCCAGTCACGGGATGAGCCGTTGCCATATTCGACACCCGCAAAGATGACGAGCGGAACGCCCTCAGCCTTGTACTTCATGGCCGCGTCATAGATCGACATCTCTTCCTTGGACGGATAGTGAATGGTGTAGCCACCTTCCTTGCCGTTCGGGCCGAGCATGTGGTTGCGGATGCGGATGTTGGCGAAGGTGCCGCGCATCATCACTTCGTGGTTGCCACGACGTGTGCCGTACTGGTTGAAGTCGGCAACGCCGACACCATGCTCGGTGAGATAAGCACCGGCAGGCGATGCCGCCTTGATCGAACCGGCCGGAGAAATATGGTCGGTAGTGATCTTGTCGCCGAAGAGACCGAGAACGCGCGCGCCCTTGATGTTCTTGAGACCCGAACCCGTCTTGCCCATGCCCACGAAGTAGGGTGGGTTCTGGACATAGGTCGAGTTGTCGTCCCAGGCATAGGTCTGACCCGGCGGCACCTGAACGGCCTGCCAGTTGGCATCACCCTTGAAGACGTCGGCGTACTTCGTCTCGTAAAGCTCGCGCGTGACGTATTTCAGGATGAACTCCTGAATTTCCTTCGAGGTCGGCCAGATATCCTTGAGATAGACCGGGTTGCCGTCCTTATCATTGCCGATCGGCTCCTTGGTCAGGTCCTTCTGGACCGTACCGGCAAGAGCGTAAGCGACGACGAGGGGCGGAGAGGCCAGATAGTTCGCCTGCACGTCAGGCGAGATACGGCCTTCGAAGTTGCGGTTACCGGAGAGAACGCCGGCCGCAATCAGGCCCTTGTCGTTGATCGTCTTGGAGATCGGCGCCGGCAGCGGGCCGGAGTTGCCGATGCAGGTCGTGCAGCCGAAGCCAACGAGGTTGAAACCGATCGCATCGAGATCCTTTTGAAGGCCCGACTTGTCGAGATATTCGGCAACCACCTGTGATCCAGGTGCAAGCGACGTCTTCACCCATGGCTTGGAGGTCAGCCCCTTGGCGACAGCGTTACGGGCGAGAAGGCCGGCAGCGATGAGGACGGAGGGGTTGGACGTGTTGGTGCAGGAGGTGATGGCGGCAATTGCCACATCGCCGTGACCAAGATCGAAGTCCTCGCCTTCAACCGCGTAGCGGCTCGAAAGCTGGCCGGGCTTCTTGTAGTCATTTTCGAGAGCAGTCGCGAAATTGGGCGCGATGGTTTCGAGCGGCAGGCGGCCTTCCGGACGCTTCGGGCCGGCCATGGACGGTACAACGTCGCCGAGGTCGAGTTCGAGCGTGTCGGTAAAGACAAGATCGGAACCGTCGCCGGTGCGCCACATGTCCTGGGCCTTGGAGTAGGCTTCCACGAGGGCAATACGATCCTTTGTACGGCCGGACATCGTCAGGTAATTGATGGTTTCGCTGTCAACCGGGAAGAAGCCGCAGGTCGCGCCATATTCCGGGCCCATATTGCCGATGGTCGCTCGGTCGGCCAAAGACATTGAATCAAGGCCGGGGCCGAAGAATTCAACGAACTTGGAAACGACGCCCTTCTTGCGCAGCATCTGCACGACGGTCAGAACGAGGTCGGTCGCGGTGACGCCCTCCTTCACCTTGCCAGTCAGCTTGAAGCCGATGACCTCAGGCAGAAGCATGGAAACCGGCTGGCCAAGCATGGCCGCTTCAGCCTCGATACCGCCGACGCCCCAGCCGAGAACGCCGAGGCCGTTGATCATGGTCGTGTGGCTATCCGTGCCGACGCAGGTATCCGGATAAGCGATGGTCTCGCCGTCCTCTTCCTTGGTCCAGACGGTCTGGCCGAGATATTCCAGGTTGACCTGGTGACAGATGCCCGTGCCGGGGGGAACAACGCGGAAGTTCTTGAATGCCTGCTGGCCCCACTTGAGGAAGCGGTAACGCTCGCCATTGCGCTCATATTCAAGTTCGACGTTGCGGGCAAAAGCGTTCGGCGTACCGAATTCGTCAACGATAACGGAGTGGTCGATGACGAGATCGACAGGAACCAGCGGATTGATCTTTTCGGGATCTCCACCGAGAGCCTTGATACCATCACGCATCGCGGCAAGATCGACCACGGCAGGAACGCCGGTAAAGTCCTGCATGAGAACGCGGGCGGGGCGGTAGGCGATTTCGTTTTCGGTGAGGCCCTTGTTGTTGAGCCATTCGGAAACCGCCAGAATGTGTTCCTTGGTAACGGACTGGCCGTCCTCGAAACGCAGGAGGTTTTCGAGCAGGACCTTCATGGAATAGGGCAGCTTGGAAACGCCCTTCAGGCCATTGGCTTCAGCCTTGGGCAGGCTGAAATAGACATAGTCCTTACCATCGACGGTAAGAACGGAACGACATTTGAAACTGTCGAGTGATTTGGGCATGGATAAAAACCCCGCTTACACTGATAGCCAACACGTTCGTGCGGACACCTATGCACTCATGCACATCAGGATGCGGGTACGACCATTTCCGCTGTCCGCACGTGAAAATTGCTCCTCGCAATCGTCAAGTCCGGCGCAAGATGATGTTCACGCCGGCCGCTGGCGTGTTGACACCCATATAGATAATTTCAGACAAACGTGCCAGACCATTCCACGACGCTAATCGATTTTTTTATGATCGAACGGCAAATTTTAATCGGAACGCAGCATGCATCTGACGGCGGAAAATCTTGGCGTGCGACGCGGCGAAGATTTCATATTCATGAACATTTCCTTCAAGTTAAGCGACGGTGAGGCGCTGGTGCTGACCGGGCGTAACGGCTCGGGAAAATCGACGCTGCTGCGCACGGTGGCCGGTCTGTTGCGACCCGAGCGGGGGCAAGTGAAGATAGCCGGCGAAGGAATAGAAGCCGAGATGCGACCTTCGGAAGCGTGCCATTATCTCGGCCATCGCAATGCGATGAAGACGGAACTGACAGTTTCCGAGAACCTGCGCTTCTGGAAGGATTTCCTTAGAGACTTTCATGGCGCGGCGGGCGTAGCGATTGACGAAGCGGCCGAGAGTGTCGGCCTTGCCGGCATTACCCACCTGCCTTTCGGTTACCTGTCCGCCGGTCAACAGCGCCGCTTCGCGATGGCAAAGCTCCTTGTCGCATGGCGGCCGGTATGGATTCTCGATGAACCGACTGCGGCGCTCGACAGGGCGGCAGACGACATGTTTACCGACCTTGTGAAAGGTCATCTTGCAAAAGGCGGGATCGTGCTGGCGGCAACCCATCAGCCTTTGGGGCTAACGAATGCGCGGGAATTGCAGATGACGGGGTTTGCGGGTGTGGAGGCTTGGGCGTGATGGCGATGTGCAGGCGGCCTACCCCCCTCTGCCCTGCCGGGCATCTCCCCCTCAAGGGGGGAGATCGGCAAGAGGCGCTACAGCCACTCGATTCTCGAGCATTGAGTTGGACGAGACCTAACCGCGAGTCGATCTCCCCCCTTGAGGGGGAGATGTCCGGCAGGGCAGAGGGGGGTAAACTTCACCCGCCGAGGCCACCCCAATGACCGCTCTCTTCCTCCGCGATCTCAAACTCTCCATCCGCGCCGGCGGCGGCGCGCTGATCGGCGTCCTGTTCTTCATGACAGTGGTTGCCGTCATCCCTTTCGGCGTTGGACCCGATCTCAACCTGCTTGCCCGTATCGGCCCGGCCATTGTCTGGATCGGCGCACTTCTGTCCGCCCTTCTCGGCCTCGACCGGTTGTTCCAGGCCGAACGCGACGACGGCTCCCTCGATCTCATCCTGATGCAGGAAACGCCACTGGTGCTGACCGTCTTCGTCAAATGCCTGGCGCACTGGGTATCAACGGGCCTGCCCTTGGTGCTGGCATCACCCCTTCTCGGCCTGTTCATGAACATGGACGAGGTGGCAATCGGCGCGGTGATGCTCACCCTTCTCGTCGGCTCACCCGCCATCACCTTCATCGGCGCGGTGGGGGCGGCGGTCGCCGTTGCCCTGCCACGCGGCGGCCTTCTGGTCTCCATCCTTGTCCTGCCGCTCGCCATTCCGGTGCTGATCTTCGGTGTCAGCGCTTCCTACGCGGCAGTGCAGGACCCGGCGCCTTTCCTGCCACCCTTTCTCATTCTCTGCGCGATCACGTTATTTTCAGCCGTGACCGGCCCTTTCTTTGCCGCTTTGGCACTGCGCAATGTTATGGATTGAGGAAACCGCAACGCACGATACCCTGTTGACAGGGATCAATTGCGGGGCGGCCATTCTCGGGTTACACAAACGGCATGAACGAGCAGACTTTCTCCATCACCAAGTTCAGCGATCTCGCCAATCCCACGCGGTTTCTGGCGCTGGCGACACGCATCCTGCCATGGCTCGCCGGTTTGACCGCGCTGGTGCTGGCGGCCGGCCTCTACATGTCCTTCACCTCGGAAGGAGATTACCAGCAGGGTTACACGGTGCGCATCATGTATGTGCACGTTCCGTCCGCCTGGCTGGCCATGATGTGTTATTCGGTCATGGCAATATCCGCTATCGGCACCCTCGTCTGGCGTCATCCGATAGCCGATGTCAGCCATAAGGCCGCAGCCCCCATTGGCGCGGCCTTCACGCTCATCGCACTTATCACCGGTTCGCTCTGGGGCAAGCCTATGTGGGGAACCTGGTGGGTGTGGGATGCGCGGTTGACCTCCGTTTTCGTGCTTTTCCTGATGTATCTCGGGCTCATCGCACTCAACCGCGCCATGGACGATCCATCCAGAGCCGCCCGCGTCAGCGCGGTGCTGATCCTCGTCGGGTTCGTGAATATTCCGATCATCAAGTTTTCGGTCGAGTGGTGGAATACGCTGCACCAGCCGGCAAGCGTCATCCGGATGGGCGGCTCCGCCATCGACGCGGAGTTTCTCTGGCCGCTTCTGACCATGGCGATCGGTTTCACGTTGCTGTTCTTCACCCTGCATATCGCCGCCATGCGCAATGAAATCTGGCGCCGCCGCGTGGCCGCGCAACGCCGGCTTGCCGCTCGCATGGCGAACCGAGAGGGTTGAGGGATGACACACGCCTTTTATATCGGCATGTCCTATGCGGCGACCGGCCTTGTCGTTCTCTGTCTCATCGCCTGGGTCGTCGTTGACGGCCAGGCACGCAAGCGGGAACTGAAGGAACTCGAAGCATCCGGTGTGCGCCGCAGGGCAAGAGCCGGTTCCGCTGGTGACGGCAAATGACGCAGACTAACCAGAATGACACATCAAAATCCAGGTCGTCTGGCCGCGCACGTTACGCGCTGGCGCTTCTTCCCTTGCTGCTGTTCGGCGGCTTTGCCCTCGTTGCCGGCAAGATGCTATATGATCAGGATGTCAACGGACTGGATGTCAGCGCCATACCGTCAGCGCTGATCGGTACCAGGGCGCCGACCCTGTCGCTGCCGCCGCTGGAAGGTTCGCACCTGCCGGCACTGACGGATGCCGCCATCAAGGGCAAGCTGACGCTGGTCAATGTCTTCGCTTCCTGGTGCATTCCCTGCCGGCAGGAACATCCGCTGTTGCAGGAACTGGCGAAAGACGACCGCATCACTGTCGTCGGCATCAATTACAAGGACAAGCCGGACAATGCCCTGCGTTTCCTCGGCGAGCTCGGCAACCCCTTTGCTGCCATAGGTATCGATCCCAGCGGCAAGGCGGCGATTGACTGGGGTGTGTATGGCATTCCCGAAAGTTACCTGGTCGGCGCGGACGGCACGATCCTTTACAAAAAGGTCGGCCCCTTCGATGCCCGCAGCGTCGAGCGCGACCTGCGACCGGCCATTGCGGCCGCAGCCGGGAAATAACCGCTCGTAAGGCATCACGCCTTGTTAACGACCCTCAGAGGCGGGCCTTCAGCCGGCAGACGCATGCCTTCCAGCACCACCTGATCGCGACCGCCGCGTTTTGCGGCATAAAGACTGTCATCAGCACGCTTGATGGCGTCGTGAATGGAATGATCGCCCCTCGCGACCGCCGAAACACCGAAGCTCGCCGTGATCTGACTGGTCACACCCCGGTTGCGCCAATCCAGTGACGACAGGCCTGTCCGCATGCCATTGGCAAGCTGGCTGGCCGCAGCAGCCGTCTGACCGGGCAGGAACACCACGAATTCCTCGCCGCCGAAACGCGCTACCAGCGCATCCTCGGGTGCATTTTTTGTGAGAAGATCGGAAAGGCCGATGAGGACGATATCTCCGGCCGCATGGCCGTAGACATCATTGATACGCTTAAAATGGTCTATGTCGCAGGCAATCACCGCGCCATCAGGCGTATCATTGCGAAAGTCGGGCACACGCCGGTCGAAGCCACGGCGGTTCAGCACGTCCGTCAGGGGGTCATGCTCCGCCGCGTGCTGATGCCGGTCCACGGTGACGGAAATCTGGCTCGCGAGCACCGAAAGCGCGAGCAGGAAACCAAAAATACTCGCAGCAAGCTGCATGTAGAAAGCATAATCCGACTCGAAGAACTCGCTGAGCTCGATCATCGAGCCTCCCGGCGTCATCACCAGCAGCAAGCCGATGCGCACCAGCGTCTCCACCACCACAAGACAGGCGATTCCCACCATCAGCCTGTCGGCAAGCGCAGCCGGGCGCTTTCGCACGAGCCAGACCGGGATTGCGAGCAAAAGGGCGCAAACGAGATCGCCGATGACGAGTTCGCGTTTCAGATCGGGCGTGATGAAAACATGGAAAGAAACCAGCAACACCGCAACCACGACGATCGACAGCCGCGCCTTGGTATAGAGCGGCCGCCCGAAATGGGTGAGCAACGCGTGGCCATAGAGGAAGAAGGCGGAAAAGAACAACAGATTCGAAAGGATCGCCTGAACTTCAAAAGGCAGCCCGCCAAGCACCAGCGGTGTTGCAAAAGCAAAGGCCGCCGAAAGATATCCGATACCCCAGTAGCGGGCGGAAGCCTGCCCGGTCCTCTGCAGGAACAGAAACACCACGCCGAATGTCAGCATGATAAAGGGAAGAAGATAGGCGAAATTGTCTTGCAATGGGTTCTGCCGGAGGGAGAGACGAGCCTTTGAACCCGGATGTTACCGCAATGCCCTTAAGAAAGCCTGCATATATCGCGCGATTCCAGGGCCGTTCGGACTGCAACGTCCGCGAACCCCGTTCACATTTGCGGGAGCGCGTTCTGCCATTCCTTTATGGCTTCAACAGGCCAGACAAGCATGACGACGTTGAGCGTCAGGTTGTCGCGGATCAGCCAGCCGGTGAATATCTCGAAGAAGATGGCGACCACCACCGTTAGCCACACCGGCGCACGGGCGGCGAAGAAGAAACCCAACGCCATGAAAACCGTGTCCATCGCCGAGTTCAGGATACTGTCGCCCGTGTACCCCAGCGCCATCGTCGCGGTTCGGTAGCGATCGATGATGATGGGCGAGTTTTCAAGAATTTCCCACGCGGCCTCTACCAGCACCGCAAGGGAAAGCCGCATGGAAAGCGGCTTGTTGCGGAACAGCAGCCACGCAAACCAGTAGAACAGGAAGCCGTGGATGATATGTGACGGGGTGTACCAGTCAGCGATGTGCTGGGAGTTGCCCGGTGTATTCACGCCAGGCTCGAACAGCTTAACATAACCGCATTCACAAATCGGAATGCGGCCCATGGCGTAGAGAATGATGATCTGCAGGAGAAGCAGCCCGGCGGCCACGCCGAACCATCTAAGCGAACGCGAACGGGAAGCCGGCATCTCCGCAACTGTCATTTTTCGTCCTTGCCAAGCGGCTCGACAGAATGGCGCATCACAAGCGGCATCTGCGCCATGGTGAAGATGATGGTGATCGGCATGGTGCCCCAGACCTTGAAGGCCACCCAGGTGTCTGTGGAGAACATGCGCCAGACAACCTCGTTCAGCACCGCCAGAAAGAGGAAAAAGATGCCCCAGCGCAGCGTCAGCTTGCGCCAGCCCTCATCCGTAAGCTTGAAGGCGGAATTGAAGACGTAACCGAGCAGCGACTGCCCGAAGAACAGGCCGCCCAGCAGAATGACGCCAAACAGCGTGTTGACGATGGTCGGCTTCATCTTGATGAAAGTGTCGTTCTGCAACCACAACGTCAGAGCGCCGAACACGAAGACCACGATGCCTGAAATCAGCGGCATGATCGGCAGCTTGCGCGTCAGCACCCAGGAAACGGAGAGCGCAATCGCTGTCGCGATCATGAACAGGCCGGTGGCGATGAAGATCGGGCCACCGAACTCTGTTAGAACCGGAAAAGTGGTGGCAAGCCATTCGCCGCGGGAATTGGCGAAAAAGAAAACGACGAGCGGGCCAAGCTCAAGCACGAATTTCAGGAGCGGGCTGATTTCCGCCACCATCTTTTCGCTTTCCTTGGAATTGCTTTCAATATCCATACTCAAACTCCCGCAATGGCCTTGGCGAAATCTTCCGCCTCGAAGGGCTCCAGATCGTCAACACCTTCACCCACGCCGATGAAATAGACCGGCAGCTTGTGTTTTGCAGCGATGGCGACGAGGATACCGCCCCGCGCCGTGCCATCCAATTTTGTCATAATCAGGCCCGAAACGCCCGCAACATTGCGGAATATTTCCACCTGGTTCATGGCGTTCTGGCCCGTTGTCGCATCCAGTGTCTGTAGCACGGTGTGCGGCGCATCCGGATCGAGCTTGCCGAGCACGCGCACGATCTTTTCCAGCTCCGCCATCAGTTCCGTCTTGTTCTGCAAACGTCCAGCGGTATCGATGATGAGCACATCGCTTTTCTGCGCCCGAGCCTGCTCATAGGCATCGTAAGCCAGACCCGAGGCATCTGCCCCAAGCTTGGTGCCGATGAAGTCCGAGCCGGTGCGGTCGGCCCAGATCTTCAACTGCTCAATCGCTGCCGCGCGGAAAGTATCGCCGGCCGCCAGCATCACCTTGAGGCCCGAGCCAGAAAGCTTGGCGGCGAGCTTGCCGATGGTCGTCGTCTTGCCCGTACCGTTGACACCCACGACGAGAATGACATGCGGCTTGTGCGAGAGATCGAGTTCCAAAGGTCTGGCAACAGGCTTCAGAACCTTGGTGATCTCGCCCGCCATGATGCGCGCCACATCTTCACCGCTCACATCCTTGCCGTAACGCTCCGAAGACAGGGCGCCGGTGATGCGCATGGCGGTCTCGACACCAAGATCGGACTGGATGAGAAGATCTTCCAGCTCGTCGAGCGTATCTTCATCCAGCTTGCGTTTGGTGAAAAGCGCCGAAATCTGTGTGGTTAGCTGCGAAGACGTGCGGGCAAGCCCGTTTCGCAGGCGCTGGAACCATGTCAGTTTCACCTCAGGTGCGGCAAGCGCAGGCTCCTGCCGCTCACTCGCGGACGAAAAGCCCTTTGGCAGAGATGGTGGAACCGCAATGGGTTCAGGCGCGGTAGCGGCTTCCGCCTCGTCGAGCAGCGCATCCATCGCATCGGCATCCAGCACGACGTCGGCAGTGTCCGGAGTCGGCTCGACCTGCTCCTCGGCAGCGGCTTCCGCCTGTAGCAACGACAATGGCACCAGGCCCATATCGCCGGAAAGCTCGGCACCGGGGAGAAGCGGCGCGTCCTCGTCTTCATTTTCGCCGGAGGAGGCTAGATCTTCCGCCTCGTCGGGGGCCGGGCCGCCGGCCGTCTCTATCTCCAGTTCGGAAACAGGGTCCCTGTCGACAGCATCATGCGCTTCGGCGTCGTTCAGCGCCGCTTCGAAAGAGGCGTTTTCATTGCCGCGCTCAAGCGCAGCATTCTCTTGTGGCCGCTCTTCCGTTTCGGCCTTGTCCTTGCCGAACGAAAAGACTTTTTTGATGAAGCCGAGGGCCATGGTTGTTCCCGTGTCTCTTTTCTTGCGCTGCCTCAGGCCGCATCTGCGGCTAGAAGCCTCATATTCAGATGTTTGCCGTTGTGGCCGGTAATCGCAACCCGCGCAAGGGTGCGCGGGGCAAGATCAGGTGCCGCCACCAGCGTGAAATTGTCCGTATGGGCAAAACCGTTGTTTTCAACAAGAATAGTCTGCACCGAACCAACCATTCCTTGCAGATGCGCCACCTTAAGCGACTCCCCCCGCACGCGAAGCCTCGCCGCCCGCTCCTTCACAAGCGCGCGGTCCAGCTGCGGCATGCGTGCGGCGGGCGTGCCGGCACGCGGGCTGTAGGGAAAGACATGCAGGTTGGAAATGCCGCATTCTTCCGCCAGCGTTGCGGCATTCTCGAACATCTCCTCCGTCTCGGTCGGAAAACCGGCGATCATATCCGCGCCGAAGGCCACATCGGGCCTGAGCGCCCGCACTTCGTGACAGAAGCGGATAGCATCGGCACGTGAATGACGGCGTTTCATGCGTTTCAGGATCATGTCGTCGCCATGCTGGAGGGACAGGTGCAGATGCGGCATAAAACGCGGCTCATCGGCAATAAGATCCATCAGATGGTGGTCGGCCTCGATACTGTCGATGGAAGAAAGGCGCAGGCGCAGGATATCGGGCACCTGCTTCAGCAATGTCTTGGCAAGATAACCAAGAGAAGGCTCACCCGGCAGATCGGCGCCGTAACTGGTCGCATCCACGCCGGTCAGCACGATCTCGCGATAACCGCTCTCCGTCAGCCTGCGTGCCTGATCCACCACCGCACCCATCGGCACAGAACGGGAATTGCCGCGTCCATAGGGAATGATGCAGAAGGTGCAGCGATGGTCGCAGCCGTTCTGCACCTGAATGAACGCCCGCACGTGCCCGTCTATGTGCTTGACCATCTGCGGTGCGGTCGCCTTGATGCTCATGATATCGTTGACGCGCAGCTTTTCTTCCGCCGAAACGCCGAAATCCGGAAGCGAACGATAGGAAGCGCTTTTCAGCTTTTCCTCGTTGCCCAGCACGGCATCCACCTCGGGCATGTCGGCAAAGGTCTGCTTCTCAGTCTGGGCGGCGCAGCCGGTGACGATGATGCGCGCATACGGGTTGTCGCGCCGGGCGCGGCGGATCGCCTGGCGGGCCTGACGCACCGCCTCCCCGGTCACCGCGCAGGTATTGACCAGCACGGCATTGTTAAGCCCGGCCTTTTCGGCCTCCGCCCGCATCACTTCCGATTCATAGGTGTTGAGACGACAGCCGAAGGTTATGACCTCGACCCCGCTCATACAGCCCCCCACTCGACCGCATCCCGCGCCCACAAGCCGGTAATGGGATCGACAGAACCTGACCATTCCCATTCGGCCGGGCCGGTCATGATGACGTGGTTATCATCACGCCAGTCAATGGTCAGCGGCACGCGGATCGGGCTTGAGGCGACATCGATGCTGACCGTTCGGCCGGTGCGGCCGGTGCGGGCAGCGGAAACAGCTGAAGCACAGGCGGCCGACCCGCAGGCAAGCGTTAGCCCGGCGCCGCGCTCCCAGGTGCGGGTGCGAAGCGCGCTGTCTGAAATCACCTGCGCCAGCGTGATATTGGCCTTTTCCGGAAACACCGGATGGTTTTCGAGCAACGGGCCGAAGCGTTCGAGATCGAACTCCATTGGATCACGATCAACCCAGAATACGGCGTGCGGGTTGCCCATCGACATCACAGCGGGCGAATGCAGGATCGGCGCGTCGATCGGCCCGATCTGCAACTCGATGCGGCTGGTATCGTGAAACTCTTCCGAAAGCGGAATGTCGCTCCAGCGGAAACGCGGGAGCCCCATATCGACCGATATCATGCCGTCTTCATGCTCGACGGCATTCAGGATACCGGCGACCGTCTGGAAGGTGAAGCTGGTCTTGCCGGTTTCGGACGACAGCGCCTGCACCACGCAACGCGTGCCGTTGCCGCAGGCCTGCGCCTTGGTGCCATCGCAGTTGAGGATGTCAATATAGGCATCCGTTCCCTCGATACGCGGATCGTGGATGGCCATGATCTGGTCGAACTGGGTGGCAGGATCGGCATTGAGGGCAATTGCTGCCTCTGGCGTGACCATATCCTTTCGGCCGCGCATATCGACAACCAGGATCTTGTTGCCAAGCCCGTTCATCTTCGCAAATTCGACCGTGTTCGCCATCGCTTTAAACCTGAAAACCGCTTTTCATACGGGATTTTCCCGTGCTTTCGCCCTATATGGCGGAAACACCGGCAAATTACCAGACTGTTGCGTCGCAAACGGGGCGGCTGTCAGGCGGAAGGCACGTCGAAAACCTGTCCGGGGCGCATCGGCCGGAAACGGCTCTCCTCCACCCCGTGTTCGGTCAGCGCTGCCTTGAGGGCCACAAGCGGCGCATCCACCGCCTCATCGGTGAGCTGTACCGTACCCCAATGGTGGCCGCAGACATGCGCCGCACCGCAAAGCTTCATGCCTTCCACGGCTTCCGCCGGGTTCTGGTGCTGGCCCTTCATGAACCAGCGCGGTTCATAGGCGCCGAAGGGCAGGTTGGCGAGACGAAACTCGCCATGCTTCTTGCGCGCGGCATGGTAATTGAGGCCCTCGTGAAAGCCGGTATCGCCAATATGGTAAATTTTCCCACCCGGCGTTTCGATGACGAACGCCGCCCAGAGTGCCATGCGCCGGTCGTTCAGACCACGCGCCGACCAATGATGGCACGGCTCGAAGTGAATTTTCACCGTACCGGCATCGATCACATCCCCCCAGTCGCCCACCTCGATGCGCGCCGCCTGAACGCCGGTACGGATGATGGCATCATTGCCGAGCGGCGTGATGAAAAGCGGCTTGTGCGCCACATGCAGGCGCTTCAGCGTCTCCATATCCAGATGGTCGTAGTGATTATGCGTTACCAGCACCAGATCGATGGGCGGCAGATCCTCAAAACGGATACCGGGCGGGTTGACGCGCTTGGGCCCGGCGAAGCTGAACGGGCTCGTGCGCTCAGACCACACGGGATCGACGAGAATATTCAGGCCCGCTGTCTGGATAAGAAAGGAAGCATGGCCGATGAAGGTGACACGCATGTCTTTACCCTCGACCCGGCTGTCCGGTTTCGCAAACGGAAACGGGCTCGCATAGCTTTCCGGCCACTTGGCGCGTTCACCATTGAAGCGCCATTTCAGCAGACCCATGAAGTTGCTGGGTGGCGTACCACCGGGATTGAAAAAGCGTATCCCGTCGAAATGATCGGAGATGGGGCCGCTATAATAGGCGCTGGCGCTTGAACGACGGGCATAAAGGCCGCCGCCCGCCAGAGCGAGCAGGCCAACAGCGGAAAAACGGAAAAATTTTCGACGGTTCATGACAAATGTATAGGGAGCAGAATGGCGCCGTTCAAGCACCGCCTCTGGCGGCCGACGACCGATCACGCAAAGATGAAATGCAGGCTTTGTCGGGCGGAAACCAACGCTGCCTTGACTTTTCCGGCGCTTTCCTGTTTATCCCGCCCATCAGCTGGCAGTTTCACGACTCCAAGCCGCCGACCGGGACCCGAAAAGGTATAAAGAGATCCCGGAGGTCAACACCCGACAGCGCGATGCGCCCTCGGGTGCTTTTTGGCTTTGCGTCTTGTTTTTGCCAGCGAAAGCACCGACGTTTCGGAAACCCGGAACGAAGAAGGAAGAAACGATGTTTGAAAACCTCCAGGACCGCCTTGGTTCCATTCTGAATGGACTGACCGGCCGTGGCGCGCTGACGGAAGCCGATGTTGCCGCCGCCCTGCGCGAGGTTCGCCGTGCGCTGCTGGAAGCGGACGTGGCGTTGGAAGTCGTACGTTCCTTCACCGACAGAGTGCGTGAAAAGGCCGTCGGCGCGGCCGTTCTGAAATCCATCAAGCCCGGCCAGATGGTCGTCAAGATCGTCCATGACGAGCTTGTCGAAATGCTCGGCACCGAAGGCGTCTCGATCGACCTTCATGCGGCCGCCCCCGTCGTCATCATGATGGTAGGTCTGCAGGGCTCGGGTAAAACCACAACCACCGGCAAGATCGCCAAGCGCCTGACCGACCGCGACAAGAAGAAGGTGCTGATGGCATCTCTCGACACGCGTCGTCCGGCCGCACAGGAGCAGCTTCGCCAGCTCGGCGTCCAGACCGGCGTCGACACGCTGCCGATCATTGCCGGCCAGTCGCCGACGGATATTGCCGCACGTGCCGTGCAGGCCGCAAAGCTCGGCGGGCATGACGTCGTCATTCTCGATACCGCCGGCCGCACACACATCGACGAACCCTTGATGCTGGAAATGGCCGACATCAAGAAGAAGTCCAACCCGCATGAAATCCTGCTGGTCGCGGATTCTCTGACCGGTCAGGACGCCGTCAATCTGGCGCGAAATTTCGATGAGCGTGTCGGTATCACCGGCCTTGTTCTCACCCGCATGGACGGTGACGGCCGCGGCGGTGCGGCCCTCTCCATGCGCGCCGTCACCGGCAAGCCGATCAAGCTGATCGGTATCGGCGAGCGCATGAACGAACTCGACGAGTTCCACCCGCGCCGTATCGCCGACCGTATTCTCGGCATGGGCGACATCGTCTCGCTGGTCGAAAAGGCCGCCGAAAACATCGATGCGGAAAAAGCCCGCGCCATGGCCGAGAAGATGGCCAAGGGCAAGTTCGACCTCAACGATCTCGCCGACCAGCTTGCCCAGATGAAAAAGATGGGCGGCATGGGCGGCATCATGGGTCTGATGCCCGGCATGGCCGGCATGAAGGACAAGATGGCTTCAGCGGGCATGAACGACAAGATGTTCGACCGCCAGATTGCCATCATCTCCTCCATGACCAAGGCGGAGCGCGCCAATCCGGATATTCTGAAACACAGCCGCAAGAAGCGCATCGCCGCCGGTTCCGGCACCGATGCCGCCGAAATCAACAAGCTTCTGAAGATGCATCGCGGCATGGCCGACATGATGAAAGCCATGGGCGGCAAGGGCAAAGGCGGCATCATGAAGCAGATGATGGGCGGCCTTGCCGGCAAGATGGGTCTCGGTGGCATGATGGGCGGCGGCATGCCTGATTTGTCCAACATCGATCCGAAGCAGCTTGAAGCGCTCCAGAAGCAGGCGGAAGCCGCCGGCCTCGGCAAGCCGGGTGGAATGCCCGGCCTTGGCGGTCTGCCGGGCGGATTGCCGGGCCTCGGAGGCACAAAGCTGCCGGGTCTTGGCGGCATGCCGGGCCTTCCCGGCTTTCCGAAAAAGAAGTGAGGGGGACGCCAATGAACAATACAGAGGTGAAAGCCCAGCTTTCCGAATACCGCCAGTCGATCGACAACATCGATGCCGCACTGGTTCACATTCTTGCCGAACGTTTCCGCTGTACCAAGGCGGTGGGCGTGCTGAAGGCAAAGTACAATTTGCCGCCGGCAGACCCGGCGCGCGAGGAATACCAGATCGAACGCCTTCGCCACCTGGCAAAGGACGCCAATCTGGACCCGGATTTCGCCGAGAAGTTCCTGAACTTCATCATCAAGGAAGTCATCCGGCATCATGAAGCAATCGCCGCCGAACATGGCGGCACAGAAAAGACCGCCTGAAAGGCGGACAAGCCATCCTAAGGAGTAAATGACATGGCACTGAAAATTCGTCTCGCACGCGGTGGCTCCAAGAAGCGCCCGTATTACCAGATCGTTGTTGCTGACGCCCGTTCGCCCCGCGACGGCCGCTTCCTCGAGAAGGTCGGTTCCTGGAACCCGATGCTTGCCAAGGACAACCCGCAGCGCGTTGAGCTGAAGGCTGACCTCATCAAGGAATGGATCGCCAAGGGCGCACAGCCGACCGACCGCGTTCTGCGCTTCCTCGCCGAAGCCGGCCTTGCCGAGCGCGCCGCTCGCAGCAACCCGGAAAAGGCAAAGCCGGGCAAGCGCGCTCTGGAACGCGTTGCTGAAAAGAAGCAGAAGGCTGAAGATGCAGCCGCTGCGGCTGCGGAAGCCTCTGCTGCAGAATAATCTGCACGGAAACTTTTGAGGAACGGGTGGCGTGGATTTCCACGCCGCCCGTTTTTTGTTTATTTTGGCGTCAACAGACCTTAAAGCTGACGCAACCAATACCAGAAGACGGACGGCCCGATGGCAAAGCTGGAAAACCCGATACTCATGGCAAAAATCGGTGGCGCGCAGGGTCTGCGTGGCGAAGTCCGTGTCAGCACATATACCGATGACCCGCTGGCGCTCGGCGATTACGGCAATCTGGTCAGCGCCGATGGCCGCATTTTTGAAATTCTGGAAATTCGCGAGGGCAAGAACGTTGTCATTGTGCGCTTCAGGGGCGTCAACGACCGCAATACGGCCGAAAGCCTGAACGGGCTCGAACTCTTCATCGAACGCGACAATCTGCCCGACGACGAGCTTGATGACGACGAATTCTATTATGCCGATCTCGAAGGGCTGGAGGCGGTTGATGCCGAAGGCAAGAGTTATGGCGCCGTCAGTGCGGTCTATGATTTCGGCGCGGGTGATCTGCTGGAGCTGAAGGGTGCGGGCCGTCGCCCGGCCCTCATTCCCTTTTCAGAGGCGGCGGTGCTGGAGATCGACCTAGAAGCCGGACGCATTCTTATCGATCCGATGGCCGCCGGCCTGATCGACAATCCCGACGACAAGGACGAAACCGGCGTACCGCCGTTCGGCAAGAAGTAACCGATGACCTTCAAGGCTACCGTGCTGACGCTTTACCCGGAAATGTTTCCGGGACATCTCGGATATTCGCTGGCCGGCAAGGCGCTGGAGCGGGGACAATGGTCTCTGGACGCCGTGCAGATCCGCGAATTCGCCACCGACAGGCACAGAAGCGTCGATGACACGCCCGCAGGCGGCGGCGCCGGCATGGTGCTGAAACCCGATGTCCTGGCCGCGGCCATCGACCACGTTTCCGATGGTGACACGCGCCCGCGCCTGCTGATGAGCCCGCGCGGCAAGCCTTTGTCCCAGAACCGTGTGCGCGAACTTGCGGCGGGTGACGGCGCAATCATCGTCTGCGGCCGTTTTGAAGGCGTCGACCAGCGGGTGATCGAGGCGCGCGCGCTGGAGGAGGTGTCGATCGGCGATTACATCCTCTCCGGCGGTGAGCCGGCGGCGCTGACGCTGCTGGACGCCGTCGTCCGCATCCTGCCGGGCGTCATGGGCAATGACCTTTCCGGCGTGCATGAAAGCTTCGAGGGCGGGCTGCTGGAACATCCTCATTATACCCGCCCGCAGGTCTGGGAAGGCCGCGATATCCCCGCCGTTCTCACCTCCGGCAATCACGCTGTCATCGACAAATGGCGTCATGAACAGGCGCTTAAGCTGACGAAGGAAAGGCGGCCCGACCTTCTTGAGAAGCCTCAGGTCGAGACGAAATAATAAGCCGTCAGCACCAGCCCGACCGCAATCACCAGCCAGCGAATGACCCACTGCGGCACCCGCCGTGCCGTGTGCACGCCCGCATAGCCGCCAAGCGCTGCCGCGGGAAACATGATGAGCGCCGCCCACCAGGAGACAACACCGCCGCTGACGAAGATCGTAATCGCGATGACCGCGATCACCACCGACAGCAGGTTCTTCAAAGCGTTCAGATGATGATAGCTTCCGCCCGAAGTTATTCCGAGGATGGCAAGCATCATGATGCCCATTCCAGCGCCGAAAAAGCCGCCATAGATGGAGGCAAGCCCCTGGAAGACGAGGCTCGGCAGATTGCCGGGAGAGCGCTCGGTGCTTGTCTTCGGCCTGAGCCACGGGCCGGCGGCAAAAACGGCGGTGGCGGCGAGAAGCAGCCATGGAACCAGCTGACGAAAGGAGGGGTTGTCGAGCGACAGAAGCAGGAGCGATCCACCCAGCCCACCGACGACGGAAACAGCCGACAGAAGGATCGCCTCGCGCCAATGGGCGCGTATCTCCGGCCCATAGGCGATGACGGACGTGACGTAGCCCGGAAACTGCACGATCGCCGACGTGGCGTTTGCGACAATCGGCGGCAGGCCGGCCAGCGTCATCGCACCGAAGGTCAGGAATGTGCCGCCGCCGGCAATCGCATTGACGACACCTGACAGAAAGCCGGTTGCAAACAGCATGAGAACGATGAATATGGACATGGCCCCTCCCAAGGTTTTCATGCCATATCCGGCCGAAAGCCGCTTCGCAACTGTCGGAGCGCGGCGAAGGATTGATAAAAATTGTCATGAAGGGATGACAAACGGTGCATCCTCGTGTATGTGCCCGCGTGGAATTGGGGTTTACCCCTTTAACCGCAAGCAAAGAATGGCGAACCCGCTCCTGCCGCAAGGCATGGCCTGAAGGCATCGACCGACAGGCAACCGTTGAGCGCTCTGGCTGTTTCAGAAGAAATCAGAGGTTAACATGACCAATATCATTCAGCAGCTGGAAGCCGAACAGGCTGCCAAGATCGAAGCAAAGCGCACCCTGCCTGAGTTTTCTCCGGGCGACACGCTGCGCGTCAACGTGCGCGTTACCGAAGGTAACCGTACCCGCGTTCAGGCTTATGAAGGCGTTTGCATCGCCCGTTCCGGCGGCGGCCTTTCCGAAAGCTTCACCGTTCGCAAGATCTCCTACGGCGAAGGCGTAGAGCGCGTATTCCCGATCTACTCGCCGCTGGTCGAAGGCGTTGAAATCGTTCGCCGCGGTAAGGTTCGTCGTGCGAAGCTCTACTATCTGCGCGACCGTCGCGGCAAGGCTGCACGTATCGTTGAAAACACCGGTACGCGCGCCCGTAAGCTGAACGAGTCCGAGCGCCAGGCAGCTGCCGAAGAAAAGGCACGTCTGGAAGCTGAAAAGGTAGCAGCAGCACAGGCTCTCGCCGCCGAAAAGGCAGCAGCCGAAGCTGCTGAAGCCAAGGCAGCAGAAGAAGCAGCAAAGGCTGCAGAAACCGCAGCAGAATAAGATTTCCAGTTTACTGGATTTACGGAAAAGGCGGTCTTGGGACCGCCTTTTTTGTTGCGCTCACATGTCTTGCTCTCGCTCCGGCAAGCGTGCAATTTGAGAAAAATCGCTCCGGAGCCTTTCATGATCGCCAGACGCCCGTTTCTCGCCGCCCTCGCCGTATTGGCCATGACGCCTGCACTCGCCGGCGCCGTCGATCTGCCGGATCTTGAGGGACGCACCGTCGTCGTGGTCACGGAAAATGCCTATCCGCCGCTGCAATTCGTCGACCCGAAAAGCGGAAAAGCCATCGGATGGGAATATGATGCGATGGAAGAGATCGCCAGACGGCTGAATTTCAAGGTCGAATATCAGAACATTTCCTGGGACGCGATGATCCAGTCAGTTTCTGCGGGGCAATACGACATCGGCATGACCGGAATCAGCATCAAGGACGACCGCAGGGAAAAAGTGGATTTCTCCGTCCCTTATATGCGTTCGGAAATGTTCATGCTGGTGCGGGCAGATGAAAACCGCTTTACCGACGCAAAGAGTTTCGCCGCCTTCGATAAAGGTCTCGTTGGCGCACAGGCCGGCACCACGCCCTTCTACACGGCCGTTTACGATGTTCTGGATGGCAACGAGCAAAATCCGCGCCTTCGTCTGATGGAAACCTTCGGCGCCAGCGTTCAGGCGTTGAAAACAGGCGATGTCGACCTCGTGCTCACCGATGGCGTTGCCGGCAAGGGTTATGTCGATGCGTCAAACGGCACGCTCAAACTGATCGGTGGTCCGCTTGGCGGCGATGACTTCGGTTTCATCTTCAAAAAAGGTTCCGATCTCGTTGCCCCTGTCAATGCCGCGATCGCGGCGCTGAAGGCGGACGGCACCTTCGCCGCACTCGATAAGAAGTGGTTCCTCGACTACAAGCTTGGCGAATGACGCTGCACGACGCCACAACAAAGCGGAACACGCAGAACAGCACGAGCGAGGATTTTCCCTGGTGGCTGCTCGCGATCCTCGTGATCGGCATTGCCCTTGCCGCGATGATCGCTGTCAATGGCATTTACACGCAGGTGTTCAGCACCGTGGCAAAAGGTGTCGGCATCACGGTTTCCGTCACGCTCACGGCCTTTATGCTGGCAACATTGCTCGGCCTTTGCATCGCCCTCGTCGGAATGGCTGATAATATCGTGGCACGGCAAGTGGCACGGTTTTACATCGAAGTGGTTCGCGGCATACCGATCATCGTTCTGCTTTTCTACATCGCTTTTGTGGGAACGCCAGGCCTGGTGGCGCTCTATAACGGGCTGACTGCTCCGCTTGTGTCACAGGGATGGGTGGAGCCTTTGCTTGTGCGGGACGTATCGTTGATCTGGCGGGCGATCATCGCACTGACCATCGGTTATGCGGCTTTCATTGCAGAGATTTTCCGCGCCGGCATACAGGCCGTTCCGGAGGGGCAGATCGAGGCAGCAAAGGCCCTCGGTTTCAGCCGCTATCAGCGCTTCAGGCTGATCACTCTGCCACAGGCGACCCGGACGATCTTTCCGCCGCTGTCGAACGATTTCGTGTCGATGGTGAAGGACAGCTCACTTGTTTCGGTGCTCGGCGTCACCGACATCACCCAAATGGGAAAAGTCTATGCCGCCGGTTCTTTCCGGTTTTTCGAGACCTATTCGATCGTCGCCTATATCTACCTGATCCTGACCATAGGCCTGTCACTGATATTGCGGCGGATTGATAAGGCAATGCGCTCGAAACAAGGATGAGGGAAAGGGGACAGCCGGAAGCAATCCGGCTATCCCTCTCTTTTGGTTCAGGCGGTTTGAGCCTGATTGCCCATCTTGCGGGTGGCGATGATGACTAGCACACCGGCAAGCGCGAGGCAGAAGGCAAGGAAGAACATCGGCGCAATGGTACTGCCGGTCTGATCCTTGATCCAGGGCACGACGTTTTGCGCCACGAAGCCACCGAGATTGCCGACCGAATTGATGGCGGCGATACCCGCAGCAGCGCCCGCTCCCTTGAGGAAGCGGCCGGGCAGGCTCCAGAACACCGGCTGGCCTGCAAAGATACCTGCAGCGGCGATGCAGAGGAAAGCGAACTGCAACACCGGGTCGCTCAGCAATGCCGACATCAGCAGGCAAAACGCGCCGATAAAGGCAGGACCAACGATATAGGGCGTCTTGTTCTTCGCCTTATCGGCCGCCAGAGGCACGACGAACAAGGCAACGGCAACGATCACCCAGGGGATGATGTTGATGAAACCGTTCGCGGTGTTGGAAACGCCAAAGCTCTTCACGATGGTTGGAAGCCAGTAGCTGAGACCATAGGCGGCCAGCGGAAATCCAACATAGCAGAGCGACATGAACAGAACCCGCGGATTGATCAGGGCTTTGAAGCCATCTTCCGCATGCTCTTCCATGCCCTTGTTCTCGTCGGCAAGCCGGTTCTTCAGCCAGTCCTTCTCGTCCTGCGACAGAAACTTGGCCTTTTCGGGCGTATCATCCAGATAGAAGAAGGTGGCTATGCCAGCGATCACAGCCGGAATACCAGTGGCAAGGAATACCCATTCCCACCCGGCATAACCGAGGAAACCGTCGAGATCGAGCAACATGCCGCCGAGCGGCGCGCCGATGGCATTGGCAAGCGCGCTGAAGATCATGAACAGACCGATCATGCGGCCGCGATAATCGCGCGGGAACCAGAGCGTCATCAGGAACAGCACACCCGGGAAGAAGCCCGCCTCGCAAAGCCCGAGCAGGAAGCGCAGGATGTAAAACATCGTAGCGTTCTGCGTATAGGCAAGCGCAATGGTGACGGCCCCCCAGGAAACCAGAATGCGGGCAAACCATTTGCTGGCGCCGAAGCGGTTGAGGAACAGGTTGCTCGGCACTTCGAAGATGAAGTAGCCGATGAAGAACAGCGACGCGCCAAGACCATAGGCGTATTCGCTGAGGCTCAACGCATCGACCATCTGCAGCTTGGCATAGCTGACATTCTGTCGGTCAATATAGGCGATGAGATAGAGAAGGCCAAGAAACGGCATGAGCCGCCAGGTGATCTTCGAGATAAGGGCCTTTTCGGATACCATATGCTTTCCTCCCTTCGATTTCTCGTCGAATGCAAATGATAAGGGAACCCATCTATATGTGCGCTGCAAAATAGGCAAGTTGCGTTGCATCATAACAACCGCAAAGCGTTGCTGGGCAGGCCGTCTCGCCGTGATGCAGTGCATAGTGTTGGCACGATCCTGTCCTTCAGCCTGTCTCCTGCGCATTCATGTTGCCGTAAAACCATCGATCTGCTATGAAAGTTGCCATGGGATCTAAATTCGGATGTCTCGCTCAGAATGTGTATGTGCTGCAGGACCACAAGCGTCTGCCGGCACGCTTCTTTGCGCGCGTTTCCGGGGCGCTCACCAGCCGACTTAGGCTCGCCTGACAGCACCGCTGTCCACCGCCTTACTGAACCCTATTATCCTTTTCCATGACAAGGCACAGAGCCATGAGCGCACCCCGCACTTTGTATGACAAGATCTGGGACGACCACGTCGTCAATCGCGACCCGGATGGAACCTGTCTTCTCTATATCGACCGTCACCTCGTTCATGAGGTGACGAGCCCCCAGGCCTTCGAAGGTCTGCGCATCGCCGGCCGTCCGGTGCATTCGCCGGCCCGCACGCTCGCTGTGGTCGATCATAACGTGCCGACCACCGCCGACCGGCTGGAAGGCATCAAGAACGAAGAAAGCCGCATTCAGGTGGAAGCGCTGGCGCAGAACGCCAGGGACTTCGGCGTTGAATATTATTCCGAACGCGACAAGCGCCAGGGCATCGTTCACATCGTCGGTCCCGAACAGGGTTTCACCCTGCCGGGTATGACGATCGTCTGCGGCGACAGCCACACCTCCACCCACGGCGCATTTGGCGCACTGGCGCATGGCATCGGCACCTCCGAAGTAGAGCATGTTCTGGCCACACAGACGCTGATCCAGAAGAAAGCCAAGAACATGCTGGTGCGTGTCGATGGCAAAATCCCCGAGGGCGTTACCGCCAAGGACATCATCCTTGCCATTATCGGCGAGATCGGCACCGCCGGCGGCACCGGCCATGTCATCGAATTTGCTGGTGAGGCGATCCGTTCGCTCTCCATGGAAGGTCGCATGACGGTCTGCAACATGACCATCGAGGGCGGCGCCCGCGCCGGCCTGATTGCGCCTGACGAAACGACCTTCGAATACATCAAGGACAAGCCGCGTGCGCCGAAGGGCGAAACGCTGGAACAGGCGATCGCCTACTGGAAGACTCTGAAATCCGACGAGGGCGCCCATTACGACAAGGTCGTCATCCTCGATGCGGCCAATCTTCCGCCTATCGTCTCCTGGGGCTCTTCTCCGGAAGATGTAACCTCTGTTCAAGGCATTGTTCCCAATCCAGATGATATCGATGAAGAAAACAAGCGCGCCTCCAAGTGGCGTGCGCTTGACTACATGGGCCTCAAGCCCGGCACGCGCATTACCGATATCGCCATTGACCGCGTCTTCATCGGCTCCTGCACCAATGGCCGCATCGAGGATTTGCGCGCGGCGGCGAAGATCGTTGACGGCCGTAAAGTCGCTCCCACCGTTTCGGCCATGATCGTGCCCGGCTCCGGTCTCGTGAAAGAACAGGCGGAAAAGGAAGGTCTGGACAGGATTTTCCTCGAAGCCGGTTTCGAATGGCGCGAGCCAGGCTGCTCCATGTGCCTTGCCATGAATGACGACCGCCTGAAACCCGGCGAACGCTGCGCGTCCACCTCGAACCGCAATTTCGAAGGCCGTCAGGGCTATAAGAGCCGTACCCACCTCGTCTCCCCCGCCATGGCGGCGGCGGCAGCCATTGCGGGTCATTTTGTTGACGTTCGTGAGTGGCAGTGATCGCCGGGTGAAGGCCTGAACATAAAACCCCGGGGCTATCCGGGGTTTTTGTTATTCAGAGATGATCTTTACCCTTTGCCCGGGCTGAATCGTGGCCGTGGCGCCCATCGCATTGATCATGCGGAACATGTCGAGCTTCCGCTCCGTTCCCATCATCCGCGCCGCCATCGTGGCCACGGTTTCACCCGGCTTCACCGTCACCACCCGCACTCTTAGCGGCTTCAGGGAGGCGATCTCCTGCGGCGTCATCTTGCGGAAGCTGGTGCGCAAGGTATTGGCGATGGAATCGAGTTGCGTATTGCCCTTCGGCACCGCGGTCAGGAACCGGAATATCTGCTGGCCGACGCGGATGACCGTGACGTCGAAATCCCATTTATCCGCGCTTGCCCGGGCTGTCGCGGCCTCCAGTCCGTTGATCTGCGTTTCCTTTACCGTTTCAGGCAGCAGGCCGGCGACCCAGCCGCTCGTCAGGTAATTGGCAAGGCTCGTCTGTTTCGGATCGGCGACGCCGTCGAAACGGATTGCGACCTCGCCCGGCCCTGTCGCCAGGACAGCCTCAACCTTGTTGTCGATCACGAACCCTTCCGGCACGTCGAAACGAATGCCGAGCGTTCCATGCAGGAATGTCTGGCCGCGGACATAACCTTCCTGCGGGCTATCGCCGTAAAGCAGCCCGTCTATACCATCGAGAAACCAGTCTCGGCCACGATCTCCGACCTGGCCTTCCTGGCCGAAGGCACGGGCATGCCGGCGCGCAAGCTCGATGCGCTGTGGTGTATTGGGGTGACTCGAAAGGAAGTCGAGGCTCTGGTCGTTTTCCGGATCGGCCGAAGAGAACCGCGCATAGGCCGCCATGGAATCAAGAAAGCGCGGCGATGCGTAAGGATCGTAACCCGCCTCGCCAAGCATGCGTACCCCGATCACATCCGCCTGCAACTCCTGCTGGCGCGAAAAAGCTGCAAGCCGCAGCTTGCCACGGGCAAGCGCCTGCTTGCCGGCGAGATCGCTGGACAGGACCTCTGCAACCACGCGGCTCGCAATCACTTCCGCTTCTTCGCGGCGCTGACGTTCGATCCCGTGGTTGGCGGTGACGTGACCCATTTCGTGCGACAGCACGGCCGCCACTTCCGAGGCGTCATTGGCGAGTGCCAGAAGCCCGCGTGTCACATAGAGATATCCCCCGGGCAACGCAAATGCGTTGATGGCGGGCGAATTGAGAATGGTGATGCGGTAGGATTGCTGCGGATTTTCGGAGACGGCCGTCAGCGCTCCGGCAATCCGGGCGACAAGCCGCTCCGTCTTGGCATCACGATATTCGCCGCCATAGCTTGCCACGATGCGTGGATGTTCGCGTGCGCCCATCTGCGCGCGCGGATCGTTCTTCTGAACCTCTTCCACCGTCTGCGGATTGTCCGAGGGACGCAATGTGGACTGGTAGGCCGGGCTGAAAAGAGATTGGCACGATGACAGCAACACGGCAGAAGCGGTCAGCGCGGACCACGCCGCAGCGAGCCGGCCGGAACGGCGAAGGCCTGAACCGGAGAAGAGCCTCCGCTGTGCAGTCATGCTATTTTTCATTCTCTATGCCTGCCCCTTAACGTTCCTGATCATCCGTTAATTGCAGACCAGAATAACAGATTCGCCCCAACGGGCGATGAATGCCGAGACGGTAAAATTGATCCATCAAATCCGGAATATTCCTGAAGAACGCAATAATTCTCATCTTTTCTCGGGCAACAACTTGAAACTGGCAAGTGCAAATTAGCGCCATTGAAGTCATCTAAAGCGATTGCCAGCGGCGCGCGTCGAAAATAAGGCGGTCACCCGTTCAGGAAACTGTCCACGGCCTTCACATTTTGTGTGGCAAAGAAATCCGCTGTCGCTCCGGCAAAAACGACACGGCCACGATCAAGAAAAACCACCCACCGCGCTAATCTTTTTATGTCTTCCGGGTGATGGCTCACAATAATCACCGCATTATTTGTTTCTTTATGCAAGTCAAGCAACAGAGAACTCATGCCCGCCCGTAGCCCTGGATCAAGTGCGGCGAAAGGTTCATCGAGCAGCATGACGGGCTTCTTCCTGACCAATGCGCGCGCAAGCGCCGCCCTCTGCCTTTCTCCTCCGGAGAGCGTGCCCGGCAAACGCTTGTCGAAACCCGAAAGACCAACGCGCGCAAGCGCAATATTTATCCTTTGCCGGTCTTCCGCGTGTAATCTGAGCGTGGGGCTTATACCAAGCGCGATATTTGTAAAAACGTCGAGATGGGCAAAAAGATTATTGTCCTGAAAGATCGAAGAGACAGGCCTTTCGGAAGGGTCGAGCGTCGTCACGTCCCGTCCGCCGATCATCACGCGGCCGGAATCCGGCAACTCGAAACCGGCAACGAGGTTAAGCAGTGTCGATTTTCCCGAACCGGATGCACCGACGACAGCGGTGACCTGCCCCTGCGGAAACGCACAGTCGAGGTCGAAATCCTGCATTCCAAGCCGCAGCCTGACCCTGTCAAGCTGCACTGCGAAATCGTCGCCCTTCATGTCATCGCCTCCGCCGCTTTTACCCGCTCCGGTTGCGAATGTCGCGACATGCCGGTTGCAGCAAGCACGAGGCAGACCACACCGAGAAGAAAGGCGTAACCGGCGGCATCGTTGGTCCGGTAGCTGCCCATATTGCTATAGACGAGCCACGGCAAGGTGACGAAATTCTCTGAACCGAACAGGGCAACCGCGCCGAGATCGCCAAGCGACAGGGCCATCGCGAAGGAAAATGCCATGGCCAGCGGCCGCCACAGGACGGGCAGATCGGCGAACCGCAGCCGCGGCAGACCCTGAAGCCCGAGGCTGGCGGAAAGTCGGCCGGTGCGGAGAAAATGACTGGTGACGGCCGGCTCCAGCACCCGCATGGCAAGCGGCAGGGCCATCAGCATGTTGATGAGCGCCACGAGAACCGGGGCATAAACAGCGACGTCACCGAAAGGCCGCAAGAGAAGGAACCATCCGCTTCCGAGCACCACGGGCGGAACCAGCAGAACCAGAGACGATCCCGCGCCGAGAACGCTGGACAAGAGGTGAAGAGGCCGCGCGGCCCGCCGTTTCGCGCTGACCGCCTGACGTGCGCGGATGATCGCCATGCTGACGATGATCACGAAAATTGCCGAGAACGCGGCAATCCCAAGACTTGTCGCCGCCGCGCGCAGAAAGACCGGTGCTGTGATGAGGCGCGGCAGGTCTGCCTGGACGCCCGAGAACACAATGGCGACCAGCGGCAGCCCGATCAAAAGCACCGCAGAAACGATGATTAGACCATCCCACAGGCGGGCCGCCGCCCGACCCGCATCGAAACGGCGCACAGGCCGGCCAAGTGAAGCGATTTCCGCTTCCGGCGACGGCAGGAAGGCCAGAAGGCCGAGCAGGGCCGCGGTGAGGACGATCTGCAGAACCGAGAGCGCGATCGCCCGCTGCGGATCGAAATCGAACCGCAGCGCCTGGTATATTGCGACCTCCAGGGTGGTCGCCGCCGGCCCGCCGCCCAAAAGGAGCACGAGCGTAAAACTGGTGGCGCAAAGCATGAAGATGAGGCCGGCGATACCCGGAACAAGCCGGGACACGGCCGGCCATTCGACAAAACGGAAAACCGAGATCGGCCCCATGCCGAGGCTCGCCGCCATGCGCCAATATTCGCCCGGAATACGCTCCAGCCCGGCCAGCAACAACCGGACGGAAAGCGGGAGATTGAAAAACACATGGGCAATGAGGATGCCGGAAAGACCATAAATGCTGAAAGGTTCTTCCGCGCCGGCGAAAACAAGAAGCGTATTCAGGACACCCTGCCTCCCCCAGATGGTAATGATACCGAAGGCGCCGACGATCACCGGCAGCCCCATCGGCACTGCCATCAACCGGATGATCCAGATCCTTCCCGGAAACTCCCGCTGCCTGGAGAGTGCCAAGGCCACGGGAAGACCAAGAATGATGGAAAGAAGGGTGGAGAGCGTCGCCTGATAAACCGTGAAGCGCAGAATACGCAATGTATAAGGGTCCAAAATGCCGGAAGCGGATGCACCCGCATCAAAGGACAGAAGCGCAAACACGGCGAGCGCCATGAACAGGAAAACGGCGGCAAAAGCCGCCGTCCCGAAAATGATTGACCGCCGGTAATCGCGACGCAGCATCATGCGTGGACGCGCCTCTTCTTCAATTCATGCTCATGGCCGTCAGCCATTCGTCTATCCATGCCTTGCGGTTTTTCGCGACCTCTTCCGGCTGCATCAGGAAAGTCTTCTGCGGCACGACGAGCCTGGAAAAGGCCTCCGGCAGGGGGGCGGAGGTTGCCGCAACCGGCATCATCCAGTTGTTTTCGGGAATGGTATCCTGAAAACCGGAGGTGAGGGTGAATGCGAGAAACTGCTTTGCGAGATCCTTGTGCGGCGCGTTTTTGAGAAGGCCTGACACTTCGATCTGGATATAATGTCCTTCGGAGAAAGCTGCGGCCTGATAACGATCGGACTTTTCGGCGACCATATGATAGGCGGGCGAAGTCGTGTAGGACAGCACCATCGGCACCTCCCCCTTGGTGAAGAGCCCGTAGGACTCCGACCAGCCCGGCGTAACGGTAAGGATCCGCTTCCTGAGCTTTGCCCAGGCTTCCGGCGCCTGGTCGCCATAAACCGATTTCACCCACAGAAGCAGCCCCAGTCCCGGCGTCGAGGTGCGCGGGTCCTGAATGGCTATCTTCTGGGCAGGGTCGCCTTCCACGAGTTCTTTGAGGCTCGTTGGTGGGCTTTTCAGCGTCTGGGTGTCATAGACGATAGCAAAATGGCCGTAATCATAGGGAACGAACACATCGTCCTCATAGCCGCCGGGTACCTTGGCCGCTGATGCATCAACGCCGCTGACATCGAAAAGGCCGGTCTGTTTCGCCTCCGCGACCAGATTTGTATCAAGTCCCACGACGACATCCGCCTTGGACCCCGCACCTTCTAATTTCAGCCGGTTGAGAAGCGCCACGCCGTCCGCCACGCCGACAAAATTGACGGTGCAAGCGCACACCTTCTCGAAAGCGTCCTTTATTTTGGGACCGGGACCCCATTCAGAAACGAAGCTCTCATAGGTGTAGACCGTCAGTTCCGGTTTTTCCTGCGCAACGGCGAACCCGGGCAGAAGCATGGAAACGGCAATGATGGAATTTACAAAAAGACGACGGCGCACGAATATCTCCTCAAAACGAGGAGGGAAATAGCCGCCTGCATGAAAGCCGTCTAATCCCTCCGCCGGTATGAACCGGATCAGGTTCTTCGGGTTGGCAAGCCTCTCAGCCTTTTGCGCCCAGGCGCGAAAGACACCCCGTTAGATCAAGATAATGGTGTAGTCCCGCAGACCCATCTTGGCAAGATGGCTGCCATCAACCCTGCGGCGCCATGTGCACAAGTTCCCAGACGTGGCCGTCGGGATCCTGAAAACTACCTGCATACATGAATCCGTGATCCTGAACGGGTTTCCAGCGGCTGCCGCCTGACGCGAGCGCGGCCTCGATCATACGGTCGATTTCCTCCCGGCTTCCGGCGGAAAGACAGGTCAGTACCTCGGTACTCCGCTTGGCGTCGGCGATGTCGCCGTTGATGAAATCACGAAAACGCTCTTCCTGAAGGAGCATGACGAAGATGTTTTCCTCGACAATCATGCAGAGCGTGCGGTCATCGGAATATTCCGGATTGAAGGTGAAACCCAGCGTCGTGAAGAAGGCTCTCGATGTCTCGATATTCTTGACGGGCAGGTTGACGAAGATCATGCGCATGGTGTTGAACTCCTCCGAACAGGGACAGCAAACGGCATTTCCGCCGTCCTGTCAAAGGCGGATGGCGGTGCGGCCGGAAAGATCGGCTCAGCCTTCCAGTTCCTCGCGCAGCATCTCCAGCTCCAGCCACTCCTCTTCCATGGCCTCAAGTTTTTCGCGCAGCTTTTCCATTTCCTGCGCCAGCTTGTTGAAGGCCGCCTGATCCTTGGCGAAGAGTTCCGGGTCGGCCATGCGCTGCTCGCGTTTTGCGATCTCTTCCTGCGCCTTCTCCATCTCCTTGGGGAGATTTTCGAGGGCGAATTTCTGCTTGAACGAAAGCTTGGCCTTGGCCTTTCCAGGCTCCTGCGAAGACGGGGCTGAAGGTGCGGCTTTCGCCTTTTCCTGTCTCTCAGCTTTTCGTTTCTCTTCCGCAGCTCCCTTGCGCTGCGCCATCATATCCGAATAGCCACCGGCATATTCGATCCAGCGTCCGTCCGGTTGATCGGGATTGGCCGGCGCGATGGTGGAGGTGACCGTACGGTCAAGAAAATCACGGTCGTGGCTGACAAGGATGACCGTGCCGGAAAACCCGGCAACGATCTCCTGCAACAGATCGAGCGTTTCGATATCGAGATCGTTTGTCGGTTCGTCGAGAATCAGAAGATTGGTCGGCCGGGCGAGAATACGCGCCAGAATGAGCCTTGCACGCTCGCCGCCGGAAAGGTTGCGGATGGGTGTGCGGGCCTGTTCCGGCTGGAACAGAAAGTCCTTCATATAACCCGTGACATGCTTCACCTCGCCATTGACGAGAAGATTGTCGCCCCGGCCGTCGGTCAAATAATGTGCGAGCGTATCGTTGGGATTGAGCTCCTCGCGCTTCTGGTCAAGCGTTGCGATCTCGAGATTGGTGCCGAGCTTCACCCAGCCGCTGTCTGGTTCAAGCTGGCCGGTGAGCATCTTCAGCAACGTTGTCTTGCCCGCGCCATTCGGTCCGACGAGACCGATGCAATCGCCGCGATGCACCCGCAATGAGAACGGCGCGACAATCATGCGCTCACCGTAAGCCTTGGTGATAGCCTCCGCCTCGATGACCAGCTTGCCGGACTCCCGGCCTTCCGTGACGGTCGCCTGCACCGTCCCCTGCGGCCCCTTGTGCCCACGATATTCCGCCCGCATGGCCTGAAGCTCACCGACACGGCGCATGTTGCGCTTGCGCCTTGCAGTCACGCCATACCGCATCCAGTGTTCTTCGCGCTCGATGGCCTTGCCGAGCTTGTGTTGTTCAAGCTCTTCCTCTTCAAGCACCTTGTCACGCCATTCCTCGAAATGGGCAAAACCACGATTGAGACGGCGGGACTGGCCGCGATCGAGCCAGACGGTCGAGGTCGAAACCCGTTCGAGAAAACGACGGTCGTGCGAAATCAGCACCAGCGCGCTGCGCGTCTGCTGGAGTTCGCTTTCAAGCCATTCGATTGTCGGCAGATCCAGATGGTTGGTGGGTTCGTCCAGCATCAGAATATCGGGCTCCGGCGCCATGACACGGGCAAGCGCGGCGCGGCGCGCTTCACCACCGGAAAGGTTTGCCGGATTTTCCTGACCCGTAAGCCCGAGATGCTCGAGAAGATAAGTAACCCGATAGGCATCGTCGCCAGGCCCGAGCCCCGCCTCGGCATAGGCCTGAACGGTATCGTAACCGGCAAAATCCGGAGCCTGTTCCAGATAACGGATGGTTGCAGCGGGATGACGGAAAACCTCGCCCGACTGGGCCTCGACAAGGCCCGCTGCGATCTTCATCAGCGTGGACTTGCCGGAACCGTTGCGTCCGACAAGGCAGATGCGGTCGCCCGGCTCCACCTGGAGATTGGCGCCGTCCAGCAGCGGGGTAACGCCGAAGGTCAGCTTGATGTCATCGAGTTTCAAAATAGGGGGTGCCAAGGCGTCAGGCTCCGGTCAGATCATAAGGGCGGGCAAGCAGGATGGCTTTTCCGCTTTTAAGCGAAAAATGCACAGGGCCGCCATTCGCGACATTGGAAATAGTGCGGGAGGAACCGAAAGCAAGCGCGAAATCCTCCAGCGGGTAACGCACATTGCCGATATCCAGCCCCTCCAGGGCTGTGAAGCCGGCCACCGAGAAAAGCGAGCCTGCGGGTAGAGAGACATCAAGCGAGCCCGGAAGCAGCGGCCGGGCCTCTTCCTCGCCGGAGGTGAGCGAAACATCGAGACCACGTTCGGCAAGCGCGACGGCGTAAAGGAGGTGCTGGAGGGCATGGTCGCTTCGTGCACCCCCGAGCGCGCCGACAAGCACCAGCGTACCGGCGCCGCGGGCGAGCGCCTCCGAGACCGCTATCTCACCATCGGTCACCGCCTTTGCTGCCGGGTAAGGCTGCCGTGTCACACCGGGCCAGGCATCCAGCAACTCTTTGGTGGCGGAATCGAAATCCCCGACCCACAACTCCGGTGTGAGGCCAAGCGGCCGTGCGTGGCGCATGCCGCCATCAGCCGCGATCACGCGGCTACCCGCGACCACGTCCCTGAGACGATCAGTAACCGTAACATCGCCGCCGAGCAGAATGGTGAAGTGCGCTTTATCCATGCCCTGCCTTATCGCACCTCGGCCGAAAATGGAAAGCCGAAAGCCTCCGAAAACCGTCCATATTGATTTTCGTCGGCTTCGGGATTATGAAACGCCTTAGTGGTGATTTGCCGACCGGCTTGCAGCCACTTTAAAGAAGTCGCTAAAGGGTCGAGGAAAAAGGCAATTTCCTGGGACCGGTCGCGATTTCCGCTGCCGGTTTTTTTGTTTTCGCAACGTTCTTTACGTGATCCGGAAAAGAGAGTTCGACATGCCGATCAAGATTCCCGATACGCTTCCCGCCTTTGAGACCCTCGTTCACGAGGGCGTGCGGGTCATGACCGAAACGGCGGCCATCCGGCAGGATATCCGCCCGCTCCAGATCGGGCTTCTCAACCTCATGCCGAACAAGATCAAGACGGAAATCCAGATGGCGCGCCTCGTTGGCGCCTCGCCGCTTCAGGTTGAGTTGTCGCTTGTGCGCATCGGCGGTCATCGCGCCAAGAACACGCCGGAAGAACATCTCCTCTCCTTCTACGAGACGTGGGAAGAGGTGCGTCACCGCAAGTTCGACGGTTTCATCATCACCGGTGCTCCCATTGAGCTGCTGGACTATGAGGACGTCACCTACTGGAATGAAATGCAAAAGATTTTCGAGTGGACGCGGACCAATGTCCATTCGACCCTCAACGTCTGCTGGGGCGCGATGGCCGCCATCTATCACTTCCACGGCGTGCCTAAATACGAGCTGAAGGAAAAGGCTTTCGGTGTTTACCGCCACCGCAATCTTTGCCCCTCGTCGATCTACCTCAATGGTTTTTCGGACGATTTCCAGGTTCCCGTGTCACGCTGGACGGAAGTGCGCCGCGCCGACATCGAAAAACATCCGGAACTCGAAATCCTCATGGAGTCGGAGGAAATGGGTGTATGTCTGGTACATGAGAAGGCAGGCAACCGTCTCTATATGTTCAATCATGTCGAATATGATTCGACATCGCTTTCGGACGAGTACTTCCGCGATGTTCACGCCGGCGTGCCGATCAAGCTGCCGCATGATTATTTTCCGCATAACGATCCCGAACTCGCGCCCCTTAACCGCTGGCGCAGTCATGCCCATCTGTTTTTCGGAAACTGGATCAACGAGATATACCAGACCACACCGTATGAACTCGAGGCCATCGGCCAGCTGGCGGCCTGAATTTGCGGGATTGCGAATTGCCGGGAAATGACGCAACGTCCGCCCGGCAATTCATGGCAACCGGGAGAATGATGTTATGAGCGACGGGGCAGCACGGGAGAATTTTGGTTTCACGGCAACGGGCGAAAAGGTCGAGCGTGTCACCATTTCGAAAGGTGGGCTTACAGCGAAGGTCATTACCTGGGGTGCCGTCATCCAGGATTTGCGCCTTGAGGGTCACCAGCCGCCGCTTGTTCTCGGCTTCGCCAAATTCGAGGATTATAAATATTCCTCCTATTTCGGCGCCACACCCGGCCGTAACGCCAACCGCATCGGCAATGGCAGATTTTCGATCGACGGTCACGAATACCAGCTGGAGCTGAATGAAAAGGGCGTAACCCACCTGCACGGCGGCAGCGACGGCATGGGCAAACGCAACTGGATGCTGATGGAACACGGCGAAAGCCACGCGGTTCTGCAGATCATCGACCCCGATGGCCGTGCCGGTTATCCCGGCAACTGCACGGTCACAGCCACCTACACGATCCGTGACGGCGGCGTGCTGTCGGTGGTCTATGAAACGGTGACCGACAAGCCGACCATCGCCAATGTGTGCCAGCATTCCTATTTCAATCTCGATGGCGCCGACACCGCACTTGGGCATGAGATCAGCATCGCGGCTGACTTTTACCTGCCCACCAACGACAAGCAGATACCGACCGGCGAAATCCGTTCCGTCGAAGGCACCGTCTTCGACCTTCGCCACCCGACGCCGATGCGGCGCAGCGAAAATGGTGAGCAGGTTCTCTACGACCATAATTTCTGCCTTTCGCCCGAGCGCCGCGCCAAGCGCAAGGTCGCCCGCGCTTATTCTCCAGCCTCCGATATAGCTCTAGAGGTTCACACCACCGAACCCGGTGTGCAGTTTTATTCGGCTTTCAAACTGGACGTTCCCGTTCCGGGCCTCGATAGCCGTCACTACGGTCCCTTTGCCGGTTTCTGCCTGGAAACACAGATCTGGCCGGATGCCATCAACCACCCTGATTTTCCGCATGCCATCCTACGGCCGGGCGAGACGCTGCGCCAGGAAACCGACTATATTTTCAAGAAGGGCTGAAGCGGCGCGCTGGTATCAATCCAGCACGCAGCCGACATAGCTGCCCGAGGCGCGGGCGCGGCGCTCGATAAGGCCGGCGAGCCTCTGCAACCCGCGCCCCGGCTTGCTGGCCACACGATCAATGGGATTGGGAAGCGAAACGGCCAGAAGTGCGGCCTGTCGGGAACTGAGCTTGGCGGCCGGCACCTTGAAATGGTGCTGGGCGGCAGCCTCGATGCCGTAAATACCCGGTCCCCATTCGGCGACGTTGAGATAAATCTCCATCATCCGCTTTTTTGACCAGACGAAATCGGCGGCAATCGCCAGCGGCAATTCCAGTCCCTTGCGCAGAAACGAACGACCGTTCCATAAAAACAGGTTTTTGGCCGTCTGCATCGGGATGGTGCTGGCGCCGCGCGTCGCGGCCCCGTCGAGCGCATTGCTGACCACGGACTGCATCTGGTTCCAGTCAACCCCGCCGTGAAAACAGAATTGCCCATCCTCGGACATCATCACCGATTGCACGAGGCGCGGCGAAATATCCTCTAGTGGCACCCAGCGCCTGTCATAGCCTTGCAGCGTCACCAGATCGGCAAGCATCAGCGTCGACACGGGCCGGATGAAGGGCAACGCATAAACCGGAATCAGCAGATAAGGCAGGATGAGCAATGCCAGCAAGGTCATGATGATGCGCTTGGCCAACGTGCGAAAATCCACCTTCGGACTGCTCCGGTCTTCCGCCAGCATGGCGTAATCTGCGTCGCTTTCAGGCGTACTGCTCACTATCCGTCCCCGCACCCCACGCCAATTGAAGCCTTTCATAGTCCATTGCCGTCTTCAAGGCGAGTCCGGCGCGACAGTTGAGTTGGGGAATCACGAAAAGGTTTGCCTGCATTCGCTCGGCGTGCCAAAGAGCGCGGCATGGACGCTCAGATGACGAATTTCGAAACACGGCTGCGTGAGAACGCCGCCAGGACCGAAGCCCTGCTTGGCCGCCTGCTCTCCGGCGAGACACGCGCGGATGAGATCGCGCGTCCGCAGAACCTGCTCGAGGCCATGCGCCACGGCGTGCTGAACGGCGGTAAACGCCTGCGGCCCTTCCTCGTCATCGAAAGCGCCGCACTCCTCGGCGGAGATGGAGAAGCTGCGCTTTTTGCCGGTGCCGCGCTGGAATGCCTCCATTGCTATTCGCTGGTTCACGACGATCTGCCGGCTATGGATGACGACGACCTGCGTCGTGGCCAGCCAACGGTGCATCGCAAATTCGACGAGGCGACCGCCATCCTCGCTGGCGACAGCCTGCTGACGCTGGCCTTTGATATCATTGCATCGGAAGAAAATCCGCTCGCGGCCGGGCGCAAGGCCGCGCTCGTGCTTTCGCTTGCCCGCGCAGCGGGCATCGGCGGCATGGCCGGCGGGCAAGCGCTTGATCTCGCCGCGGAAAAGAACGCACCGGACGAAACCGGCATTATTACATTGCAGGCTATGAAAACCGGCGCACTGCTGCGCTTCGCCTGCGAGGCGGGCGCAATCATCGCCGGTAGCGATGATTGCGAAAGGCAGAGGCTACGCCTCTTTGGAGAAAAAATCGGCCTCGCCTTCCAGCTTGCAGACGATCTCCTGGATTTGACGGCCGACGCCGCCACCATGGGCAAGGCGACCGGCAAGGATGCCGCACGCGGCAAGGGAACGCTGGTGGCGCTGCGCGGCCAAGACTGGGCGCGTCGCAAACTTCAGGAACAGGTGGCAGAGGCCAGCGAACTCCTGGCTCCCTATGGCGAAAAGGCCGCGATTCTCATCGCGGCCGCCAGATTTATCGCAGAACGAAAAAGCTGAGTGGGTTTTCCCGCTCAGCCTCTCAAGTCGATCAGCCCTTGAGCGGCGAAATCAACACTTCCACACGGCGGTTTTGGGCGCGACCATCAGACGTTGCGTTCGAGGCGATGGGCTGCGAAGGCCCAAAGCCAAGTGTTGAAATGCGTCGTTGATCGACACCGCGTGCGCCGAGATAGTTGGCGACCGACGCGGCGCGGCGTTCCGAAAGCCCCTGATTGTGGGCGAGGCTACCGGTCGAGTCGGTATGGCCGTTGATGTCGATCAGCGTGCGGTTGAACTTGTTCAGCACGATCGCAACGGAATCGAGCGTCTGATAGAAGGGCGGAATGACCTGATCCTGATCCGTGGCAAAGGTGATATTCGACGGCATGTTGAGAACAATGCTGTCGCCACGGCGGGTCACCGAAACGCCGGTCCCCTGAAGCTGCGCGCGGAGTTCCGCTTCCTGGCCATCCATGTAATTGCCGATGGCGCCGCCAGCGAGCGCGCCGATGCCGGCACCGATCAGGGCAGCGTTACGGCGTCCGACCGGCGAACCGCCCACAGCCAGACCGCCGAGCGCACCGACAACAGCGCCGATACCCGCGCCGCCGGCCGTGTTCGACATTTTCTGCTCGCCCGTATAGGGATCGGTGGTGGTGCAGGCGGAAAGATAGGTGCCGCAAAGGGCGACGATCGCGATTTTTTTGATCATGTGTTTTGATGCTCCGAAAGGGTCAGGAGGTATGACAGTGGAATTGCGGCCTTTTCACGCTACTCGTTACTCCGCTGCGTCTTTCCGGCCAAAACGCTTTTCGATGTAATCGGTCACAAGCGCTTCGAAATCAGCGGCTATGTTGGGGCCACGCAGAGTGAGAGCTTTCTCTCCGTCGATGAAGACCGGCGCCGCCGGGCTTTCGCCCGTTCCGGGCAGCGAAATGCCGATATCCGCGTGCTTGCTTTCACCGGGACCATTTACGATGCAACCCATGACGGCGACATTTAATGCCTCGACGCCGGGATATTTTTCACGCCAGACCGGCATATTCTTGCGGATATCGTTCTGGATGTTCTGGGCCAGTTCCTGAAATACCGTCGACGTGGTACGCCCGCAGCCGGGACATGCCGCAACCACCGGAATGAACTGACGGAAACCCATGACCTGCAGCAATTCCTGCGCCACCTGCACCTCGCGGGTGCGGTCGCCATTCGGCTCAGGCGTCAGCGAAACGCGGATCGTATCGCCAATACCATGCTGCAACACATAACCCATGGCGGCGGACGAGGCGACGATACCCTTTGAACCCATGCCGGCTTCCGTGAGACCGAGATGGAGGGCGTGGTCGGAGCGTTCAGACAACATCGAATAGACGGCAATCAGGTCCTGCACCTGGCTGACCTTGGCCGAGAGGATGATACGGTTGCGCGGCAGGCCGATCTCTTCGGCAAGCTCGGCGGAAATCAGCGCCGACTGAACAATGGCCTCCCGCGTGACCTGACGGGCGGAAAGCGGAAAGCCCTCTTCCTTGTTCCTGTCCATCAGCGTAGTCAGCAATTCCTGATCCAGAGATCCCCAGTTGACGCCGATGCGAACGGGCTTGTCGTAACGGATCGCCGTTTCGACGATCTCGCCGAACTGCTTGTCCTTCTTGTCCTTGAAACCGACATTGCCCGGATTGATGCGGTATTTCGCCAGCGCTTCGGCGCAGGCCGGATGGTCGGCCAGAAGCTTGTGGCCGATATAATGAAAATCACCGACCAGCGGCACATCCATCCCAAGACGCAGCAGCCGTTCGCGAATTTTCGGCACGGCGGCCGCACTCTCATCACGGTCTACGGTGATACGGACGATTTCCGAACCGGCCCGGAACAGCGCCGCCACTTGGCTGACGGTGGCGTCGATATCAGCCGTATCGGTATTGGTCATCGACTGCACGACGACGGGTGCGCCGCCACCGACGATGACGCCGCCGACGTCTACGGCGACGGAGGCGCGGCGGGGCTTCGGGTCGTAATCGGCATGTGACGTCATGGCGGTCTCTGGAGCTTGCGGCAAGGTCTTGCAATTGAGGTGAAACAAGGGGGACTTCTTGTCAACACCCAACGCGCTGGAGCTTCTACTTTACCGCAATCATGGCAAAATTCGATACGCCTATTCCTTGCCCGCACCGTCGGCATGACGGGCGAGCCGCGAAAGTAGCAGAACCACCACATGCAGTAACGGGAGAAACAGGAAGACGCTGGCGAGACCGGTATGTTCCGCAATGAAGCCAATCGCCGATGGCGCCACCAGAATGCCGGAATAACCCATGGTGGTGACGACCGAAAGGCCGATTCCCGGTGCCAGGCCCGGCATATTGCCCGCCGCCGAGAAGGCAATGGGCACCATGTTGGAGATGCCGATGCCCGCAATCGCGAAGCCAACGATCGCGATGGTGGAATTTCCCGCAATACCGGCGATAAGAAGACCGATAATCGACATGGCCGAACAGAAGCGCAGGGTCGTCACAGCCCCGAAGCGGTCGCGCACCAGATCGCCGGCAAAACGCATGGCCGCCATGGTCATCGAGAAAGCCGCAAAGGCGAAGCCGGATTGTGACACCGAAGCTCCGAGCTCGTTGCGCAGATAAAGAGCGCCCCAGTCGAGGATTGCGCCTTCCGGGATCATCGAGAAAAGGGCCATCAGGCCGATGATCCACGGCAGCGGCGTCAGCGGCAGGCCGCCTTTCGGGCGCTCTTCCTCCGGGTGCGGACGATCTGCAAGCACACGCGGCCATGCCACGATCAGCAGCACGAATGCGATGACCGTCAGCGCAATGGCATGCCCCTGCACGCCGATGGCCGTGATGAGATAACCGCCGAGACCGGCCCCGATGAGGCCGCCGAGGCTCCAGAAAGCGTGGCAGGATGACATGATGGCGCGGCGCATATCGCGCTCAACCGCTACCGCATTGGCATTCATGGCGACATCCATCGCTCCCGTTAGGCCGCCAAACAGGAAAACCGCGATTACCCCGGCCCAGACGGTTCCCGCCCAGGAAATGAAAAGCAGTGTGGGCAGAAAGATCGCCGCGGTCACGAGACTGACCGTCCGGGAGCCAAAACGGGCGATCTGCGAGCCGGCGATCGGCATGAAAACCAGCGAGCCGATACCGAAGACCAGGATGATGAGACCAAGCGCGCTTTCACTAAGGGAAAGACGCGCCGCAAATTCGGGAATCTTGGGCGCCCATGATCCCATCATGAACCCGTTCATCAAGAACAGCAGGGAAACGCCGATACGATGACGCGTCAGATAGGACGAGCGTGCACCCGTCTGCGAAAATGTGGTGGGGCCATTCATCGGCTATATCCTTCAGACTTGACCATGGGAAAATCAGGCGACGGCATCGTCGCCGCAATAAACGTCTACGCCTCGGCTGGACACGCCCTCGACCAACACGCGGTCGGCATCCCGTTCCAGCACAAGGGAAAGCGGCGGGGAAAAATCATGCACGTGGAACGCTGCCTTATGCCCCAGCTTCTCGGTGGTGATTGCAGCGACAATCCGCTGGCTGGCGCTGCAGGCGAGCCGCTTGAAAACGGCATCCTCGAAGACATCGGCCGACAGGCCGGTCTCGACCGCGACACCACAGACCCCGAGAACACAGAGATCGGGTCGCATCAATTCGAGCTGCCGCAGCGCCATTGCATCGATTGCCGCACCAACGGCGGGATCAACCTTGCCACCGATCAGCACAAGATCGATATCCGCCCGCCCCGTGAGTTCGGCGGCAATGGCGGGCGTATTCGTCACCACCGTTACATTGAGACCAGCCGGGATCGCCCTGGCAATGGCGAGGTTCGTCGAACCGGCATCGATGAAAACGACCATGCCCCGCTTGAGAAGCGGGACAACGGCGCGGGCCAGCAGAGCCTTGCGGTCCGCATCCTCGGCGATCCGCGTCTTCAGCGGCACCGTCTTGCTATCCGAGAGCAGGGCGCCGCCATAAACGCGCATGCATTCCCCACGGGCCGCCATCTCTCGCAGGTCGCGGCGAACCGTGTCTTCAGAAACGCCAAAGTTTTGAGCGAGGTCCTGCGCCAGCACACGGCCGTTCTGCCGCAACTGTTCGAGGATAAGCGCCTGCCGCTCGCTGACGAAATGATCACTCATACAGACTCATGCATAAACAGGAATAAACGTGCATGAACATGCATATTCGAGTTTTCGGGGAAACGCAATAAAAAACGCCCGCCGGGAAGGCGGGCGTCTAACTGTTCGATCGACGACTGTATTTATTCCGCGTAAGCGACCAGTAGATCCTTCGCATCGATCTGGTCGCCCGGGCGCACCAGAACTTCCGCGATCTTGCCATCCCGCTCGGCGTGAAGCGCCGTTTCCATCTTCATCGCCTCGATGGAGAGCAACACATCGCCAGCCTTGACCTCCTGGCCTTGATTGACGAAGACGCGGCTGATGACACCCGGCATCGGTGCCCCGACATGCGACGCGTTGCCAGGTTCGGCCTTGCGGCGCACGGCAGAGCCGGAAGCACCATGCGTCCGATCCGGCACCTTGATACGGCGCGGCTGACCATTGATTTCGAAAAACACCGTCACCATGCCCTTGTCGTCAACGCCGGATGAAGCCTGATTGACGATGACCAGCGTCTTGCCGCGCTCGATATCTGCAAACAGTTCCTCGCCATCCTCCATTCCGTAGAAATAGGCATGGGTGGGAAGCACCGAGACCGGACCATAGGTTTCGGCGGTGAGCGCGAAATCCGTGAATACCTTCGGATACATCAGATAGGATGCGAACTCGAAATCATCGACCTTGCGCTCCAGCTTGGTCTCGATGGTCTTCCGTTCGGCATCGAGATCGGCATCCGCCAATAGTGAACCCGGACGAACGGTATAGGGCGCTTCGCCCTTCAACGCTTTTTTCTGCAGGGCTTCCGGCCAACCGCCGGGCGATTGTCCGAGATCGCCCTTCAGCATGGAAACCACGGACTCTGGGAAAGAGACCTCGCGCTCGGGATTCTGTACGTCGGCCACTGTCAGATCCTGGCTGACCATCATCAGCGCCATGTCACCGACGACTTTCGAAGACGGCGTCACCTTGACGATATCGCCGAACATCCTGTTGGCATCGGCATAAGCCTGCGCCACTTCGTGCCAACGGCTTTCGAGACCCAGCGAACGCGCCTGTTCCTTGAGGTTGGTGAACTGACCACCCGGCATTTCGTGCAGATAGACTTCCGACGCCGGCCCCTTGAGATCGCTTTCGAAAGCCGCATACTGGTTGCGCACGGCCTCCCAATAGAAGGAAATGCGGCGAATCCATTCGGTATCGAGGCCCGTATCGCGTTCCGACCCGGCAAGCGCTTCCACGATCGAACCAAGGCACGGCTGCGACGTATTGCCGGAGAAGGCGTCCATCGCGGCATCGACCGCGTCGACACCCGCATCCACGGCGGCAAGAACCGTCGCTGCCGCAATTCCTGACGTATCATGGGTGTGGAAATGGATCGGCAGACCCGTTTCTTCCCGCAGCGCCTTGAACAGAACCTTGGCGGCAGCCGGTTTCAGCAGGCCGGCCATATCCTTGACGGCAATAATATGCGCGCCTGCGCGTTCCAGTTCCTGGGCGAGATTGGTGTAATATTTCAGGTCGTATTTCGGACGCGCTGAATTGAGGATGTCTCCGGTGTAGCAGATGGCCGCTTCACAGAGCTTGTTTTCCTCCGAGATGGCATCCATCGAGACCCGCATATTCTCCACCCAGTTCAGGCAATCGAAGACACGGAAAAGATCAATGCCGCCCTTTGCGGCCTGACGGACAAAATACTTCACGACGTTATCCGGGTAGTTCTTGTACCCGACGCCGTTTGCCCCGCGCAGAAGCATCTGCAGCAGCAGGTTGGGAGCACCTTCGCGGATCAGCGCCAGACGCTCCCACGGGTCTTCGGTCAAGAAGCGCATGGAAACGTCGAATGTCGCACCGCCCCAGCACTCCAGCGACAGAAGCTGTGGCAACGCTTTGGCATAGGCGCTGGCGACGCGGGCGATATCATGGGTACGGACACGGGTCGCAAGCAGCGACTGATGTCCGTCGCGCATCGTCGTATCCGTGACGAGTACCCGCTTTTCGTTGCGCATCCAGTCTGCGAAACCCTTCGGGCCGAGCTTGTCCAGCAACTGCTTGGTGCCGTCGGGCGTCGGCGCATCGATATAGGGCACGATGGGCTTTGCCGCCTTGTCCGAGGGCCTTGCGCGTCCCTTGGTTTCCGGGTGGCCGTTCACGGTCACATCGGCGAGATAGGTCAAAAGCTTGGTAGCGCGGTCCTGCCGTTTGACCTGGGCAAAAAGCTCGGGCGTCGAATCGATGAAGCGTGTTGTATAGGTATTGTTGCGGAAACTGTCATGGCCGATGATGGCCTCTAGGAATGTGAGGTTGGTCGCCACGCCGCGAATACGGAATTCGCGCAAAGCGCGATCCATACGGTTGATCGCCTCGTCAGGCCGCGGCGCCCAGGCCGTCACCTTCACAAGCAACGGATCATAGTAGCGGGTGATGACAGCGCCAGTATAGGACGTGCCGCCGTCCAGACGGATACCGAAGCCTGAAGCGGAGCGATAAGCGGTGATACGGCCATAATCCGGAATGAAATTGTGTTCCGGGTCTTCCGTCGTAATGCGGCACTGAAGGGCGTGGCCATTCAGGCGGATATCCTCCTGCCTCGGCACCCCGGATTCCGGCGTGCCGATGGCGGCGCCTTCCAGAATGTGAATCTGTGCCTTGACGATATCGATACCGGTGACGACTTCCGTAACGGTATGTTCCACCTGAATGCGCGGATTGACCTCGATGAAGTAGAATTTGCCGGTGTCGGCATCCATCAGATATTCGACCGTGCCTGCACCGATATAACTGGTCGCGGCGGCAATCTTCAGGGAATAGGCGGCCAGTTCCTGACGCTGTGCTTCGCTCAGATATGGCGCGGGCGCACGCTCGACGACCTTTTGATTACGCCGCTGGATCGAACAATCACGCTCGAACAGATGCACGACATTGCCGTGCGTGTCGCCGAGAATCTGGCTTTCGACGTGGCGCGCACGCTCGACCAGCTTTTCGAGATAGACTTCGTCCTTGCCGAAGGCGGCCTTGGCCTCGCGCTTGGCTTCCGTCACCTCGCGGGCAAGGTCTTCCTTTTTACGGATGGCGCGCATGCCACGGCCACCACCGCCCCAGGAGGCCTTGAGCATGACGGGATAACCGATCTCCTCGGCCATACGCTCCACTTCCGCCATGTCGTCCGGCAGCGGGTCGGTGGCGGGAACAACGGGAACGCCAACCGAAATCGCCAGATTACGGGCGGCGACCTTGTTGCCGAGCTGGCGCATCGTATCCGCCGTCGGTCCGATGAAGGTGATGCCCGCCTTGTTGCAGGCCTCCACGAATTCGGGGCTTTCAGACAGAAGACCGTAACCGGGATGTATCGCGTCCGCTCCGGAGAGCTTCGCAACGCGGATAACCTCCTCGATCGAAAGATAGCTCTCGATCGGTCCCATATCCTTGGCGAGATGCGGCCCCCTGCCGACCTGATAGGACTCGTCCGCCTTGAAGCGGTGCAAAGACAGCTTGTCCTCTTCCGCCCAAATCGCAACGGTTTTTATCCCGAGCTCGTTGGCTGCCCGGAAAACGCGGATCGCAATTTCGGATCGGTTGGCAACAAGTATTTTCGATATTTTCAAGACGGTCTCCCCACACGCCAAAACAAAATTCTGCTGCACTGCGGAATTAAGCAGCAAAACCCCGTCTTGGAAAGGGCAATTCCGGCGAGAACTGTTCTGTTTGCGCTAGCTCAGCAAGCCATGGCGGAACGCGAGTGCGACGGTGTGCTGCCGGTTCTTGGCGCTGAAACGACGCTGAATCCCGTTTATATACCAGTCGACCGTATGGTTGGAGATGGATAGCTTGCGGCCGATCTCCGCCGATGTCATGCCATCCGCCATCAGCGCCAGCACTTCCGTCTCACGCCGTGTCAGCTCAAGAGCGGAACCGTCTGGAATATTGCTGAGATCATGGGCCTGACCTGAAAGATCGAGAAGGCGCCAGAAGACCGCCCGGGTCGCTGCATCGAGCAGTTCCACCTGCAAGGAGGGCAATTGCCGGTCCTGTCCACCTATGAACACGGCACCTATGAATCCCGCCCGTCCATGCACGGGAAAAGCATAACCGCCCTGCAAGCCGTAACGGCCGGCATCGTGGAAAAACACGCTCGCCCTTTTCCGATGCATGGCGCGGGGAAGCCCCTCCAGCGCCTCTTTCCAATGAAAGGGTTTGTGCACCATGCCGATGACTTTGCGGACGGGATCGACGAGGTTGTATTTCTTGGCCCTGTAGACCTCTATCCAGCCTTCCGGCAAATGTTGCGCAAGGATTTGGCCGGTGGAGGCCAGCTCGCCGGTCATGCGTCTGCTGACAAGGAAATATTCGAAACCATATTCCCGAATGAGCGTTGCAAATTCTGAACGCACACGTTCGGCGTTTCCCGCCTGGTAACACGCAGAGATGAAGTGAAGAATATCATGCATAAAGACACATGGTCCGGACTTGGCTTGAAGGGGATGACACGAAGGACATGGTCCCGCGATGACGTCATGTTACTCGGGCGCCGGTCGGGTGAGATTGAACATATCGTCGTTAGCAATCCCTGAAACGAAGATGCGAAATCTTGTGACGGCAGGCCCCGGGAACACCGGGAGGTTTTTTCGGTTCGCATGGACGGCCAATCTGTTAAGCCGCCATTCAGACAGAAAGAGCGATAATTACACAAAATTCGCCGTCTCATGCAACCTTGCTAAAGTAGCATCGTATTGAGGCCGAACAATCAACCGCTCGAAAAGACGCCCGGACTGGATTGAAAATTTGACCTTGTTTCAGGTTTACACACGCGCTCTGCGCTATCTGACCGTTCATAAATGGCGTGTGGCTGTCGTCGTCATCGCCAACGTCATTCTTGCAGCGATCACCATTGCCGAACCCGTGCTGTTCGGCCGGATCATCGACGCCATTTCTTCTGGCTCCAATGTCACGTCGATTCTCATATTATGGGCGGGGTTCGGCGTCTTCAACACCGTGGCTTACGTAGCCGTCGCCCGCGAAGCCGACCGGCTGGCGCACGGCCGGCGCGCTTCGCTCCTGACGGAAGCCTTCGGGCGCATCATCTCGATGCCGCTTTCCTGGCACCATCAGCGCGGCACGTCCAATGCCCTGCACACCCTCCTGCGCGCCAGCGAAACGCTCTTCGGCCTATGGCTGGAATTCATGCGCACCCATCTCGCGACCTTCGTTGCGCTGGTGCTGCTTGTGCCCACCGCCATGTCCATGGACCTGCGCCTCAGCTTCGTGCTGATTGGCCTCGGCATCGTCTACTGGTTCATCGGCAAATGGGTGATGGGCCGCACCAAGGATGGCCAGGCTTCGGTCGAAGAGCATTATCACAGCGTTTTTGCCCATGTCAGCGATTCCATCAGCAACGTTTCCGTGCTGCACAGCTACAACCGCATCGAGGCTGAAACCAAAGCGCTGAAATCCTTCACCGAAAAGCTGCTAAGTGCGCAATATCCCGTGCTCGACTGGTGGGCCTTTGCGAGCGCTCTGAACCGCACGGCCTCCACCGTTTCGATGATGATCATTCTCGTGATCGGCACCGTGCTGGTGAAGAACGGCGAGCTGCGCGTCGGCGATGTCATCGCCTTCATCGGTTTCGCCAATCTCCTGATAGGCCGTCTGGACCAGATGCGCCAGTTCGTGACGCAGATTTTCGAAGCCCGCGCCAAGCTTGAGGACTTCTTCGTCCTCGAGGATTCCGTCAAGGAACGGGAAGAACCGGGCGATGCCCGTGAATTGTCGAATGTCTCCGGCACCGTGGAATTCCGCAATGTCAATTTCGGTTTTGCCAACACCAAGCAGGGCGTTCACGATGTCTCGTTTACGGCCAGGGCCGGCGAGACGATCGCGATCGTCGGACCGACAGGTGCCGGCAAGACGACGCTCATCAACCTGCTGCAGCGGGTCTATGATCCCGATTCCGGCCAGATCCTGATCGATGGAACCGATATTTCGACGGTGACGAAAAATTCGCTCCGCAACTCCATCGCCACGGTGTTTCAGGATGCCGGCCTGCTGAACCGCTCGATCCGCGAAAATATACGCCTTGGTCGTGAGTCGGCCACCGATGCCGAAGTGGTGGAAGCAGCGGCGGCCGCAGCGGCGACGGATTTCATCGACAGCCGCATCAACGGCTATCTGACCCAGGTTGGTGAACGCGGCAACCGTCTGTCCGGCGGCGAGCGCCAGCGTATCGCCATCGCCCGTGCGATCCTGAAGAACGCCCCCATTCTGGTTCTCGACGAGGCAACCAGTGCACTCGACGTGGAAACCGAAGCCCGTGTGAAGGCCGCAGTGGATGCGCTGAGAAAGAACCGCACGACCTTCATCATCGCCCATCGCCTTTCCACTGTCCGCGATGCCGATCTCGTCCTGTTCCTCGATCAGGGCCGGATCATCGAAAAGGGCACCTTCGATGAGCTAAGCCAACGCGGCGGTCGCTTTACCTCGCTGCTGCGCACCAGCGGCCTGCTGACGGAAGACGAAGGCCAGCAGCCCCGGCCAAAAGCGATAGCCTCCTGAGGCTCAGGAATGGAATGCAAAAAGGGCGGGCACTGTCGTGTCCGCCCTTTTTCGTTGTCTGCTTCGAAAATATCGGGACATCACGAAGCTTCTACCTCAGTCCCCCAATCGTCATATTCACCACCGAATTTTTGCAGCCGTTGTGCTGCGAAGCTCCTATTCCTCGGTCGATCTCGTTCGGAGCTTGCGGCTTGGAAAACTCTATTCCCCATCGCGCTGTCTGCGATGCATCCATCGCCTCACGGGTGATGCTGTAGCCACGGGGGACCAAGAAGTCTCTGTACAGCATCTGCCCTTCATGCGTCGGAATATGTGAAATGGTCTATCGGTCTCGATTTGCTGCCATCGTGCCTTGCTTCGCATTGACCGCCCATTGAGCGTTCTTGCCGGCCCTGTATCGCCGTATAGGCGCCATGCCCCAGACGCCAAACAACATCGAAGGCGGGGGAATCTCACAACAAAATTCGGGCCCCTGCGTCACCGCAGGAGCCCGACTTAAAAAGCAAACCGAAGGCCCGCCCGTCTCAGTCGAAGGGGATCACCCTCTCGCCGGCCGCCAAGTCCTTGCCATCGACAGACACCGAAATCTCCGCCGTACCAGGCTTGCGGCTGACGGCAATGTCTCTAGCCTTGCCGTCGAGCGTGATCTTCACCGAGAAACCGCTCCAGTCCTCCGGCAGCGACGGTGAAATATGCAGCCTGCCGTCAGTGCGGGTGATGCCGAGAATACCCTCGACAGCCGCACGGTAGAGCCAGCCGGCCGAGCCGGTGTACCAGCTCCAGCCGCCACGGCCCGCATAAGCGCCTTCACCGTATACATCCGCGGTCACCACATAGGGTTCGACCCGATAGGTTTCCGACGCTGCCGCATCGAGCGCGTGGTTGACCGGGTTGAGCAGCTTGAAGCAGTTCCAGGCCTCCTGCGCCCTGCCCTGCTTGGCAAGCGCCAGAACCACCCAGGTCGCCGCGTGGGTATATTGTCCGCCATTTTCGCGCACACCTGGCGGATATCCCTTGATGTAGCCCGGATCGTGCGGCGCGCGCGAGAATGGCGGCGTGAATAGCCGGATGATGCCGGTCTTTTCATCCACCAGATGCTCCATGACCGCATCCATTGCCTGCCGCGACCGGGTCTCTTCGCCTTCGCCGGAGAGAACGCTCCAGCTTTGGCCGAGCGAATCGATCCGGCATTCCTCGCTTCCGGCGGAACCCAGCGGCGTGCCGTCGTCGAAATAGCCGCGACGATAATAGCTGCCATCCCACCCCGCGGTTTCGAGCGCATTGCGCAGTTTTTCGCGGTGCGAGGCCCATCTGCCGGCCCGATCCGTATCACCGCGCTTTTCCGCAATTTCAATGAAATCGCGCAAGGCGCCGGAAAGGAACCAGCCGAGCCAGACACTGGTACCCTTGCCGCCAACGCCGACGCGGTTCATGCCGTCGTTCCAGTCACCGCCGAGGATCAGCGGCAGGCCGTTCTCCCCGGTGCGATGAATGGCAAGATCGAGCGCCAGCGCCGCGTGTTCGTAGAGCGTCGCGGATTTGTCGCTGGTTTCCGGCTGGAAGAAAGCGTCGTGCTGGCCGGGCATCAGCGCCGGCCCCTTCAGGAAGGGAATGCTCTCATCCAGAATGGTGATATCGCCGGTCGCCGAAACATACTGGTTGATCGCATAAGCAAGCCATACCACGTCGTCCGAGATAGTGGTGCGGACACCGGCGCCTGTCAGCGGCAACCACCAGTGCTGAACGTCGCCTTCCGGGAATTGCCGGCCGGCTGCGCGCAGGATCTGCTTGCGAGCGAGATCCGGCTGGTAGAGCAGGAACGCCAGAGTATCCTGAAGCTGGTCACGGAAGCCGAAGGCGCCGCTCGACTGATAGAAGGCCGTGCGCGCCAGAATGCGGCACGCCAGCGCCTGGTAGGGCAGCCAATTGTTGACCATGTGGTTGAAGCCGGCATCCGGCGTGGACACCTGTAACTGGCCGGTAAAACCGGTCCAGAACGCCTTGCTTTCCTCCAGCACGGACTGGAAATCCACACGGCGGACATCCTTCACCAGCGCCTCGGCCTCTTCCGCATTATCGGCATCGCCCAGAATGAAGGTCATGTGCCGTTCTTCGCCGGGCTTAAGGTGGATTTCCTGCATCAGCGCCGCACAGGGATCGCCGTCAACCTCGGTGCTGCCGCTGAGTGCGTTACCCGACACGATCGCCTGCGGGGCCTGTGCCGAACCAAAGCGGCCAACGAATTCCCGACGACTGGTAGTGAAACCGCTCGCCTCCGTATCAAGCGTCAGGAACGCCGTGCGTGCGCTGTAGTCGATGCTGTAGGGGTTCGACGCGAAGATTGCGTTGTTGCCCGCATCATGTCTGCTCAGAATGAACGGCGCTGATTTCTGTCCGTTATTGCCCAGCACCCATTCGACATAGGCATAAACCTTCAGCCGGCGGCTTTTAGAGCCTTTGTTGCGAACGATGACCTGCGAGAACTTGACCGGCTTTTCACGATCGACGGTCTGTGTCACCTCGACTTCAAGTGTGTCGGCAACGCCGGTCAGGATGGAGTAACCCAGGCCGTGACGGGTTTCGAACATGGCTTCTGGATCACGCGACAACGCGGCACACGGCGTATAGAGCTTTCCTGTGTCCACATCGGCGACATAGAAGGCCTCGCCCGGCCGGTTGATGACAGGGTCATTGCTCCACGGTGTCAATTGATAATCGCGCGAATTGCGGCTCCAGCTGAAACCTGCGCCTTCGGCCGAAATATGGAAGCCGAAATTCTCGTTCGAGATGACGTTGATCCACGGATGCGGGGTGGACTGCCCACCATGGAGACGCACCACATATTCCTGTCCGTTCCTGGCGAAGCCGCCGAATCCGTTCCAGAAATCGAGATCGCCCGCGTCTTCGACCGGCTCCGCAACCGGGAAAGCCGGGACCGGCAGACGGGCCTGTGCGGCGTCGCTTGTGCCATCGGGACCACGATGGGCCGCAAACAGCGATACCGCGCGGTTGATCTGGTCCACGATCTTGCCGTTGCGCACATGGAGTACAACGCGGGAAGCGGCCAGAAGCGCGCTCCACGTCTCTTCATCCATCAGGTCACGGCGCACGGAGAAGACGTGCGGGCGACCGCCATCGGCGGGATTGATGCGGCGTTGTGCTTCGGAAATATGATCCAGCGCATGCTGCATGTCCTGCGCGTAGGATGCGGCCCGTTCGTTGACGATAACGAGATCGAAGATCACGCCGCGCGAACGCAGATATTCATGGGCACTCAGCGCCTCACGGGCGATGTCCATGTCCATATCGTCGTTGATGCGCAGGCTGAAAATCGGGAAATCGCCGGAAATCGCAAGCGGCCACAAGGCGCGCTGTGACGCGAGTCCTGTTTTCAGCGTTTCCGAATCCGCCCGCAGATGCATGTCGGGATAGGTCAGATATCGGCCGAGATGCTGGAAGGCGGCCGCCTGCTGTGAGGTGACGCCCACATGGCGCATCTGCACCTGTGTGCGCGTCCAGGCATGAACGAGTTCATGCGCGAAGGCGTCCGGATGACGATAACGGTCGATCGCCTTGTCGACTTCCTCGCGGCTCGGCGCGGCAATCGTCCAGAAGATCACGCTCACCTTCTTGCCTGCCGGCACGCGCACGGTGCGTCGCAGCGACAGGATGGGGTCGAGCGTGAAGCCGTCAGTGCTGGAAAGCGTCGCACCGGCATCGAAAGCCGCCGCTTCGCGCAGCGAACGGCCACGACCGATGAATTTGGCGCGATCCGTCTCGAATTCCGTCGGGCGCGACGGGCCGGCATTATCGGCGGCCAGATGCGCAATGACGGTGCCCGGCTCGTTCGGGCTGCGACGGTTGCGCCAGGCGCGGATGACGTCGCCACGCCGGCCGATCTCCGTCTGCACGAACATGCGCGAGAAGAGCGGATGGGCGTTGTCGTCATCCTCAGACGCAATGACCGGCTCCATATAGGAAGTCACTTCGATATAGCGATCCTCGGAACCGACATTGAGCAGGGTGACGCGGCGGCCTTCTGCATCGTGCTCGGTGGCGACGATGCATTCGACAACGCTCTGCAGGTCGCCGGTGGTCTTGTGGAACTCGGCCTTGTCGTCGGTGAAGACTGTCTTGGTCTTTTCACCCTCGAAGACACGCGGCTCCGCAGTCGCACTCCACCATTGCCCGTTGGTGGTGTCGCGCAGGAAGATGAAGGTGCCCCAGCGGTCTTCGGTCGGATCGGCCTTCCAGCGGGAAATCGCCTGCCCGTTCCATTTCGAATAACCTGCACCCGTCGAGGTAAGCATAGTCGAGTAGTGACCATTCGACAGGAACACCACCTCACGGTCGCGTACCGCCGGATCGGCAATGGAACGCACTTCCGCCCGCAGCAGGTCGGCCTGTTCCTTGCCGGGGGTCTCCGGCTCGTATTTGGCGCTCATGACCGGCACTTCGCGCGGCGCCTTTTCCTGCAGCAGCAGTTCAGCCGCCTCGATCACCGGATCGGAATGGAAGAGCTCGCGCAGCACGCCGTCAAAGGCGACGTTGGCGACGGCCGCAATCGACATGCCATGGTGGTGGGCATAATAGTTGTAGACCACCGCGCAGACCTTGCCATCGGGCACACGCGTTGGCGTGAAATCCACCGCATCGTGGAAACCGTATTGGCCAAGTGCGCCAAGCTTGCGCAGCTTGTCGAGGTTTTCAAGTGCACCATCCGGATCGTATTGGCTGGCGAGGATCGATGCATAGGGCGCGATCACCGCATTCTGGCCAAGGCCACGCTTGAGGCCCAGCGTCGGCACACCGAAGTTGGTGTACTGGTAGTTCATGTTGTGATCGCGGGCATTAAACGCCGCTTCGGAAATGCCCCATGGCGTGCCGAGACGGCGACCGTGATTCATCTGTTCCTTGACGATCAGGTTGTTGGTCTGGTTGAGGATACCCCCCTGACGCTCCTGCATCACAAGCGGCGGCATCAGATATTCGAACATGGAGCCCGACCAGGACACCAGCGCGCCCTGCGCACCGATCGGCACGACCTGACGGCCAAGGCGGTACCAGTGCTCAGTCGGCAGATCGCCCTTCGCGATGGCGAAGAGGCTGGTCAGACGGCATTCCGACGCCAGAAGGTCATAGCAGGCCTCATCCAGCTCCTTGCTTTCGACGCGATAGCCAATGGACAGAAGGCGGCGATCCTTGCGGTAAAGGAACGTGAAATCCATCGAGAAAGCGAGATTGCGGCTGCGGTCGCGCAGCGAAGCGAGACGCTGGCGCAAGGGCTCGACATTGGTAAGGTCGATAGCGCTGTCGGAAATATGGGCTTCGCAGCACTCGACCAGCAACTGCGCCCAACGCGTCACTTCGGTGCTCTGTGTGGACTTCACCTCGTGGTCGACATTGGTGGCGAGCTTCTGAATGTCACGCGCAAGCACCGCCAAGTTGATGACGCGAATGGAGGCGAATTCGTGCTCGCGCTTGACGGATGCCAGCGCGTTCGAGAAGCCGATGATACGCTCTTCGAGACGGCGATGCAGCGGCCGCAGGTTCTTGCGGTCGTCCGGCAAGGCCTTCAGCGTTTCGCGCAGAATGCCGGCCACGTCGCCGATACCGTCGAGGTTGCCCTGAAGATGGGCCGACGGCGCTTCCGCCCAATCGCGGCAGGCGGAAGAAACCGCAATCAAATGGCCGGCGAGATTACCGCTGTCCACCGCCGAAACATAACGCGGTCCAAGCGTCTGCAAGGTATCGGTGTGATACCAGTTGTAGAGATGGCCACGATATTTTTCCATCTTCTCGACGGTCTGGATCGTGTTCTCGATGCGCTCCAGCGTGTCGGCAAAGCTGATCCAGCCAAACTGACGCGCGGAGATGACGGAGAGCAGATAGACGCCGATATTGGTGGGAGACGTGCGCGAGGCAACGATCGGCTCCGGCGTCTCCTGGAAATTGTCCGGCGGCAGGTGGTTTTCCTGCGGTGTCACAAAGGTCTCATAATAACGCCAGGTACGGCGCGCAATCTTGCGTAGTTCGAACGAGACGTGCTCGGAAACGAACAGCCGGTCTTCGGTCTCGGCTGACTGGCTGACATACCAGGCAACGGCGGGCGATAGCACCCACAGCAGCGTAAAGGGAATGCCGATCAGGAAGGCATTGTCGCCCGGCAGCGCCGCAAACAGAAGGCCGAGCATCGCCACAACGGGGGCGTGCCACATCTGACGATAATAATCGATGATGCTGCCCTGCGCACTGGACTGGATACTGGCGGCGGTGCGCCATTCCAGCATCAGCTTGTGGCTGACGAGCAGGCGGTAGAGCGAACGCGCAATCGCATCTGTCATCATGCAGGCGGCATCGGCGATGAAGACGATTCTCAGTGCGACTTGCGCATTGGTGGCGCGGATTTCAGACCAGATGGTGTGGAAATGCGCCTGCGGCACGATGTCTGTCGAACGCGGCACAAGGCCGGAAAGCAGCGAAAGCGTCGGTGCAACGAAGAGCGAGAAGATCAGCAGGATCTGCCAGATCAGCGCCCCGAGCGGATCCATGAAATACCAGCCGAGGATCGAGGCGAAGAACCAGGCGATCGGCGTCAGTGAGCGACGCAGATTGTCGACCATCTTCCACCGTCCGATAGCGGTGACGCCACGGGCGCGGTCGAGAATATAGGGAAGCAGCTGCCAGTCGCCACGCGCCCAGCGATGCTGACGCGAAACTTCCACCTCATAGCGCGTCGGGAAGTCCTCGACGAGTTCCACATCGGTTACCAGCGCGCAACGCGCAAACGAACCTTCAAGCAGGTCGTGGCTGAGGACGGAGTTTTCTTCGATACGGCCCTTCAGCGCCGCCTCGAAAGCATCCACGTCGTAAAGACCCTTACCGGTGAAGGTGCCTTCGGAGGTCAGGTCCTGGTAAACGTCGGAAACCGTGAAGACGTAGGGATCGATACCGCGGTTGATGGAAAAGACACGCTGGAAAACCGAAGCATCCTTGCCCGTGGTCAGGGAAGGTGTGACGCGCGGCTGCAGCAGACCATAACCTTCAACCACCCGACCGGATTCAGGATCGATCCTGGGGCGGTTGATCGGATGGTGCATCTTGCCGACCAGCTTCGTCACCGCATCGCGCATCAGGCGCGTATCGGCGTCCAGCGTCATGACATATTTCACACCTTCCGGAATGATATTCGCGCCGCCGAGGAACGTCGTGTCCTTGTCGCCGCGCAGCAGCATGTTCAGCTCATGCAGCTTGCCGCGCTTGCGCTCCCAGCCCATCCAGCAGCCTTCGGCCGGATTGTAGATGCGACGGCGATGCAGAAGGTAAAATCGTGTCTTGCCGTCAAAGGCGTAGCGGCTGTTTAGTGTTGCCAGCTCGCGCTTGGCATATTCGAGTATCTCAAGATCATCCTCGGACTGCTCGTATTGCGCGTCGCGCCAGTCGCTCACCAGCGAGAAATAGATCTCACCATGCGGATTGGCGAGATAATGCACCTCGATATTGCGCATCATCTCGTCAACGCTGTCGCGACTGGTCAGCATGCAGGGCACGGCGACCAATGTGCGCGCGTCCTCGGGAATTCCATTCTTGAACTCGTATCCGACCAGCCGGAACGGTTTCACGAAGAAAGTGACAAGGGTGTTGAAGAGGCCGGTCGCGCCCTCCGAGGCGGGCAGAGCGAACATCAGCAGGAAAGCGGTGACAACATACCAGGGCATGCCCGCTTCGGCGAGGAACCACCCGACCGCCAGCATGGCGACCGCGGTGATGAGAAGCACCGGCGCTGCAATTGCCAGCCAGTTGAACTTCCGCATCGCCCGGACGATACGCTGCGATACCAGGGGCCGGTATCCCAGCGCCTTTTCGAGCTCGAAACGACGCTGACCCACCAGCACGGAGCCGACATTGACGGGATGCGTCTCGTCCGCCTCTGCGGGCATATCGGTACGCGCCATTTCGACAGCGGCACGGGCGACCTCAACTTCGGTCTTGGGAGAACGACGCGCCAGAAGTTCGATGGTATTGCGGTAGGTGTTCCGCGAGCCGAAATCGAGCGTTTCGTAATCGGTTTCTTCGCGCAGAACCTTGTCGATATGGCTGACTTCCTCGAACCACACCGACCATTCGGTATCATCGATCTCGCGCAGGCTCTTGACGATGTTGCCCATCGTCACGTTGCCGGAGGCAAGGCGATTATGCTCCGACATCATGACGTTTTCGGCGTCGGTGCCGGCGGCATGCAGACGCTCTTCAAGCCATGCGACGGCAAAACCCGATGTCTGCGAGCCGTTTCGGAGGCGATAAAGGAACTGCGTCGCGAAAGTCGGGTCATCGACCAGCGAATCGACCTGCTTGAGAAGTGCTGCCGACGCTTCCGCATCGTTCAGACGGATGATCTCGTCGACCACCTCATTCGCCTTCTGGCGCATGCGGCGCGAACGCTCCACACGGATGGAGATGCGGCGAAGATTTTCGATGAGGACAAAACGGATGATCGATGGCAGCGCCCACAATTCACCGATCTGCAGCGTCTTCGAGGTCTGGTAGCCATCCACCAGCGCCGTCATGTTTTCGCGCGATACCGTGCTGTGGGTGTGGGCGACATAAAGCCAGCCGAGCGCCATGACTCGCGGGATCGTCACGCCGCCCACCGTCATTGTCGGCAGCTGGCGATAGAACTTGCGCGGAAAATCACGGCGGACTTCCTGGATCGCCTCTTCGATGACGTAGTGGTTGTCGAGAAGCCATTCCGCCGCTGGCGTTATCGTCGCGCCATTTTCCGCGTCGACCGCCGTTGTGCGATAGACCCTGAGGATTTCCTTTTCATTCTCGCGATGACGCTCGAAGAAATCGAACTCCATGAAGCCGGGAAGGCTGTCGGTGCCATCGCGGGAAAGCGCGGCGCCCGCATCATGCAGTTCCTCGACCGTCATATAGGACGCGCGGATCGAATCATTATGATCGATCTGCTTCGTCTCGGAATCACGGGCGGCGGCGGTCGGGGTGATATGAAATGACATCGGGCTCGTATTCTGAACTTTATGGAGACTTGTTCGACTTGACCGGCATTTCGTCCGTGGCGGGAACACACACGAAAATCGGCCACGCTATATTTATGACTTATCCTGAACCTTCGGTGAACCGGACCGGACGCCTGGATGAGAGGACCGTCCGGCAGGAAGGCGCCGCATACTGCTGCACAATGTCTGCAATCTGTTTGCGGGGCTTGAGATCAGCGCGTGCAGGGAGCTTCCGGTGACAGAAAGATCTCATCCTGCGGCCCGGCAACGCCGTTCCGACCGGATTTCGCACCCTCCCCGACGGCGAAATTTGTGCGCGCAACGCCCGATGGTCCCCCGTTGATAACCTGAAGGGCAACACGAAACCGGAACGGTTCGCGCTACATCCGAAAGACGCTAATGCCCCAGGACATCAATAGTTCCATGCCACCTGTCGCGACCCGATGCAAGCGCTGAATTTCAGGCCGTCTGAGTGCCTGCGGCGCCCCTTACATGCCCATGCATATGCTGCTATGTCATTTTGAAAAAGCGCCGTAATAAACGGCGAAACCCGGGACTTCGAAAATGACCAGACAGACCGCCACCATGACGTCTTTTGCCAATCATATGCCGGATGTGGTGGCAATCCGCCGCCACTTGCACCGTCACCCTGAAATAGGCCTCTCCGAGTTCAAGACCTCGGATTTCATTGCCGAACAATTGCTGGCGATGGGGTACGAGGTAACGCGCGGGCTCGCCGGCACTGGCGTTGTCGCCACGCTGCGCAATGGTGACAGCACGCGCACGCTTGGCATTCGAGCCGATATCGACGCCCTGCCGATCCACGAAGAAACGGGGGCGGAGTATGCGAGCGCCAATCAGGGCGTGATGCATGCCTGCGGCCATGATGGCCATACTGCCATGCTTCTCGGCGCAGCGAAGATCATAGCCGAACGCAGGAATTTTAACGGAACACTGCATCTGATCTTCCAGCCGGCGGAGGAAAATTTCGGCGGCGCCCGCATCATGATCGAGGACGGCCTGTTCGACCGCTTTCCCTGCGATGCGGTTTTTGCACTCCACAACGACCCTGGGCTGCCCTTCGGGCACTTCGTGCTGCGCGACGGACCGATCCTTGCCGCGGTCGACGAGTGCAAGATCACCGTCAACGGTTATGGCGGCCACGGTGCCGAACCGCAGGATGCCGCTGACCCTATCGTTGCCGGGGCAAGCATCATCATGGCGCTGCAAACGGTGGTTTCACGCAACATCCATCCGCAGCTGTCGGCGGTCGTCACCGTTGGCGCCTTCCATGCCGGTGCTGCCAGCAACGTCATTCCCGAAACGGCGGAAATGCTACTGACCATCCGTTCCTTCGATCCGGGCGTGCGCGATGAGCTGGAAAAGCGCATTCGGGCGATAGCCGAAGGCCAGGCGGCCAGCTACGGCATGAGCGTGACAATCGATTACGAGCGCGGTTATAATGCAACCGTCAACCACAGGGCGGAAACGGATTATGTCGCCGATCTCGCCCGCCGTTTTGCCGGGCCTGAAAAGGTCGCAGAAATGCAGCGCCCATCGATGGGCGCGGAAGACTTTGCCTACATGCTGGAGAAACGGCCGGGCTGTTATTTCTTCCTCGGCACCGCACGAACCGACAACGACCCGCCGTTGCACCATCCAAAATTTGATTTCAACGACGAAATCCTGCCAATCGGAACCGCTTTCTGGGTCGATCTTGCGGAAGATTACCTGAAGTCGTGAATGGGAATGAAAAAGGCCGGTCGGAGGAGCGACCGGCCTTTTGTTCTCAAATTACCTGATCAGAAGATCGGGAGGATCAGGGAACGAGACCGAATATGACGGCAGCGACAAAGGCCATGCAGACGCCGACGAGAGCCGCATGAACCGAATCTTTCCAGTTGCGCGGCGACTGGGGCTGCGAAACAAAGTCTTTTACTTTTCCTGCCTTGGAATAAGACATTGTACACTCCCTTCCTGCTCGGCCCTTCAAAGCGGGCATTGCTTATTTCACTGGTAGAATAGCTTTATTCCCCACTGTTTCAGTAGAGATAATATTCCATAAGATAGGTGCATCGGGAAAAATACGGATTGCAACTTGCCGGACGGCAAGCATCAATCTACCCATTGCGCGGCATCAGCGCGACGGGGCGCTTTCCGTCTGAAGGCAATGCGGACACGGAAAATACCATGACAGATATCGACGCCATCATCATTGGAGCCGGTGTGATCGGCCTGGCGACAGCGCGAGAACTCGCTATGCGCGGCCACTCCGTCGTCATCCTGGAAAGCGAAAAGGAATTTGGCTCGGTCACTTCCTCCCGCAACAGCGAAGTCATCCACGCAGGCCTTTATTACCCGCCTGGAAGCCTCAAGGCCCGACTTTGCGTGGAGGGCAAGGAGCGTCTTTATGCTTTCTGCCAGAGCCACGGCGTTGCTCATCGCCGCTGCGGCAAACTTATCGTCGCCACGAGCCATGAAGAGACGGCCATGCTCGCCACTCTCCAGGAGAAGGGCAAGGCCAACGGATGTAACGATCTTGAGCTGATTGATGAACGACAGGCGGTTTTACTCGAACCCGCGCTCACCTGCGTTGCAGCCCTTACCTCACCTTCGACCGGTATCATCGACAGTCACGGATACATGCTGGCGCTGTTCGGAGACGCACAGGATCACGGCGCAGCCATGGCCGTCAACGCCCCCTTCGAAAGGGCGGAAGTGGCGGGCGATGGTTTTCGGATCCACGTCGGCGGCGCGGAGCCCACCAGCCTGACGTGCCGGCTGCTCATCAATTCCGCCGGACTTGTTGCGCCGATGGTGGCAAGAAAGATAGAGGGATTGCCGGAGGATGGTATCCCGCAGGCGCGTTTCGCCAAGGGCAGCTATTTTTCGCTGGCCGGCAAGTCACCCTTTTCAAGGCTCATCTATCCGGCACCTCATACTCATGGCCTTGGCGTACATCTCACCCTCGATCTTGCTGGCCAGGCTCGTTTCGGCCCGGATGTGGAGTGGGTGGACGCCATCGATTACGCCGTCGATCCCCAACGCATGGAAGGTTTTGATGATGCGATACGGCGTTATTGGCCGCGCCTTCCCGACCATGCGCTGATCCCGGCCTATTCTGGAATCCGGCCGAAGATTTCAGGTCCGGACGAACCCGCTATGGATTTCCGCATTGACGGGCCGGAAACGCATGGCGTCAACGGTCTCGTCAATCTCTTCGGCATCGAAAGCCCCGGCCTTACTGCCTCGCTGGCCATCGCCAACGAGGTCGCGGCGCGGCTTGGGGCTTGATCCCAACCCGCTCAGCCGAAACGGGACAGCGCACCCGTCATGACCTCCGGATCGACATTGCCGCCGGAAGCGACTGCGATCACCGTTTCACTCTCCAGTTCATCGCCATGGAAGAGGGCCGCCGCCAGGGCCACCGCCCCACCGGGCTCAACGACGATCTTCAGCCGGTTGAAGGCGAGAACCATTGCCCGCAGCGCTTCCTCTTCGGTCACGGCGATGCCTTTCCCGCAAAGCCCAACCATGATCGGGAAGGTGATGTTACCGGGCTGCGGCGTAACGATCGCATCGCAGATCGAACCCGAGGTCGTGGCGTTCCGCTCGATCTTGCCCGAGGCAAGAGAGCGTGCCACATCATCGAACCGCTCCGGTTCCGAAGTCCTGACCTTATAGTTCGGTGCTTTCGCTGCAAGCGCAAGGGATATGCCGGATGTAAGGCCACCGCCGCCGCACGGCACCAGGATCTCGGCTGAATCGATACCCAGTTCCGCGCCCTGTTCAGCAATCTCCAGCCCCACCGTCCCCTGCCCGGCAATGACCAGCGGTTCGTCATAAGGCCTGATCAGCGTCAACCCGCGCTCGCGCGAAATGCGGTCCCCAATGGCATCGCGATCCTCATTCGCGCGGTCATAAAGCACCACCTCCGCGCCATAAGCACGGGTATTGTCGATTTTGATCTTCGGTGCATCCATCGGCATGATGATGACGGCGGGAACGCCGTGGAGGCTGGCGGCAAGCGCCACGCCCTGCGCATGGTTACCGGAGGAAAAGGCGATGACGCCTTTGGCGCGGACCTCCGCAGGCAGGCCTGAGACGGCCGACCAGCCGCCACGAAACTTGAAGGAACCCGTTCTTTGCAGGCATTCAGCTTTTACGAAGAGCTTTCGCCCGGCAATCTCGTCCAGAAAAGGTGATGAGAGAAGCGGCGTGCGAACCGCTTGAGTGCCGATGCGCTCCCGCGCGGCTTCTATCATCGAAATATCGGTCATGTCCTGCCCCTATAATGCGGATGTGCAGGCACCTTATGAGGTCGCACGCATTTACGAAACCGCCTGAAAAGAAAAATCCCCGGACGTGGCCGGGGATTCTGGTCGTGTGATCAATGATTGTGCCGGGGCATCTTCTCGGCAATGCGGCGGAAATCCGCGGCGCCTTCGAGAACCGCGCCGTCCGAAAGCTGCGTTACCGACTGACGATAAATGCGCTGCCAGGGCGTCGCATCCGCGGGAACAGCCGGAATGCCGTCTGCCTTGCGGGCTGCAAGCTCCTCATCCGGCACCAGCACGTTACACTCGCCCTTGTTGAAGTCGATGCGGATCACATCGCCCGTGCGAAGCCACGCCAGGCCACCGCCGGCCGCACTTTCGGGCGAGGCGTTGAGAATGGACGGGCTGTCCGCCGTTCCCGATTGCCGGCCGTCACCGATCGTCGGCAGGCTGGTGATTCCTTTTTTCAAAAGCGCGTCCGGCGGCTGCATGTTGACGACCTCGGCCGAACCCGGCCAGCCAAGCGGCCCCGCACCACGAATGACGAGAATGGTACGCTCATCAATATTAAGGGACGGATCATTGATGCGGGCGTGATAGTCTTCCGAACCGTCAAAAACCACGCATCTGCCCTCGAAAATTCCCTCGTGGCCCGGCTCATTGAGATAACGCTGCCGGAACTCCGCCGAGATCACGCTCGTCTTCATGATGGCGAAATCAAACAGATTGCCCTTGAGAACCAGGAAACCTGCCCGTTCCTTCAGCGGCTTGTCGTAAGGAAGGATCACATCTCGGTCGGTCGATTCCCGACCTTCCAGATTTTCCGCCACAGTTCTACCGGTCACGGTCCGACAGCTTCCATCGAGCTTGCCCGCCTGCAGAAGCTCCCACATGATGGCAGGCGTGCCGCCGGCTCGGTGATATTTCTCACCGAGCCATTTGCCGGCCGGCTGTATGTTGGCCAACAGCGGAATATCGTAACCGTGAACCTGCCAGTCCTCTTCACGGAGTTCAACGCCCGCATGTTTCGCCATCGCCGCGAGATGCGGTTGAGCATTGGTGGAGCCACCGATTGCCGAGTTAACGCGGATCGCGTTCAGGAAGGCTTCGCGCGTCATGATGTCCGAGGGCTTGATATTCTCAACAACCAGTTCAACGGCGCGGCGGCCGGTGCGATAGGCCATCTGGCCGCGTTCACGGTAAGCGGCGGGGATTGCGCCGCAGCCGGTAAGCGACATGCCAAGCGCTTCCGCGATGGCGTTCATGGTCGACGCCGTGCCCATGGTGTTGCAATGCCCGACCGATGGCGCGGATTCCAGCGCCGCCTGCAGAAACTCCTCCCGGGTGATTTCGCCAGCGCCATACTTGCGGCGCATGCGCCAGATCACAGTGCCGGAACCGACCAGATCGCCCTCATGATAACCGTCGAGCATCGGTCCGCCGGAGAGCACGATGGCCGGGATATCGACCGTGCTTGCCGCCATCAATGCCGAGGGCGTGGTCTTGTCGCAGCCCGTCGTTAACACGACACCGTCGAGCGGATAACCGTAAAGCACTTCCACGAGGCTGAGATAGGCAAGATTGCGGTCGAGCGCTGCCGTCGGGCGCTTGCAGTTTTCGAACATCGGATGGGTCGGGAATTCGATAGGAATACCGCCCGCATCACGGATGCCGTCGCGCACACGCTTCACCAACTCCACATGGACGCGGTTGCAGGGCGTAAGATCGCTGCCGCTCTGGGCGATGCCGATCACCGGCTTGCCGGAACGCAGTTCTTCCGGCGTTACGCCATAATTCATGAAGCGCTCCAGATAGAGCGCCGTCATGTCGAGATGATCAGGATTGTCGAACCAGTCCTGCGATCGCAGCCGGCGCATGGGTGTCTTCTCGTCGCTCATAAGCCTGCCTCAGCCCTGTTCGCGGTTGTTGAGTTTTTCGAGGTAAAGCAGGATGCCGCTGTGATCGATATCGGCACCGCCGTCACCGACGAAGTCGTCGAATTCCCGCGTCACCTGCTGCGTAAGCGGCAGGGTAAGCGACAGGTCCTTCGCGGTTGCCAACACGCCATTCAGATCCTTGAGCTGGAATTTGGATGGACCACCCGGCACGAAATTGCGCTTCACCATGCGTTCGCCATGCAATTCCAGTATCCGGCTTTCGGCAAAGCCGCCACGTATGGCATTGCGGAAACCTTCGCGAGAGGCTCCTCCCGCTTCCACCAGCATCATCGCTTCGGCAACCGCGCCGATCGTAATGGCGACGATCTGCTGGTTGGCGAGCTTGCAGAGCTGGCCGGCACCCGAGGGACCCACATAGGTGAGCCGGCCCATCGGTGCAAAGACATCAGCAAGATCCGCGATCAGCGCCTCGTCTCCACCGGCCATGATGGCGAGCGTACCGGCCGTCGCGCCCGGCACACCGCCCGAAACCGGTGCATCGACGTGATGGATGCCAAGCGCCTGAAGCCGGGAGGAGTGTTCACGCGCGATCGGCGGCGCAATCGAGCTGCTGTCGATGACGACAGCCCCCTTTTTCAGCGCTTCGGCCACACCGGCCTCGAACAGCACCTCGCCCACGGCCTTGCCGTCACTCAGCATGGTGATGACAATATCGGCGCCCTTGGCTGCATCTGCCGGCGATGCCGCGACGACCGCGCCATCGGCAACAAGAGCCTCGGCCTTATCGACACTGCGGTTCCAGACCGTGACCGAAAAGCCCGCACCCAGCAGGCGCCGGGCCATCGGCCCTCCCATCAGGCCGGTGCCGATAAAGGCGACCGAGCGCTTCTTCTCCTCCCCGCCGCCACTCATTTCAGTGAACCTCCCAGTTCGTCCTCAATATGAACCTGAATAATCTCTTCGAAGGAGCTTTCCGCCGTAAAGCCCAGTTCGCGGGCACGCTTGGCTTCGAAACCGGGTGCCCAGCCTTCGCACATGCGCATGATCATCTCGTTCGGCTCGCGACGGATGAGGGCGACGGCCTTTTCCCCCGCCACCTTGCGCAGTGCCTCAATCTGTTCGCCGACGGTGGCGCTGAGGCCCGGCATCGACAGGTTGCGGCGCGGGCCGACCTTTTCGACGTCGATCGTGGCGCCATGAATAAGGAAACCGACGGCGGAACGCGGCGAGGCGTGCCAGTGGCGAATGCTTTCCGGCACCGGCAGAACCGCCTCCTGGCCAACCAGCGGCTCACGCAGGATATTGGAGAAGAAGCCGGAGGCAGCCGCATTCGGCTTGCCGGGACGAATGCAGATGGTGGGAAGGCGAATGCCGATGCCGTCAAAGAAACCGCGGCGGCTGTAGTCGGACAGGAGCAATTCGCAGATAGCCTTCTGCGTACCGTAGCTGGTCAGCGGCGTGGTGTGGAATTCGTCCGGGATCGGATAGGGAAGCGGCGCACCGAAGACGGCGATCGAGGAGGTGAAGACCACGCGCGGCTTGTAGCCATCCTTGCCGTTGGCAAGGCGGATGGCATCGAAGAGATAACGCGTGCCGTCGAGATTGATGCGGTAGCCCTTGTCGAAATCGAGTTCGGCTTCGCCGGAGACGATGGCGGCAAGGTGGAAGATGACATCCGGACGGGCTTCGACCAGCTTTTCGGCTTCGCCAGGTGCGGAAAGATCGGCCGCGCGCGCATCGACGGCACCGGAAAAACCGGCGGGCGCTTCGGGCTGGAACACGTCGATAAGCGTGAATTTCTCCACCGCCTTGCCACCCAGTGACCCTTCCTTGACGAGACGCTGCGTCAGCTTGCGGCCCACCATGCCAGCGGCGCCAATAATTGCGATATGCATGTCTTCCTCCTCTTTGTCCCGGTCGTTCTCCCGAGACCGAAAAAACATCATCAGCCAACCGACCGATAAATTAGCTTGTAAGGTTGTCTGATAACCTTATATGATCGAGTTGAAAATAGTATTTTTTCACAAACCGGCAAAAGCAAGGGCGAAGAAGCCTTGCCCGGACATTTCAGGGCGGATTGAGCGGAGAGGGTGGAATGACGATCGTCAGCGAACACGATATCGGGGAATTGCGATTCTCGCTGAAGAACAGGTTGGGCGAGGCTTTGGTGCTCACGTCGCCGGAGGACATGCTGCGTTATTGCCGGGACTGGCATGGCGACGTCACCAGTTCGGCTGTAGCCGTGATCCGTCCCCGGTCGACGGAGGAAGTATCTGATACGGTGCGCGCCTGCGCCGAACTCGGACTCGCCATCATCCCTCAGGGCGGTAATACCGGTCTTGTACTCGGCGGCATTCCCGATGCGCCTAAACGCCAGGTCGTTCTTAGCCTCGAGCGCATGAACGCCATCCGCACCATAGACAGCGATGATTTTTCCGCCGTCGTGGAAGCGGGCTGCATTCTCTCGGAATTCAAGGACGCGGTGCAGGACAAGGGTATGTTCTTCCCGCTATCACTTGGGGCCCAGGGTAGCTGCCGTATAGGCGGTAATGTCTCCACAAATGCCGGCGGCATCAATGTGCTGCGGTACGGGATGACGCGCGAACTGGTCCTGGGTCTCGAAGTGGTGCTACCGGATGGCACTATCTGGAATGGGCTGTCGACGCTGCGCAAGGATAATCGCGGCATCGACCTGAAGCAGCTTTTCATCGGTGCGGAAGGAACGCTCGGCATTATCACCGCCGTTGCCGTCAAGCTCTACCCTAATCCGGAACATGTCGAAACGGCGCTGCTCGGCCTCAATTCGCTTGACGATGCCATCAAGCTTTACCGTCGCGCCCGTCGCGAATGCTGCGACCTGATGTCTGCCTTCGAATTTATGCCGCCGGTCGCCTTCACGCTGGCGATCGAGGCAATCCCCGACCTTAAAATGCCGATCGCCGGTGACTACCCGGCCTATGTGCTGATGGAAATTTCAGGCTCCGGCCTGGTCGACACGGCAGACCTGATGGGCCGCTTCCTCGAAGGCGTCATGGAAGACGGGCTGGTGCTGGATGGCGTCATCGCATCGTCACGGGCGCAGGCGCAATCTCTTTGGCTATTCCGCGAAGGCATGAACGAAGGCCAGGCGCTGCGCGGCAGCCATATGCGCACCGATATTTCCGTACCGCTGTCAAAACTCGCGGCTTTCGTGGCCGAAGCTGAAGCGGAACTGGCGGAAAAACTGCCGGAGTGCCTCGCTGTTTCCTACGGCCATGTGGGAGACGGAAACGTTCACCTCAACGTACTGCCGCCGAACGGCTCGACGCCGGAAGAGCGCGAAGCATTCATCTACAAGTCCAAAACGCTCGTCAATGACGTCCTCGACCGTTACGTCGGCAGCATCAGCGCCGAGCACGGCATCGGCCGGTTGAAACGCTCGGATTTCGAAAGCCGGCTATCTGACGTGCAGCGGCGGATGATCACTGGCCTGAAAAACACCTTCGACCCTGATTTGCGGATGAATCCCGGTTGCCAGATAACCCTGCAACCGGATAGCTAATCAAGGTACGGCAGAGGCGGCTGAAAAACGCCGCCTTAAAAAACCCCGCTGACGGCGAAGGAGGAAGTCGTCTGCAGCGGGAAAAACGAACCAATCGTTTCTGTGGAACGGGAGCAACCATGACGCTGGAGTTCAATCAGATACATCGCAATGACCATCTCCCCGGCCGCATCGCCGCAGAGATCGCACGCGAGATCAACGATTCGAAACTCGGGCCGGGCGACAGGCTGCCGACTGAACATGTGCTGGCAAAAACCTTCGGGGTGAGCCGCTCTGTCATCCGCGAGGCGATAGCACAATTGCGCAATGAAGGTTTCGTCGAAACCCGGCAGGGCGTGGGCGCATTCGTCACCGATCCCCGGCAGAGACTGTCCATCCGTATCGAGCGCTCCCGGCTGAACGATCCGGAGAACTTCCGCGATCTTTTCCAGCTTCGCATGCCGCTGGAAATAGAAGCAGCAGGGCTGGCGGCATTGCATCGCAGCCCGCAGCAGTTGGCGCGACTGGCCGCGGCACTGGAAAAGATGAAAACCGCCGACGATTGGTCGACGGAAGGCGTTGCCGCCGATCTGGACTTCCACCGTATTCTGGCTGAGGCCACACAAAACGAATATTTCCTGATGTTCCTCGGCTTCATTGCGGAGCGCATCAGTTCCGCCATCAACATCGCTTTCTCCCGGGCGGTTTTTGGGGAAATTCTCGAGGTAACGATTGCCGAACATGTGGCAATTTACGAGGCCGTGGAAAAAGCTGATGCGCCCGCGGCCAAGAGCGCGATGCGCAAGCATCTGATTGGTGCGGCGAGCCGCGTCAATCTGGAGCTGGATATATTTTGACTGGAAAAAGTCACTGGCAGTCAAGCTATAGGACAGGTTTCCGCGCTTCATGAGCGATACATGATAAATTTGTCCGTGAGACCGCTAGACTCGCTCGAAAAGTCATACTAAGAAGAATAAGATTAGGTTGTCAGACATCCAGACAATAAGACCGCAGGAGGCGGCCTGTCGGAAGTCTGAAAGGGGAGGATATACATGGCCGGCGTAAGGTCGATCGACGCTACCGCAATTTTGCCTGAGGATTATGAAAACGCTTTGCTCGTCGGCCGCGTCTGGTCGAAAAGCGAAGGCGGCCCCTGCCCCGTCCTCCTCAAGGATGGCGTGCTTTATGACCTCACGTCTGTTTCTCCAACCATGTCAGAGCTTCTGGAGAAGACCGACCTGGTGGAGCAGCTCAAGGACACCGGTACTTTCGTCGCCTTAGGCGCGCTGGACGCGTTTCTGGACGGCTCAGCTGGCGATCTCCTCGCTCCCAACGATATTCAGGCCGTCAAGGCTGCAGGTGTCACCTTCGCCGACAGCATGCTGGAACGCGTGATCGAGGAACAGGCCAAGGGCGATCCGCTGCGTGCGCAGGAAATTCGCGGACGGCTGGCGCCTGTTCTTGGCGACAATCTCAAGGGACTTGAGGCCGGCTCAGAAAAAGCCGCCGAGGTGAAAAAACTGCTCCAGGAAATGGGCCTCTGGTCGCAATATCTGGAAGTGGGCATCGGCCCGGATGCGGAAATCTTCTCCAAGGCGCAGGCCATGGCCTCCGTCGGCTGCGGTGCCCTGATCGGCGTCCATCCCAAATCGCAGTGGAACAACCCTGAGCCGGAAGTGGTATTGGCCATCACCTCTGACGGTCACATTGTCGGCGCGACGCTCGGCAACGACGTCAACCTGCGCGATTTCGAAGGCCGCTCCGCCCTGCTGCTCAGCAAGGCTAAGGACAACAATGCCTCCTGCGCAATCGGCCCGTTCATCCGCCTGTTCGATGGCAACTTCAGCATTGAAGATGTGAAGAAGGCGCAGATTTCGCTTCTGGTCGAAGGAGAGGATGGTTTCACCATGACGGGCGTCAGCCCCATGGAGGCGATCAGCCGCACGCCGGAAAACCTCGCTTCGCAGCTCTTGAACCGTAACCACCAATATCCTGACGGCGCAGTCTTTTTCCTTGGCACGATGTTCGCGCCGGTAAAGGACCGCCATGGCCCAGGTCTCGGCTTCACCCATTCAAAGGGTGACCGTGTCGAAATCTCCACGCCCAAGCTCGGTAAGCTGATCAACTGGGTCACGACGACTGACGAATGCCCGGAATGGACGTTCGGCACCGCGGCACTGATGCGCAACCTGGCGAAACGAGGGCTGCTCTAGATATTTCTTCGGGAGGGGAAAATGCAAAAGACCATCAATCTTTTTTACCGGATTCTCGAAATCATTCTCGTCGCGCTGCTTGCCGGCATGTCGATCATGGTCTTCGTCAACGTCGTCATGCGTTACACGATGAATTCCGGCATCAATGTCTCGGAAGAGCTGTCACGCTATTTCTTCGTGTGGCTGACCTTCCTCGGCGCGGTGCTGACCTTCCGCGAGAACAGCCATATGGGCATTGAAACGCTCGTGATGTTTCTGTCGCGCCGCGCCCGCATCGTCTGCATGATCATCTCGAACATCATCATTCTGGCCTGTTCCGCCATCTTCTTCTGGGGCACCTGGAAACAGTCCGGCATCAACGCCAGCATGCACGCCCCGGTCACCAAGCTCTCCATGATCTGGGTCTATGGCATCGGCATGTTCACGGGTGGCCTGATGTTCGTGATCGCGCTGGAACGCCTGTACCGCCTTCTGACGGGCCGCGTGACGGAAGACGAAATCGCCCAGTTTGCGGGCGAGAACCTGACGATCGAACAGCTTTCGGAGCGCTGATACCATGACACTTTTCGTTTTTGTCGGCTCTCTTCTGGGAGCCATGGCCATTGGCGTTCCCGTCGCTTTCTCGCTGATGTTCTGTGGCGTCGTGCTCATGTGGTACATGGGCATGTTCAACACCGCTATCATCGCGCAGAACATGATCTCGGGCGCAGACACCTTCACCCTGCTTGCCATCCCCTTCTTCATCCTCGCTGGCGAACTGATGAATTCCGGCGGCCTGTCCCGCCGCATCATCGACTTTGCGATCGCGCTGGTCGGCCACATCAGGGGCGGCCTCGGCATCGTGGCCATCGTCGCTGCCATCATCATGGCCAGCATCTCCGGTTCGGCCGCAGCCGATACCGCAGCCCTCGCCGCAATCCTCATCCCGATGATGGCGAAGGCCGGTTACAATATTCCGCGCTCCGGCGGCCTGATCGCAGCCGGCGGTATCATCGCCCCGGTCATTCCACCGTCCATGGCGTTCATCGTCTTCGGTGTCGCCGCTAACGTTTCGATCACCCAGCTTTTCCTTGCCGGTATCGTACCCGGTATTCTGATGGGCATCTCACTGATCGTCGCCTGGCTGATCGTGGTGCGCAAGGACGACGTCAAGCCGCTGCCGAAAACCACGGCCAAGGAACGCGTTACAGCCACGGCCCGCGCCGGCTGGGCGCTCGGCATGCCCGTCATCATCCTCGGCGGTATCAAGGCCGGCATCATGACGCCGACGGAAGCCGCCGTCGTGGCTGCCGCCTATGCGCTTTTCGTCGGCATGGTGATCTACCGCGAACTGAAGCCGGCTGACCTGTTCCACGTGCTGCTGCGCGCCGCGAAGAGCACCTCGATCATCATGTTCCTGGTCTGCGCGGCCCTCGTCTCCGCATGGCTCATTACGGCGGCAAACATTCCGAACGAAGTTGCCGGTTACATCGAGCCGCTGATCGACCGTCCGATGCTGCTGATGGCTGTCATCATGGTGCTGGTCTTCGTCGTCGGCACCGCGCTTGACCTGACGCCGACCATCCTGATCCTGACGCCAGTTCTGATGCCCATCATCAAGCAGGCGGGCATCGACCCGGTCTATTTCGGTGTTCTCTTCATCATCAACAACGCCATCGGCCTGATTACCCCGCCGGTTGGCGTGGTGCTGAACGTCGTCAGCGGCGTCGGCCGCATCCCGCTCGGCAAGGTCACGATCGGTGTCTGGCCCTTCCTCGTCGCCGAAACCATCGTGCTGGCGCTGCTGGTGATTTTCCCGGACATCGTCCTCGTGCCTCTGCAGTACCTACGTTAAGTGAAACTTTTTCTCGACCACAGTCCAAGGGAGGATATTATGAGAAAGCTTCTTCTGACCACCACGGCAATCGCCTTCGCAGTCGGCGCGGCAGCGCCGGCAATGGCCGAATTCAACAGCCGCAACATCCGCGTTTCGAACGGTATCAACCAGGATCATCCCGTCGGCAACGGCATCAAGGCCATGCAGGCCTGCCTCGACGACAAGTCCGGCGGCAAGCTGAAACTGACGGCATTCTGGGGTGGCGCTCTCGGCGGTGACCTTCAGGCGACACAGGCCCTGCGCTCCGGCGTTCAGGAAGCGGTCGTCACGTCGTCCTCGCCGCTCGTCGGTCTCATCCCGTCGCTGGGCGTCTTCGACCTGCCATTCCTCTTCGCCAATGCCAAGGAAGCCGATGCCGTCATGGACGGCGCCTTCGGCGACATGATGAACAAGAAGCTGGAAGAACAGGGCCTCGTAAACCTCGCTTACTGGGAAAACGGCTTCCGCAACCTGTCGAACTCCAAGCATGCCGTCAACAAGTGGGAAGATTTCTCGGGCCTCAAGGTCCGCGTGATGCAGAACAACATCTTCCTCGACACCTTCCAGAACCTCGGTGCAAACGCTACGCCGATGGCTTTCGGCGAAGTCTTCTCGGCGCTTGAGACCAACGCGATCGATGCCCAGGAAAACCCCTATGTGACGATCGACACCTCGAAGTTCTACGAGGTGCAGAAGTACATCACGGAGACGAACCACGCTTACACGCCGTTCCTCTTCCTCTTCTCCAAGCCGATCTTCGACAGCTACACGCCGGAAGAACAGGCAGCCCTGCGCGAATGCGCAGTCGTGGGTCGTGACGAAGAGCGCAAGGTCATCCGCGAACTGAACCAGAAGTCGCTGGAAAAGATCAAGGCTGCCGGCCTCGAGGTGAACTCGCTGTCTGCCGAAGAGCAGGCGCGTATCCGCGAAAAGTCGATGGTCGTTTACGAAAAGCACAAGGCTGAAATCGGCGCCGACGTCGTTGACGCCGTTCTGGCGGACCTCAAGAAGATCCGCGGCCAGTAAGCGTTACAGCCTACGATGAAAAACACCCGGAGGTTCGCCTCCGGGTGTTTTTGTTTGTGAGGACAGTCAATAGAAAAAGGCTGCCGAAGCAGCCTCTCAGTTCACGCCGTGCGGTTTTGCCGGTTGGCGATGAGGTCCTCGACGACAGCAGGATCAGCGAGCGTCGACGTATCTCCCAGCGCACCAAAATCATCCTCGGCGATCTTGCGCAGGATGCGCCGCATGATCTTGCCGGAACGGGTCTTCGGCAGGCCGGGCGCGAACTGGATCTTATCGGGTGTCGCAACCGGTCCGATCTCGTTGCGCACGTGTTTTACCAGCTCTTCGCGCAGCGCATAGTCGCCGTTCTGGCCTGCCATCAGCGTGACATAACAATAGATGCCCTGCCCCTTGATCGGATGCGGATAACCGACCACGGCCGCTTCCGAAACCTGATGATGCGACACCAGCGCCGATTCCACCTCGGCCGTGCCAAGACGATGACCGGAAACGTTCAGCACGTCATCGACGCGGCCGGTGATCCAGTAATAACCATCCTCATCGCGCCGGCAGCCATCACCGGTGAAATACTTGCCCTTGTAGGTGGAGAAGTAGGTGTCGATGAAGCGCTGATGATCGCCATAGACGGAGCGCGACTGGCCCGGCCAGCTGTCGATGATGCAGAGATTGCCGTCTGCCGGCCCCTCCAGCACATTGCCTTCGGCATCGACAAGCTGCGGCTGCACACCGAAGAACGGCCTTGTCGCCGAGCCGGGTTTCAGATCGGTCGCACCCGGCAGCGGCGAGATGAGAATGCCGCCGGTTTCCGTCTGCCACCATGTATCGACGATCGGGCTCTTGTCCTCACCGACAACATGGTAATACCACTCCCATGCTTCCGGGTTGATCGGCTCGCCCACGGTGCCGAGAAGACGGATGCTGGAGCGCGACGAGCGCTGGACGAACTGGTCACCCGCACCCATCAGCGATCTGAGCGCTGTCGGCGCCGTGTAGAAGATGTTGACCTTGTGCTTGTCGATGACTTCCCAGAAACGGCCCTGATCCGGAAAATTGGGAACACCTTCGAACATCAGCGTCGTCGCGCAATTGGCCAGCGGTCCATAGACTATATAAGAGTGTCCCGTGACCCAGCCGACATCGGCCGTACACCAGTAGACCTCGCCATCCTTGTAATCGAAGACATATTCATGCGTCATCGACGTATAGACGAGGTAGCCGCCCGTGGTGTGCAGCACGCCCTTTGGCTTGCCGGTAGAGCCCGACGTATAGAGGATGAACAGCGGATCTTCCGCGCGCATCTTCACAGGCGGGCAATCCGGTTTCACCGTGGCGATTTCCTGGTGGTACCAGATGTCGCGGCCCGGCGCCCAGCCGGTCTTGCCGCCGGTTCGGCGAACGACCAGAACCTTGTTGACAATGACATATTGCTTGGCGGCGATATCGATCGCCTTGTCGGTATTTTCTTTCAGCGGTATCGGCTTGCCGCCGCGCACACCTTCATCGCAGGTAATGACGAAGGTCGACTGGCAGTCAACGATGCGGCCCGCCAGCGCTTCCGGCGAGAAACCGCCGAAAACGACCGAATGGATCGCCCCGATGCGCGCACAGGCGAGCATCGCATAGGCTGCCTCCGGTATCATCGGCATATAGATGGTGACGCGGTCGCCCTTCTTGACGCCGTGCTTCTTCAGCACATTCGCCAGACGGCAGACGTAATCATAAAGCTGGTTATAGGTGATCTTCTTGTCGATATAGGGGTTATCGCCTTCCCAGATGATCGCGGTGCGCTCGCCATGCGTCTTCAGATGCCGGTCAATACAGTTGTAGGAGACGTTGGTGAGGCCGTCCTCGAACCACTTGATTGGCACCCTGCCCTTGAAGGACGTATTCTTGACCTTGGTGTAAGGCTTGAACCAGTCGATCCGACGGCCATGCTTGTCCCAGAATTTTTCTGGATCCTCGACGCTCTCCTGGTACCATTTCTGGTAACGCTCATTGTCGATGAGCGTGCGGGCTTTCGCCGACTTGAGCACCGGGTAGATTTTGGCAGACATGAACTCCTCCTGGAACCGGGTATGGCTTCTGACGCGGCCCGAGACTCCCACCTCAGGCATGTGTTGAATTCATAGCAGGTCAATTGCACACGGCAATTAGACAAAGGTCATTTGTTTCGCAAAGAATTGCAATTATGATGCAATCCGGTTATAGAGCGGCAATATCCCGGAAATCAGTGGTTGATACCACGCCCGCGACACCGGCGCGGACGGACAGAAGGACTGTATCTATGGCTCAACAATTGCTCATGCCAAAGGCAACGGCTGTATGGCTGGTTGACAACACCGCGCTGTCGTTCGATCAGATCGCCACGTTCTGCAAACTGCACCCGCTTGAAGTCAAGGCAATTGCCGACGGTGAAGCCGCGCAGGGCATCAAGGGCCTCGACCCGATCGCCACCGGACAGCTTTCCCGCGATGAAATCGCCCGCGCCGAAGGCAACCCGAACCACAAGCTGAAGCTTTCCGAGCCGAAGGTGCGCGTGCCGGAATCCAAGCGTCGCGGCCCGCGCTACACGCCGGTTTCCAAGCGTCAGGACCGTCCGAACGCCATTCTCTGGCTCGTTCGCAACCACCCGGAACTGAAGGATGCGCAGATTTCGCGTCTCGTCGGCACCACGAAGTCGACCATTGAGCAAATCCGCGACCGCACCCACTGGAACTCGGCAAACCTGACGCCGATGGACCCGGTCACACTCGGCCTCTGCAGCCAGATCGATCTCGACCTCGAAGTTGAACGCGCCTCGCGTGGCCGTCCGCTGCCGACCGCCGAAGAGCTGGACAACACATTGCAGCCGGCGACGGCAACGGAAGGCCTGGATTACAACTTCCAGCGCGAAGAAGACGAACAGATCGACGCCGATGCGGTCTTCAAGAAGCTCTCCTCGCTGAAATCCACGCAGAAGGACGAAGACGAGGACGATCAGTACTGATCGACGTTTTCGAATGCTTGAAACCCGGCCTCAGCGCCGGGTTTTTTGTTTATGGCCTTATCGCGTGCCGAAGATCGCCGAGCCCACACGAACACTGGTCGCGCCGAATTCGACGGCCGTTTCGAAATCCCCGGACATGCCCATGGAGAGTTTTTCCAGGCCACATTGCTTGGCAAGCTTCGCCAGCAGCGCAAAATGCGGACCAGGATTTTCATCTGCCGGCGGAATGCACATCAGCCCCTCGACCAACAATTTCAACTCGTCCCGGCAAAATGCCACGAAAGCGATGGTCTCACGCGGATCGATGCCCGCCTTTTGCGGCTCAAGCCCGGTATTGACCTGCACATAAAAACGAAGTTTGCGGCCCTGTTTGCCGCATTCCTCGGCAAGCGCACGGGCGATCTTTTCGCGGTCGACGCTTTCGACGACGTCAAATAATGCCACGGCGTCCGCAGCCTTGTTGGACTGCAATGGGCCGATCAGATGCAGTTCTATGCCATCAGTCTTCTCTTTCAGCGCCGGCCACTTGCCCTGCGCCTCCTGCACGCGGTTCTCTCCGAACACGCGCTGGCCGGCATCGATGACCGGCTGGATCGCCTCCGCTTCGAAGGTCTTCGATACCGCGACGAGGGCAACATCTGCCGCCTTGCGGTTGGATTTTTCCGCCACATCCGCAATGCGCTGCCTGACATCCTGAAGTCGTGCTTCGATTTCCATCACAAGACCTTTTTTAACCGTTCGAACCGCTAACTAGACGCCGAATCCCTTGATGCCAAGCGCCTTTAGCACCATTTGAGGCACGCTGGCCAAGATTGCACCGCCGAACGCCCCGCCAAACTTGACGCCCCGGTCGTTTCATGGTGAAGGTCAGCGCACATTTTTCCCCTCGATACCCGGAATTTTAGACAATGGCCATCGAACGTTACAATCCTCGCGACGCCGAGCCGCGCTGGCAGCAAAAATGGAACGAAGACAAGGTCTTCGTGACAGACAACAGCGATCCGCGTGAGAAATATTACGTTCTGGAGATGTTCCCCTATCCGTCGGGTCGCATCCACATGGGCCATGTCCGCAACTATGCCATGGGCGACGTCGTCGCCCGCTACAAGCGCGCCCGCGGTTTCAACGTCTTGCACCCGATGGGTTGGGACGCCTTCGGCATGCCGGCCGAAAACGCCGCCATGCAGAACAAGGTTCACCCGAAAGATTGGACCTACCAGAACATCGCCACCATGCGCGGTCAGCTGAAATCCATGGGCCTGTCCTTGGACTGGACCCGCGAATTCGCGACCTGCGATGTGGAATATTATCATCGCCAGCAGGCACTGTTCGTTGACTTCATGGAAAAGGGTCTGGTCTACCGCAAGCAGTCGAAGGTCAACTGGGACCCGGTCGACCATACCGTTCTGGCCAATGAGCAGGTCATCGACGGCCGCGGCTGGCGCTCCGGTGCGCTGGTCGAACAGCGCGAGCTGACGCAATGGTTCTTCCGCATCACCGATTTCAGCCAGGACCTGCTGGACGAGCTGGACACGCTGGATCAGTGGCCGGAAAAAGTGCGCCTGATGCAGAAGAACTGGATCGGCCGTTCCGAAGGCCTGTCGCTGCGCTGGCAGACTGTTGCTGACACGGCACCGGAAGGCTTCTCTGACATCACGGTTTACACCACACGCCCCGACACGCTGTTCGGCGCCTCCTTCCTGGCCATTGCCGCCGACCATCCGCTGGCGAAAGAACTGTCGGAAAAAAATCCTGCGATCGCCGAATTCTGCGATGAATGCCGCCGCCATGGAACCTCTCTGGCCGCGCTGGAAACGGCTGAAAAGAAAGGCATCGATACCGGCGTCAAAGTCGTCCATCCGCTGGATCCGACCTGGGAACTGCCGGTCTACGTCGCCAATTTCGTGTTGATGGATTACGGTACCGGCGCGATCTTCGGTTGCCCTTCCGGCGACCAGCGCGACCTGGACTTCGCCCGCAAATACGGCCTGCCGGTCGTGGCGGTCGTCGCCCCTGAGGGCCCGGATGCGGAAAGCTTCACGGTCGATGACACCGCCTACACCGACGACGGCGTGATGATTAACTCCGGCTTCCTGAATGGCATGAAAACGACGGATGCCTTCGAGGCAGTCGTGCAGAAGCTGTCGGCGCAGACGCTGGACAACGCGCCTCAGGCCGAGCGCAAGGTCAATTTCCGTCTGCGCGACTGGGGCATTTCCCGCCAGCGTTACTGGGGCTGCCCGATCCCGGTCATTCATTGCGAAGTCTGCGGCGTCGTGCCGGTCCCGAAAAAGGACCTGCCCGTCAAGCTGCCCGACGATGTGACCTTCGACGTGCCCGGCAACCCGCTGGACCGGCATCCGACCTGGCGTCACGTCGCCTGCCCGCAATGCGGCCATGACGCGCGTCGTGAAACCGACACGATGGACACCTTCGTCGATTCCAGCTGGTATTACACGCGCTTCACGGCACCCTGGGAAGACGCACCGACCGACCCGAAGGTCGCCAACCACTGGCTGCCTGTGGATCAGTATATCGGCGGCATCGAGCACGCGATCCTGCACCTGCTCTATTCGCGCTTCTTCACCCGTGCGATGCGCGAAACAGGTCATGTCGATGTCAAGGAGCCGTTCAAGGGTCTGTTCACCCAGGGCATGGTGGTTCATGAGACCTACAGCCGTGGTGAAGGCACTGCACGCGAATGGGTGCCACCTGCAGATCTGCGGATTGAGGAAACCGACGGCACACGCCGCGCCTTCCTGCTGTCATCCGGTGAAGAGGTGAAGATCGGCTCGATCGAGAAGATGTCGAAGTCGAAAAAGAACGTGGTCGATCCTGATGATATCATCGCATCGTACGGCGCCGATACCGCACGCTTTTTCGTCCTGTCGGACTCGCCGCCGGATCGTGATGTGATTTGGTCCGAATCGGGCGTCGAGGGCGCGAACCGCTTCGTACAACGCGTCTGGCGCATCATCGGTGAAGCTGCCGAGGAGCTGAAATCCGTCAGGCCGAAGCCTGCAACCGAGGGTGAAGGGCTGGCGGCCTCCAAGGCGGCCCACAAGACGCTGAAGGCTGTTCAGGAAGATCTGGACAAGCTCGCCTTCAACAAGGCCATTGCCCGCATCTATGAACTGGTCAACGCGCTCGCCGGTCCGCTTGCGGATGTCGCTGCGGGCGGCAAATCCGACGACGTCAAGGCAGCAGCGCGTGACGCCGTCGAAATCCTGATCCGCATCATCGCCCCCATGACGCCACACCTGGCGGAAGAATGCTGGGCGGCGCTGGGCAATGAAGGCCTGGTGGCTGAGGCGTCATGGCCGACCTTCGTGCCTTCGCTGGTCGAGGAAAACGACGTGGTCATGCCCGTGCAGGTCAATGGCAAGAAGCGCGGCGAATTGACAATCGCGCGCGATGCGGATCAAGATGCGGTCCGCGCGGCTGCCCTTGCTCTGGATGCCGTCAAATCTCTTCTTGCCGGCGGCGAGCCCAAGAAAGTCATCGTGGTTCCGCAGAGGATTGTGAACATTGTTGTCTGACGTTTTTTCGAGATGGAGCCGCGTCGCGGCAGCAATTTCCGTCGTGATGATGGCTGGTCTTCTGGCGGGCTGCCAGGTGCGCCCGCTCTATGGCGAGGCTTCCGGGACCAAGGAAAGGTTGGCGGCCGTCAGCGTCTCCGATATCGGTGGCAGAGTTGGACAGGAAGTTCGCAACCAGCTAATCTTCCTTCTGGCTGGCGGCGCTGGGCAGCCGACGACGGCGCAATATAACGTCAAGGTTTCGGTCAGCTCGAGCGCTTCCTCGACAGAGGTGCAGAATTACGACCTAACCACACGGACGAACAACAATTACGACGGGCCGTATCCAGGCCGTGTCATCATGAGCGGCCAATACGTGCTGACGCGCATTTCCGACGGTCAGATTCTGCGCTCCGCACGCCGCAGCGTGACGGCGCAGGTGGATCTGCCACAGCAGGAATTCGCCAAGATCCGGGCGACCCGCGACGCCGAAAACCGTGCGGCGCGCGAACTTGCCGAAATCATCCGCACCGACATCGCCGCCACCCTCGGCCGCTGAGAGCGGCGGCCGTGGCGGAGATAAAGTCCCATGAATTTGAGCGCTTCGCCGAGAATCCGGCGGAGCGCTTTCGCGTTTTCGTACTCTACGGGCCGGATCGTGGTCTCGTATCAGAACGCGCAACCCTCATCGCCAAAAAGACGGGGATAGATCCCGACGACGCTTTTGCGTCGCTGAAATTGACTGCGTCCGATCTCCAGGGCGACCCGGGGCGTTTGCTGGACGAGGTGAACGCCATTGGTCTTTTCGGCGGCGAGAAACTTGTCTGGGTCAAGGGCGCGTCAGCTGAAAAGGCGTTGGTGGATGCCCTCCAGATTCTGGCGGAAACGCCGCCGGAAGCGAGCTTTCTCATCATCGAAGCAGGTGACATCAAGAAGGGCACGGGGCTGCGCAAGATCGCGGAACCGGCTCGATCCATCGCAGCCATTCCCTGTTACGCGGACGATGCGCGCGCACTGAACGCGTTGATAGACCAGGAACTTTCGGGCGACAATTTGCGTATCGCGCCTGCCGCGCGGCAACGGCTTATCGAATCGCTGGGGGGCGACCGTATCGCTTCACGAAACGAAATCCGCAAGCTGGCACTTTATTGCCGCGGCGCAGAGGTAATCGAGGAAGACGATGTCCTGGCCATCATCGGTGATGCCAGTACGGTTTCAGCCGATGACGCCGTTGACGCCATCCTGAAGGGTGACAGAAACGCGTTTTTCCATGCCACCCAGAAGATCATTTCTTCCAAGACGCCGATCTTCCTCGTGCTTCAGGGGTGCCTCAAGCAATTCCAGCTGCTCGATCAGATGCGCGCCGAGATGGACGAGAAAAAGCAGCAGGCCGGTCAGGTCATGCAGACGCTCGGACGTCATATCCATTTTCGCCGGAAACCGGTCATCGAAAGAGCGCTGCGCACATGGCAGCCAGCGGCGATCGCCCGCGAGATGAACCGACTACAGGCGGCCATCCTGCAAAGCCGCCAGCGCCAAAGTCTGGAGGAAAGCGTGGCCCTACTGACACTATTATCCACCACGCTGCAATCCGGCCGCGGCGGATAAACAAAAGCCCTCGTGCAGACGAGGGCTTTTCACATGTTGGTGCAAGACCGTCGCAAATCTGCGGTCAGTCGCCCTTGCCGGGCTCAGCAGAGAAATAAAGCTCCAGCTTGCCTTCGACACCATCCATTTCCTTGGCTTCCGGCATCGGGTCGCGCTTGATGGTGATGTTCGGCCAGATCGCGGCATATTCCGCATTGAGCTTCAGCCACTTGTCGAGACCCGGCTCCGTATCGGGTTTGATGGCCTCGGCAGGACATTCCGGTTCGCACACACCACAGTCGATGCATTCGTCGGGATTGATGGCGAGGAAATTTTCGCCCTCGTAAAAGCAGTCGACAGGGCAGACCTCAACGCAATCGGTATATTTGCAGCGGATGCAATTGTCGGTCACGACATATGTCATGATGAACTCCAGAATATGCAGGCCGGGTCTTTGGGCTTCGGAACACAAGCCGTCGCCCGGAATTCAGACAGGGCAATTTCGCAAGTGACGTAATGCCTTTGCCTGCAGATAGCAAGGATAAACAATTCTGAAAAACGGTGCTGACTTGGAGGTTTATTCTAATCTGTACTGCCGTCGCTGTCGGACAGAAACCTGTCGAGCGCTCTGCGCTCCTTTTTCGTCGGGCGTCCGCTGCCCGGCTGGCGCATTGCCTGCTCAAGGAGTGTCAGCCTGTCGGAAGGCTCCTTTGGCGGCGTCTGATCGTCATAGAGAAGTCTGGCTTCTTCATAGGGGCCGCGCCGCGTCCCGCCCGACTTCACCACCACGACCCTGTCCATCCGCTCGAAGCTTATTTCCAGCCTGTCGCCGGGCTTCACCGCATGACTGGGCTGGCGGACGACGACGCCATTGATCTTCACCTGTCCCGACTGAACGTAGCTCTGGGCGAGCGAACGGGATTTAGCCATGCGGGCAAAGAACAGCCACTTGTCTAGACGCTGACGCGTGCTTTCCAGTGGCTGCTCGCTGTTTCCCATAGGCTTACTTCTTCAGCTGCTCCTTGAGGGCAGCGAGCTTTGCGAAAGGCGAATCCGGGTCCAGCGGCTTTTCCTTGCGCGGTGGCTTGGCCTCGAAACGCTGCTGGCCCTGCGGCTTTCCGCCACGGTCGCTGCGCTCCGGCCTGTCCTTGCGCTCGCCACGATCATGACGATCATTATTGCGGTTGTTGCCTCGATCGGGACGGCCGCCGTCACGCTTGCGCTCGCCCTCGCCGCCACGATTGGCTGCATCGCGATTTGCCCCGTCGCGATTGTCACGGCGGCCTTCGCCGCGTCGCTCGCCTTGCTCGCGCGCTGTCTGCTCACGACCCTGGCCACGATTGCCGGGACGACGGTTTTCACCACGCTGGTTTTCATTGCGGCCACCCGGACGCCACAGAAGCACGGGCTTCGGCTCGGCGGCCTCACCGCTTTCCGCCGGAGCCGCTTCATTTGCAGCAGCCTCTTCACCGGCGGCTTCCGCGACGGGCGCCTCGGTAACGTCGCCTTCCACAACAGCAACCGCTTCGGAGGCCTGCTCTTCGGAAGCCGGCTCGTCCTGCTCGGTCTCAGCGCTATCCTCTTCGCCCGCCGTCGTTTCCGGGGCAGCCGGCACAGTGGCGCCTGCCTGGCTGGCGAGGAAGGCCTGCGCCTCTTCCGCCGTCACCTGATCGGCACGGTAACCGAGGCCCTTGAGGATTTCTTCCATGTCATCGAGCGTTGCGCCGAGAATGGAAAGCATCGCGGTCGTCGTCGTGAAACGACGGCCATCATAAGCGCCTTCGGGGCGCGGCTGCTGGCCGGGCTTCCACTGCAGCAGCGGACGGATGAGATCGGCCAGACGCTCGAGAATGTCGATACGCACCGCGCGCTTTCCGAGGAAACGGAAACCGGCAAGCTTGTAGAACATGCGCTCGAAGCTGGCATCCGTAACGACCGAGGTGCGGCCTGCAGCCAGCACGGGAATAAGGTCGCCATAACCCGGTTTGCCAAGACCATCATTCTTCAAGGCCCATAGCAGCGTCACAAGTTCTGCCGGAGCAGGCTTCAGGAGCGCAGGCAAAAAGACATGATAGGCGCCGAAACGCACGCCGTAACGCCGCATGGAAGCACGCGCGTCCTGATCCAGCGACTTCACGTCTTCCGCGACGTCACGACGGAACAGCACGCCGAGATTTTCGACCAGCTGGAAAGCGAGACCCTTTGCGAGACCCTGAAGGTCTTCCGCACGGGAGATATCATCCAGCGGCTTCAGCACGGTTGCGATCTGGTGGTTGACGAAACGCTCGATCCGCGCGAGCGCGTGATCACGGGCATTACCGCTCAACTGCTCGTCGGCCAGCAGGATCACCCGCGGCTTCATGATATTGTCGCCGGCCGAAAGACGGGCAACCGGCTCGCCCAGCCAGCGAACCAGACCATCGGAGCTCAAAGCGAGATCGCCATTTCCACTGGCGTGCAGACGCGCGGCACGCGCCTCGTATTCGAGCGCGAGCGCCTTCTGCGCCGCAGCCTGCACGGCCTTCTGATCCGGCCCTTCCATTCCCGGCACCGGCGTGAACCGGAACCCGGCCAATTGGCCGACGTGATGACCTTCTACGAAGACATCACCATTTACACTGATTTCAGCTTCAAGCATCGCATTCTCTCTCAGGCGCCTCATGAGCACAGATGTCCTGCGATCAACAAAGCGTTTCGTCAACCTTTCATGTAGCGCATCGGACAATCGATCCTCGATTTCCCGAGTCTTTTCTTGCCAGTGTGTCGGATCGGCAAGCCATCCTGGGCGGTTCGATACATAAGTCCATGTTCTGATCTGCGCAATCCTCGCAGACAAGGTATCGATCTCTCCATCCGTGCGGTCGGCGCGACGCACCTGTTCGGCCATGAAATCCTCGTTCACCGTCCCGCGCTTGACGAGGTCGAAATAGAGCGTGGAGATCAGATCCGCATGCTGCGCCGGGGCGATACGGCGATAGTCCGGAAGCGCGCAGGCCTCCCAGAGCTTTTCCACCCGTGCATCGGTCGTCGTCACGTCGATGATTTCGGGATAACGGGACAGATACTCCAGCGCCTGCTGGTCGATGGCCGGCAGGGCGCGCGAAAGCCCCTGGATCGCCGGCGCAGCGTCAAGGCTCGCACGCAGATTGGCGATAGAGGAAAAATCGAAGTTTTTCGTCCGCCACTGCAACACCTTCACCGCATCGAACTGATGCGTCTCGATCCGCTCCACCAGTTCGTCATCGAACGGGTCGACACGGCCTGTCACCCCGAAGGTGCCGTCACGAAGATGGCGGCCGGCGCGGCCGGCGATCTGGCCGATTTCGCCCGGATTGAGATTGCGGAATTGATAACCGTCGAATTTTCGGTCCTGCGCGAAAGCGACGTGATCGACATCGAGGTTAAGGCCCATGCCGATAGCGTCCGTCGCGACCAGATATTCGACATCGCCGGACTGATAGAGACCCACCTGCGCATTGCGCGTGCGGGGCGAAAGCGCGCCTAGCACAACGGCCGCGCCGCCCCGCTGGCGGCGCACCAGTTCGGCAATGGCATAGACCTCATCGGCGGAAAAAGCGACAATCGCCGTGCGCTGCGGCAGGCGGGTTATCTTCTTCTGGCCGGCATAAAAAAGCTGCGACAGACGCGGTCGCTCCACCACGGTAATTCCCGGCAGCAGCTTTTCGAGGATCGGGCGCATCGTGCCCGCCCCCAGCAGCAGCGTTTCCTCCCGACCGCGCAGATGCAGAACCCGGTCGGTAAAGATATGCCCGCGTTCGAGATCGCCTGCCAGCTGCACCTCATCGATTGCAACGAAGGCGGCCGTCGTTTCGCGCGGCATGGCTTCCACTGTGCAAACGGAATACTTGGCTTTTGGGGGTGAGATTTTTTCTTCGCCGGTTATCAGCGCCACATTGGGCGCCCCCACCTTTTCGACCAGACGGGTATAGACCTCGCGCGCCAAAAGGCGCAGCGGCAGGCCGATGACACCGCTGCCATGCGCCACCATACGCTCAATCGCGTAATGGGTCTTGCCGGTGTTGGTGGGGCCGAGAACGGCCGTGACACCGCGGCCGCTCAGGATCATGGGGCGAAAATTCAACGTACTATCCGCGAATCGACTTCATCTGCTTGGCGTGCCACCCACATCAACGGTATGGGCCGCACGCACCACACATGGCAACGCCTGCCGACAAAGGCAATAGGCCTCACCCGCAAAGTGCTACAAGGCGACCAGTCAACGAAATTTTCCATTTCGATTCAGATAGTTGAACAAGAAAAAAGAATCCGGCGAAAATGAAATCGATTCGGCTGCGGAACAGTCTGCGAACGAATCGAATACGAATCGCTGACTCCTCGTGATTCAGCTTTTGTTCTCCGCAATATCTGGTTGGCGAAGTCACGGCCTCTACCAGATTATGAATCCGGATAAGTCCTTGGCCGGATTCGGCATTACGGTAAAACCGCCGGTCGGAAAATCCGGGAATCGGCTGTCAAGCGCCAATCCCCGAAAAGCCGTTCCGAAGCCAGCACCACAAGCCGAGATCAGAGTGCCTCACCGGTGAGCAAACGCGGCGCATTTGCATCCGTGGTACCGGCGGCCTGGCCGATGAAATAGGATTTGAGACCCGGCAAACGATCCACCACGCCGAGACCGAAATCGCGCATGATGCGAATGGGACCGACATCATTGGAGAACAGCCGGTTCAGCACATCCGTGGTCACCCCCATCCGCAAGGTGTCGAACCGGCGCCAGGACTGATACCGCTCCAGAACATTGAGGGAGCCGATGTCGAGGCCGAGACGGTCAGCTTCAACCACGGTTTCGGCCAGAGCCGCCACATCCTTGAAACCCAGATTGAGGCCTTGACCCGAGATCGGGTGAATACCGTGGGCCGCATCACCGGCGAGCGCGAAACGCGACGCGACGAAGGACCGTGCCAAAGTGAGACCCAGCGGAAAGGCGCGCCGGGGACCGACAGGGCGGATCGTGCCGAGCTTGTGGCCGAACCGGCGCTCAAGCTCCTCCTCGAACACCAGGTCGTCGGCGGCCACAAGCCTGTCGGCATCGGCGGTGCGTTCGGTCCAGACAAGCGAAGACCGGTTTCCCTTCAACGGCAGAATGGCGAAGGGTCCGGATGGCAGGAAATGCTCCTCGGCGCAGCCTTCGTGCGGTCGCTCATGCTCAACGGTCGTCACGATGCCTGACTGATCGTAAGCCCAGTGCACCGTCTTGATGCCAGCCATATCCCGAAGAGCCGAGCGAACACCATCACAGGCAATCAGCAATCGCGCTTCGAGCGTCGATCCGTCGGAAAGGTGAATAGCCGTCGACTGCGGTCCTGCTGTAAAATCGGAAACACTGAGGCCGTGGCGGATTTCTATGCCCAGGCGTGCGCAAAGGCCCCGCAACGCGCCTACCAAAGCGACGTTTGGAACCATATGGGCAAAGGGCCGGCCCTCTTCCACCGCGCCGTCAAACGTCAGGAACACGGGACGTACCGGATCGGCGGTTTTCGAATCGGTAACGATCATCTTGTGGATCGGCTGGGCTTCCGGCTCGATCTCGTTCCAGATGCCGAAAACATCGAGCATGCGGGTAGCCGCTGCGATAATGGCGGACGCGCGAACATCCTTTGCCCAGACATCCTCAGGAGCGGCTTCAATTACCTGCACATTCAGATGCGGGGCCGCCTGCTTGATTGCCACAGCAACGGAAAGACCGACATATCCGCCGCCTGCCACCACAACGTCCAGCATCGCGCTTCTCCTCAAATCTTGTGCATGCATCATCGGCGCACTATAGACCATGTGACGTCTTCCTACAGCCGGAGCAGGCCGAAAAAATGTCGCATCCCTTGCAATCGTCAGACCCGATGGCAAATCTCATCGCCACGCTCGATCTTGAGAAGCTGGAAGAGAACCTTTACCGGGGCGAAAGCCCGCAGATCGGCTGGCAACGGGTTTTTGGTGGTCAGGTCATTGCACAGGCCCTGATCGCCGCGCAAAGAACCGTGGATGACGATCGCTTCGTGCATTCGTTGCACGCCTATTTCATGCGTCCCGGCGACCCGCTGGTGCCCATCGTCTACCAGGTCGAGCGTATCCGCGATGGCGCCAGTTTCTGCACCCGTCGCGTGGTCGCCATCCAGCACGGCAAAGCTATTTTTTCCATGTCGGCGTCGTTCCAGATATTCGAGGACGGTTTTACCCATCAGATCAGGATGCCTGATGTGACGCCGCCTGAAAAACTGATGAGCGAGGAACAGATGCAGGCGGCTTTCCTCGCAAAGGCGCCCGCTTCGATCCGAAACTACTGGAGCAACAAGCGGCCGATCGAGATCAGGCCGGTCTCGCTGACCCACTACATCTCAAAAGAAAAGCTGGAGCCGCAGCAGGATATCTGGGTCCGTGCCGTTGGAAGCGTACCTGACGATCCGCGCCTGCAATCCGCCATTCTCGCCTATCTCTCCGACATGACGCTGCTGGACACCTCGCTCTATGCCCATGGCACGACGATCTTCGATCCTTCGATCCAGGTGGCAAGCCTAGACCACGCCATGTGGTTTCATCGTCCCTGCCGGCTGGATGACTGGCTGCTCTATACACAGGACAGCCCCAGCGCCTCGGGCGCGCGTGGTTTGACCCGTGGCAATATTTTCACCAGACAGGGTGAACTGGTCGCCTCCGTGGCGCAGGAAGGTTTGATCCGCAAAAGGGCAAATGATTAAATAAAGTGCGTTTTCTAAAAATCGCACATTTTATAGACGCAAAATTCGCCGACAAATGCCCCTTTTTCAGACGTCCGTCATATAAACATTACATTTCAATAAGTTAGTTACACACTCAAAACTGGCACGCCCTTTGAATGTATGTCCGCAGTCGCTGTTACTGATCTGCCAGCGGCAGGAGAGTCGGCTCCGTGCCGAGGACAAACAAAGGATGGGAAACCAGATGAAAATTGTGATGGCCATTATCAAGCCGTTCAAGCTGGATGAAGTGCGTGAAGCACTCACCGGCGTCGGCATCCAGGGCCTGACCGTGACCGAAGTAAAGGGTTACGGGCGCCAGAAGGGACATACCGAGATTTATCGCGGCACGGAATATGCGGTGAGCTTCCTTCCCAAGCTAAAGATCGAGATCGCTGTTCCATCCGACGTCGTGGACAAGGCCGTCGAAGCGATCGCATCTGCGGCAAAGACCGGGCAGATCGGCGACGGCAAGATCTTCGTTTACTCAATTGAACAGGCCGTGCGCATCCGTACCGGCGAAACCAACACAGAAGCGCTTTGAAGCACGGCTGACAGGGGAGTTTTCTAGCTATGCAACTCAACAAGTTTTTGACGCTCGGCAAGCTGGGCGCAACAGCGACGGCCCTGATGGCCCCGGCCATCGCCTTTGCCCAGGATGCAGCGCCGGCCGCAGCCGCAGCGCCTGTTCCGGAAAAGGCCGACACAGCCTTCATGTATGTCGCCACCATCCTCGTGCTCTTCATGATCCTTCCGGGCCTGGCGCTGTTTTACGGCGGTCTTGTCCGCACGAAGAACATGCTCTCCGTTCTCATGCAGTGCACGGTCATCACCGCCGTCATGATGCTCATCTGGGTCATCTACGGTTACTCTTTCGCCTTCGGCGGCGGCACCGGCCCTTATTTCGGCGGCTTCGGCAAGCTTTTCCTGTCGGGCGTTTCGCTTGACAGCACCTCGGCAACCTTCTCGCAGGGCGTCGTGATCTACGAATATACCTTCATCGCCTTCCAGATGACCTTTGCGGCCATCACCCCGGCGCTGATCATCGGTGCCTTCGCGGAACGCGTGAAGTTCTCCGCCGTCATCCTCTTCACCATCCTGTGGGCCACCTTCGTGTATTTCCCGGTCGCCCATATGGTCTGGGACGCAAACGGCCTGATCTTCGGCATGGGCGCTCTCGACTTCGCCGGCGGCACGGTCGTCCACATCAATGCCGGTATCGCAGGCCTGATCGGCGCGATCATGGTCGGCAAGCGCACCGGCTTCGGCAAGGACATGATGGCTCCTCACTCCATGACACTGACACTCGTCGGTGCAGCCATGCTGTGGTTCGGCTGGTTCGGCTTCAACGCCGGCTCCAACCTCGAAGCATCGGGTGGTGCGGTTCTCGCAACCATGAACACCTTCCTCGCAACCGCAGCCGCCATTGTTTCCTGGTCGCTGGTTGAAAGCTTCACCCGTGGCAAGGCATCCATGCTGGGCGCCGCGTCGGGCATGATCGCCGGCCTCGTTGCCGTCACACCTGCTGCAGGCTCGGTTGGCCCGATGGGTGCCATCGTTCTCGGCCTCATCGTCTCGCCGATCTGCTACTTCTTCGTCTCCGTGGTGAAGAACAAGTTCGGTTACGACGATACCGCTGACGTCTTCGGCGTTCACGGCATCGGCGGCATCATCGGCGCACTCGGCACCGGCATCTTCACCTCGCCGCTACTCGGCGGCACCGGCAAGCCCGAATTCTCCATCGCCTCGCAGCTCTGGACGCAGTTCGTGGCCGTCGCCATCACCATTGTCTGGTGCGCCATCGTCTCTGCAATCCTTTACAAGATCGTCGATGTGATCGTCGGGCTCCGCGTCCCGGTCGAAGCCGAGCGCGAAGGTCTGGACCTCGCCACCCACGGCGAAGCCGCTTACCACTCCTGATACCGGGAAAATGGGGTTCTCCATCCCCATTCCCAAAAGAAAGGCCCGTTTCGACGGGCCTTTTTCTTTGCCGCCAATCTGCCGTTGCGCAACCGCTTCAAAGCTGAAATCCGCTCAAACGCTCACCCTAAAACGCTCTGGCATCCTCAAAAAACCGCATGGTTAACACGACATTAACCAGCTGGCGGTTAGTTTTCCCTGTCAATCCGGGATCAGGCCGTGTGCCGGATCTCGCCGAAACCAAAAAATGACGGGTTCAGGGACATGGGCAGAATGCATTCTCCGACATTCGATGGTCGTCACACACGTTTTGTGCTGACGGCGTTTTTCGTGCGGCAGATTATGGCTCTGGCCGGTTTCGCTCTGCTTGCCACGATTGCACTCGGTATCGCCGCGCTCGCGACGTGGAATGTGGCGGATCCGAGCCTGTCCTATGCCACAGGAAACCAACCAACCAATCTCCTGGGCTACGGCGGCGCGATCTTCGCGGATATCGTTATGCAGTTCCTCGGGCTTTCGGCCATCATTTCCCTGCTGCCGGTCATTGCATGGGCGATCGCCCTGATCGCCGGCCGCAAGCTGCAGCGCATACCCGCCCGCCTCGTGGCCTGGATCGCGGGCGCGATCGTCTGCGCTGCGTCCCTCGGCTGCTTTCCGGCTCCCGTCACCTGGCCGCTGCCGAACGGTATCGGCGGCGTGATCGGCGACATGATCCTTCGTTTTCCCGCCCTATTCATCGGCGCTTATCCCACGGGCACCGTTGCGACGATACTTGGGGTAATATTCGCCGCGCCGGCTACCTGGCTCATGCTGTTTGCCGCCGGCATTGTCGGCGGTCTGGACGATGAACTGGAGCGTGAAGAACCCGGACCGGCCGTCAGCAAGGCCCGCGCCGTCCGCGAGGCGGAAGAGGACGACGAGGATGATGGCGAGGGTTTCTTCGCCAATATTCTCGCCTTCGGCGCACTGACGCACTACTGGTACATCACCCAGGCCCGTTTTCGTCGCCTGTTCGGCCTGAAGTCGAAATCGCTGCATGACGAATTCGAACATCCCTATGATTTCAACGAGTATGAATTCGGCACGCTAAACGAGCCGTCGCGCCTCAAGACGGCGATCAACCGTCTCGACCAGCGCGCGGAACCCTCTTTCGAAGAACGAACTGCATCGCGTCGCCAGATGTCTCCTCCCTCCATCGCGCCCAGTCATGAAGACGATGGGGACGGCGAGCCGTCCTTCGGTACTGACGAGGCCCGCCTGCCAAGTGGCATCCTTTCCGATGACGACATCGACCAGAAATTCACTGCCCGACAGGCGCCGGGACGCGGACAGACGAAAATAACCGCTCCTTCGGCACGCCCGAAGCCCAGTGAGCGTGTGGCACGCGAAGCACAGGCCTCTTTCATCGCCGCAGACGGTTTCCAGCTTCCTACCGTTCATCTTCTGGCGGAGCCCAAGAACATTGTTCGCGACAATACGCTAAGCGAAGAGGTGCTCGAGCAGAACGCCCGTCTTCTCGAGGGGGTTCTTGAAGACTTCGGCGTCAAGGGTGAAATCATTCATGTCCGCCCCGGCCCGGTCGTCACACTTTACGAGCTGGAACCGGCCCCCGGCATCAAATCGTCGCGTGTCATCGGCCTCGCGGATGATATCGCCCGCTCCATGAGCGCGATCGCCGCCCGCGTGGCCGTTGTTCCCGGCCGCAATGCCATCGGCATCGAACTGCCGAACCAGACCCGCGAAACCGTGTTCCTGCGCGAACTGATCGGCAGCCGCGATTTCGAAAACAGCAAAGCCAAGCTTGCCATGGCGCTCGGCAAGACCATCGGCGGCGAACCCGTCATCGCCGATCTCGCCAAGATGCCGCACCTGCTCGTTGCAGGCACCACCGGTTCGGGCAAGTCCGTTGCCATCAACACCATGATCCTGTCGCTGCTTTACCGCATGTCACCGGAACAGTGCCGCCTGATCATGATCGACCCGAAAATGCTGGAACTGTCGATCTATGACGGCATTCCGCACCTGCTTTCTCCCGTCGTCACGGATCCGAAAAAGGCGGTCGTCGCGCTCAAATGGACGGTGCGCGAGATGGAGGAACGCTACAAGAAGATGTCCAAGATCGGCGTGCGCAATATCGACGGCTTCAACAGCCGCGTGCAGCAGGCGCTCGACAAGGGCGAAATCCTCACCCGCACGGTGCAGACCGGTTTCGACCGCCAGACCGGCGAGGCAATCTACGAAACGGAAGAGTTCGATCTGAAGCCCCTGCCCTATATCGTCGTCATCATCGACGAGATGGCCGACCTGATGATGGTGGCCGGCAAGGATATCGAAGGCGCGGTGCAGCGTTTGGCGCAGATGGCGCGTGCTGCCGGCATCCATGTCATCATGGCCACCCAGCGTCCTTCGGTCGACGTCATCACCGGCACGATCAAGGCCAACTTCCCGACACGCATCTCATTCCAGGTCACCTCGAAGATCGACAGCCGCACGATCCTTGGAGAGCAGGGCGCCGAACAGCTGCTCGGCATGGGTGATATGCTTTACATGGCGGGCGGCGGACGCATCCAGCGTGTGCACGGGCCCTTCGTTTCCGACAATGAAGTGGAAGAGATCGTTTCCTATCTGAAGACACAAGGGTCGCCTGAGTATCTCGAAGAGATTACCGAAGAAGAAGACGAGGACGGCGCTGGCGCAAGCCCGGCCGGCGGCGCCAGCTTCTCGGATTCCGAGGACCCCTACGATCAGGCCGTGGCCGTCGTACTTCGCGATGGCAAAGCCTCCACATCCTATGTGCAGCGTCGTCTCGGCATCGGTTACAACCGCGCGGCATCGCTGATCGAACGCATGGAGCAGGAAGGCATTATCGGCCCCGCCAACCACGCCGGAAAACGCGAAATCCTCGTTCCCACGGAAGCAGATATCATCGAGCGATAATCCGCAACCAAGCGGCGTCGAGAAGCGTTATTACACGCTTTCACGTCATGAAGCCGCCGCGTTTTTCGCGGACAATCGCTGCGATGAAGGAGAACAGAATGAACGACCTGACCACCGGCGAAACGGCCAATGCAAGCGCAGCGCAAAATGGCGTGACGCGGCGTGGGGTGCTGACGGCATTTTCCATGGCTGCCGTGATCGCTGGCATCTCGCCGCTCGACGCCTTTGCCCAGGCAGCCGGCAATACCGCAACGGCACAGAAGATCGCGAACCACTTTTCGTCGGTAAAAACCATGATGGGTGAATTCGTGCAGTTCGGCCCGCGCGGGGAACAGACCGGCGGCAAGTTCTACATCGAACGGCCAGGCAAGCTCCGCTTCAATTATGAAGACCCCTCGCCGATGCGCGTCATCTCCGACGGCAAGAATGTCGTCATCGGCAATATGAAGCTGAAGACATGGGATCTTTATCCACTGTCGAAGACTCCGCTCAGCCTGCTTCTCTCCGACAAGATCGATCTCAGCAACCAGAAGGTCCGGGATGTGAAGGAAGAATCTGACCTGACCACCATCGTCCTCGGTGACAAGAGCGTGTTTGGCGATTCCACCATCACGCTGATGTTCGACCCGAAGACGTTCGATCTGCGGCAATGGACCACGACGGACGCCCAGAACAAGGACACGACCGTCATGATCTTCAACGTTCAGACCGGCGTGAACCTCGATGAACGCGTCTTCAACATCAATTATGAAGAAGTACGCAAGCGCGGCTGACGCTCCCTGTCGATGTATGCTGTGTGAAGGCGGCTCTCAGGCCGCCTTTTTCATTTTACCGCTAAAATACATTCCCGTTTTCGTCACGATGTTATAAGCCTGCGCCCCGGAAACATGTCCTGGGCCAAGCGGCTCGCGGCAGTAAAAGCGGAGCACATGCATGTCGTTTTCGATAACCACCTGGAACATCAACTCGGTCAGGCTCAGAATGCCGATCGTTGAGCAGTTTCTGGTACGTTACAAACCCGACATTCTTTGCCTGCAGGAAACGAAATGCCCGAATGGCGAGTTTCCGATGAAGCCGTTGAAGGCGCTGGGTTACGAGCACGTGATCATTCACGGCCAGAAGGGCTATCATGGTGTCGCCATCGCCTCGAAAATCCCGCTGACGGAAGATCATCGGCAGGATTACTGCGGAATTGGCGACGCGCGCCATATTTCCGCGATTGTCCAGGTGGGATCGCGCCGCATCCGGCTCCATAATTTTTATGTTCCGGCAGGCGGCGACGAACCCGATCGCTCAATCAATCCGAAATTCGGCCACAAGCTGGATTTCATTGAGGAAATGAAGGCATTGCGTGCCGATGGCGTGCCGGGCACTTCTTCCATCCTCGTCGGCGACCTCAATATAGCGCCGCTCGAGAACGATGTCTGGTCGCACAAGCAGCTTCTCAAGATCGTCAGCCACACGCCGGTGGAAACCGAGGGTATGCTGGACATCATGAAGAAGGGCAACTGGCTTGATCTGATGCGGCTGAATGTGCCGGCAACGGAAAAAATCTATACGTGGTGGAGTTACCGCGCCAAGGACTGGGAAGCGGCTGATCGCGGCCGCCGCCTCGATCACATCTGGTCGTCTCAGGATCTCGGCCCGTCGCTTGACAGGATCGAGATATTGCGGGAAGCCCGCGGCTGGAACCGACCATCCGATCACGTTCCAGTCACCGCCCATTTCCGGTTTTGAACCAATGCCGGACGCGGTGATCTGGCGCGCGGTCACATGAAGCGGTTCTGCAAACGGGCCGCACCGGCGGCCAGAGACGCGATATTGTCGCGAATGCGCGCCGAAACGATGTCGGCGACCTCAGGAAACTCTTCCACCAGGCGGTGAAAGAGAATGCGCGTTATCCGGATGACTTCGGAATCTTCCGCAGCCACGGCAGTAAATTTTCTTTCGCAAAGGGTAAAAAGCGCAAGTTCCGAAAGCAGGGCGCCCTTTCCGGGCGTAGCCTGCAGCACGGGCTTGCCGTCCCGTCCGGCTGAAAAAAGCTCGAAATGACCTGACGTCACCGCAAAGGCGCATTCGGCGGGGGAGTGTTCGCGAAACAAGGTCTGTCCCGCCGCGACACGCCGGCGCTCTGCGCCGAAGGCGATGAGCCGCAGCTGATCATCACTGAAGCCCGCAAACAACGGCACTTGCCCCAGCAGCATGATATCGTCGGTCAAGGCCATGTCGATTGTTACTCCGGAAAACCGCCTGCATTGCTATAGCGGTTTTCCAATATCGGCCTTCAAAACACAAGGTGCTAGAGCAATGCTCAACAACTCGGGGGGACTCCCCCGGGGGGGCATGTCAGGGGACGATCTTGTAACCACCGTTCTCGGTTACGAGAATCTCCGCATTGGAAGGATCCCGCTCTATCTTCTGACGCAGGCGATAAACGTGCGTTTCGAGCGTGTGTGTCGTGACCCCGGAATTGTAACCCCAGACCTCTTCCAGCAGGACGTCACGCGTCACGACCGTGCTGCCTGCCCGGTAGAGATAACGAATGATCGCGGCCTCTTTTTCCGTCAGCCGGATTTTCTTGCCGTCTTCGGTCGTCAGGAGCTTCTGACTGGGCTTGAACTGATAAGGACCAACGGTGAAGACCGCATCCTCGCTCTGTTCATATTGACGCAACTGGGCCCGGATGCGCGCGAGAAGCACGGCGAAGCGGAAAGGCTTTGTCACATAGTCATTGGCGCCAGCCTCAAGGCCGAGGATCGTGTCGGAATCCGTATCGTGACCCGTGAGCATGATGATGGGCGCCTTGAAGCCGCCCTTGCGCAAAAGCTTCACGGCTTCGCGGCCATCCATGTCGGGAAGGCCGACATCCATGATGAGTAGATCGACCTGCGAAGTTTTGGCGGTCTGCATCGCCTGTGCGGCGTTTGCCCCGCTCAACAGCGAGAATTCCTCATAGGGAGACAATTGCTCGGTCAGCGTCTCCCGAAGATCGTCGTCATCGTCCACGAGAAGGATAGTGCGAGCCGTCATTCGGATTCTCAGCCTTTCTTACTTTAATCGTCAGCCAATTCAGCGGTTTGCCGGTAAAAGGTCAACCCATTGCCATCACATGATGAAGTGCTATGACTTCACGTTAAATAACCTGCAAAGCAAAATCTCGTGAAAAACATGAGCAAACGTCCCGTAGAACAACGTAAACGCGCATCAACGCTCATGGTTCGGCCAGCTCCTTTGAAAATCAACCGGGCCATCGTTCAGCTCGGCCATCTCACATTTCCGGCTGCCATCGGGCGCAATGGCCGGACTGCACGAAAACGGGAAGGTGACGGAAAGTCGCCGATTTCCGTGACCCGCCTGCTGCATGGCTTTTATCGCGGCGACCGCATGTCCGCCATCACGACTGCCCTGCCGATGCAACGCACGCGGAAATCGATGCTGTGGTGTGATGAGCCCGGCAACCCCAATTATAACAGGCTGGTCAAGGCACCTTTCGCGCCGAGCCACGAGGACATGATGCGCACAGATGGCCTTTACGATGTCTGTCTCGTGCTGGACTGGAACGTCACCTCAAGAAGCCGCAACCGCGGCTCGGCAATTTTCATGCATATTATTCGGCCGGGATATGAACCGACAGCAGGTTGCGTCGCACTGCATCCCCGCGACATGCGGCGCGTCCTGCCGCATCTGCGCGAAGGCACGAAAATCCGCATCTTGTGAATTAAGCCGGCACTTGGACAACAAAAAACCCGCCATAAAGGCGGGTTTTTTTAGAAGGAAGAGGCCGGCGATTACGCGGCTTCGTCCTGAGAATCGTCTTCTTCGACAGCCTTGCCGCGCTTGGGGCCCTTGGCAAGGTTGACTTCCACCAGGCGAACAGCCTCGGTTTCGGACATCTTGTTGACAGCGGCGATTTCGCGCGCCATGCGGTCGAGAGCGGCTTCGTAAAGCTGGCGCTCGGAATAGGACTGCTCAGGCTGGTTTTCCGCGCGGTAGAGATCGCGAACGACTTCCGCGATCGCGATGAGATCGCCGGAGTTGATCTTCGCATCATATTCCTGCGCACGGCGCGACCACATGGTACGCTTCACACGTGCCTTGCCCTGCACCACTTTCAGCGCCCGCTCGACAAAATCGCCTTCGGAAAGCTTGCGCATGCCGATGCTGACGGCTTTGGCGACGGGAACTTTAAGACGCATCTTGTCTTTTTCGAAATCAATGACAAAAAGCTCAAGCTTCATGCCGGCGACTTCTTGTTCCTCGATGGCAGAAATGGTACCGACACCATGAGCGGGATACACAATCGCTTCACCGGTTTTAAAGCCGTGATGTGCTGGAGATTTCTTCTGCTGGGTCGTCATTCGTTCTAAAAACTCCCTGTTACATACCCGGGGATGCCGGGGTTGGGTCGGTCAGGCCCTGATGAGACGGGGGAACCGTCAGGTGATTCCGCACTGGTCCAGCCGTGCACGCAAAAATACACCTTCCCGCCTCGCGGGGTTCGATAACGTAAACGCTCGATATGTCACGGAAACCGCGTGCAAAAGAGGTGTTGCTTTCGTGGTGTTTTTGGGCACACAAATGCCGCGCTGTGGATCAGTGTTGTTGGTGTACCACAAAAATAGGCGCAAATCAATAATTTGCTTCAACCGTGGCCGCAACATCACATTGCGGCTCAAGAACCGCTTAAAAATTAGCCGCAAAAATACTGTCGTATGCTTCTAAACTGAGCCTCGCGAGAAAAGAAGCAAAAAAATTTCACTTACCGCCTGAAGAAACACGATAGCCTCTTAAACTCTTCGTAATTCCACGCCAATATCCGATTCGACTGAAAAGGCAAAATCCGCAAATTGGCGATGCTTTTTTATATTAAAGTGTGATTTTTGGAGGAATCCACGTCAAATGGGCTACAGAAACAATCCAAAACGCGAAAAACAGATCGAAAAAGCGCGCCAGCAGGCAATTGCCGAAAATGTCGAATTTCTTGATCCTGGTATTCTTTATGGAAGGGCAAGTGTCGACGATATAGAATATTATTCCGCCGAGATGCTGGCGGCGAGTGCCGCCCACAGTTTCCAGGCGCTTTCGCGATGGACCGGGGACACCCCTCATATCAGCATTTCCCAAGTCGAGGGTGTTTCCCCGCGGGACGTGCCGGTAACGGTTCTGACCATTATCGGCCGCAACATGCCCTTCCTCTACGATTCTGTTATGGGCGAAGTCACCAGCAGTTATCGTGGTCTTTATCTTGCCGTGCACCCGATCCTCGTCCGAGACGATGATGCGAAGGGTGGTTACCGCCTTGCCGAGCCCGATGATGATCCGGCCGGCAATATAAGTCTTATCCAGCTGCACATAGCACCGCTTTCGCAGCAGGGAGCCTCGGCTCTGGAAGAGCGGCTTCGCTTCGTTCTGAAGCAGGTGGAATCGGCCTATCGCGACTGGCGGCCCATGCTGGCGAAGCTAGACGAGGCGTTGGATGAACTGTCGAAACGCGGCTCGTCGCGGCGCAAGGCCGAACGGACGGAGGCGGTCGAATTCCTCAACTGGCTTCGCAACGACAATTTCACCTTCCTGGGCATGCGTGACTACACCTATTCCGGCAAGGGGAAGAACGCGAAGATCGAGCGCGGTGACGGCGTCGGCCTCGGCAGCCTCAGCGACCCGGATGTCCGCGTGCTGCGCCTCGGCAAGAATGCCGTGACGACGACACCGGAAATCCTTGCCTTCCTCGATGGCCCGGATTTCCTCATCGTTACCAAGGCTAATGTGAAGTCCATCGTGCATCGTCGCGCCTATATGGACTATATCGGTATCAAGCGCTTCGACGAGGACGGCAATGTCGTTGGTGAGCTGCGCATCGTCGGCCTTTTCACTGCAACTGCTTATACGCGTTCGGTCAAGCAAATTCCCTTGCTGCGCGCCAAGGTCGCGGAAGTCGAGCGGCATTTCGGCTTCGATCCAAACAGCCATTCGGGCCGCATCCTGCAGAACACGCTGGAAGCCTATCCGCGTGACGATCTTTTCCAGATCGAAACCGACCTTCTGATCCGCTTCATCGAGCAGATCATGGAGCTCAGCGACCGTCCGCGTGTGCGCGTGCTCGCACGTATAGACCGTTTCGACCGCTTCGTTTCGGCCATCATCTTCGTTCCGCGCGAGGAGTATAATTCCTATGTGCGCGAGAAGATCGGCGATTATCTGAGCAGGGTCTATGACGGGCATATCTCCGCCTATTATCCCGCCTTCCCCGAAGGCGCCGTTGCCCGCGTCCATTTCATTGTTGGCCGCACGGAAGGCAAGACGCCCCGCATCGCCCAGGACAAGCTCGAAGATGCCGTCAGCGATATTGCGGCACGCTGGATAGATCACTTCGTCTCCCTGTCCGAACCGGGCGCACCGGTGCTGGAAGTGGATCAGGCCTATCAGGAAGCTTTCACGCCCGAAGAGGCGATCGGCGACATGCCTGATATTCTGGCCGCCGTGAAAGGCGACCCGGTCCGCATTGAATTCTATCAGCAGGAAGGCCAGCCGGCGGGAACGCTATCCCTGAAGATTTTCCACCGCGAAGGCCATCTTCCGCTTTCACGACGTGTTCCGCTGCTCGAAAATCTTGGTTTTAATGTCATCAGCGAGCGCACTTTCGATATCGGCGTCGTGGCGGATGGCGAAAAGCACGACATCGTGCTGCACGACATGGAACTGTCGGTCGCGGCCAGCACGACACTCGACCTGCCGCATTACGGACAGAAACTCGAAGAAGCTTTCCTTGCTGCTTTTTCAGGAAAGGTGGACAATGACAACTTCAACCGCCTGATCCTTGCCTGCGGTCTCACGGTGCGCGAAGTCTCGGTGCTGCGCGCCTACGCACGGTACCTGCGCCAGACCGGAATCGTCTATTCGCAGGAACATATCTCCGAAACGCTCTATAAATATCCTGACATCTCCAGGAATATTTTCGCGCTGTTCAAGGCCGGCTTCGATCCATCCATCGAAGAGAAGAAGCGGCTGAAGAAACTCGCGGAAATTCATAAGGCAATCGAAGCAGCCCTGAGCGGCGTTCCCAATCTCGATGAGGACCGCACCCTCCGGCGTTACGTCAACGCCATCGATGCAACCCTGCGCACCAATTACTTCCAGAAAAATGCCGACGGCACGCCGCGTGACATTCTGGCATTCAAATTCGATCCCAAACATCTGGACGGCCTGCCCGATCCGCGCCCCTTCCGCGAAATCTTCGTTTACGGAACCGAGGTCGAAGGCGTGCATCTGCGTTTCGGCAAGGTTGCACGCGGTGGTCTGCGCTGGTCGGATCGCGGCCAGGATTACCGCACGGAGGTGCTCGGTCTTGTCAAGGCGCAGCAGGTGAAGAACGCGGTCATCGTGCCCGTCGGCGCCAAGGGCGGTTTCTTCCCCAAGAACCTGCCCGCCGGCGGCTCCCGCGACGAGGTCTTCAATGCCGGCCGCGAGGCCTATAAGACCTATATCCGCACACTGCTGTCCATCACCGATAATATTGTCGACGACGCCATCGTGCCGCCGGCTGACACATTGCGGCTCGATGGTGACGACCCCTATTTCGTCGTCGCCGCCGACAAGGGAACGGCCACCTTCTCCGATACGGCAAACGGCCTTGCCCATGAAGCCGGCTTCTGGCTGGACGATGCTTTCGCATCGGGCGGTTCGGCCGGTTACGACCACAAGAAGATGGGCATCACCGCGCGTGGCGCATGGGAGACGGTGAAGCGCCATTTCCGGGAGATGAACACCGACATCCAGACCACACCCTTCACGGTGGCGGGTGTGGGCGATATGTCCGGCGACGTCTTCGGTAACGGCATGCTGCTGTCGGAGAAGATCAGGCTTATCGCCGCCTTCGACCACCGCGATATCTTCATTGATCCGGATCCCGATACCGACAAATCCTTCGCCGAGCGCAGGCGGCTGTTCGAATTGCCACGTTCCAGCTGGCAGGATTATGACCGTTCGGCTCTCTCTGCCGGCGCGATGATCATTTCGCGCTCAGAAAAATCGGTGACGCTGACTCCGGAAGCTGTGGCGGCCATCGGCATCGACAAATCAGTCGCCACACCGTTCGAAATCATGACCGCCATCCTGAAGGCCCCGGCCGATCTCCTCTGGTTCGGCGGCATCGGCACCTACATCAAGGCGGCGGTGGAAACGAATGCCGAGGTGGGCGACAGGGCAAACGACCCCATCCGCGTCAACGCCACGGAGGTGCGCGCCAAGGTCATCGGCGAAGGCGCCAATCTCGGTATCACCCAGAAGGGGCGCATCGCCTATGCGCTTTCGGGCGGGCGCTGCAATTCCGACGCCATCGACAACTCGGCAGGCGTGAACTCCTCCGACGTCGAGGTCAATATCAAGATCGCACTCGCCTCCGCCGTCAATAGCGGTCGCCTGACGATGCCGAAGCGTAACCAGCTTCTCGCCTCCATGACGCCTGAGGTGGCGCAGCTGGTATTGCGCAACAACTATCTGCAATCGCTGGCGATCTCGCTGACCGAGCGGCTGGGCCTTTCAAACCGGGAAGAACTCGGCCGCCTGATGAGCGCACTGGAGGCAACCGGGCAGTTGAACCGCAAGGTCGAAACCCTGCCCAACAATGCCGAGTTCAGCGAGAGATACGCCACCGGCAAACCGCTGACCCGGCCGGAGATCGGGGTGCTCTTGTCCTATGCCAAGCTCACTTTATTTGATGCACTGGTGGCAAGCACGCTTCCCGACGAACCCTATCTCCAGCATCTGCTGGTCGATTATTTTCCGGCCAAGATGCAGAAGAACTATGCCGATGATATCAAATCGCATCGCCTGCATCGCGAAATCGTCGCGACCGCACTTGCCAATGCCGTGGTCAATCGCGGCGGCCCCGGCTTCGTGCAGAAACTTGCCGATGCAAGTGGTCTGCTTGCGGCCGATGTCGTCAAGGCAGCGGTAATCGTTGAAGATGGCTTCGGTCTCAAACGACTGTGGAGCGAGGTCGATGCGCTTGACGGCCAGATCGGGGGCGAAGTTCAGAATGGGCTTTATGCCACGATCACGCGTATCTTCACGGATGCGAGCAGGCTCTATCTGCAAACCCGGAGCGCGGGTGCGACCCCGGGCGACATGGCGACGGAAATCGAGCGCCTGAAAACCGCGATCAAGACGCTGTCACCGGCAGCGGCGAAATATCGCCGCGAACTCGGCATCACGGAAATCGACGGGGTTCCTTCCGCTCTTCTGGAGGAACTCGATACGCTCTCGCTGCTCGTCTATGTGCCTGAAATCATGCGCATCGCCGAGAGTGCGGGCACAACGCTCGCGCGCGCCGCTGAAAGCTACGCCACCGTCTCCTCGACCTTCCGTGTCGCGCGCCTGCTGGATGCCAGCCAGCGCATCACACCGGCGGATCACTACGAGAGCCTGGCTCTCCTGCGCAGCCAGGACCAGATTTCCTCATCGAGACGCCGGATCGTTATCTCCGCCCTGACAGAATATGCCAGGGAAAAGGATCCGGTTCAGGCCTGGTATGCGGCGGATCGCGTGCGGGTCAATCGTATCGTCTCCGAACTCGGCGCACTCAGCGAGAGCGGCGATACAAACCTCGCGCGGCTCACCGTGGCGGCGGGCCTGCTTGGCGATATCGTTCAGGCACGCTGATTGGCCGCCTTTAAAAACGCCATCCGGGTCACCACCCGGATGGCGCCAGACAAGACGATGCACCGGCATCGCGCCGTATTTCCCAATTTCCGATAGGACGATGAATGACTAGCCCTGCCCCAAATGCGCAAGCAGTCGTTACCAAACGCGGCATCTGGGGCTGGGTGATGTTCGACTGGGCGGCGCAACCGTTTTTCACGGTTGTCACAACCTTCGTTTTCGGGCCCTATTTCGTCGCCCGCCTCACCGACGATCCCATTGCGGCCCAGGCGACATGGAGCAATGTGGCGACGGTCTCGTCGATCATCATCGCCCTCTTCTCCCCTATCCTCGGCTCCATTGCCGACCAGTCCGGCGCACGTAAGCCGTGGATCGCCTTTTTTGCCGTCATCAAGATCGTCAGCCTGTGTCTCCTTTGGTACGCGGCACCGGGATCGCCGGTCATTCTGCCCGTTATCTGCATGATCCTCGCCTCCATCGCGGCGGAATTCTCGATCGTCTTCAACGATTCCATGATGCCGCGGCTCACCAACCCGCAAAATGTGGGGCGCATTTCCAATCTCGCTTGGGGCCTCGGTTATCTCGGCGGCATGGTGGTGCTGATTGCGGTCGTCACCCTGCTGGCGGCAAACCCCAAGACCGGACTGACGCTCGTGGGAATCACGCCTCTTTTCGGCCTCGACCCCGCCTCCGGGCAGGACGCGAGAATAACCGGACCAATTGCTGCACTCTGGTACCTGATATTCATTCTGCCAATGTTCTTATTGACCCCGGACTCTAACAAGGGTCTGCCTTTCGGGGCCGCAATCCACTCCGGACTTCGGGAGTTAAAGACGACACTTCGCGAGCTTCGTCACCGCCCCATGCTGCTACGGTTTCTGATCGCGCGCATGCTGTATCAGGATGGCGTGAATGGCGTCGTAATCTTGGGAGGCGCATTCGCGGCGGGAATGTTCGGGTGGGAGACAATTGAAACTGGTCTCTTTGGCATCCTTCTGAATGTCGTCGCCATCGTCGGATGCTTTGCCGCAGGGCGTGTTGATCAAACCCTCGGGTCGCGCAACACCGTACTCATAAGTCTGGTGCTTCTTTTGCTTGCGACCATTGGCATCGTTTCCACACAAAAAGGTTCAACCCTATTCGGATTGCTTCAACTTTCCACGGATGACAATGACAGTTTCTTCGCGACAGCAGCCGAAAAGGCCTACCTGCTTTATGGGGTGCTGATCGGGCTTGCTTTCGGCCCTGTTCAAGCCTCATCGCGTTCCTATCTTGCCCGCAACATCAGCGTAGCGGAAGCCGGCCGCTATTTCGGCATCTATGCGCTTTCCGGTCGCGCCACGAGCTTCATGGCGACACTGTCATTTTCCATAGCTACCACTCTCAGCGGCTCCGCCCACATTGGCATGGCAACGCTGATCGTCTTTCTCGGAGCCGGTTTCATGATGCTACTGCGCGTGCCCGAACGAACGGCAGGCTGAAGGCGCAAGTGAGGCCGACGCCTTGTTAAAGTCGAGCATCGGCCAGTTGGCGCTGGCTCAGAGCTGGTCGAGCTTTTGCTGCAATGCGCGCAGCTGCGCCTTCAGCTCATCGATTTCGGATGCATTCGGCTTGCGGGCCTCTTTCGGCGCCTGTGGCATTGCAAAAGGCGTAAAACCCTGCATCGCCTGCCGGAACAGTTCCGTATTACGGCGGATCTGCTCTTCCATCATCTGCAATGGCGCCTGAAAATTGCGGGCGAGCGAGCCGTCACCGAAAGCCTTGGCCATATGCTCCTGCATCTGGCTCTGCTGGTCGGAAAAGGTCTTCATGGAATGTTCGAGAAATGTCGGCACGACCATCTGCATCTGGTCGCCATAATAGGAGATCAATTGACGCAGAAACGCCGTCGGCAACAGCGTATTGCCGGTTTTGGCCTCCTGTTCGACGATGATCTGCGTCAGCACGGCGTGCGTGATGTCTTCGGATGACTTCGCGTCCTGAACCTTGAAGTCTTCACCACGCTTGACCATCTGCGCCAGATCATCAAGCGTCACATAGGTGCTGGTGCCCGTATTGTAGAGCCGCCGATTGGCGTATTTTTTAATGATCGTTTCGCCGTCGTGTTTCGCCATGCCCGCCTCCTCGCGATGATGGTATTTTTTTGTTTTTTGGTGTTATTGCTCTTCCCGGCGCAAAGTGTATGCGCAAAATGCGCTGTCTGACAAATGTTTTGTGCATCGCAACAGTTTGTTTTTTGCGCAGCAATTTTTAGCAAGATTCCAACGTGATTTAGCAATATCTTTTAAAGCAACTTTCGTCATTTGACTTGGATTGAAAGCTTTGCCAGTCTCCGCCCGCAAGTGAGGAGAAAACAAATGACCCTGCCTTCAATCGTGATTGCCAGCGCTGCGCGCACCGCCGTCGGTTCTTTCAATGGCCACTTTGCCAATACGCCAGCCCACGAACTCGGCGCGACCGTTATCAGTGCCGTGCTTGAACGTGCCGGCGTTGCGGCGAACGAAATTGATGAAGTCATTCTCGGTCAGGTGCTCACCGCGGGCGAAGGGCAGAACCCGGCGCGGCAAGCGGCAATGAAGGCAGGCATTCCGCAGGAAGCGACCGCTTTCGGCCTCAACCAGCTCTGCGGCTCGGGACTGCGCGCCGTGGCCCTCGGCATGCAGCAAATCTTGACGGGTGATGCGGGCATTGTCATCGCCGGCGGTCAGGAATCCATGTCCATGGCACCTCACTGCGCCCATTTGCGTGGCGGCGTGAAAATGGGCGACTTCAAGATGATCGACACCATGCTGAAGGACGGCCTGACCGACGCCTTTTACGGCTATCACATGGGCATCACCGCTGAAAACATAGCCCGCCAGTGGCAACTCTCCCGGGATGAGCAGGACCAGTTTGCGGTCTCATCGCAAAACAAGGCTGAAGCCGCACAGGCTGCCGGACGTTTCGTGGACGAAATCGTCGCTTTCACCGTGAAGGGTCGCAAGGCCGATATCGTCATCGACGCCGATGAACATATCCGCGCCGGCGCCTCGCTGGAAACGATGGCCAAGTTGCGCCCTGCCTTCGACAAGGACGGCACCGTGACGGCGGGTAACGCCTCAGGTCTGAACGACGGCGCAGCCGCCACGCTTTTGATGTCGGAACAGGAAGCAGAAAAGCGCGGCATCAAGCCACTAGCCCGTATTGCCTCCTGGGCGACGGCGGGCGTCGATCCGCAGATCATGGGCACCGGCCCCATTCCCGCCTCCCGCAAGGCCTTGGCCAAGGCCGGCTGGTCGGTAGGCGATATCGGCCTCATCGAAGCCAACGAAGCGTTTGCAGCCCAGTCCTGTGCCGTCGTGCGCGAGCTTGGCCTTGATCCTGATATCGTCAACGTCAACGGCGGAGCGATTGCCATCGGCCATCCGATCGGCGCTTCGGGCGCCCGCGTCCTGAACACCCTGATTTACGAGATGCGCCGCCGTAACGTGTCCAAGGGTCTTGCGACACTCTGCATCGGCGGCGGCATGGGTGTAGCCATGTGCATCGAGGCGCTCTGACGCGCGGGCCGCCCTCGCTTGCCAAAAAGCAATTCCGGTTCAGCGGACAATAGGATAGAAGCGGCCTCCCATTGGCCGCATTTCTGTGGCGGTTGAGCACGACGAACAAGCACCTGCACAACTGCAGGCGCTTCAATGACAGGTCATGGAGGCCTAGATGAGCCGGGTTGCTTTGATTTCCGGCGGGACGAGCGGTATAGGTGCCGCCATCGCCCGCGCCCTGCAGGCAACCGGCTATCGGGTGGCCGTCAACTATGCCTTCACGACGGACCGGGCGGAGACATTCCAGACGGAGACAGGCATTCCTGCGTTCCAGTGGGACGTGCGCGACTACGACGCGTGCGTCAACGGTATCGCGAAGGTGGAGGAAACCCTCGGGCCGGTCGAAATCCTCGTCAACAATGCCGGCATCACCCGTGACGCCATGTTTCACAAGATGACACCGCAGCAGTGGCGTGATGTCATCGATACGAACCTCACCGGCGTCTTCAACATGACCCACCCCGTCTGGCCGGGCATGCGGGAGCGCGGTTTCGGCCGCATCGTCAATATTTCCTCCATCAATGGACAGAAGGGTCAGGCGGGCCAGGTCAATTACTCCGCGTCGAAAGCCGGCGATATCGGCTTCACCAAGGCGCTCGCGCAGGAGGGCGCAAGCCGCAATATCACCGTCAACGCCATCTGCCCCGGCTATATCGGCACGGAAATGGTGAGAGCGATCCCGGAGAAGGTTCTGGCCGAGCGGATCGTGCCACAAATCCCCATCGGACGGCTTGGGGAACCGGAGGAGATCGCGCGTTGTGTCCTGTTTCTCGTCTCGGACGAGGCTGGCTTTATCACCGGTTCCACAATGACGGCCAATGGCGGTCAATATTTCGCCTGACATTTACACGCCTGCTGCTCCGGCCGGCTCAGATCAGTAAACTTCTCGTGATATCGTGACAGCACATTTTGGCGCGCACGAAAACTTGAGCGGGACAGGACGTAAAAAAGAGACAGCTAAATCAATGAAAATGCGACATTTTTCGTATAGTTTAGAACGAGTCTAGAAAATCGTTATGAATTTGAAAAGAGGTTTTTCTTGACATTCGCTGTCCTGTTTTGGTTTAAGAACGAAAACAACGTGTTGCGTCATACAGGCAGTCCATCATGCTGGTTTGCAGCTGCAATTACATCACCGATCATGAGATCAAGGACGTTATCAACGAGCTCCTCGATGAGGACTGTTGGCAGCTTATCGTTCCCGCAAAAGTGTATCATGCCATGGAAAAGCGAGGTCGCTGCTGTGGCTGTTTTCCGACCGTTGTCGACCTGATTATCAAAACCACGGAAGAATATCACGCCCGTCGGCACTCGACTGAGGCCGATGTTTTTGATTTTATGTCCCGCCTGAAGCGATTCCACGAAGAGAACAGGAGAGCGGACATTGAAAGGCGACAAAAGAGTCATCGAGCGGCTTAACGAAGCCCTTTTTCTCGAACTCGGTGCAGTAAACCAGTATTGGCTTCATTACCGGCTTCTGAATGACTGGGGTTACACCAAGCTTGCCAAGAAGGAGCGTGCGGAATCCATCGAAGAGATGCAGCACGCAGACAAGCTTATCGACCGGATCATCTTCCTGGAGGGCCATCCCAACCTCCAGACCGTTGCTCCCCTGCGTATCGGACAGAATGTCAAGGAAGTGCTCGAAGCCGACCTTGCTGGTGAATATGATGCAAGAGCGTCTTATAAGAAATCCCGCGATATCTGTCATGAGGCCGGTGACTACGTTTCGATGAAGCTGTTCGAAACGCTGCTGATCGACGAGGAGGGTCATATCGACTTCCTCGAGACCCAGCTCGAACTGCTCGGCAAGATCGGCGAAGAAAAATACGGCCAGCTCAATGCGGATTCCGCCAACGAAGCGGAAGACCACTGAAATACGGAAAAGGCGGCCGGCGGCCGCCTTTTTTATTTGTCGGAAAGGTGCCGGAATTCGGCAACCACTTTCTCGTAGACGCCGCGCTTGAACGGAACGATGAGTTCAGGCAGGCTCTCCATCGGCTTCCAGTCCCAGGCATCGAATTCGGCTGCGTGCCCCGTCGGTGGCGGATCGATCTGGATTTCGCTTTCGTCGCCTTCGAACCGGAATGCGAACCAGCGCTGTGCCTGGCCGCGATATTTACCTCTCAATCCGACGCCGATCAGTTCCGGCGGAAGATCGTAGTGGATCCAGTCGCTCGCTTCCGCCAGCAGCCGCACCGTTTTCATTCCCGTCTCTTCGTGAAGCTCGCGAATGGCCGCGGCCAGAGGCCGCTCGCCCTCATCAATCCCCCCCTGTGGCATCTGCCACAAATGCGGCGAGCCATCATATTCGGAATTGCCTTCCTTGATGCGCCGGCCGGCCCACACCAGGCCTTCGGCGTTCAGAACCATCATCCCCGCACAGGGACGATAGGGCAAATCTTCTGCTTTGATTGTCATGGGTTTCCCGCATTGTCTGAGCGCCACAAGGGCGCGGAAATGGCCGCAGGCAAGGTTTACTGCCCCGCCGGCTCCGAAACAAGGGCGGAAACGCCGACGATCTCGATACCGCGGCCCGCCGCTTCCCGGGACCACCGCGAGATCGCCGCAATGCTTTCATCAAAAGCAGAAGCCACCCCGATCGCCTGACCATTGCGGCGCGCGACCCGCTCCAATTCGTCCAACTTCCGCAAGATGGAAGCTTCGGTCACTTCGCCGTCGAGCAGAATATCGGCAAAACCCTGGGGGGCAGAGATGGCCTTTGCAATCCCGCCACTCAGGGACTGCGCTGACGAACCATCGTCCAGAAATAGCAGACCACGTTTGCCGATATCACGCATCACCGGCTCCAGCGCCGCCTGCTCGGCGAGAAAGCGCCCGCCGAGATAATTCATGATGCCGGTATAATTGGTGATTTTGGCCATGGATCGATGCAGCCGGTCGAGGTTTACCTTGGCGGGATCGGCGGCAATCAATGTATCCGGGCCGGGATTGGTGCCGGGATAACCAAAGGGCTCCAGCGGTATCTGGAGAAGAATTTCGTGCCCCTCACGGCGTGCTTCCTGCATCCAGCGTTGAAGGCTGTTGCCGCTGGCGGCAAAGCCAAGCGTCACCTCCGGCGGCAGTTCCCGTATCGCCTTTTGCGAGCCTGTCTGGCTGAGGCCGAGACCACCGACCACGATCGCCACCCGCGTGCCCCGCGCTCCCGACCAGGGCCGCGCATATTGCTCCATCGGTCGCAATCCGTCGGCGCCCACCACTGGCAACCTGCCAAAGGCCGTATCCTCGAGCAATTCCTCGTTGGGCCGCGTGGCCATCCGCGGGTCCTGGCCATAGGTCTGGCCGCTCATCAACACGGGCCCGTCATTATCACGGGGCCGAGGAGAATAGACTGAGACAACATTACCATCGGGCATGGTCGCACGATTGATGTTCGCGCCAGATCGGCCACTTTCCGGTTGCAGACCAGCCGTTTCGGCCTCCCCGTCCGGTACGGATGGTTCAGCTTTGTTTTGCGCAGGCGTCAGTTCAAGGTCCGGCCCGGTCGCCGTCCTCTGCAGATTGGCGGGCGAGAGCGCCGTGTAGACGGACAGTCCGCCGATGGAAAGAACCGCAAGCGCCGCCAGAACCATAATGACGGAAAAGCGCCGGTTGATACCGGCGCTTTTTTTCTGACGACCCAGAAGCGGTTTTCGCAGGTCCGAAGGCAATGAACGATCCATCCAGAGGGTTTGTCAATCGAGATGGAGTGCCGGAAGCCGGCACAACGCTCTTATTGCTTGTTGACCACAGCCTTTTCCGGGTTGGGCGGGAAAGACGGATCCGTCTTGACGCCACGCAACAGGTCAAGCGCATAGTTAAGCTGGATGTCGTCCTTGGCCTCCGGCGGAACATAGGCCGAAGAACCCGAACCTTCGTCCGTTTCGCTCTGACCCTTGATGTGCCCGGAGAGACTGGATTCGCCCTCTGCCGTGACGCGACCCTGCAATTCCGGCGGCAAAGGCTGCTCTACCTTGATATCGGGCTCGATACCTGTTCCCTGGATCGATTTGCCAGACGGCGTGTAATAGAGCGCGGTGGTCAGACGCAGCGCACCGGCCTCGCCGAGCGGAATGATCGTCTGAACCGAACCCTTGCCGAAGGAGCGCGTGCCGACAACGGTCGCGCGACGCAAATCCTGCAGAGCGCCGGCAACGATCTCAGACGCCGAAGCCGAACCGCCGTTGACGAGCACGATCACCGGCTTGCCGTCGGTCAGATCGCCGGCCGTTGCGTTGAAGCGGCGGGTCTCGTCGGGGTTACGGCCACGGGTTGAAACGACCTCACCACGCTCAAGGAAGGCGTCGGAGACATTGATCGCCTGATCGAGCAGACCGCCCGGGTTGAGGCGCAGGTCGAGCACGTAACCCTTCAGCTTGTCGGCAGGAACATCCGCCTTGATCTTCTTGATCGCCTTTTCAAGATCGTCGTAGGTCTTCTCGGTAAAGGAGATGACGCGCAGATAACCGACATTGTCGCCCTCGACACGCGACTTGACCGCGCGAACGGCAATCACGTCGCGCACAACGGTAATTTCAAGCGGCTTGTCGGCGCCCTGGCGGATGACGGTCAGCTTGATGGGCGTCTTGACTGCGCCGCGCATCTTTTCGACCGCCTGCTCCAGCTTCAGTCCGCGAACCGGCGTACCATCGATTTCGGAGATGAAGTCGCCCGCAAGAATGCCCGCGCGGGATGCTGGCGTATCATCCATCGGAGAGATGACCTTGACCAGTTCGTTTTCCATCGTCACTTCAATGCCGAGGCCGCCGAACTCACCCTTGGTCTGGGTGCGCATGTCGTTAGCGTCCTTCGCATTCATGAAGCTTGAATGCGGGTCGAGCGAGCTGAGCATGCCATTAATGGCATTTTCCACCAGCTTCTCGTCATCCGGCGGCGTCACATATTGCGCACGCACGCGTTCGAACACGTCGCCAAAGATCGACAGCTCCTTATAGGTCGAAGGCCCGGCCGCCTGTGCCGGCATGCTCGCCGAATAAATCACGCTCATCGCCGTGGCGCCCATAAGCCCACCGATAAGGAGAAGCGAAACCTTACGAATCATTGTGCGCCCTTCCGGTATTTTTTGCGGTCCACCACGGTTGGGAATCAACCGGTACACCATCTTTCCTGAACTCAATGTAGAGCGTTGGCCTGTCGGTTTCCAGCGCCAATGCTGCTGCACTCGCTACTCTTTTTGCCCCCATGGAGGCGATCGGCTCTCCGGAGAACACGAACATGCCCTGCCGGGTTCTTACATTATCCATGCCCGTCATGACCACGTGATACCCATCGCCGGTATTGAGGATGACCATGCGACCGTAGCTGCGAAAATCGCCGGCAAATACCACGAAACCGTCCGCAGGCGCCGTCACGATGGCCTCCGGGCCGCTCGCGACGACAACTCCCTTGGAAAAATGGCCCGTACCATCCGCATCGCCGAAGCGCCGCAGCACTTCGCCCGCCACCGGAAACTCCAGCTTTCCCTTCAAACTCGCGAAGGGATATGCGGGCGCAATACGGTTTTTATCGGGCATTCCAGCCTCGGCCGCGGCGCGCTGCTTTTCGCGTTCCGCCTCCGAAAGACGGGCCAGACGCTGCTCTTCCGCACGCGCCTTTTCCATCGCCTCCCGTACCGAGGTAATTTCGCCTTCAAGCGAACTGACCAGCCCTTCGAGGCTCGTCGCCTTGCTCGCAAGTTCTTCGGACCGCTTGCGCTCCGCCTCCAGCTCCGCCGCCGTCTGGGAATTCTTGCGGTCGTTTTCGGCAATCAGCAGGTCGAGGCGTTTTTCCTCTTCAAGACTTGCCGTCATCATACCCGTAAGATCGTCTTTTTCGCGAGCGATTGCCTGTCTGAGATCGGTCAATTCTTTGAGAGCGGCGACCAGCTTGTCCGTTTCACCGCGAATGCCGGGCACAACGGCGCCAAGAAGAATGGCGCTGCGAACGGAAGCAAGCGCATCCTCCGGCGAAACGAGCAGGGCGGGCGGCGGATTTCTGCCCATGCGCTGCAACGCGGCCAGAACCTCAGCCAGTACACCGCGCCTCTCCCGTAGAGACGCCTTGACGCCGTCCTCGCGCACCGAAAGCTTGGCCAGGCGATCCTCACCATCGCTGATCTTGGTTTCCAGCGCCTTGCGTCTCGCAGCCGACGCAATCAACTCTTCCCGGATACGGGCGCTGTCCTGATTGAGGGATGCAATGCTCTCCTCGAGCTTCCTTGTTTTGTCCTCGGAAAGTCCGATACTGTCGACCAGCTCCTCCAGATCCTGACGGTTCTGGTCACGACGCTTCTCCAGCGACTGCAACTCATCTGGAGATAAATCGCCATTCTCGGTGGGAACGGCGCCTGCATCATCGCGCGAATAGGTCGGACCGATCCCCACAACGAAAGCAGCGAGAACCGCGCCCGCAAGGGCCGCGTGCCGTTTTCCTGGAGACTTCTTGTCCATCTGAACTTTCTTTGATGCCGAAGCAGGGAGCGCCGATATTAGGGATTTTACCGCGATCTTCCAAGAGGCCTGTAAGGGGCGGCCGACGACCATGCCCATGTCAGCCGTGTCGCCGAGCTTCATGTTGAAATTGCGACGGCACCCGCATCCGTCCACGCGTCATACCCGGTGATAGGGGTGACCGGATAGGATGGTAACGGCGCGGTAAAGCTGCTCGGCAATCAGGATGCGGACAATCTGATGCGGCCATGTCAGTTTGCCGAGATTGAGAACGGCTGTCGCCCTGTCATAAAGGCCGGGATCGAGACCATCGGCCCCGCCGATGGCGATAACAAGTTCGCGCTTGCCGCTGTCGCGCAGATCACCGAAAAAGGACGCAAAGGCCGGGCTGTCGAGCGCCTTGCCACGCTCATCGAGTAAGATGAGCACTGCGCCATCGGAAAGATGCTTTTCCAGCATCGCCGCCTCTTCGCGCTTGCGGGTTTCTGCGTTTGATGCACGACTTTCCGCGACTTCGATTACCCGCGAAAATTCCAGCCCGACCGCCGGGCCAGTCTTGGCGAGGCGCTCGATATAACGGGTCGCAAGATCCTTTTCGGGGCCGGATTTCAGCCGTCCCACCGCAAAAATTGAAATCCGCATCGCAAACCTGCACGTGTCGTAGCCCAACGGGCCACGCTCTTAACAGCATAGCGCGCGGATTCCTATGCGGCCGACCTGATTTCCGGCCAGAAGCATCGCTCCGAAGTCACAGGCGATCTTCGGCAAAAACGATGCCTTCGCTCAAAAGGCTCACCGCATCAATGCAGTGTCTCTTCCGGCATGTCCGGCGTCGCCCACATTTTTTCGATGTTGTAGAAAGCGCGGATTTCCGGTCGGAACACATGAACGATGATATCGCCGGTATCGATGAGCACCCAGTCGCCGGTCTCAAGACCTTCGACGCGGGCGTTTCCGAACCCTTCATCCTTCATGTCTTTCAGAAGATGCTCGCAAATCGCCGAGACATGCCTGTTCGACCGCCCGGAAACCACAACCATGTAGTCCGCAAGCGCCGATTTTCCGGCAATGTTGAGAGAGACGATATCTTCAGCCTTGGAGTCCTCGAGGCTCGCGAGGACGGTGTCGAGGGCATGGCCGGCGGCATCGGCGCCACTGTCCTGGCCCTTCGGGATAGCAACGAATGCTCTTCCCTTGGCGTGTACTGTTGTCAGAGTTTTTCCTTTCCAAGAATGACAAAACAGGCACTGCGCGACGCGATTCTCTGCGTCACACAATGAAGGTGGCATCAAAGCATTAACTTTTCAAGATATGGAGCCTTAGACGGCCGTCACATACATCATTTGTGATCGGCCGTGTCATTTGCGGCCGTTACGTAGCGCGGTGGAGCTGAGCGTGGAACGCGGTCCATGAATGAAAACCCAGGCGGGCGCTGGTTTTTTCCATAAAACACCGGCATCGTCCTCATCGATCCGCGCCTGGCTGAAGGCCTGGGCCATGGTGGAGGAGAGGTAGGAAAGCGTCGAACCCGGCCTGTCGATCACCGCAATCGGGAAAGTCTCAGCAATCGTGCGCCATTTCTGCCAGTGATGGAAACTCTTGAGATTATCGGCACCCATAACCCAGATGAAGCGCACGTGCGGATTTTTCGCCTTCACCTTGGCGAGCGTATTAGCGGTATAGCTTATGCCCAGCGATTTTTCGAAAGCCGTGACCTTGATGCGAGGATCGTGAACGAGCTTTTCGCAGGCAGCGATGCGATCTTCGAGAGAGGCCAGCTCTGAGCGGCTTTTCAACGGATTGCCTGGCGTCACCATCCACCACAGCTGATCGAGACCGAGCCTGCGCAGCGCAATCTCTGCAACAAGCGCGTGACCGGCATGCGGCGGATTAAAAGAACCGCCGAACAGCCCGACAACCATGCCGCGCTCCACATGCGGCATGGTGAGATAACGTCTGTCGAGGCGCTTATCGGCCGGCAAATATCAGATCCGTGTCTGGCCGGTGCCATGCACACGGTATTTGAACGAGGTAAGCTGCTCGACGCCGACGGGGCCTCGCGCATGCATCTTGCCGGTGGCGATGCCGATTTCAGCGCCCATGCCGAATTCACCGCCATCGGCAAATTGGGTCGAGGCATTGTGCAGCAGAATGGCCGAATCAAGTTCGTTGAAGAATCGCGCCACCACCTCGGCATCCTCGGCGATAACGGCCTCGGTATGGTTGGAAGAGTAGGTGCCGATATGTTCGATCGCACCGGAAATGCCATCCACCACGGCGACCGAAATGATTGCATCGAGATATTCGGTGCGCCAGTCCTCTTCCGTTGCCGGCGCGAGACCCGCCATCACTTCGCGTACGGCCTGCGAACCGCGCACTTCACAACCGACTTCCATCAGAGCCTTGACGAGCGGCTGCAAATGCGTGGAAACGGCAGCAGCATCCACCAGCAGCGTTTCGGCCGCCCCGCAAATGCCGGTACGGCGCATTTTGGCGTTGACAACGATGCGTTTCGCCATGTCGAGATCAGCGGATTTATCGACATAGATGTGGCAGATCCCCTCAAGATGCGCGAAAACCGGCACGCGGGCCTCCGACTGTACCCGGGCCACGAGGCTCTTGCCGCCGCGCGGCACGATAACGTCAACCGTGCCATTCAGGCCGCTGAGAAGCGCGCCGACGGCGGCGCGGTCGGTCACCGGTACCAGTTGAATGGCATGCTCGGGAAGACCCGCGATCTTCAGACCTTCCACGAGGCAGGCATGGATAGCACGCGATGAATGTTGCGAATCCGAGCCGCCGCGCAGGATCACGGCATTACCCGCCTTGAGACATAGCGCGCCGGCATCCGCCGTCACGTTCGGGCGGCTTTCGTAAATCACACCGATGACGCCAAGCGGCGTGCGCACGCGCTCGATCTTCAGGCCATTGGGCCTGTCCCATGCGGCGATGACTTCGCCGACCGGATCGGGCAGCGCCGCGACGGAACGAATGCCTTCCGCGATACCGGCAATCCGGTCATCATTGAGCGTCAGCCTGTCAATGAAGGAGGGCGCAAGACCAGCCTGATCCGCCGCGGCTAGATCTTTGCGGTTAGCACCAAGGATCGCCTCTTTCGAGGCTTCAATGGCGGAGGCCATGGCAAGCAGCGCACGGTTCTTCTGGTCCGCGCCAGCGATGGACAACGGTCGTGAAGCAGCTTTCGCCTGAGCGCCAATGGTCATCATCAGCGCGTCAATATCATGGCTCTGCTTCACGGCCTGTTCAGGCATGGACCTCATCCTTCTCTGCACTCTTAACTTTCACGGCGGCCCCGGTCATGACGAGGTCGTCGCGATGGATCATCGCCGCCCGTCCGACATAACCGAGGATCGCCTCGATCTCATTGGACTTGTGGCCGATGATGAGACGTGCCTCTTCCGCATCGTAACCCGCGAGACCGCGCGCGACCTCACGGCCTTCCGAGCCGATGATGGCAACGGCATCGCCGCGCCCGAAATTGCCCTTGACCTGCCGCACGCCAGCGGGAAGCAGGCTTTTACCGGCATAAAGGGCCTTTTCCGCGCCGGCATCCACATGGATTTCGCCAGCGGGCTGCAATTGCCCGGCAATCCAGGTCTTGCGTGCCGTCACCGGAGTCCCGGATGGCGCGAACCATGAGGAGCGCGCACCGTTTTCGATGGCCTTGAGCGGATTGAGCGTCTTGCCTGACGCGATGATCATGCCACAGCCGGCAGCGGTGGCAATCTTGCCCGCATCGATCTTGGTGCGCATGCCGCCGCGCGAAAGCTCGGAAGCTGCACCGCCCGCCATGGCTTCGATTTCGGGGGTGATGTCCGCAATCGTGTCAAGGAATTTGGCGTCCGGATCGAGATGCGGCGGAGCTGTGTACAAGCCGTCAATATCCGACAGCAGAACCAGCAAATCGGCGCCCGTCATGGTCGCCACGCGCGCCGCCAGACGATCATTATCGCCATAACGAATTTCGGTAGTCGCAACCGTGTCGTTTTCATTGATGATCGGAATAGCGCCGATCTTCAGAAGCTGGTTGATGGTGGCGCGCGCATTGAGATAACGGCGACGCTCTTCGGTGTCGGAGAGCGTCAGCAAAATCTGGCCGGCAACAATGTCATGCCGCGACAGGCTTTCCGACCATGCCCGCGCCAGCGCAATCTGGCCGACAGCCGCCGCCGCCTGGCTTTCTTCCAGCTTCAACGCGCCCGAAGGCAGGCCGAGCACGGTGCGGCCAAGAGCGATAGCGCCCGAAGACACCACCTGAACATCCGCACCGTTTTTCTTCAGCGCCGCGATGTCCTCGCAGATGGCATCCAACCAGTCTTTCTTCAGGCCGCTTTTGCGGTCCACCAGAAGCGCCGATCCGATCTTGATGACGATCCGGTGGTGGCTGCCCAGCGGCTTGCGCGTCAGGCTCATAGGCGGTCGTCCTCTTCCTCGACCTCGCTCTCATGCGGCATGGACCGATCGGGAAGGGCGGTTTCGCCGCCATTGCTTGCCGACACGATGATGTCGCGAAGGGCGCGAAGGGCTTCCGTCATGCCGATATGCGCGGCAGCGGACAGAAGAAGCGGCGGACGGCCGCAGGCCTTTTCCAGTTCCTTGGCCTTCTTTTTCAGTTCCTTTTCATCCAGCACGTCGATCTGTGACAGCGCGACGATTTCCGGCTTGTCTGTCAGTCCGCCACCATAGGCATCGAGTTCAGCTTTGACGGTCTTGTAGGCCTTGCCGACCTTCTCTTCCTGCGCGGAAACGAGATGCAGAAGCACGCGGGTGCGCTCGACATGGCCGAGGAAACGGTCACCGATGCCGACCCCCTCATGCGCACCTTCAATCAATCCGGGAATATCGGCCAGCACGAATTCACGGCCATCGATGGTCGCGACACCAAGGTTCGGATGCAGCGTGGTGAACGGATAGTTGGCAATCTTTGGCCGCGCGCGCGTCACGGTTGCAAGGAATGTAGACTTGCCCGCATTAGGCAGGCCAACGAGACCAGCGTCGGCAATCAGCTTCAAACGAAGCCAGACCGTCTTTTCTTCACCCGGAAGACCCGGATTGGCGTGCGTCGGTGCCTGATTGGTGGACGATTTGAAATAGGCATTGCCGAAACCGCCATTGCCGCCCGCGGCCAGGCGAAAGCGCTGGCCCTCCTTGGTGAGGTCGACGATCAGCGTCTCGTTGTCTTCCTCAAAAATCTGCGTGCCAACAGGCACCCGCAGCACCACGTCGGAACCTTTGGCGCCGGTGCGGGTCTTGCCCATGCCGTGCTGGCCGATCGAGGCCTTGAAATGCTGCTGGAAACGGAAGTCGATCAGCGTGTTGAGACCGTTGACCACCTCAACCCAGACGTCGCCGCCGCGTCCGCCATCACCACCATCAGGGCCGCCGAATTCGATGAATTTTTCACGCCGGAACGACACGGCACCCGCGCCGCCATCACCGGACTTGATATAGACTTTTGCTTCATCGAGAAATTTCATCGGACTGCCGTTCTGTCGGTTTGCGGGCACAACAACCAATCGTGCTGCGCCAAACAAAAATATCGTCGTTTCGAATACAAGCGCTTCTTCACAAGGTCAAAGACTATCGTGCGGGAAGCTCATGCGCGAGACAAGGCCGGTCTGGATCAAACCGGCCTTGTAATGCTCCTCAAATGCGATGCGGCTTAATGAAATCTTCAGCCGTGACCATCGTGTCGATATGCGCCACCATGGCGGCACGCGCCGTGGCGTAAATCTGGTGACAACCGGTCACCCGGAAGCCGAGCTTCTCCTGCACACGCAGCGAGGCGGGGTTATCCGCAAACACGCCGGAGTGAAGGGTCACTCCCGGCATGCGGCGAAAGAACCGCTCGACGACGGCGGCCACCGCCTCGGTCATGTAACCCTTGCCCCAGTAGAAGCGGTTGAGCCAGTAGCCCAAATGCCACTCGCCATGCCGCAATTCCACCGAGACGACGCCAATCAGCGTGTCGTCACCGCTGGTGATGGCGAAATCCCAGTCAGGCAGGGTGCCGGAGGTGCGCAACACCAGCCACTCCAGCGCATCCTGCTTGTGGTAAGGCGCGGGAACGCGGGCCAGCATTTTCGTTACCGCAAAATCGCCAAGCGATTCCGCAATGCTGCCGGCATCGGAAAGGCGCTGTGGGCGCAGCACCAGACGCGATGTCTCGATCACGGGGCAGGGGCCTGGCGGCGCTATCGCAGGGGCCGCCCGGCGGCGGCTCAGTTCGAGCGTGCTCATCCCATGTCCCCCCAGCTCTTCAGCGAAACCCAGGTCTTGCGGTCCAGCCTGTACCATTCGACCGGCACCATGCCACCGAGCGCCAGCGAACCGACCATGCCGGAGCCCTGGAACTGGAAACCGCACTTCTGGATGACACGGCGCGACGGGATGTTGGTGACCCGGCAACGGGCATCGATCTGGTCGATCTCACGCGTACGAAAGGCCATGTCGATCAGCGCATGCGCCGCTTCGGTCATGTATCCCCGGTTCCAGTAGGGTTCCCCCAGCCAGTAACCGATCTCCAGCGTCTTTTCGTCTTCCTGGGGTTCGAGCGCGCAGCAGCCCAGAAACTCGCCATTGTCCATGCGGGTAATCGCATAGACGCACTTGCCAATCTCGCCAGCTTTGGAGCGTCGCACAAAATCCGCGGCGTCTTTGGCCGTGTAGGGGTGCGGCATACGCGATACCATGGTCGCGATATTGGCATTGTTGGCAAGATGGGCAAGGGCGTCGATGTCTTCTTCGTGAGGCTTGCGCAAAACCAGCCTCTGCGACAGTAAAACGGGGCAATCGCTCCTCGACCGATCGGGCCTCGGCCGTTCCTCGGGTGACCGTGATTGGTCAACCCTCAACAATTCAGCTTGCATGGTTCAGTCCCTCCTTGGGGTTAAAGAAAAAGGGGAGTTGGGTGGTGCCCCATCTCCCCTGTTTTCTTGACTGAACCTGATACGCCTCAGCCGGGTCGATGGGACACCGGCTGCATATGACGCTTACCGGCTTATTCTGCGGCTTCCGCTTTCGGTGCCACGGATACGAATACGCGGCCATTGGCCTTCGTACGGAAGTTCACGTTACCTGCGGTCAGTGCGAAAATCGTGTGGTCCTTGCCCATGCCAACATTGGCGCCGGGATGCCACTGCGTGCCGCGCTGACGCAGAATAATGTTGCCTGGAATGACAGCTTCGCCGCCGAACTTCTTTACGCCAAGGCGCTTGGATTCGGAATCGCGACCGTTACGCGAGGAACCGCCAGCTTTTTTGTGTGCCATTGGAGTTCTCCTTTAAACCTTGTTTCCCGTGTCGCGCCGATCAGGCAGCAACGATGTCCGTGATGCGGACGACAGTGTGATGCTGACGATGGCCGCGCGAACGCTTGGAGTTCTGACGACGACGCTTCTTGAAGGCGATGACCTTCTTGCCGCGGTTGTGCTCGACAACTTCCGCCTTGACGATGGCACCCTTGACGAAGGGAGCACCGAACTTGGCGTCGGCACCTTCGCCAACAACGAGAACTTCGGTGAATTCTACAGTTGCGCCTGCCTCTGCTTCCAGCTTTTCGATGGTCAGCACGGCGTCGGCCGCTACGCGGTACTGCTTACCGCCGGTCTTGATGACTGCGAACATTTTTTATCCTTTCATGTTCGTTCCGGCTCTGCCCGCCTAAGCAAGCTGGCCGTCTTTTTATCAGTCGGAATTTGGTAGAAACCCGTCGGGACAGGATGTCCCTTTGAATGTCTGCCGGTGAAGCCGCCTTTTTGAGGGCGGTATTTAAAAGAAGGCGCACTACGCCATCAATTTGGGTGCCGATTACGCGAGACGCCGGTTTATGTCAAGATGAAGACGGCTTGAAAAGTAACTGTAACGCCAAGAATTTCATGCTTTTTCGGCAGGCGCGGCAGTCAGGTCTCGAAATTTGTCCAGCAAGTGTTTATATGGGCCTTCCAACAAGGAGCAGAAATGGCCCGCATAGACCAGACCGACGATTGGCGGGACCGCCATGCGCCGACACTTTCCGCCTTCGAATCGCTTGCGATCGAGGCCTATGGCCACCTGCCGGAAGAATTTCGCGCACTGACGAAAGATCTCATCATCGAGATCGCCGATTTCCCGACCGACGATGTCTTCGAAGACATGGCGCTCGAAACCCCTTTCGATCTCCTGGGGCTTTTCGAGGGCCGGGGCATCTCCGAACGTTTCACCATGGAAACGGGCGAGATGGTAAACCGTATCACGCTTTATCGACGTCCCATTCTAGACTACTGGGCCGAGAACGAGGAAACACTGGGTGATATCATCACTCATGTCCTCATCCACGAGATTGGCCATCATTTCGGCCTGTCTGATGACGACATGGAGCGGATTGAAGAAAGCGCCGACGAGGCCGCCGCCGATCGCTGATCGGGGCGGCCATGACTGCTTACTGCTCGCCGAGCTTCATGTCGGGATGGTATTCCTTGCCCTCGACCACCTTGGTCACGGCCTGGCCGCAATGCATGACGCCACTTGCCGCATTAAAGGCATAGCTTGGCGAACCCGCGAGTTCCCAGCCTTTGTTCAGCGCCTCGGTAACCCGGTGACAGAATTTCGCGTCGTCCGGTCCGGTGATGAAACGATAGACCTTCACGTCGTTTTTACCTTTCTTTGTGCGATGATATCGGCCATGGCGACCAGCCTTTCGGCCTGGTTTACATGCAGCCGTTCTGTCATCCGACCATTCATGTTGATGACATTCAATTTCGCATATTCCGGTTTTGCGAAAGCCGCAATGATCTCACGCGCTTCCGCGACCGCAGTCTCGTCCGGGGCGAAACGCCGGTTAGCCGGCTCGATCTGAGCAGGATGGATCAACATCTTGCCATCGAACCCCATGGCGCGCCCCTGTTCGCATTCAGCTTCGAAGGCCTCGATGTCACGAAAGTCGTTTGAAACGCTGTCGATGACTTCCAGACGGTACGCACGGGCGGCAAGCACAACCTGCATCATCCAGGGTACGAGATACATGCGGTCTGTCAGCGCTGGAACGCGCGTTTCCTTGCGGAGGTCGTTCAGTCCGATGACAAAAGCCGCCAGCCGTGCATCCGGCGTGTGGGCCGCGTCTGCAATCGAGGCGGCGTTCAGGACACCGAGCGGCGTCTCGATCATCGCCCAGATTTTCAGGGCTTCGGGCGCATCTGCTTCGGCCAGAAGATCAGCCACGTCATTGATATCCGCCGGCTGTTCCACCTTCGGCAGCAAGACTGCGTTCGGCCGACAGGAAAGAACAAGCTGCAGATCCGCCCTCCCCTCAGACGTGGAGAGGGGATTGATGCGAATAATGGTCTCGCCGCCGAAAAAAGGGGCTTCCGAAAACAAGGTTTTCAGATTCTCCCGCGCCTTGCCCTTCATGTCGGGCGCTACCGAATCTTCCAGATCGAGGATCACCCCGTCACAATCGAGATCGCGAATTTTCTCCAGTGCCCGGACGTTGATCGCGGGGACGGACAGCAGCGAACGGCGCGGTCGGACAGGAATATTTTCGGAAAAACTGACCATGCCGCACTTGTGTCAAGCTTTTGTGACATCTGCAAGCCGACAATCCACTGAATCCTCTTGCAAGCCGGAAGAAGAAGGCCCACATTCGTCTGGAAAGAAAGGTTTGGATCATGCAAGGCATACGTTCGTTTTTCATCGCCGCATCCGGCATTGCAATTCTGGCCATGGCCGCTCTTTTCACGGCGTCGCTTACGGTCGCTTTCATTGGCGTGCTCGCGGTTCTCAGCGCATCCCGCCTCCTGTCCGCGCGTCTGAAGCCGGCTCCGATCCCTGTGAAGCCCCGCGGTCAGCGCGACATGCGCGTCTGGAACGATGGTAAGGGTACGATTATCGATCTCTGAGGTCGATGAATTCGGAAAAAGCACCGGCGGTGCGCGCAAGGCGTACCGATGAATGCGGGTTTGCGCTTCTAAAGCGACCATTTTTGCAGTATTTCCCAAGTTAACTCCGGCCGGCTTTAGCCAGAGCCAGATTTTGTTCAGGGAAACACGGGAAGCGACAGATGGAAAAATTCACCAAGCTGACAGGCGTTGCCGCGCCCATGCCGGTCGTCAATATCGACACCGATATGATCATTCCGAAAGATTATCTGAAGACCATCAAGCGCACCGGTCTCGGCAAGGGCCTTTTCGCTGAATCCCGGTATCTCGAAGACGGTTCGCCCAGTCCCGATTTCGTGCTGAACAAGCCCGCCTACCAGAACGCCCAGATCCTCGTCGCCGGCGATAATTTCGGCTGCGGCTCATCGCGCGAACACGCACCCTGGGCGCTGCTCGATTTTGGCATCCGCTGCGTGATCTCCACCAGCTTTGCGGATATTTTTTACAATAACTGTTTCAAGAACGGCATTCTTCCGGTTGTCGTCAGCCCGGAGAACCTGGAAAAGCTGCTGGACGACGCATCGCGCGGATCAAACGCCGTTCTTTCCATCGATCTTGAACGTCAGGAGATCAGCGGTCCCGACGGCGGTACGATCAGTTTTGAGATCGATGAGTTCAAGCGTCACTGCATGCTGAATGGCCTCGACGATATTGGCCTGACGCTGGAACATCGCGGCGCAATCGATACCTTCGAAAAGACCAACGCCTCCGCGCGGCCCTGGGCCTGATCCCACTTTCTACGTCGGGCATTCGCACAAGCGGGCCCGTCAGGAAAATGCGTCAAGGTAAAAGACTAAAAAGCCGATCCCGTACAAAACCGTACCGGATCGGCTTTTGCTTTGCTTGAAAAGCCCCTGAGGCAGAGATAAGAAGCCCCCGATCCCGTCTGGCTGCAATAAGACCTTGCAGATGCAGGACGGAACGAGTTTGACGCCGTGCTCGCCGCCATCGAAAACCCTTCTGGATGTTTTCCGGCGCGCCGCCCAAGGAGGGTTCCTATGACAGTTCGTTCGCTTTTCCTTCTGCCCGGTGATGGTATCGGCCCTGAGGCCATGGCCGAAGTCCGCAAGCTGATCGACTATATGAACAGCGCTGAAGGTGCCGGTTTCACAGTCTCCGAAGGCTTGGTCGGGGGTTCCGCCTATGACGCCCATGGCGTTGCGATTTCCGATGCGGACATGGAAAAGGCGCTCGCCGCCGATGCTATCCTTTTCGGCGCCGTCGGCGGCCCGAAATGGGATGGCGTTCCCTATGAGCATCGCCCGGAAGCCGGCCTTCTTCGCCTGCGCAAGGATCTTGAACTTTTCGCCAATCTGCGTCCCGCCATCTGCTACCCGGCACTCGCCGCCGCTTCCTCCCTGAAGCCGGAACTTGTCGAAGGTCTCGATATCCTCATCGTTCGCGAGCTGACGGGCGGCGTTTATTTCGGTGAACCAAAGCAGATCATCGACCTCGGCAACGGCCAGAAGCGCGGTATCGACACCCAGATCTATGACACCTTCGAGATCGAGCGGATCGCCAGTGTCGCTTTCGAGCTGGCCCGCACCCGCGACAACCGCGTCTGCTCGATGGAAAAGCGCAACGTGATGAAGTCGGGCGTGCTGTGGAACCAGGTGGTCACCGAAACCCATGCCGCAAAGTACAGGGATGTTCAGCTGGAGCATATGCTGGCGGATGCCGGCGGCATGCAGCTGGTGCGCAAACCCAAGCAGTTCGACGTTATCGTCACCGACAATCTCTTCGGCGACATGCTTTCCGACGTCGCCGCCATGCTCACCGGCTCGCTTGGCATGCTGCCTTCCGCCTCGCTTGGCGCACCGGACGCCAAGACCGGCAAACGCAAGGCGATGTACGAGCCGGTCCACGGCTCGGCGCCTGACATTGCCGGCAAGGGCATCGCCAACCCCATCGCCATGATCGCGTCCTTCGCCATGTGCCTTCGCTACTCGTTCAACATGGTGGATGAGGCAACGAAACTTGAGACAGCGATTGCAAACGTGCTCGACAAGGGCATCCGAACCGCCGACATCATGGCAGAAGGCAGCCGCCAAGTCGGCACGTCCGAAATGGGTGATGCGGTTCTTGTCGAATTCAAGGCGCTTTCGGCGTAAGGCTTGATACAGGCTGGGCAGGCGGCATAGCCGTCTGCCCGTTTTCCTTCGTAAGAAGATGCTCGTAGCGCCTGTCGGTCAGTGTCTTCAGAAACGCGACAATGGCGTCGACCCGCTTGTCGTCCAGCGCCGGCGCTGATGTCAGTTCCGCCATGGCGATATTCTCAGGCACCTCAGGCGCGTCCCAGGCCCTGCCGGTTTCAGGATTGATCTGACGGCTCGGCTTCTTGCTCTTATATTTCACGTAAAACAGCACGACCGTGCGCAGATCCTTGAACACGCCATTGTGCATGTAAGGGCCGGTCACGGCGACGTTGCGCAGCGTCGGCACCTTGAATTTGCCGCGCTCAGCCGGATCACCGGCGACGATCGGATTCTGCGCAAGACCAAGATCGACTGCGCCCGGCTTCGAGCCATTTACGGCCCGGACAGGTGTATTGGCGGGCACACCGATGTTGAAATATTTGTGGTTGGTGAAGAGGCCGTCTTCCAGACCCTTGGCGCCCCGGATTTCGTGGCAGGTATTGCAATTGGTGAATTGCGTCGAGGAGATAAGAACCCGCCCCAGCTCTTCCTGATCAGTCAGCTTTTCCTCGCCACGCAGGAAGCGGTCATATCTGGAATCGAAGGTCGAGAACTCGTCCGATCGCTCAAAGCTCGCCAGCGCCTTCGTCATTGCGGCATAGGCGGTGTCGTCGTTCTCAAAAACATCCTTGCCGAACTGCGTGCCGAACGCCGCGACATAATCCGGATTCTCCTTGAGTCGCTTCACGACCGAGGGCTTGTCCGGCATACCCATTTCGACGGGGTTGAGCGGCGGTCCACCTGCCTGATCCTCCAGCAGCGAGGCGCGGCCGTCCCAGAACTGGCCACCCACATACTCTCCCGCCGCATTCCTGCCGAAAGGCGGTGAGAACCGGGCGTAGGCCGCGGTCGGCGCGTTGCGGTCGCCCAGTGAGAAACCGTCATCGCCGAGCGAAACATCGCGCCCAACCTTGTCGTTTTCCCGTCCATCGGAAAAACCGGCTGACTGCATATGGCAGGTGGAACAGGCCATCGTCCTGTTCATGGAAAGATTGGGATCGTCAAAGAGCGCCGCGCCGAGCTTTTCCAGCGTCGCATAATCTTCGCCGCCATGAGCAGCCACGCCATCGAACCCGACACCGAAAGGAGCGAGCAGAACGGATGCAGCCATAGCGGCGGAGAGAAAAAATCCGGGTTTCGTCATCGGTAGGCACGCTCGAGATAAATGCGCGATAGCAGATCCGGGCCGCGGCAGACAGAACGGCTTCCGGCCGGACTTCACGGAACATGGAGCGCCGGAAGTATTTCCGTCTTTCCATGCCCTCTGAGAGGACCCTATAACACTTTCTCACGGTCGGAGCCTACAAACTTTCACAGCTTGCTCCACTTTGCCGCACCGGGATCAAACGCCCCGGGCAATGGCGTGGAAAAACGTGCCCGAAACGAGGCCTCGCCTGCCGCCCGAAGGCCCGAGCGGGCGACCCTGCCCGTCGGCTATCTCAGCAAAAGGCGCGTCTTGGCCGGGATCGATGACCCGCGCATAATGGAATTCATGGCCGCGCAGAACTTCCCCTGCCGATCCGAGCGGACCATTCACCGCAATTGTTGCCTGCCGGTAGCCGAGATTCATCTTGCGCGTGGCAAAGCTGGTGGCATGCGACAACAGACCTGTCATGGCATGGGTCACCCCATCGGCATCCTCCAGCGCCGCCCCCATCACCATGTAACCGCCGCACTCGCCATGCACGGGCTTTGTCGCGGCAAAGCGGGTGATGCCGGCCTTGAAAACAGCGGCATTCGCGAGTTTTCCGGCAAAAAGCTCGGGATACCCGCCGGGCAGCCAGCAGATATCACAGCGCCCATCCGGAGCCTCATCGGCGAGCGGAGAAAAACGCACGATTTCGGCGCCGGATGCATGCCAGTGCTTCTTGAGATGCGGGTAAAGGAAGGTAAAAGCTGCATCTTCCGCCAGCGCAATGCGCTGGCCGGGCGGCGCGATGGCTGCTGCTTTCGAACCCGGAGGCAGCTCGACCGGTGCAGCAAGAGACAACACGGCATCGAGATCGATGGATTTTTCCATCGCGTCCGCGAGCCTTTCGATATGTGCATCGATTTCCGGATGTTCGCTCGCCTGCACGAGACCCAGGTGACGTTCCGGCAGGATGAGGGAGGGGTCGCGCAGCACGCATCCGGCAACCCGCAATCCGATTTTTTCGATGGCTTCCGTACACAGGAGCCTGTGCCTTTCGCTGCCGGCCCGGTTCAGCACCACCGCCGCCATGGTTACGGCGGGATCGTAATGGGCAAAACCGTGAGCAACGGCGGCGGCGGTCTGCGACTGACCGGACACATCGAGGACCAGCAGCACGGGAATGCCGAATAGCCGTGCCAGATCCGCAGCCGAACCGGTACGGTTTTCCGCCACCGGAATGCCGTCGAACAGGCCCATCGCGCTCTCGATCAGAATGAGATCGGCGTCTTGCGTGTGCTGTGAAAACAGGTGCAGCAGCAGCTCTGGCCTCATTGCCCAGCTATCCAGATTAAGACCTGACGAGCCGGTGGCGAAGGCATGGAAACCCGGGTCTATGTAATCGGGTCCCGTCTTGATGCCGCGTACCTTGATGCCGCGTCGGGCAAAAGCCCGCAGCAGGCCGATGGTCACGCTGGTCTTGCCGGATCCCGAGCGCGCTGCGCCGATGATGATCGCCCGCGCCGTCATGCCTGCGAAACTCCCAGCCGCTCGCGCATCGACACAATCTCTCCGATGACGATCAAGGCCGGCGCTTCGAAATTTTCCCGCATTGCATCGCCAGCTATGCTTTCCAGCTTGCTAATAAAGATGCGCTCTTGTTCAGTTGTCGCCGACATGATGACAGCGACCGGCGTCGTTGCCGCACGTCCGCCCTGCATCAGAAGCTTTGCAATTGCGCCGATATTCTTCAGACCCATATAAACGACGACGGGCTCCTGTGTTTTTGCCAGCGCCAGCCAGTCCAGGTCCTCCTCCGTGCCCGCCGCATGACCGGTGGCGAGCGTCACGGCGCGACTGATCCCACGCATCGTGGCTGGAATACGCGCAGAAGCCAGCGCCGCCAGCGAAGATGTCATGCCCGGCAATATGCGAAACGGAACGCCGGCACGAACCAGCGCCTCCGCTTCTTCGCCGCCACGGCCAAAAATAAAGGGATCGCCGCCCTTCAGCCGCAGCACCTTTTTTCCCTGCCGGGCGAAATCGATCAGCGAGGCGGTAATATCGTCCTGCGTCGCAGAGGGCTTGCCACCGCGCTTGCCGGCAAAGACGATCTCCGCCTGGGGACCGAGCGCCACTACATCGTCACTCACCAGCGCATCACGCACGATGATCTCGGCCTGGGAGAGTGCCAGCACCACTTCGAGCGTCAGATAACGCACATCGCCCGGCCCTGCGCCCGCGAGCCAGACGTGCCCCGCTTCGAAGGCCGGACTTTTTGCGGCAATACTGTTCAAAATCTGCGGTATCGACATTCTCTTGGCTGCTTTTTAACGATGACGGAAAAAGCCGTCCCGGCTATAGGAATTCATATGGAAACGGATGGAAAGACCCTTCGCCGCGGCTGGACCACGGGCACCTGCGCGGCAGCCGCCACGAAGGCGGCCTGCGCCGCCCTTCTGACCGGCGAGTTTCCTTACCCTGTCGAGGTCGAACTTCCAAGCGGCGCGAGGCCCGCATTTTCCCTCGCGACCGAGGAAAAGGGTGAAAACTTCGCCCGCGCAGGTGTCATCAAGGATGCAGGCGATGACCCTGATGTTACCCACGGCGCGCTGATCGAAAGCACGGTGCGGCGCGGTCAACCGGGAAGCGGTATCACCTTTAAGGCCGGCATGGGCGTCGGCACCGTCACGCGGCCCGGACTGCCCCTGCCGCCAGGAGAACCCGCCATCAATCCCGTGCCACGCAAGATGATCGAAACCGCCATTCACGAGGTGGCTGGTGCGGAGACTGATTTCGAAGTTGAAATTTCCGTTCGGGACGGCGAGAAACTTGCGGAAAAAACCCTCAACGGCAGACTCGGCATTCTCGGAGGTATCTCCATTCTCGGCACCACGGGCGTCGTTATCCCTTTTTCCTGCTCGGCCTGGATCCACTCCATCTGGCGAGGCATTGACGTGGCGCGTGCGACCGGCTGCACTCATGTGCTCGGCGCTACCGGGAACACCTCTGAAAAAGCGGGACAGGCGCTGTATGAACTGCCCGAGACCGCGTTGATCGACATGGGGGATTTCATCGGCGGCATGTTGAAATATCTGCGCAGCCACCCGGTCGAACGGGTAACGATTGCTGGTGGCGTCGCCAAGATGACGAAGCTCGCCCAGGGGATGCTCGACGTGCACTCCAAAAAAGGTCTTGCCGATCTCGATGCGCTGGCGGCGCTGGCAGGGGAGGCAGGTGGCGATGGGGAACTCGCTGACGCCATTCGCAGCGCCAACACCGTCGCCCATGCTTTCCAGCTGGCCGATCGCAACGCTATCGATCTTGGCGCGATCGTTGCGGAAAAAGCCTGGGTGACCGCGGCGGCGGCGCTGAGGACGCCGACCATAGCACTGGATATCCTGGTTTTCGATCGCCAGGGCGCGTTGAAGGGACGCACCGCCTCCACCCCGTCGCATCAGCCCGCCGCATCCTCCTTTGGAGACCGGAAGCGGCGTACATAGTCTGCACTGTAGAGTGCGCTTTCACGAAAATCCGTCGAGGCCAAACCACGGCCGACAAAGATCAGCGCCGTGCGCTCGACAGGCTCGGCCGCAAGCTTGCCTTCGATATCGAACAGGCTACCGCGAATGACCCGCTCATCCGGCCAGGACGCCCGCACGACAATGGCGACGGGGCAATCGGAACCATAAAGCGGCGTCAATTCTTCCACGACCCTGCCGATGGCATGAATGGCAAGATGGATGGCAAGCGTCGCGCCCGTCGCGCCGAAAGCCTGCAGCGTCTCACCATCGGGCATCTTCGATGCACGCCCGGAAATCCGCGTCAGCACAAGGCTCTGCGCCACTTCCGGCACCGTCAGTTCGCGTTGCAAGGCTGCCGCGGCGGCGGCGAAGGAAGGAACCCCGGGCGTCACGCTGTAATCGAGCCCCAGCTGCTCCAGCCGGCGGATCTGTTCGCCCATTGCGCTCCAGACGGAAAGGTCGCCGGAGTGCAACCGTGCAACGTCCTTGCCTTCCCTTGCTGCCGCGATGAATTCCGCCTCGATCTCATCCAGCGAAAGTGCGGCCGTATCGACAATACGCGCGCCCGGCGGGCAATAGTCGATCAGCGCCTTCGGAACCAGCGAGCCGGCATAAAGGCAGACCGGGCACGCCGCGATAAGATCGCGCCCGCGCACCGTAATGAGATCGGCGGCGCCCGGACCGGCACCGATGAAATGAACCGTCATTCGTGTTCTCCATGTTCGATCGCGCAGCCGCCATCCTCTGGGGCGGCACCGTCAGCGGTTGCGATGGCCACCGTCACATCGCCGTGTACGAGCCGCGGCGCGACCAGTCTTGCATTCTCTCCCGCTGCCGCAAGCGCCGCGGTTTCGCTCACGCTCGGCAAACCGGACCGCTCGAAACTTGCGCGTGAAAACGTCAGCGTTTTCGAGATAACCGCGTCAAGCCGGTGCTGCGCGACGATTTCGAGCGACAGGGAAAGGGTTTTCGCCGCTTCCGCAAGGCCGGCTTCCCGCGATTTAAGTGGCGCAGTTGCCAGACGGTCGGCCTTGACGCCAAAATCCTGCTCGGCAGCGCGCAAGGCAGCGATGATCATCCCCGCCGTCGCTCCCTTACGGCAGCCTATGCCAGCCACGATCACCATGGCTTCACCCAGCTCCACTGGGTCACCGGCATAGCCGGACGCCACCCCGACATTGAACCGACAGCAGCCGCCCGCGACACATCCAGTCTTACGATCGAACCGCCGAGCCTCGCATGCGCGGCCAGCAGAACTGCCTCCATTTCCAACGTCACGGCATTGGCGACCAGACGTCCCCCGGATTTCAATGCCTCCACGGCCCCATCGAATACACCCGCTTCACTGCCGCCGCCGCCAATGAAGATTGCGTCCGGACGGGGTAACCCTTCAAAAGCGTCGGGAGCGGAACCGATCATGACCTCAAGCCCGGGAACACCGCAGACGTCGGCATTAAACGTTATGCGTTCCGCCCTTGCTGGATGCTGCTCTATGGCAATGGCACGGAGCGAGGGGTGCGACAGCATCCATTCAATGCCGATCGAGCCGGAACCCGCACCGATATCCCAAAGCAGTTCGCCGCGGCGTGGCGCCAGCGACGACAGGGTCACAGCCCGGATTTCGCGTTTGGTGATCTGCCCGTCATGTTCGAACAGGCCATCGTCAAGTCCGTGCGCAAAGGGCAGGATACGTGCGCCTTGATCCGCAACAACGTCAATTGCCACGACATTCAGAGCATTGACGTCCTTAACGGCGAAATCGCTCGCCGGGAGGCGGCGCGATCTTTCCCGTTCTCCTCCCAAAGCCTCGAGCAGAGTGAATTCCGACCGGCCGAAACCGGAGGCAGACAGCAATTTTGCGATCAAAACCGGGTCGCGCTCGTCCGACGTCAGCGCTATGATGCGGGTGCCGGGATGGAGATGCGGCCGCAAAAGGTCGATGGGTCGGCCGTGCAGCGAAACGCACTCGACCGATTGCAGCGGCCAGCCGAGCCGGGAAGCCGCGAGAGAAAAGGCCGAAGGCGAAGGATACGATGCAACCTCTCGGACAGGGACGTTTCTCAGAAGCGTGACGCCCACACCGTAGAAGAATGGATCACCGGATGCCAGCACGCAAATCCTCCTGCCGCGCAGCGCCAGAACGTCCCTCATCTCCACGTCGAATGGCACGGGCCAGGCCCGCGCCTCGCCCTGAATGGCCGCAGCGGCCAGGTCCAGATGACGTTTGCCGCCAAAGACAATTTCGGCGGCCTCGATTGCCCGCAGCGCATTTTTACCGAGCCCGTCAAGCCCGTCCTCGCCGATGCCGACGATGGAAAGCCAGCGCGTTGCTTCCTTTTCGGTGGAAGCCTTGCCCGTTCCGGAATATTCAGAGGTCATGACACGCTCCATACTCATTCTTGGCGGCACGACCGATGCCCGCCTCCTGGCCGGCCGGCTGGGCGAAGATTCCAGCTATCGTATCCTGCTCTCCATGGCAGGGCGCACGATCTCCCCGGTGGAACAGCCCGTACCCATGCGCAGTGGCGGCTTCGGCGGTGCGGCGGGGCTGGCGGATTTCATCCGCGCCGGGAATTTCGATATTCTGGTGGATGCGACCCATCCCTATGCCGCCAGAATTTCCGCCAATGCCGTGGAGGCGTCGAAGCGAGCAGGCGTTCCGCTCATCAGGCTTTCGCGTCCTGCCTGGCAGCTTCAGCCGGGCGATAACTGGCAAAGTGTCGAGAGCATCTATCAGGCGATCGTCGCGCTTGGCGGCCAAGGCAGATGCGTGTTTCTGGCGCTCGGTCGACAGGAGCTTCTTCCTTTTGAGGCCGCGCCCCAGCACAACTATCTCATCCGCAGCGTCGATCCCGTGGAACCGCCGCTGAAGTTGCCGGATGCGCGTTACATCACTGCACGCGGTCCTTTCGCAACGGAGGACGAAATCCGTATGCTGGAAGAAAACCGCATTGAGGTCGTGATATCGAAAAACTCGGGTGGCGCAGCAAGTTACGGCAAGATCGAAGCGGCCAGACAACTCCATCTGCCGGTTATCATGATCGAGCGGCCGAGGCAGTCGCACGACACGGCCGCCACAAGCGTAACGGTGCCGGATATAGCGACTGCGCTCACCGCCATCCACCATCAGTTTTCTCTTTTCGAAAAACGAGGCGAATAAACGATCGGTTCTTTTCCGGGACGTTCGATCAAACGCGTTTCTTCCGAACCGACAATGACACAGGTCGCCATGTCTGCCATGTCGCTCGACGCCTCCGATAGCGGCACGACCCGTATGCGCTCATCCAGGCGGCCTGCCGCCCTGCCGAAGATCACCGGCACCGATCCGGGCAGATGCACCCGCAGCAGGTCAAACGCCGTGCCGAGCTGATGCGGCCGCGCCTTGCTGACAGGATTATAGAAGGCCATCACGAAACCCGCCTGCGCCGCCGCGATCAGTCGTTTCTCGATGATTCCCCAGGGTTTGAGATTGTCCGACAGTGAAATGGCGCAAAAATCATGCCCGAGCGGCGCACCCGCTCTTGCCGCCACCGCCAGCATCGCCGTCACGCCCGGCACGACGGAAACATCGATATCGCGCCATTCGGATGGACCATTTTCGATTGCCTCGCAGATGGCCGCCGCCATGGCGAAAACACCGGGATCACCACCGGAAACCACGCAGACCCTGCCACCTTCGGCCGCAAGCCGAAGGGCCTGTTCAGCGCGGGAGATTTCCTCACGATTGTCGGAGGCATGGCGGCGCTGGTGGGGACCAAGCGACAGCCGGTCGAGATAAGGAATATAGCCGAAAAAATCGTCGGATGCCGCGACAGCCGCAAGCGCCTCCGGCGTCACCTGTGCAGCATTACCGGGACCCAGTCCGACGACGACGAGCTTGCCGGTCATGGTGCTTCACCCGCGCCGGGCCTCGTTTTCCAGCCAGGTACAAGAACCAGCGAAAAGTAAGGCGCAGGCGAAGCATCCCGCTCGATGAGCCGCACTGCATGGCTGTTGGCCATGGTGCCGCGCTCGACATAAAGCGCCTGTTCGAGCTTGCCGGCCTTTTCCAGTGCACGGCGGATTTTGGGCAGGTTGCGCCCGACTTTCATGATGACCGCCCCGTCCGTGCCGGAAAGACGGTCAGAAAGAACATCTTCTGCAAGCGTTCCAGGAAGCACGCTCAGAATATCGTCTCCCTGCACCAGCGGCAGCCCAGCCATGGACCAGCAGCCGGACATGGCGGTGATGCCGGCTACGACTTCCGCCTGATAGGACGGCGCAAGCCGCAGATGCAGATGCATATAGGAGCCATAGAACAGCGGATCGCCCTCCGAGAGCACGGCAACATTCCTGCCGGCTTCGAGATGTGCTGCAATGTCCTTCGCCGACTGATCGAAAAATCGGGCGATCGCATCGCGATAATTCTCACCGTTCTTGTCGCTTTCGACCGTGACGGGGTAAACCAACGGCATTTCAAGCGTGCCCGGACGGATAAAGGCCTCGACGATACCACGGCCGTTGCCGCTACTGCCCTTTTTGCAGAAGAAAGCCAGAACGTCGGCTGCCTCGATGGCGCGCACCGCTTTCAGCGTCAGCAGTTCAGGATCGCCGGGACCGGTGCCGACGCCGACGAGTTTCCCCTTACGATGTTCAAAAAGAGCCGCGCTCACAGGCCCGCCCTCGCAACAGCGTTGACGGCGGCAGCCGTCATGGCCGAGCCGCCCATGCGTCCCTTGACGATGGCGTAGGGAATGCCGAGCGTACTGACTTCCAACGCATCCTTCGATTCCGCTGCGCCGACGAAACCGACCGGCATGCCGATGATGGCGGCGGGGCGAGGCGCGCCCTTTTCGAGCATCTCCAGAAGATAGAACAGGGCTGTTGGCGCGTTGCCGATCGCCACCAGAGCACCGTCCATGTGCTCCGCCCAGAGATCAAGCGCGGCGGCCGAACGTGTATTGCCGATGGACCTCGCAATGTCGGGCGTGCGCGGATCACGAAGTGTGCAGATGACCGCATTGGCGGCTGGCAGGCGCGCGCGCGTCACACCATGGGCGACCATTTCCGCATCGCAAAGGATGGGCTTGCCCGCAAGGAGTGCGCCACGCGCGGCAGAGACAAAATCCGGGGAGAAACGGAAATGGGCGGCGGCCTCAACCAGCCCGCAGGCATGAATCATGCGAATGGCGATGTCCGCCTGATCCTCGGCAAAAGCGGACAAATCCGCTTCCTCGCGTATTATGGCGAAGGAGCGCTCATAGATCGCATTGCCATCGCGAATATAGTCATAGTCGGTCATCGGTCATCCTGTCGAAGCGCCGCGACAATTGCCTGCCTGCCCAGACGGGCAAACAGGCCAGCGGCGTTTTCCCCGGGCTTATGTTCTTTTTCATAAAGACGGGCAAGCCGCGAAAGCGCCGCTCTTTGTTGTGCAAAGGGTAAAATGCCGTCCGGCGAATCACCGGCGCGGCCAAAAATCGAAAAAGCCATGCCATTATCGGAACCTGAAAAGGTCAGAAGCGACGGCGCGGGATGGGCGCAGCCTTTGCCGCATCCGGAAATATGCAGGGTCACGGAACCGTCGAGCAGCGGGGCGCAAGCGCCTGCCGCAAAGGAAGCCAGTTCGTGAGTAGGATAAAAGGCCGACGCGCAACCGGGAGCGCCGGGACAGACTGCTATGGAAGATCGCCCGTCGCCGGCAGCCGTGACGAAACCCGATGTTCCGGCACTTGCAAGTAGTGCGCCGCACGCGCGCTGGGAACCGAAAAACAGCAGGCTATGATTTATCGCTGGCCGAAGAGACTGAATACCGAGCATGGCGGCCGTTTCGCAGAGACGCGCTATATCAGCGGCTTTGATCTGACTGAAGGCAGGCGCGACGCCTGCAGCAAAACCGGCCCCGCCTGCGGCCATCAAACCCAAAGGCACGAAGGACGGGGATGCCTCGCTTCCGGCCCAATCCACCAGATGATCACCGCAGATCGCTTCAATCATCTTCCGATCCAGATCGCGACCGCGGGCGAGCGGACCTTTTTTTGCCAGAAGCGCGAGTAATTCAAGGACGACACCAGCTGCGGCGCCGGCGCCAACCAGCCCCGCATCCACCGAGCTGCTTTCCGGACCGCCCACAAACAGGCGCCAGAAGACCTGCCCTTCCAGACGCTGTGCTTTCAGGCGGATGTCAGCGAGCAAATCTCCCATGGAGACATATCCGCCACCGTCGATCACCACAGACATTTTGGCGGCGAGTTTTTCAGCAAGCCCCAGCGCTTTTGCCTCCCGGCGAATCTCGTCTGCAAGAGAACGGCCATCGGCAATTTCCGTCTCGTCGCGACCGGATAAGGGCGAAACCTCAACCGCCAGCCCATCGCGAAGCGGTAGACCAAGCGCCAGAACCTCTTTTTCCAGAAAGCGCGCGCTCTCGGGCGACAGACCGCGAAATTGCAGGCTGCCCCGGGCGGTAATGTCCATCAAGCCATTGCCATGGAAATCCGAAAGATCGCAAAGCCTCTTCATCTCAAGGGGCGTGATATCCTCTTCGAATGCGATCCGTGACAGGAGACCATCGCCGGTGGGCATGGGTGCAGAGAGAGCCGGGCATGCACCGCGGCGGCTGACTGGCTGAACGGGATTGAATAAGGCCGTCATCACGCGCCGACCCTTTCCGGACGGGGCAAAAGCAGCATTTCAAGCTCCGCATCCACCGCGTTTCGGCGACTGTGCCACAGGCCGCGGCGGCGGGCGGACAAGAAACGTTCCGCCATCACCCGCGCTGCCTTCGGGTTTTCGCGCAGGATGAAATCGCGCACCGCTTCATTGCCGAAATAGGCATCGTAAAGGGCTTCGATCAACGATGACGACACCGCATTGGTGGTTTCGGCAAAGCCGACCAGCCGGTCCACCGCCTCGGCAAACTCCGCCGCACCGCGTGGACCATGTCGCATCTGGCCTTCGATGAAGCGCGGATTGACGGCCCGGGCCCGCACCACCCGCGTCAGGGCCTGTGTCATCGATCTTGCCCGTGGGCGCGCCGGATCGGTCGTATCCAGCGCCACGATATCGGCAACGCCTCCAAGTGCAGCCTTGGCAGCGGAAAAGCCGCCAATGAAAGCGACATCGGAAGAACCGTCCAGAAGATCGCGGCCGGGATCATCGCCGGTGTGAACCAGAAGATCAGCCCGGCGCACCGCCTGCGCAAATCCGGCATCCTCGAAAATCTCCAGCCCGTCCGCACCCCCGAATGCGTGACTTGCCGCATCTAAGTAGGCTTTACCCAGCTCCTCGCGTTCGTCCCATTTGCCGCTGGCGAGCTTCTCCTCAATACCGGCACCATAGGTGCCGGGCGCAGAGCCGAAAATCCGCGGTGGTATATGACCGAGCAGAGCCGCCTCTTCCGCAAGCGGATTGTCGCCCGGCGCTTCTTCACGCCGCGCCACGGCCTTGGCGGCAGCATCGAGAAGCGCGATCAGCGCAGGAAACATATCCCGAAACAGGCCGGAAATGCGGAACGTCACATCAACGCGTGGACGGCCGAGGCTGGCCGGCGGCAGCACCTCGATGCCGGTCACGCGGCCGGTGCCGGCGTCGTAAATCGGCCGCGCTCCCATCAGGTGCAGCGCCTGCGCCACATCCTCGCCGCCGTTGCGAAGACTGGCACTTCCCCAGAGATCGAACACCAGATGTTTCGGCCAATCCCCGTGGCTCTGCAGATGATGACGGAGCACCTCTTCGCCGGCCATGCGCCCGAGTTCAAAAGCGGTGGGCGTCGGCATCGTGCGCGGATCCGCTGCATAAAGATTGCGGCCCGTGGGAAGTACATCGATCCGGCCCCGTGCCGGTGCGCCGGAAGGACCGGGAGCAACGTGCCGGCCATCGAGTGCGGCAAGCAAGGCCGCCTTCTCGGCCCGGGCGCTTTGAAGTCTCAGAGGATCAGCCTCACCTTCGGCGCATCGGCCGAAAATGTGTTGGCCGTCCTTGATCGCAAAATCCTTGAGATCACAGAGAAAGGCGTCGATGCGTGAGAGGGCGGCGTCGGCATCGTCCTTCGTATTCACGCCGGCCTCGGTTGCAAGCCCGGTTTCCTGCGCTTTTTCAATGATCAGCTTCGCCAGCCGGTCGCGCCGTCGCCGATCGAGCCCATCGGCCTGCGCATATTCGTCGACCAGCTGTTCAAGCGCCAGTTGTTCCGGCGAAAGCCCGGCATTAACCAGCACCGGCGGAATATGGCCGATGGTGACGGCTGCAATGCGCCGTTTCGCCACCGCCGCCTCACCGGGATTGGAAACGATAAACGGATAAATCACCGGCAGCGGACCAGTGACAATTTCCGGAAAGCACTTGCGGGAAAGCGCCACTGTCTTGCCCGGCAGCCATTCCAGCGTACCGTGCGCGCCCACATGCACGATGGCATGGGCGGATGCCACGCGCTGCATCCATGCGCCGAAGGCAACAAGCGCGTGGCGCGGAGGCAGGGCGGGATCGTGATAGTCAACCCGGCGGTCCTCATTGCGCCCCCTGTCCGGCGCAAGCGCCACGAAGACCTGGCCGAAACGCGCGACGCGAAAACGAAACCCGCCATCGGCGAAAGCTTCATCACTTTCCGCAGCTCCCCATGTCGCACTCAAGGAGGCCGCGGCATCGTCAGGCAAACCCGAAAGAAAACCTCGATAGTCCGCAAGATCGATCGTCGCTTTCTGCTGCTCAAGGCGATCGAGCAGCGCCCTTGCCGTTTCAGGAATATCTTCGACGCAATAGCCGGCATCAGCAAGATCTCGCAGCATTTCGAGCACGCTTTGCGGCACATCCAGACCAACGGCATAACCGGTTCGACCCGGGGCTGCACCCGGATAATCCGGCATCAGAACGACAATGCGCCGCTCCTCCGGCGAGGTATTTTTCAAACGCAGGAAGGCCGCGATGCGGCTTGCCACCTGTTCGACACAATCCGCCTCCGGCATGTTTACGAGACTGATACCGCCATCGGTCCGAGGCTGCTTGAAGGAAATCACGCCTGCGAAAATCCGGCCATCCAGTTCAGGCAGCACAATATGCATGGCAAGATCGGACGGGTTTAGTCCACGCGCATTCGCCGCCCAGCCGTCGCGGCGGGTCGTCGCCATGGCGACCTGGAAAACGGGAACGCCAAGCCGATCGAACAGCGTATGGCCATCGGCATCGCTCTGACTGGCAAAGGCCGTCGCAGCAAGGATGGCAGCCGGCTGAATATCCCTCAGCGCCTTTTCGAGAAAGCGAAGGGCGTCGCCATCCTTCAGGCCGCTGACAAAAATCGGCACCGGGGAGAAACCGCGCTCGCAAAGCGCGTGAAAGAGCGCATCCACCGGCGCTGCATCCGCAGCCAGCAACATGGAGCGATAAAAGACAATAGGCAGAACGGGCGCGGCAGCCGGGAAGCCAGAGCAGGCCTCCATTTGCCCCAACACCCCCACCCCCGGCCGATAAAAGCCGGCTTTCGGCAATGGCTCAGCTTCTATCATCGGCCATGCGTCATCTCTTGCCAGAGCGGCGAGGCCACCGGCAAGGCGACCCATATTCTCTCTTCCACCTTCGCGGAAAAAGGAAAGGACGGATGCCAGGATGTGTGTGTCCACGGTCGACGCCGCTTCGAGCTTTTCGTCCCTTTCACTGCATTCGCCGGGCAGAAGCAGAAGCTTTATCCCACGTCGGCGCGCCATGCTGGAAAGCTGATCAACTCCATAACGCCAGCGTTCCGCTCCACCGAGGATTCGGACAAGGATGACCGTGGCATGCTCCGCCGTCTTTTCGATCCACAGGTCAACCGACATGGGATGGCGAAGCTCGGCGAGGTTTGCGGCGGACAGGCTGGGGAGCACACTGTCCGCCTGTCGCCACGCCTGCTCAAGCCCGGCAAGATCGCTTGTCGAAAACGACAGCATCACCACATCCGATCGAGGCTGGTTGAGGTCAACCGGCTCGATCAGATCGTCAAGAGACGAGGATGTGGTGGCAAGAATATGCATCGTCAGGCGGCCAGCATCTGTTCGATCTTTTCGCGATTGATGCCCTTTTCGCCGATAATGACCAGTCGGCTGCGGCGCTGCTCGCCCGCTGCCCAGGGGCGGTCGTAATAATGATTGACCCGGCTTCCGACCGCCTGCACCTGCAGACGCATGGGCTTGGCGGAAACTTCGACAAAGCCCTTGATGCGCAGGACGTTTTCAGCCGCAGCCGTTTCGGCAATGCGCGCCGCCAGTGCTTCCGGATCGGCTACGGCCGGCAGGTCGATGACGAAGCTGTCGAAATCGTCGTGCTCATGGTCCAGTTCACCGTCATGGTGGGTGCGGCGGTTTTCGATATCCTCTTCAACGGCAAGACCAAGACCGATCAGCACGGCGGGGTCGATGGCGCCATTGGAGGCCACAACGATCTTCGCCGCCTTCGGCAGATGTTCGAGCACATGCGCCCTCGCCTTGTCGAGGCCGGCTTCATCAAGGAGATCGGCCTTGGTGAGAACGATGAGATCGGCGCAGGCGACCTGGTCCTCGAAAACTTCCTCAACCGGATCATCGTGATCAAGCGCCTCGTCATTGGCCCGCTGAGCAGCGAGCGCCTCCATGTCGTGCGCGACCTTTCCTTCAGCAAGGGCGGCGCCATCCACCACGGCCACGACGGCGTCCACGGTCACGCGGCTCTTGATGGCCGGCCATTGGAAAGCCTGGACCAGCGGCTTAGGCAGGGCAAGACCAGAGGTCTCGATCAGGATATGCTCCACCTTCGGCTGGCGGCTGAGAATTTGTTCGATCGCGGGCTGGAAATCGTCAGCCACCGTGCAGCAGATACAGCCGTTGGCCAGTTCGACGATGTTTTCTTCGGGGCAGCTTTCAATGCCGCAGCCTTTCAGGATTTCGCCGTCGATACCGATATCGCCGAATTCATTGACGATGATTGCGAGCCGCTTGCCGTCCAGCTTTTCCAGAAGACCACGCAACAGCGTCGTTTTTCCCGCCCCCAGAAAACCGGTGACGATGGTGCAGGGAACGCGGTCCAGATGGTTGTTCATGATCTCTCCTCGGTAAAATCGAATGGGGGAATGCGCGCCACCATGCCGCGCTTTAATGGTTCGGGGCGGCCGCGCCAGGGCATCAGGCCATCTGAAGACGCAGAAAGAAGCCGCGCGCCGGTCAGCAGGTCCCCTGCATCGTCGGGTGTCAGCCCGCCAAACACATAGGACCAGCCATTGGCGCTGCGCAGCACGGCACTGAGGCCACGTTTGCAGTTGGCGAGACAATTGACGGAACGGACCGCGATGCCGGACGCTTCCGCCTCTGCGGTGACGGCCTCGGCAAGACGTGAGCCGGCACGTGGCTCGGCACTGGGATCAGCTTCGTCGCGACAGCTTCGGCAAACGAAAACGACCACACCGGACGCCGTTTCATCCTGCGCGTTTCCACCAGCAAATGAAGATGTCGCTGAAATATCCAAACCGTATCGTTCTCGCGCCGAGTCAAATTCTTCGGGGTGCGGATATCGAAAACGGTATGCGCACAGGCACAGACCGGCTGTTCGACGTCATCGACTGACCGGAGCACCCCGCCCGGTAGACGTTTTTCCTGAAGCGGCAGGTCTCCTGGCTTGCGGCTCGATGAGCGCCCGGACACCGCCTTCCCGAACCGTCTCTCTGGTCCAGTGGCTTTACGGTGCGGGCTTGCCGCTTACAGTTGCGGGGGCAGCCACGGAATGACCCGTTTCAGGGTGGAACCGTGTTCCCTCTTAGCTTTTCCCGTTGCCGGGGAAAGACCGTCAGTTCCTTACCCTTAGGCCGAACGGGCTTTGGGGTCAATGCCGCCCCCCGTGGCTCGCGCATTGCCGGGTGCGGCAAATTGGGTATAGTCGCCGCTCCGAAGGGCAGGGATAAGTTCCCGGCTGCTGGAGTGAAGAAGGAATATGCGATGACACGCGACATCAGCGACAACGAAGCCGAGCGCCATCGGCAGAAAATGGTCAACCGCAAGACGGTGCAGGATGCCGAAGTCGCGGCAAAGACCATCGAAAAAGGTCTGCTGATGATCAATACCGGCCCCGGCAAGGGCAAGTCCACGGCCGCCTTCGGCCTTGCGTTGCGTATGCTCGGCATCGGGCGCAGGGTCGGCGTCGTGCAATTCATCAAGGGTGCATGGTCGACCGGCGAACAGCAGGCGCTGGCTCTGTTCGGTGACAAGGTGGTGTGGCGTACCATGGGGGAAGGCTTCACCTGGGATACGCAGGATCTGAAGCGCGATGTTGCCGCTGCCGCGAAGGCGTGGGAAGAAGCCGTGACACTGATGGCTGACCAGACGATCGGCCTGCTGATACTCGACGAACTGAATATCGCATTGCGTTATGATTACCTGCCGCTTGACGAGGTCGTGACGACGCTGGCCAGCCGCCGGCCCGATCTGCACATCATCGTCACCGGCCGCAATGCCAAGCAACCGCTGATCGACGCCGCCGACATGGTGACGGAGATGACGCTGGTAAAGCATCATTTCAAGGCGGGCGTGAAAGCACAGCCAGGGATAGAATTCTGACATGGCCGCACGGGTTCTGATGTTTCAGGGAACCGGCTCGGATGTCGGCAAATCGCTGATGGTGGCCGGTCTAGCCCGCGCCTTCGTCAGGCGCGGCCTATCCGTCATGCCGTTCAAACCACAGAACATGTCGAATAATGCGGCCGTTACCGCCGACGGCGGCGAGATCGGCCGAGCACAGGCGCTGCAGGCGCGGGCCGCTGGCGTACCCCTCTCTGTCCACATGAATCCGGTTCTTCTGAAACCGCAGAGCGAGACCGGGGCACAGGTGGTGGTTCAGGGCAAAATCGCCGGCAATGCCAGGGCAGCCGATTACCAGCACCTGAAAGCCGGGTTGATGCCGCGCGTGCTGGATAGCTTCAACCGCCTGAAACAACAGGCCGATCTGGTGCTGGTGGAGGGGGCGGGCAGCGCATCCGAAATCAATCTGCGTGCCAATGATATCGCCAATATGGGGTTTGCGAGAGCTGCTGACGCGCCTGTGATCCTCATCGGCGATATTGACCGCGGCGGCGTCATCGCCAGCCTTGTCGGTACCAAAGCCGTCCTCGAACCTGACGATGCGGCGATGATCGAAGGTTTCATCGTCAACCGATTTCGCGGTGATCCCGCGTTGTTTTCGGACGGCATGCGGATAATTCAGAAAAGGACAGGCTGGGCCTCGATAGGCCTTCTGCCGCATTTCTCCGATGCCACGAAACTGCCGGCTGAGGACGCGCTCGGTCTTTCCGGCCCGGCTGAGCGAAAACCCGGCGCAAAGATCCGCATCGCCGTGCCGATCCTGCCGCACATTTCCAATTTCGATGATCTCGACCCTCTGGACATGGAGCCGGACGTGGAACTGATCCGCGTGCGGCCGGGCGAGACCATTCCCGCCGATTGCCGGCTGGTTTTGCTGTGCGGTTCAAAATCCACCATTGCCGATCTCGCCGTGCTGAAAGATGCGGGTCTGGACATCGACATAAAGGCGCATGTGCGCCGCGGCGGCTACGTTCTCGGCCTTTGCGGTGGCTACCAGATGCTCGGAAAAACCGTTGCGGATCCTGACGGTATCGAGGGATCACCTGCGACTGTGGACGGGCTCGGCCTGCTTGATGTCGAGACGGTTTTGACGGGTGACAAGCGACTCGTTTCCGTTCAAGGCGTGAGCTTTGATGGTGTTGGTTTATCCGGCTACGAAATGCATGTCGGGGAGACCACGGGAGCAGCAGGCAATCTGGTGTTTTCGACGATCGACGGGCATTACGATGGAAGCATCTCACCCGACGGCCGTGTCTTCGGCACCTATATTCACGGCCTCTTTGCTCATGATAGCCAGCGCGGCGCATGGTTGGAGCGTCTCGGCGGGTGCGGCACCGACCTGAACTATGATGCGCAGGTGGATGCGGTTCTCGACCGTCTGGCTGCGCATATGGAACAGCACCTCGATCTCGACGGGCTGCTGGCTATAGCGCGATAAGGATCGCCAGAAGCCCGAATAGGCCGATCAGCAACAGGTCCGCAATCCGAGCCAGCCGCAACGCCGTGCGAATATCGCCGGCGACCAGCGCAGACCTTCCGCCGTCCCCCATGAAACGCGCTTCGATCATCTGTCCGCCGTAAGAACGCGGTCCGGCAAGCGCAAAACCCAGCGCGCCGGCCAGCGCCGCCTCCGGCCAGCCTGCATTGGGAGAGCGGTGGTGGTGCGCATCGCGACGGATCGCGGCAATGGCCGCTTTTGGCGACGCGCCCTCGACAAAAAATGCGGCGACGACAAACAGGCTGCCGCTCAATCTCGAAGCGGGCAGATTGATGAGATCGTCAAGCCGGGCCGAAGCCCAGCCGAACGCTTCATGGCGAGGCGAACGATGACCGATCATGCTGTCGGCCGTATTGACCGCCTTATAAGCCGCGCCACCTGGCAGGCCCAGAAGCCCCATCCAGACGGCAGGGGCGACGATGCCATCGGAAAAGTTCTCGGCGAGACTTTCGATCGCCGCCCGGCAGATCGCCGCCTCATCCAGCTTTTGCGGGTCGCGGCCGACGATCATCGAGACAGCCTTGCGGCCACCCTCAACTCCTTCACGCTCCAGCGCAGTCGCAACCGCCTCCACATGCTGTTCCAGACTTTTCTGCGCCGGAAGCGAAGCACCGAGGATGGCGACCACCAGAAGTCCGAAGGGCAGGAAAAGCAGAACAGATTGCGCAAACCATGCAAGGATCACCGTCAGCCCGACAAAAACAACCAGCGCCACAACACCCGCGGCCTTGCGCCGTGAAAATGACGCGCTGTCCCGGTTCCATTTTTGGTCCAGCAGCGCGATAAGCGAACCGACCCAGGTGACAGGATGGCCGATATGTTTGAACAGCCAGTCCGGATAACCGGTCAGGCGTTCGATCACGAGCGACAGGAAAGCGAGAGCGAGGAACATGGGCGAGACAATATCAGAAATGGCACAGGCTGCGATCCGCCACGGCGGCAATCTCGGCAGAGCGCGCCTGATGTTTCCAGACGCGTCTGAACCGTGGATCGACCTTTCGACCGGAATCAACCCGCATCCCTATCCGTATTCTGCCATTCCCGCCAGCGCATTCGCTCGCCTGCCGGAGCCCGAGACGGCCGACTATCTGAAACGGCTGGCCGCACTCCATTTCGGCGCACCCTCCGCCCGACATGTCACGCTATCGCCCGGCACCCAGATGCTCATGCCGCTGCTGGCTCAAACCGCACTTGTCCGGGGCGCCAAGAGCGGCGCGGTGCTGTCACCTGCCTACGCGGAACATGCCCGCACCGCACGCATGGCCGGGCTGACCATGAGGGAAGTGGAGCATGTCAGCGACCTGATCGCTCACGACTACGTGGTGGTGGTCAATCCCAACAACCCCGACGGACGGATCATCGATCGCGAAACTCTTTTGCGGCTCGCCGATTCAATACATCGAAACGGCGGCCTGCTGGTGGTGGATGAAGCCTTCATCGAAACCGGAGGCGCCGAGAGCCTTGCGGATAGCGTTGATCGGCACGCTCTGGTCGTCCTTCGTTCCTTCGGCAAATTTTATGGCCTGGCGGGAATCCGGCTTGGTTTTGCAATTGCGCACCCTGATATCGCTGCGGGGTTGGAGGCGAGGCTCGGCCCATGGGCGGTTTCCGGCCCGGCGCTGCACATTGCAACGGAAGCCCTGGCGGATGGAACGTGGCAATCTGCGATGCGGCTGCGTCTCGCGGATGAAGCACGGCGCATGAATTGCCTTTTGGAAAAAGCGGGGCTGAACGGGGTTGGCGGCACGCCTCTGTTCACACTGGTGCGGGACGAGCGTTCCAAGGCCCTGTTCGATCATCTCGGCCGTCTCGGAATACTCGTGCGCATTTTCGATGAAAGGCCGCACGACATCCGTTTCGGCCTTCCGGGTAACGACGCTGAGTGGCAGCGCCTTCAAGCGGCGCTGCTCTCTTTCGATCATCCCTCGAAAGTGTAGGTTTCAATCGACTCCGGCTTCATTTCGATGGAGAAACCCGGCAGTTTCGGCGGCATATAAGCGGCGTTTCTGATATCGCAGGGCTCGATGAAATGCTCGTGTAGGTGATCCACATATTCGATGACGCGACCTTCCTTGGTGCCTGAAACCACCAGATAGTCGATCATCGACAGGTGCTGCACATATTCGCAAAGCCCGACGCCGCCGGCATGCGGCCAGACCGGCAGATTGTATTTGGCGGCAATCAGCAGCACCGCCAGCACTTCGTTGAGGCCACCCATACGGCAGCTGTCGATCTGCACCACATCGATCGCGCCTTCAGCGATGAACTGCTTGAACATGATGCGGTTCTGGCACATTTCGCCCGTCGCCACCTTCACGGAACCAATGGCTGCGCGAATCTTGCGATGGCCGGCGACATCATCCGGGCTGGTCGGTTCTTCGATGAAGAAGGGCTTGGAAAAGGCGAGCTTATTCACCCACTCGATTGCCTGGTCCACTTCCCACACCTGATTGGCATCGATCATCAGATAACGGTCGGGGCCGATCACTTCGCGGGCAATGGCGAGACGGCGAATGTCATCCTCCAGATCACGTCCAACCTTCATCTTCACATGGTTGAAACCGGCATCGATGGCTTCCTGGCAAAGACGGCGCAGCTTGTCGTCGTCATAACCGAGCCAGCCTGCAGAGGTCGTATAGCAGGCGTAACCTTCGCTCTTCAGCGTCTCGATGCGTTCCTTTTTGCCGCTTTCGGCTTTCTTGAGAATTGCGAGCGCCTCGTCCCGGGTCAGCACGTCAGTGAGATAACGGTAATCAACGATATCGGCGATTTCTTCTGCGCTCATATCAGCCACCAGCTGCCACACCGGCTTGCCGGCTTTCTTGGCCAGCAAATCCCACACCGCGTTGACAACGGCGCCGGTGGCGAGATGCATTGCACCCTTGTCGGGGCCGATCCAGCGCAGCTGGCTGTCGCTGGTCAGATGCCGCCAATATTTGCCCGGGTTCTCAGTGACCGTGGCAAGATCGGTGCCGACGACGAGGTGACGCATCGCTTCGATGGCCATGCAGCAAATATCGTTGCCCCGGCCGATGGTGAAGGTCAGCCCGTGGCCTTTAAGACCCGGCTCATCCGTGTCGAGAATGACATAAGCCGCCGAATAATCCGGGTCGGGGTTCATCGCATCGGAGCCGTCCAGGCTCTGGGATGTGGGGAAACGCAGGTCGAAAACACGCAGATCAGTAATTTTTGTCATGGCCGTTTACTCGCGGTCAGTGCCTATGGAATCGTTCAGTCGTGGTGGAAGGTCTCTTCCATCATAGCCCACCACTCGCCGTCCCTGCGGGTTTCGAGCGGTTTCTGGCAGGGAATGGTAAAAGACCACCATTCTTGGTTCTTGGGGCTTGCCGCCATCTTCGCCATATCGGCGCTGAAACCGGTGCCATGATACTCCCAATAGCCAAACAGCAGGTTTTCCGGCTCCCGCAGGAAAATCGTGTAGTTACGGATATTGCAATCGCTGATCAGCGCCAGAATTTCCGGCCAGACGGCGGCATGCAGCCTTTTATACTCCGCGATCATCTCCGGCTTGACGCCTATCACCATTCCCATACGCTGCATGAAAAACTCCGTTACTTTCTGATGGTGGCAAGCGCCGCGCGCAGCTTTGATTGCGGCAGGCTCAATCCCAGCCGGTCCGCTGCGGCAATGACCGGAGCAAAGCGTCGGCGCTTCTTCTCATCGTGATTACCGGCGATATCGGCCAGTCGATGGGCAAGGAAGGGATTGCGTAAACGCTCCCGCAGCACGCCGATATAGGCCTGCGCATCATTTCCCATGCCTTCAGCAATAAAGACCGGCAGAACCTCGTCGCGCCATAACGTTTCCAGATCCGCGACGAGTGCACTGTCGTCCATTGCCTGGCGCACCGTCTCGTCCTTCGCCCGCGCATCCTGCAGCCAGCGTTCCGCCAGATAGGAATGGCCGAGATTGAGCAGGAAAAGCTTCAGCTTTTCATAGTGATCGAGATCGTCCGTCAGCACCACGGCAGGGTGAGTGCAGGGCAGAACAAGCCCGTCCTGCTTTTCGATCGCCCAGAGCGCGTAAGGCTCCGCCACTGCACCTACCGGATCGATAGGCTCGGAAACGATGCGATCGACCAGGCTATTGGCGAAACGGCACTTTTCGTTCAGGTAAAAGGCAAAACCCGCCGGCAATTGCCATTCATCGGCAAGCCGGCGAATGACCTCTTTCAGCTTTTCGCCATTACGCGGCACAAGTTCACAAGGAAAGATGGACACGGGCGCTTCCGGATTGCGCTGAAAACGTTCGAGCAGCAAAATGCAGAGTTTCGCCGGAAAACTCCTCGGGACGGCCGTAAAATCCTCCGTGAGATCTGCGCCATCCGCAGAATCAAGCTCATAACCGCGGTCTCCGGTATTGGACAAGATGACAGCAGCTTCGCAGGCGAGGCGGCGTACTTCCTCCCATTCGGTTGCCGAGGTCAGGGCCCGCGCGACAGCCTTGCCCTCAATTTCCTCATCCACGTTCCGCCCGTCACGGATGCCGCGAATGCGCACGGGGTAGGGCGCGCCACTATTTAGCGCCGCGACACGCTTCAGGCTTTCCGCATTGCCGGTTGTCTGGACAATCGCGATGCGACCAATAGCCTCGTCCTTGTCCAGTGCTTGCGAGACAAAGAGGTCCGCATGCGCAAGAAGAAAGCGGCTGGTACCGAATTGCAGGATGGGCGTCTCGGGCGTCATGCGACCTCCACCATGCCTTTGATGACTCCGGCTTTCGGATCTGTCAGCCCTGCGAACTGCGATGGAACGTCGGCAAGCGCCATACGGTGCGTAATCAGCGCCTCAGGTACTTTCCCTTCCCGCAATGCCTGCAACACGCGTTCGAAATCCTCCGGCGTCGCATTGCGGCTGCCGAGCAGCGTCGTTTCACGTTTGTGGAACTCCGGATCGTTGAAGCTGATATCGCTCGCGACGATGGAAACAAGCACATACGAACCGCCATGGCCGACGAAGGAAAAGCCGCGCTCCATGGCTTTAGGATTACCGGTCGCATCGAAGACCGCATCGAAGAAATCACCGTTGGTAATCTCGGAAAGACGATCTTTGTCGCCGTCCCCAAGCGACACTGTATGGGCGACGCCGAGATGCTCCTTGCAAAAATCCAGCCGGTCGGTACGGCCATCGATCATCGTGACTTCGCCGCCATCGAGAACCGCGAAAACCGCTACCGCCATGCCGATCGGTCCGGCGCCGACGATCAGAACCTTCTGTCCTTTTTCGACGTTGCCACGGCGCACCGCATGCGCGCCGATAGCCAGAAATTCGGTCATCGCCGCCTGGTCGAGGCTCAGCCCTTCAGCCTTCAACACGAATTGCTGCGGCACGTTCAGATATTCCACCATTCCGCCGTCACGATGAACGCCGAGCACGCCGATATTGCGGCAGCAATTGCTCTTGACCTTAAGGCAGGCGCTACATTTTCCGCAAGAAATATACGGAATGATGGTAACAACGTCGCCGACGGACAGATGGCTGCCCTGCGGCGCCTCTTCAACCGTACCGGAGAGCTCATGGCCCATGATCCGCGGATAAGAGAGGTAGGGCTGATTGCCGGTGAAGATGTGGAGATCCGTACCGCAAACCCCGATGCGACGGACGCGCACCAGCACCTCACCTTCGCCACGCACAGGTTTAGGCAGATCCTTGGCGCTGAGTTGACCGGGAGTGTCGCAGAAAATCGCCAGCATGGATCACCTGTGGGAAAGGGAGTAAAAACGAATGGCGTTACCGCCGAAGACTGCCGCATGGTCCGCTGCCGGCACGATATCGCGACAGAAGTCCAGCCATTCCTGATAATCGCCCGCCAGTCGCAAAACCGGCCAGTCGCTGCCGAAAATCACCCGGTCTGCGCCGAACAGCTCCAGAATGGTTTCGGCATAGGGCCGCACTGCTTCCGGTCGCTGATCGCCGCGCTCGGTCAGGAGGCCGGAGAGCTTGCAATGGACATTGGGAAGAGCCGCCAAAGCGCCCATATCCTTGCGCCAGGCGCTGTAGTGGCCGGTCGCAATCAGCGGCTTGGCACCATGGTCGATGACAACAGGCAATTGCGGGTGACGCCGGGCAAACGCGAGGAGATGCGGCAGATTGGGCGGCAGGACCAGCGCATCGAACGCCAGGCCGTGGTTCACCAACGCCGCCACGGCGGGATCGAGCAGCGGATCATCGATCCATGCCACGTCTTCCATGCCCTGCAGCATCGGGCGCACGGCTTTGAACGCCCGATGTTTTGCCCGGCGGGCGATTTCCGTTGCAGCATCGGGAGACTTCATGTCCACCCAGCCGACCACACCTTTGATGAAATCTGTTTCTTCCGCCAGCGCCAGCATGAAATCCGTATCAGCAGCCGTCTCCATCGTCTGAACCAGCACGGTGCCGGAAATTCCGGCCGCGGCCAGCAATGGCGATAGATCCGCTGGAAGAAAATCCCGGTAGATGGCGGCGAGCGACGGCGGCGGCCACTGGCCGGCACGGTCCTTCATTAACCAGAAATGCTGGTGGGCGTCGATAAGCATTGCCTCAGGCCTTTCCGCCCGGCACCGGCGCACCTTCGGCGATCAGACCGCGTCTGTGCAGTTCCGCCCAGAACTCATCCGGAATAGATTGTTCGAACCATTCGATATTGGAAGCGAGCTGCTGCGCATTCCGCGCGCCCGAGACGACGGTGACCGAAGCCGGATGGGCCAGCGGAAATTGCAATGCAGCCGCCTGCAGCGACACACCGACTTCTTCGCAGACACCCTGCAGCGCATCAACCCGCGTAAGGATATCGGCAGGCGCATCGGCATAATTGAATTTGCGGTTGCCCGCGAGAATGCCGGAATTGAAAGCACCGGCGACAACGATGCCGACACCGCTTTCGGCGCAGCGGTTCATGAAAGCAAGGCTCTGCTGCTCCAGCAGCGTATAGCGGCCGGCAAGCATGGCGACGTCGATGTCAAAGACATCCATGGCGTCGTTGACAATTTCCCACTCGTTGACGCCAAGGCCGATAGCGCCAGTTGAACCTTCCTCACGCAGCTTGCCAAGCGCCCGGAAGCCGCCGCCAGCGGTCAGCTGCTCCCAGTAATGCTGGTGCTTTTCGCCATGTGTGTAGGAGCCGATATCGTGCACATAAAGAATATCCGGCTTCAGAACGCCGAGCCTCTGCTGGCTGGCCTCGAAAGAGCGTAGAATGCCATCATAGGAATAATCATAGAACGGGCGGAAGGGTAGCGGCGCAATATAGGCATCCTCTTTGGGGCCGACGGTCTCATCGGGAACCATGACGCGACCGACCTTGGTGCTCAGCGAATATTCGCTCCGGTCATGCTCCGTCACCATGGTCCCCAGGCGACGCTCCGACCGCGTATATCCATAAAACGGCGCGGTATCGAAATAACGCATGCCGCTTTCCCATGCCTTGTCAAACGCACCCTTGGACTCTTCATAGGGCGTAACGCGGTAGAGATTGCCCATCTGGGCGCAACCGAGACCCATGACGGTAACGTCGACGGCGCGGCGCGGCAATTTACGTGTATCGGAGACTTTCATCGCGGAGACTTTCCAGCTTGCCTTTGGAAAGACGCGCCGCCGGTGAAGCGGCGCGTCATCGCTTGATCAGTAAAGAACGTTCTTTGCTTCCGGCTTTTCGATATTGTCCTTGGTGACAACAACGACGCCGGTGTCGACGAACTTCTCGACCTTTTCCTTGTTGATGAGCTTGGTGACGGTTTCGACGCCCTTTTCACCCATCTGATAGGAGCCCTGAACCACGATTCCGGCGAGCGTGCCGTCCTTCACGAAGTTCTGCAGATCCTGGTTGCCGTCGAAGCCGATGGCGACGACCTTGCCGGCCTTGCCTGACTGGGCGAGCGCACGGCCAACGCCGATGGCCGTCGGCTCATTGGCGCCGAAAATGCCCTTCAGGTCCGAATTGGCGGCCAGAACGTCGGTCGTCTGGTTCAGCGCGGTCGCCATCTGCGACTGCGAGTAGAACGGGCCGACGATCTTCAGGTTTGAGTTCATCTGGATGTAATCGGTGAAACCGCCGACACGGCCGATTTCAGAACCAGCCCCGGCGACATAGGACATGACGGCGATCTTGCCTTCCTTGCCCACCTTGTCGATCAACGCCTGCGCTGCCAGTTCGCCGGCTTTCTTGTTATCGGTCGCGAGGAACGACTGGTAATATTGCTCAGAGCCCTTGGCGAGCTGCGAGTCGATGAGAACGACGGGGATACGGGCTTCCCAGGCCTTCTTGACAGCAGGCACCAGCGCGTCCGGATCGGAAGGTGCAAGCACGATGCCGGCGACCTTACGGTTGATGGCGTTCTCAACCATGTTAACCTGGTCGGCAATGGCCGATTCCGCAGCCGGACCCTGGAAGGTCATGGTGTTGCCTGAAGAATTCTTCATGGCCGCATCGGCGCCCTTCTGGACGTTCTGCCAGAAAGTCGAATTGACGGTCTTGACGATGACGGCGATTTCACCGGCCTGCACGGTGGAAACGCTCCACAGCGCGATTGCGGATGTCAGAAGGGCAGTCGCAATTTTTTTCATTTCTTCCTCCGTGATGTCGGCATACCGGGCCTCCCCTGCCGATCTTTTTTGCGGAAAGGGTCCGCAGCCCTTTGATCAGCGGCGGTTGCGCAACTGGTCTATCCAGACGGTGACCAGAATGACGAGGCCGATGATGATCTGTTGCGTGAAGGCAGAGACGCCATTCATATTAAGACCGTTGCGCAGGATGCCGATGACGAAGGCGCCGATGGCCGTGCCTGAAATCGTGCCCACGCCGCCGATCAGCGATGTGCCGCCGATAACCGCGCTGGCAATGGCATCCAGCTCATACATCACACCTTCGTTAGGCTGGGCGGTAACGAGGCGCGACATCAAAACGCAGCCCGTCAACCCGGCAAGCGTACCGGAGAGGATGTATGTGAAGTTGGTGACGCGGGCGACGTTGACGCCGGAAAGACGTGCGGCGTCTGCATTGGAACCCACGGCATAGATGTGGCGGCCGAGGATCGAGCGGTTGAGCATGAAGGACACCGCAAGCGCAATCACCACCATCAGGATGACAGGGTAGGGAATGCCTGGAAATACGACATTCGGAAAGCCGTCATCACCGATATTGACGATGCGGAAAAGGGCGCCGTTGCCAAGTTCGCCGAAGGATTCGCCAAGGCCGGACACGGCGCGCGCACCGGTGATCTGCAATGCCACACCGCGGGCAATCAGCATCATGCCGAGCGTGGCGATGAAGGGCGGCAGCTTGAAGCGCGTGACCAGCAGCCCGTTGATCAGCCCGCAGAGCGAACCCGTCAGAATGCCGAGCAACATGCCGACCGGCACCGGCATGCCGAGTTCCTTCACCGCAAGAGCGGCAACGACCCCTGCAAGAGCCAGCACCGAACCGACGGAAAGGTCGATGCCGCCGGTGATGATGACACAGGTGGCGCCAATGCCGAGCAGAGCGATGGACGTGACCTGCAACGCGATCGTCATGCCGTTATTGACGGTAAAAAAGGCGCTGCTGGTGGCGGAGAACACCGCGACAAGGGCGAACAGGCTGCCGAGCGCGGCAAATTTCTGGATGATGTCCTTCTGGCGATCGCTGACAGCGAAGCCCTTTTTGGGTTCTGCAATATTGGCCATGTCGTTCCTCACTGCGCGGCCCGGCCGTAACCGGACGCATACCGCATGATTTCTTCCTGATTGGTCTTGGCGGTTTCGAGCACGCCCGTGATCCGGCCCTGGTGGAAAACCGCGATGCGGTCCGTCAGCCCCAGAATTTCCGGCAGTTCCGAACTGATGAGAATGACACCGATGCCCTGAGCGGCCAGCTCATCCATGATCTTGTAGATCGCGAATTTCGCACCGACATCGATGCCACGTGTAGGCTCATCGAAGAACAGGATACGGGATTGGCGGAACAACCACTTGCCGATGATGATCTTTTGCTGATTCCCCCCCGATAGCAGGCGCACCGTCTGCTCGATGGAAGGCGTGCGGATATTCAAGAGGTCGACGTATCGCTTGGTGACCTCGTCGTGTTTCCTGAAGTCGATCAGCCCAAAACGGTTGGAAAGTTCGCCGAGATTGGCGAGCGTCGTATTGGCCGCTACCGACATCTTGATGGCGAGGCCGTCGCTTTTCCGGTCTTCCGAGAGATAGGCGATGCCTTCTTCAATCGCATCCTGCGGTGAGCTGATCGAAAGCTCGCGCCCATTGAAGGTGATCTTGCCGGCATCGAGCGGGTCCGCCCCAAAAATCGCCCGCGCGACTTCCGTTCGACCTGCGCCCATAAGGCCGGCAAAACCCAGGATTTCGCCGCGCCGAAGCGAAAAACTGACATCGCTGAACACGCCGTTGCGGGTCAGCCCATCGACGGAGAAGATGATATCGTCCGTCGGGCGCGACGTGCGCTCGGGAAATTTATCCTCCAGCGGACGCCCGACCATACGCGTGACGATGTCATCAACGGTGATGGAGGCGAAGTCGTCGGTCGAAATATAACGTCCGTCGCGCAAGACCGTCACACGATCGACGATCTCGGCCATTTCGTCGAGACGGTGAGAAATATAGACGATACCGACACCGGAAGCCTTGAGGTCTCTGATGACCTTGAAGAGAAGGCGGGTTTCCTGCTCAGTCAGAGAAGAAGTCGGCTCATCCATGATGAGCACTTCAGCATCAAGAGAGAGCGCCTTGGCGATTTCCACCATCTGGCATTGGGCGACGGAGAGGCCGCGCACGATCTGATCCGGATCGATATCGACACCCAGCCGGTCGAGACAGCGCTTGGCATCGAGGCGTAGCTTCTTGCGGTCAACCAGGAAACCGCGACGCGGTTCGCGCGCAAGATAGATGTTTTCGGCGACAGAAAGATGCGGAACGAGATTGAGTTCCTGGTGGATGATGGCGATGCCGGCAGCTTCGGACTCGAGCGGGGAGGCGTATTGCACCTTCACGCCCTTGTGCAGGATGGTGCCATCACTTGGCTGGTACACACCGCTGATGATTTTCATCAGCGTCGATTTTCCCGCCCCGTTCTCACCACAGACAGCATGCACCTCGCCGCTGCGCAGATCGAAATGCACATTCGACAAGGCTTTGACGCCCGGGAATTCCTTGCTGATATTTTCGAGACGCAGAAGGGCCGAACGCTCCGCGCGCGCCATCTCCTCAGGCGAGTACTCGCCCCGAATTGTCGATGCGCCCTGCGACATCTGGAAACCTCCCACCCGTATCCCCGCTCCACCGGGGTCATGAACAGGTCAAATGGTTAGGCCGGTTTTTTAAAATGGTCAAGCCAATTAGCTGACAATTTGCGAATCCGGACTCATAGCGAAAATTTCATATCTAAACTGCTTCGGTAAAAAACATGTAATTTCAAGTATTTAAGTAATTTCTTGCGTATTGATACGCTTGGCGCTACGGTAAGGCCAAATATGAACTTCGGACAGGACTTGTCGTAAAACTCATGAGTGGTCAGGCCAAAATAGCGGAGCCGCGCAGGCTTTATCAGCAGATTGCGGACCAGATACGCGAACTCATCGATCTGGGTGAATTCCTGCCCGGTACGCGGCTTCCCGCTGAGCGGGAACTGGCTCAGAAGCTCGGTGTATCGAGGCCTTCGTTGCGCGAGGCTCTGATTGCGCTTGAAATCGACAACACAGTGGAAATTCGTATGGGTTCCGGCGTCTATGTTTCGGCGGAAGCGCTGCAGACGACCCACCATACCAAATCGCTTGGCGACAGCCCCTCCGAACTGATGCAGGCGCGCGCCGCATTGGAGGGTGCCACCATCGTGCTGGCGGCAAGCCGGATGACCGATGAAGCGATCGCGACCCTGCGCCAGATACTCAATACCATGCAGAGGGAAATAGAGGCCGGTCGCAAGCCGCTGGATCAGGACCGGCTGTTTCACGTCACAATAGCCGAGCAATCCGGTAACAGCGTTTTAGCCCGAATGGTGGCCAACCTTTTCGATGAGCGCCATAGCCCCATTTCGGCCCAGCTCCGCGTGAAGTTTGAAGACCGCGATACCTGGACCCATGCTCTTCAGGAACACGAGGCCATTCTCGCCGCGCTTGAACTGAAAGACCCGCTGTTGGCGCAGGCCGCCATGCATACCCATCTGGAAGGTTCTAAGAGACGCTGGGTCGAAAACTGACCCAGGAACATAGCAGACAATATACCGGGAGGAGGAACATCCGTGAGTGAGAATTCCGAGGCAACCATTTTGCTGAACGCCAACGACAACGTTGCGGTGGCGCGTCGGTCCATCCCGGCGGGCGGCGCGACGGGCAGGGGCGATCTGGCGGCGCTGGAGTTGATTGGGCGCGGGCACAAGGTGGCCCTTAAATTCATCAGATCCGGAGATGAGGTGCTGAAATACGGGCAGGTGATTGGCATCGCCACCCAGGACATCGAACCTGGCCGGCACGTGCACCTGCACAATCTTGCCATGGTGCCTTCCGAACACGCGCATCAGTTCAGCGTCGACATTGAGGAGAAGGGCATGGTGCCGGAAGCCGAGCGCCGTACCTTCATGGGATATGACCGTGGCCTCGGCGGTGTCGGAACGAGAAACTATATCGGCGTCATCGCTTCTGTGAACTGTTCCGCCACGGTGTCGCGCTATATCGCCGATTATTTCAACAAGCAGGGCGGCCTTGATGGTTTCGACAACGTCGATGGCGTCGTGGCGCTGACCCACGGCGGCGGCTGCGCGCTGAATACAAAATCGGAAGGCTACCGTCTGCTGATCCGCACCATTCAGGGCTATGCCCGCCATCCCAATTTTGGTGGCATCCTGTTGATCGGCTTGGGCTGTGAGACCAACCAGATCGCGCCTATCCTCGAACATTACAAAATGGAGGAGGGCGACCGGCTGCGCACCATGACAATCCAGCAGCATGGCGGCACCCGCAAAACGATCGACGCGGCAATTGCCGAGATTAAGGCCATGCTGCCGATGGTCAATGCCGCACGCCGTACGGAACAGCCTCTTTCAAAGCTGAAAGTGGCGCTGGAATGCGGCGGTTCCGACGGATACTCCGGCATTTCCGCCAACCCGGCCCTCGGATATGCCTCCGACCTCATCGTCCGCAATGGCGGCACCACAGTTCTCTCCGAAACGCCGGAGATTTACGGCGCCGAACATCTTTTGACCAAGCGCGCCATCACCCCTGCCGTCGCCGAAAAGCTTTTGCAGCGTATCGACTGGTGGCGGGATTACACGGCTCGTAACGGCGATGAACTCAACAACAACCCCTCTCACGGCAACAAGCTTGGCGGCCTGACAACCATTCTGGAGAAATCGCTGGGCGCGGTCGCTAAGGGCGGATCCATGCCGTTGAAGGCGGTGTACGAATTTGCGGAGACAGTAACGGAGCAGGGTTTCGTCTTCATGGACACACCCGGTTACGACCCTGTCGCCGTGACAGGGCAGGTTGCTGGCGGCTGTAACGTCATCTGTTTCACCACCGGCCGCGGCTCGGTTTCCGGCTTCAAGCCTGCACCATGCATCAAGATCGCCACAAATTCCGAAATGTATGAACACATGAAGGAAGATATGGATTTGAACTGCGGCGAGATCGTTACCGGGAACGAAACAATCGAACAATCCGGCGAAAGAATTTTCGAACACATCATAGCGGTGGCCTCCGGCAACAAGACTGTCAGCGAGATCTACGACTATGGCGATAATGAATTCGTGCCCTGGCAGGTCGGCGCAGTGACCTGAGCCCTCACGCCACTGTCCCACGTGAAACAAAAAAGGCCCGAAGAGCGATTCTTCGGGCCTTGTTCATTTCTGATCATATTGCGCTTAATGGCGGAAGTGACGCATGCCAGTAAAGACCATCGCAACATCGTGCTCATTGGCAGCGTCGATCACTTCCTGATCGCGCATGGAACCGCCGGGCTGAATAACGGCAGTCGCGCCAGCGGCAATCGCCGCAAGCAGGCCATCGGCAAAGGGATAAAAGGCTTCCGAGGCGACGGCAGAGCCACGGGTCAGCGGTTCAGCCAGACCGAGAGCCCTGGCGGCATCTTCGGCCTTCTGAGCCGCGATACGGGCTGAGTCGACACGGCTCATCTGGCCGGCGCCGATACCCGCTGTCTGGCCGTCCTTGGCGTAGATGACGGCGTTGGATTTCACGTGCTTGGCGATCTTGAAGGCAAACTTCATGTCTTCAAGTTCCTGCGCCGTCGGCGCGCGCTTGGTGACGACCTTGAGATCCAGATCTTCGACCATGCCATTATCGCGACTTTGGACCAGAAGGCCGCCCGAAACCGTCTTTGCGGTAATGCCGGCCGCGCGCGGGTCAGGCAGGCTGCCGGCTGCCAGAAGTCGCAGGTTAGGTTTGCGGGCAATGATCGATTTTGCTTCTTCTGTAACATCAGGTGCGATGATGACTTCAGTGAAAAGCTTGACGATCTCTTCCGCCGTTTCCGCATCAAGCGTGCGGTTGAGAGCGATGACGCCGCCGAAGGCCGAGACGGAATCGCATGCCAGCGCTCGCCGGTAGGCTTCTGCAAGCGTCGGACCGGTCGCGACGCCACAGGGATTGGCGTGCTTGATGATTGCAACGGCCGGCGCATTTTCCGGCAGGAACTCCGCAACCAGTTCGTAGGCGGCGTCGGTGTCGTTGATATTATTGTAGGACAGTTGCTTGCCCTGAAGAAGCGTCGCTGTTGCCACGCCAGGCCGCTTTTCTCCGGTCAGATAAAAACCGGCGCTCTGGTGCGGGTTTTCGCCATAACGCATCTTTTCCTTCAGCACGCCGCCAATGGCGCGGTAGTCAGGGGTTTCGATAGCGAGCGCCTCGGCAAACCAGTTGGAAATCATTGCGTCATAAGCAGCCGTGCGGGCATAGGCCTTGGCGGCGAAGCGCTGGCGCAGCGCATAGCTTGTCTGTCCGTCATCGGCCTGCAGGGCTTCAACCAGATCAGGATAATCGGACGGATCGGTCACCACGGTCACATAGGCATGATTCTTCGCCGATGCCCGGATCATGGCCGGACCACCAATATCAATGTTTTCCACCGTGGTCGGATAATCGCCGCCCTTGGCGCGAACGTCCTCGAACGGATAAAGATTGATGACAGAAAGATCGATGGCCTCAATACCGTGAGCCTTCATCGCATCCACATGTTCGGCATCATCCCGGATTGCCAGAAGCCCACCATGCACGTTGGGATGCAGGGTCTTGACGCGGCCATCCATGATCTCGGGAAAATTGGTGACCTCGGAGACATCCGTCACCGGCAGACCGGCATCGGCAATAGCCTTTGCCGTTCCGCCCGTCGAGAGCAGCTTGACGCCGAGTTTGGACAGAACTGTCGCCAGCTCGATAATGTCGGTCTTGTCGGACACGGAGAGCAGCGCCGTGCGAATTTTGACCTTGTCGGGAGCGGGAATTTTTTTGGATACGACGGCCATCGAATATACTCCGTTAAACGGGGAGGACAGGCTGGAACGGGTTTTCCAGCGATTGCCGCCGCGTTAACACAGCTTACCGCAAGAATAAACAGCGGGGACGTCGAAGGATAAAAACTAGGGTATTTTTGCCGAATCCAGGGGGAAAGGCTCAGGCCTGCCGCTCGATAAGCCAACGAATCTCCCGCGTGTTGGCGAGATTGAACGGTAGCTCGATCTGCTGCGATGGCCGCATGCCGGACGCATCGGCCATGAACACGTCCTCGGTCACGAAAAGCTCCAACCCCGGTGCCGTCAACAGCCAGGTGGTTCCGTCCGCGGCCTCAAGATAAATTGACTCATCATCCCGCTGGTGCAGCTGGATATGGGGGTGGATGTGGAAACGCGAAACCGCCGAGACCGACTGGGTCTGCGCGTTTGCGGCATTATGATCGGCCCTTAGCAGGTCACGACCCTTTATCTTGGTGCCAGCGGCATTCAGCTCCATCTCCCGTTCGTGATAACAGCCGAAGTTGTGAAGATATCCGTCATGCGCCGCCCACAGGACATCATTGCCGTTTGCGCCCGTTTCGCGCCGGCTATCGACCTGGCTGACACCGGAAACCATGATCGGTCCGAGCAATCTGGATCGCGACAGTCTGCATGAAGACGTGTCGGCGAGCGTGACGGTGGAATGAGCAGCGGTCGATCGGCTAGCCCGTTGATATTCAGGCGCCGCGTTTCGCGGAAACCCGGAATTGACGATGAAGCGGTTTTTTCCGCATGACATCTCGAAAGAGAGGCAGCCCGAATGCGCGTTACGTGAAAGCTCGGCCGAGCCAGGATAGCCCGTATCCACGATAACCACCGTCTCGCCCGCGGCAAGGCGGTGATAATTCACATCCGGCAACACCTTTGAAGGCCGGCCCGCTGTCTCATCATAACGGAGCACCGAAACAAGCTCATTGGCAAGCGTGGCCGTCGCGCCGTTGAACAAGGCGAGATCGCCGCCCTGGTGCCGAAAAAACCGTATCGCCGGAAACATGCGGTCTATCGCAGGAACCAGCCCGGACGGCAGGTCATGGCCGAGATTGATATAGCTTTGTCGGAGGGGCAGAAGGTCGAGCAGCAGATCCAGCATCACGCGCGGATTGCGGGAGACATGCCCGCCATCAGGCAGGATCTGCCGCTCCATTTCCTGAGCCAGCTTCATTCCGTGCCGCGCGATCCGCGACATCCGGGTGGGCATGGCGATAGAAGCCATGGCAAGCGCGATCCTGATCCGCAGTCTCACCTCCCCATCCGGCGCGTGCCTGACGATTTTCTCGAGGTAGCGCACGTGAAAGACCAGGCTTTTCAGAAACCGGCGATAAAACCCCGCATCTGCTTCGTACAGGACCACGGGCGAGTGGGAAAGCCAGGCGATCAATCTCTGCGCCGCGATTTCCGGAGCCCACGCAACCCCCGCAAGCTTTTTGCCATGGATGGCCATCCACTCGGCGACGATACGGCGGGCCTTCCTGCATGCCTCGCTCGATCTGTCGGAACGGATGTGGCGCAGCCAGCTAAACGCATGCAGCCGCTCTTCAAAAACAAGCGAAGGATATTCCACCTGAAAAGGCGAGTGGCCACCGGTTTCCATGACACGGCCGGCAAGCGCGATACGGCCGCGCAGCAACTCCTCGGCAAAATAGGGATCAATTGCCCGAAGATCCGTCGGTGCCGCAACCAGCCCCTCCGGCGCACGATTAGCAAAACGTGAAACATGCAGACGTAGCGGCGTGAGGCCGACACACAGATGGCGATACGCCATCCGCGAAAGAAGACCGGCGGCATTCATGCTGCCTGCAAAGGACCCTAACAAGCTGTGTTTCCCGTTTCACATGTTTTGTTTTTATCAGTGAACCGTGATGACCGGAACGTTATCGACAATTATCCAATGATTCGCGAAAGCTTGGCTTTTTTCTACTTCTTACGCAAGACACTGCTAAAAAACCCGTCGACCCCCCCGAACATGTCGGGCGTGGTGCGAAAGTCACCCTCGGCGTTGATCGCCGCTTCCATTCCCGGCCAATCCTCACGGTGGACGGCGAGACGTTCTACATCGGGATTTTCCGCCAGGACTTCGGCAATCATCGCCTCACCTTCGGAAGGATCGAGCGAGCAATTGGAAAACACCACAATACCGCCTGGTGCAACCAGCGTCAGCGCGTGCCGCAACATCTGGCCCTGCAGGGCAGCCAGCTTGGCAATATCGGCCTCGTCCTTCGTCCAGCAAACATCGGGATGTTTGCGCAATGTCCCGGTTGAAGAGCAGGGTGCGTCGAGAAGAACAGCGTCAAAAAGCTGCTCCGGCTGATACTTCAACATATTGACCTCAACCGTTTCAGCCTGAAGGCCAAGCCGGTCGAGATTTTCCCTCAGGCGACGAAGACGATTGCCAGACTGATCCAGCGCCGTCACTTTCGCACCCGCAAGTGCAAGCTGGGCCGTCTTGCCGCCCGGAGCGGCGCAGAGATCGGCAACACGCTTGCCTGAGATATCTCCGAGTAATCGCACGGGCATGCTGGCCGCAAGATCCTGCACCCACCAGGCACCTTCCGCAAAACCTTCAAGAGAAGGTATCTGGCCTTCAAATTCACCCAGGCGCACGCTGCCATTCGGCATGACGGTTCCGCCCAGCTTCTCAGCCCAGAGGGCAGGATCGGCCTTGACGGTGAGGTCGATGGAAGAAGGTGTGAGCTGCGCGTCAGAGATGCGTTGCGCCACCTCATGCCCATAGGCCGAAACCAGCCTTGCGTAGAACCAGTCCGGCAGGACCGACACACCGGCGACGGCCTTTTCGATTTCGGCCTTCTCACGACCCAGCCGTCGCAGAACCGCGTTGACCAGCTTTACGAAGCGCCGGTTGCGTGGATCACGATGCGCCTGCTCGACAGCGAGATCGACGGCCGAGTGATCCGGGACATCAAGGTAGAGCATCTGCGCTGCGCCAACGACGAGAATGTGGTGCAATGACCGCGCACCCTGTGGCAACGGGCCATCCAGCAGCATTGACAGCGCCGTTTCAATCCGAGGGAGGTGACGAAGCGCGCTATTGACGATGGCTCTCACCAGCGCTCTGTCCGCGGGCGACAGCGCACGATAAACGGAATTGCCATTTTCGCTGTCCAGCATACCGTCCAGCGAGGTTTTCTTTTCCAGAACGGCGGCCAATATGCGGGCGGCAGCTATGCGCGCAGGAAGACCGGGTTTGTCTTGGAAAGACGAAGGGCCGTCTTCACGGCCCCTGCCTTGCGCCAACCTCGGTTTTTTGGACCGTGACGGCTTATTTTGAATATCTGATGTCAAGACCAAGGTCCCTTGCGCTCATTTTCATTGCCCCGTCCCCAGCCTGTCTTGGGAACCGAACCCGATTTGCGCTGAGGTCTATCACCCGATGGCGGCGGCGTCGATCCTCGCGGGGAAAACTCCTGTGCCATCGCATGCAATGCCGCCACCCGGTTTTCCGTATTCGGGTGCGTGGAGAAAAGATTGTCCATACGTTCACCCGAGAGCGGGTTGATGATGAACATATGCGCTGTTGCGGGATTGCGCTCCGCGTCGTCATTGTGGATACGCTGCGCCATGCCGGAAATTTTTTGCAACGCCGATGCAAGCCAGAGAGGATTGCCACAGATTTCAGCGCCACGCCGGTCGGCGGAATATTCGCGTGTCCGGCTGATCGCCATCTGGACCAGCATTGCGGCAAGCGGTGCGACGATCATCGCAACCAGGACGCCGATGAATCCGAGAGGGTTATTATTGTTTTCCCGATTGCCGCCAAAGAAGAACGCGAAATTGCCGAGCATGGAAATCGCACCCGCCAGCGTAGCGGTAATTGTCATTGTCAGCGTATCCCGGTTTTGCACATGCGCCAGTTCATGTGCCATCACACCTGCCACTTCCTCGGGCGTCAAACGCTCCAGCAGACCCGTTGAAGCAGCAACAGCGGCGTTTTGCGGGTTCCTTCCCGTCGCAAAGGCGTTTGGCTGCGGGCTGTCATAAATATAGACTTTCGGCATGGGCAGGCCGGCATTATGTGAGAGATCGCGGATCATGTGGAAGAACTCAGGCGCATTCGCCTCATCGATTTCCCGGGCATGATAGGCCGAGAGAACCATCTTATCTGAATTCCAGTAGGAAAAAAGATTCATGCCGGCAGCCATGACGAGAGCAATCATCATGCCGCCCTTGCCCCCGATCAGAAAACCGACGCCCATGAACAATGCCGTCATGAAGGCCAGAAGCATTGCCGTGCGCATCATGTTCATCCGCTGAAATCTCCCTGTCGTGGCCGGAATTCTCATCGCCGGATTATTCCGGGGTTTAAAAAATCCCTATGGGTATATAATCTGGGAAACGGCAAACATATTTCAATATCCCGTTATAGGGAGGGTTTCTCATGCAGGATGCGGATAACGACAACGGCGCGGAGCAGCGGAGGCGGCTATCGCCCGCGGCTGAGCGGGCCCTGAAAGAAGCAGAAGAACGGCGCAAACAACAGGCAGATCTACAGTTACCGCCGGAAACCGGTGGCCGCGGCGGCGCCGAACCGGTTCGTTTCGGCGACTACGAAATAAAGGGCCGCGCAATAGATTTTTAGCCGGTCGCCATAACGATAATACCCGCCAACGGCGGGTATTTTTCAATTAAAACAAGTACTTATTGTTTATTTTCCAACAAGCGACACACTGCCTCTAGTTGCTCGAGCGTCCGGTAAGCGATACGGATTTGCCCCGATCCCCCCTTGTGGTTAATCTTTACGTCAAGACCGAGGGCATCAGAAAGACTGCGCTCCAGTGCGACCGTATCTGAATCTTTTTCCGCGGCAGGGCGCTTTTCCGTAGCTTCGCCCTGCGATTTGATGTCGTTCTGAGCCAATCGCTCGGCATCACGGACCGACAAGCCCTTGGAAACGATCATGCGTGCGAGATTCGCCGGATCGGAAGTGGAAACGAGCGCCCGCGCGTGACCTGCGGAAAGCGAACCATCCGCGAGCATGTCGCGTACCGGGTCCGGAAGTTTCAATAGCCGAAGGCTGTTGGCGACGTGGCTTCGGCTCTTGCCGATAATCTCACCGAGATCGTTCTGAGTGTAACCGTGTTCCGCGATCAGCTGCTCATAACCCATCGCCTCTTCCAGCGGATTGAGGTCTGAGCGCTGGACGTTCTCGACGATGGCCAACTCGAGCGCCGTCCGATCATCCACATCACGAACGATAACAGGCACGTCGGTGAAGCCGGCCAGCTGCGCAGCGCGCCAGCGCCTTTCACCGGCAATAATCTCGTATCGATTGACTCCGACCGTCCGTACCACCACAGGCTGAACAATGCCATGCTGCCGGATGGACGCGGCCAAATCCTGCAGCTCATTTTCATCGAAATGACGACGTGGGTTCCGTTGGCTACGAGCAATGAACTCTATCGGAATGGTGCGATCAGCGCTGACAGTACGCTGGGGTTCACCCACGGGCACAGGCTGGTCCATTTCACCGATCAAGGCCGCGAGACCACGTCCCAGCCGGCGCTTGGAAAGATCATCACTCATAAGATATCACTCCGTAGATTGCGGCAGACGTCAGGCGGCTTTACGCAAACGCTCTCTCTGGATCACTTCCGATGCGAGCTGCAGATAGGCCTGACTACCAGCACATTTCAAATCATAAAGAATTGCCGGCTTACCATAAGATGGGGCCTCGGAAACGCGAACATTGCGCGGAATGAGCGTATGGTAAACCTTTTCTCCGAGATGCGTTCTGACATCCGAGACAACCTGTTGCGCCAGATTATTGCGTGCATCGAACATCGTTAGAACAATCCCTTGGATATCGAGCTGCGGATTGACCGACCCTCTTATCTGGCTGACCGTATCGAGCAACTGGCTAAGGCCTTCCAGCGCAAAAAACTCGCATTGCAATGGCACCAGCACGGAATGCGCGGCCGTCATTGCGTTCATCGTCAGGAGGTTGAAGGACGGGGGGCAGTCGACAAGTATATAGGAGTAGCCTCTAGCCTCTGTCGTCTCCATCGCTTCACGCAGAAGAAAGACTCGATTGGCAACGGTAGCAACTTGCATCTCGAAACCAAGCAGATCCATCGTCGATGGCACAATATCGAGATTTGGAACAGCGGTTGGGACAGCGACTTCCGCAATATTGTGATCACCGATTAGGAGATCATAAGAGGAGAGCTTCCGCTCTCGTCGGTCAATCCCCAGCCCGGTACTGGCGTTACCCTGCGGGTCCAGATCAACTATCAATACCCGCTCACCGATGGCTGCCAGCGCTGTGGCCAGATTGATAGCAGTCGTTGTTTTGCCGACCCCACCCTTCTGGTTTGCTACTGCGATAATCCGGTTTTTTTCCAAAGTCATGCCGCACCTGGCCAGCTTGTCAGCGCCTCAGAGCGAGGTTGCTGATTTCAAGAACAACAGAATCTGCCTCAATGGCACTCCGATGTTTTACCAGATCAAATTGCCAGCGACCATGTGCTTTCTGCACTTCGGATTCATAATCCCGGCCTTTATTGAAATATGCCTTGAGATCCGGATTTTTTGTGGCCCAGGGATGAATATAGTCGAAAAGCAAATCCAGCTCCGCCAGTGCGCGGGCCGACACAGAATCGCACGTATTGAGAATGGCAGGTGCTTTCTCAATTCGCACGGGATGAACCGCTCCACGCGCGCCAGTTTCCTTTAACGCTATCCGGAGAAATGCGGCCTTCTTATTGTTACTTTCCACCAGATCGACCCAGCCGCCGCCAATTTCAGAGAGGAATATGGCAGTGACGACACCGGGAAAACCCCCACCGCTGCCCAGATCAACCCATCTTTGCGGATAAGGAGAGAGATGAAATATCTGGGCACTGTCGGCAATGTGACGGCTCCAGAGTTCTGTAAGAGTGGAGGGGGCCACCAGATTGGTGGTCTTATTCCACTTCTTGAAGAGCTCGACAAAATGCTCGAGCTTCTCCTGTGTTTCACGTGAAACACTCTGGCCGTTTATCTTCATAATCCGACTCGCTATTGGTGCAGACGCAATTTTTCATCTGCGAAGGAGAGCTTTTCCGCAGAAGGGCGAGAAGCAGCGATATCGCAGCCGGCGTCATACCGTCAACACGTGCGGCTTGGGCAATGTTTTCTGGACGGGCCATTTCCAACTTTTGTTTCAACTCATTGGAAAGGCCGGACAGGCTTTGAAAATCGAAATCGTCAGGAATCTTTCGCTCTTCGTCGCGTTTGATGTCCACGATGTCGGCGCTCTGGCGCTGCATATACACAGCGTAACCAGCCTCGATTTGCAGCACATCCGCAATTTTCTCGGGAAGCCCACCCAACTCGGGCCAGTGCTGTTTGAGGACATCAAGCGACATATCAGGATAGGCAAGCAATTCATAAACGGAGCGGCGTTGTCCGTCCTGATTGAGCTTTAATCCCTGTTTTGCTGCCTGCGAAGGGCTGATCGTGAGGGTCTTCAGCAAGTCACGACCCCGACCAAGTTCTTCTATAAAATTATCGAATCGCTTTTGACGGTGATAACCGATGATTCCCGCCCGCTGACCGACTGGCGTTAGCCGCAGATCGGCATTATCGACTCGTAACGACAGCCTATATTCCGCTCTTGACGTAAACATTCGGTAGGGTTCGCTGACACCCTTGGATGTCAGATCATCGATCATGACGCCGATGTAGGATTCCGTCCGGCTGAAATAATGCGGATCGCTGTTGCTTGCATAAAGAGAGGCATTGAGGCCGGCGACGAGCCCCTGAGCAGCTGCTTCTTCATAACCGGTTGTGCCGTTGATCTGCCCCGCGAGGAATAGTCCCGCAATCTTGCGACACTCGAGGGAGGGCTTTAGTTCTCGCGGGTCGACATAGTCATATTCGATCGCGTAACCTGGCTGCAAGATCGCAACCCGCTCGAGACCGGGTATGGTGTGGATGAACTGTTCCTGAACAGACGCCGGAAGTGACGTGGAAATTCCGTTAGGGTAGATCGTATGATCATCCAGTCCCTCGGGCTCCAGAAATATCTGATGACCATCACGCTCGCCAAACCGAGTGATCTTATCTTCAATCGACGGACAATAACGTGGACCGACGCCTTCGATCTGACCCGAATACATTGCTGAAAGATGGATATTCTCTTGAATGACCCTGTGTCCGGCTGATGTGGTTCTGGTAACTCCACATTCGATTTGCGGATTCACGATATTGTCGGTCATGAAGGAGAAGGGCACAGGATCTTCGTCTGCGCCTTGTCGATCAACACCGCTCCAGTCGATTGTTCGCCCGTCCAGACGGGCAGGCGTGCCGGTCTTAAGTCTGCCCATGCGAAGACCAAGCCGCGATAGAGTGTTGGAAAGGCCGATTGACGGTTCTTCACCCACACGGCCGGCCGGTACCTTTTCGGAGCCGATATGAATAAGGCCACGCAAGAAAGTACCACTTGTCAGTACCACGGCACCGCAGGGAATCCGGCTACCATTCGCCATGACGACAGCAGCCACTCGCTCATTCGTCATCTCAATATCAAAAGCGTCGCCCTCAATAATGGTAAGATTCTCGATATTTGCAATTTCACCTTGCATCGCTTCACGATAAAGACGGCGATCCGCCTGGGTGCGGGGACCGCGCACTGCCGGGCCCTTTTTGCGATTGAGCATGCGAAACTGAATACCGGCAGCGTCAGCTACCCTACCCATCAAACCATCCAGGGCGTCGATCTCGCGAACGAGATGGCCCTTTCCAAGCCCGCCAATTGCTGGATTGCAGGACATGACACCGATGGTGTCGCGTTTATGGGTCACGAGCGCGGTTTTTGCACCATGGCGAGCCGCAGCCGCGGCCGCTTCACTGCCGGCATGTCCCCCACCGATAATAACGACATCAAATGACTGGTGCATCTATCTGCGCCCTGTTCTGATCTAACCGCGCGTCCACGGCCCATGTTTCACGTGAATCATTTTCCTATGCAGAATTCTGAAAAGATGACGCCCAGCAAATCTTCAACATCGACGCGTCCTGTAATACGACCAAGCGATGTCGCTGCGAGCCGCAAAAATTCCGACCTTATAGCAAGGTCCATGGCTTCAGAATCGAGCGCATCACTAACATAATTAAGCGTCTCTTCAAGTCGTTTTTTATGGCGCGCCCGGGCGGGCATCAAAGTCTGGACCCCTTGCAATCGCGATTCAATCTCCCGCTTTATCAAGAACCGCAATTCATCGAGACCAATCCCTTCTTTCGCCGAGATCGCCAGATCGAACTCAGCTCTAGGCGTCGACGATGACAACGCCGCCTTGGTCCTGACGCGCAGATGCGTCTTTGCAGACAGTGATGCGATGGTTTGTTTCGGAAACGAATCGTTATCTTGCAGCACCAGAATGAGATCCGCAGTCTCCGCTGTCAAAACAGCGCGCCGCACCCCCTCCTGTTCCACCACATCATACGTTTCCCTCAGGCCTGCCGTGTCGAATATTCGTACCAGATAGCCCTCAAGGTTAATGTCCACGCTCAATACGTCCCTGGTCGTACCGGCAATGTCGGTGACGATGGCGATATCCCGGCCAGCTAACGAATTCAGCAGCGTGGATTTCCCGGCATTGGGTTCTCCGATGAGCGCCACCTTGAAACCGTCCCGGATAATCTCGCCGTTTCCGCCGGCCTCCAGATGGGAGGCGATTTCCGCTTTCAGCTGTCTCATCGCCTCCCATACCTGTCCAGATACGGAATCCGGGACATCCTCCTCGTCGGCGAAGTCGAGCTCCGCCTCAATCAGCGCACGCGCACGCGTCAGGCGCTGAGCCCATCCATCATAAAGAGCCGAAAGATTGCCTGTACTCTGTTCAACCGCCAGACGACGCTGCATCTCTGTTTCAGCCTGAAGCAGGTCGGCCAAACCTTCGACTTCAAGCAGGTCCATCTTGCCATTCTCGAAGGCTCTGCGCGAGAACTCCCCGGCCTCCGCGGGACGTACATCCGGGAACCGCTCGAACTGAGCAAAAATCGAGGCAATGACTGCGCGGCTTCCATGGCATTGGATTTCAACGCAGTCCTCGCCTGTGAAGGAATGCGGTGCCGGGAAAGACATTACGAGCGCCTGGTCGATGGTCTCATTGTTTCGATTCCGAATCAAACTCAGCCTGGCTTTTCGTGGTGCCGGAAGCTCTCGTCCGGTCAATTCTGTCAGCATGGCGAAACACATGGGTCCGCTGATCCTCACGACGGCCACCCCCGCCGGGAGGGCGCCGCTCGAAAGTGCATATATCGTATCAGGGGAAGGCATGGCGCACCTCGATCAAAACAGTCAAGCCGCATTCGAATAAACGAATGCGGCTTTAACGACCTCAGATGAATCCGGCTAATTTCCGGTTCAGGTGTTCATCGATTCGAAGAAATCCGAATTGTTTTTAGTCTGCTTCAGCTTATCGATGAGGAACTCGATGGCGTCCATCGTTCCCATCGGCGCGAGAATACGGCGAAGAACAAAAATCTTCTGCAAATCCTGGCGCGGCACCAGAAGGTCTTCCTTACGGGTACCAGATTTCAGAATATCCAGCGCCGGGAAGATACGCTTGTCTGCTACCTTCCGGTCAAGCACGATTTCCGAGTTACCCGTACCCTTGAACTCTTCGAAGATGACTTCATCCATACGGCTGCCAGTGTCGATCAGCGCGGTCGCAATGATCGTCAGCGAGCCGCCTTCTTCGATATTACGGGCGGCGCCAAAGAAGCGCTTCGGCCGCTGCAGCGCGTTGGCGTCCACACCACCGGTCAGAACCTTGCCGGAAGAGGGAACGACGGTGTTATAAGCGCGACCAAGACGGGTTATGGAATCGAGCAGAATGACGACGTCGCGGCCATGTTCAACGAGGCGCTTCGCCTTTTCGATGACCATTTCAGCGACCTGTACGTGGCGTACCGCTGGTTCATCGAAGGTGGAGGATACAACCTCTCCCTTGACCGAACGCTGCATGTCGGTGACTTCTTCCGGACGCTCGTCGATCAAAAGAACGATGAGATAACATTCCGGGTGATTTGCCGTGATCGAATGGGCAATGTTCTGTAGCAGAACCGTTTTACCGGTACGTGGCGGTGCAACGATCAAGCCACGCTGGCCCTTGCCGAGCGGTGCGACGAGATCGATAACCCGCGACGACAGATCCTTGGATGTCGGAACATCAAGCTCCATCTTGAACCGCTCGTTCGGATAGAGCGGCGTCAGATTATCGAAATGGACCTTGTGGCGGATCTTTTCGGGATCGTCGAAATTGATCGTGTTGACCTTCAGAAGGGCGAAGTAGCGCTCACCTTCCTTGGGACCGCGGATCGGTCCTTCAACCGTATCGCCGGTCTTCAGCGAAAACCGACGGATCTGCGAGGGAGAGATGTAAATATCGTCCGGACCCGGCAGATAGTTTGCGTTTGCGGATCGCAGGAACCCGAAACCGTCCTGCAGGACTTCAACGACGCCTTCGCCGATGATTTCGATGTCCTGGCTCGCGAGAACCTTGAGGATTGCGAACATGAGCTCCTGCTTGCGCATGGTGCTCGCATTTTCAACTTCCAGGGATTCGGCAAAAGTCAGCAAGTCGGTAGGCGATTTGCTCTTAAGTTCCTGAAGCTTCATTTCAGCCATGAAGAGAAGACCGTTTAATAATGTAATGTCGGGGGAGGGCGTGTTCGCGAATCAGATGCTGTGGGAAAGACCGCAGATGACTGAATAATTCACATGCCACGAAGATGAGTGGCCCGAAAATAGCGATTGAACATCGCTGCTGCAAGAGGAAAGCACGAATTCCGCGAAATTTATCGTTACACCGCTCTAACCGAAGGGTTTCACAACCACAAGTATGACGATGAGGATCATCAGCAAAGTTGGAACCTCATTCATCAACCGCCAGTGACGGGCAGGCCTGGTATTTTCATCTCGGGCGAAACGTTTCGCACTACGCGTGAAATAAACATGGGTCGCAGTCAGAAGCACGACCATAGCGATTTTTGCGTGCAGCCAGCCACCAGAAAAACCGTAGGCCGACCAGGCGAGATAAAGTCCGAGCGCCCAGCTTATCATCATCGCCGGGTTCATGATGACCTTGATCAGCCGCTGCTCCATCACCTTGAAAGTTTCGGATTGCTGCGAACCTGCCGGCGCATCGGTATGATAGATGAAGAGCCTTGGCAGATAAAAGATCGCCGCCATCCATGAGATCACAGCAATAATGTGAAACGCCTTGATCCAGAGATAGAGATCGGCAGGATCCACGTAAAAGAACAGGGCGACGACTGCGAGGAACACGCCCAGCCCGACGCCAGCCCGCAGGGCGGCCCTGTTTCCTGATCGCGCAGAAGTCTGTTTTTCGTCATTCATGGCACGGTCCCACCCGCACGCACCCGCTCGACCAGCCGGGTGACATTGTCCGGATCAGCCTGCGGCGTGATGCCGTGACCGAGATTGAAGATCAACGGACCCTGCCCAAGGGCCTGCAGCACGGCGTCGATACCATCCTGCAGAGCCCTCCCGCCCGCCACCATCAGCATTGGGTCGAGATTGCCCTGCACGGGCCCTTCCTTCTGCAAATCCGTGGCGAAGCTGAGCGGCACGGACCAATCCAGCCCGATCGCGTCTGCACCGGTCTTACGACGGTAGTCCTTGAGAAGATAACCCGCCCCCTTCGCGAAAGCGATTATTTTCGCGGAGGGACGCCGCGCGCGCACCGAAGCAATAATACGGGCAACCGGTTTTATCGCGTAATTCTCGAACTCCTTTTCGCCGAGCACGCCCGCCCAGGAATCGAAAATCTGCACGGCATCTGCCCCTGCATCGATCTGCGCCACAAGATAATCCGCAGAAACCTCAGCGAGAAAAGCCAAAAGCTTTTCCATCGCGGCGGGCTCCTGATAACCGAATAGCCGCGCCGGCGCCTGGTCGGGCGTTCCGTGACCGGCAATCATATAGGTCGCGACCGTCCACGGTGCGCCACAAAAGCCAAGAAGCGTCGTTTCATCCGGCAATGAACTGCGTAGGCGCGACACCGTTTCGAAGACAGGCGAAAGATGCGCCATGACATCAGACGCATCGAGTTCTTCAATACCGCTGACATCGATCGGGTCCATGGCGGGGCCCCTGCCTTCGGTGAAGGACACATTGCGGTGAAGCGCGTCGGGTATCACCAGAATGTCGGAAAAAAGAATCGCTGCATCCAGCCCGAACCTGCGAATGGGCTGAAGCGTCACCTCGGTTGCCAACTCGGGATTATAACAGAGATCCAGGAAACTTCCGGCGCTCTTCCGCGTTTCCCGGTACTCCGGAAGATAGCGTCCAGCCTGACGCATCAGCCATATGGGCGGCGGCGTGACCGTCTTCCCGTTCAAAACAGTCATAACCTTGCGTTCGCTCATCACACCCAGCTTCTAAAAAAATAAAATCAAAGAGATTTAAAAGATTTTCTATTTCTTAGAGTCTGTGGGTAGCAAGGATTAAAATCATTCCAGTCGAAATGCCGCAGCCGCATCTTTTCAGCACGGTGGTCGGATAAATTTCGGCAGCGATCTTGAACAACCTGGAAAAATCGTAATTTATCTCGAATTTTCAATGGATTATGTTCTTATTGGAAAGTTCTTGACCTGTGGACAGGCTGTGAATCGGGTTGGACAAGTGTCAACTCTTCCAGCAATTCACAGGCTGCCCGGAGCATGGTGAAAGCCACTTGCGGATTGTGGAAAAACACCACTTTATTCACGGCGCGGTTCGACCCGCAGGCTCGTTCGGACATTTGTCCCGGGTTATCAACAGCGGGAGAAAAACAGCGTGGAGAACAAAAAAAGCTTCTTCCATCTGCACCTGATTTCGGACTCAACAGGTGAGACTCTCATGTCTGCCGGCCGCGCGGTCTCGGCACAGTTTCACGCATCCATGCCGGTGGAACACGTCTATCCGATGATCCGCAACCAGAAGCAGCTCGCGCAGGTCATTGACCTCATCGACAAGGAACCGGGCATTGTCCTCTACACCATCGTCGATCAGCAACTGGCAGAATTCCTGGATTTGCGCTGTCACGCGATCGGCGTGCCCTGTGTCAACGTGCTTGAACCCATTATCGGCATCTTTCAGACTTATCTAGGCGCGCCATCAAGACGGCGGGTCGGTGCGCAACACGCCCTCAATGCGGATTATTTCGCGCGGATCGAAGCGCTCAATTTTGCAATGGATCACGATGACGGTCAGATGCCGGAGACCTATGACGAGGCGGATGTCGTTATCATCGGCATCAGCCGCACGTCGAAAACTCCGACCAGCATCTATCTCGCCAACAGGGGTATAAAGACCGCAAACATTCCGGTTGTACCCAACGTGCCTTTGCCCGAAAGCCTCTATGCCGCCACCCGGCCTCTGATCGTCGGTCTCGTGGCGACGTCGGATCGCATATCGCAGGTTCGCGAGAACCGCGAACTGGGCGCAACCGGCGGATTTGACAGCCGCCGTTACACGGATCGCACCACGATCATGGAAGAGCTGAAATATGCGCGTGCGCTCTGCGCCCGCAACAATTGGCCTCTGATTGACGTCACACGCCGTTCCATTGAGGAAACGGCTGCTGCCATCCTTGCCCTTCGCCCGAGGACGCGATAATCCGGATCGCACCATCAGGAGCAGACAGTCGATGAAACAAGAGTTGATCCTCGCCTCGTCCAGCGCATCCCGCCAGATGCTGATGCGCAATGCGGGGCTGACATTTTCGGCGATACCAGCGGATATTGATGAGCGCGCGCTCGATGAGCGGCTGGAACGTACGGGCGCCAGCCCGGAGGAAGTTGCACAACAACTCGCGACTGCCAAGGCTCTCGCCGTCGGTTCGCTTCATCCGGACGCACTGGTTCTGGGCTGCGATCAGACCATGGCACTCGGTGCGCGGGTCTATCACAAGCCGAAGACCATGTCCGAGGCCGAAGCACATCTGCTGTCATTGTCCGGTAAGGTTCACCGCTTGAACAGCGCGGCTGTCCTCGTTCGCGGCGGGGAGGTGATATGGAAGGTGGTTTCCAGTGCTGAACTTGCCGTGCGAACATTGAGCCCCGAATTTGTCTCCCGTCACCTCCAGAGAGTGGGTGAAAAAGCTCTAAGCAGCGTGGGCGCCTATCAGCTCGAGGGAGAGGGAATCCAGCTATTCACTTCGATTGAAGGCGATTATTTCACGATCCTCGGCCTGCCGCTTCTGCCGCTTTTATCGAAACTGCGCGACCTGGGTGTCATCGATGGCTGATTCACGTGAAACATTAACCATAAACGCTTTCGTTGTTGGTTACCCGATCAAGCATTCCCGGTCGCCGATCATTCATTCATACTGGCTCAAGAAATTCGGTATCACCGGTAACTATGAGGCAGTCGAGGTCGCATCGGACGATTTTGCGAATTTCATTGCAACCGTGAAGGAAGGTAAGCCCGGTACGGCCGTGGGCGGCAACGTCACCATCCCTCACAAGGAGGCCGCTTACCGGTTGGCGGATCGTCCTGATGCTCTGGCGGAAGAACTGGGTGCCGCCAACACCATCTGGATGGAGGAGGGTAAACTCCATGCCACCAATACCGATGGTTACGGGTTCGTGTCTAACCTGGATGAGCGGCATCCCGGTTGGGACAAAACGGACCGGGCGGTCGTTTTTGGCGCCGGCGGCGCAAGCCGTGCCGTCATTCAGTCGCTGCGCGACCGGGGCATCGCGGAAATTCATGTCCTGAACAGGACCCTCGAACGTGCTCGCGAACTGGCTGATCGTTTTGGCCCACGCGTCTTTTCCCATCCCCAGGCAGCGCTGCAGGAGGTCATGCAGGGCGCCGGGCTGTTCGTGAATACGACATCGCTCGGGATGGATGGCGCTGAGGCGCCGCATCTCGATTTTTCGCAGCTCGCTGCCAAGGCGGTGGTGACCGATATCGTCTACGTGCCATTACGAACACCGATCCTTCAGATGGCGGAAGAGCAGGGTATCACGACCGTCGATGGTCTCGGCATGTTGCTTCATCAGGCAAAACCGGGGTTCAGGCGATGGTTCGGCAAAATGCCGGAGGTGGATGAGACCCTGCGTGCTCTGATCATCGCGGACATGGAGAAACATTGATGATTGTCATCGGTCTCACCGGCTCGATTGGAATGGGAAAAACGACAACCGCGAAATTGTTTGCCGAAGAAGGCGTTCCGGTTCTGGACTCGGACGAGGTCGTTCATGGTCTTTATCGGGCGGAGGCCGTAGCTCAGATCGAGGCAGCTTTTCCGGGCACCACCGTTTCCGGTGTCGTAGACCGGGAAAAACTCGGTGACATCTTGAGAAAGAATCCGGCTAATTTCAGAAGGCTTGAAGAAATCGTCCATCCACTGGTTCGGAAAAAACAGGAAACCTTTCTGTCCAAAGCAAGGAAAGACGGCAGGAAATTTGCGCTTCTGGATATTCCGCTGCTGTTCGAGACGGGTGCGGAAAGCCGTGTCGATAAAGTCGTGGTGGTGAGTTGTGCACCAGAGATCCAGCGCGAAAGAGTCCTGTCACGACCAGGAATGACCGAAGAAAAATTCGAAATGATCCTTGCCCGGCAGATGCCCGATGCGGACAAACGTAGACGTGCCGATTTTATCATCGATTCCGGAAATGGTGTCGAAGCGGCCCGGGATCAGGTAAGAGACATTTTGCAGAAGCTGACCGTTGAGTCGCGCCGTGGAGAGATGCATGCGTGAGATCATTTTCGATACGGAAACCACAGGTCTGGAGTCGAAGCTGGACCGGATCATCGAAATCGGCGGCGTGGAACTGATCAACCACTTCCCGACTGGCCGCACCCTGCATCTTTATATCAATCCCGAAGATCGCAAGGTTCATCCCGATGCGCTTGCCGTTCACGGCATTACCGACGAGTTCCTGCAGGATAAGCCCAAATTCGCTGAAGTTGTCGACCAGATTCGGGATTTCTTCGAAGGTGCGCGCTGGGTGGCGCACAATGCAACATTCGATATGGGGTTCATCAACGCGGAATTCGCCCGTCTCGGGATCGAACCGGTCGCCGCTGATCTGGTGACGGATACGCTGTCGCTTGCCCGCCGCAAGCACCCGATGGGACCGAATTCGCTGGACGCGCTTTGCCGCCGTTATGGAATAGACAATTCCCATCGCACCAAGCATGGCGCGCTTCTTGACTCCGAGCTTCTGGCCGAAGTCTATATCGAAATGATCGGCGGCCGCCAGACCGCGCTCGGCTTCGGCTCTGCCGCCAGGCAGGAAACCATTGTCATTGAGGAAGACATTCCGCTGGAGCCCCTGCGACGGCCCCGCCCCCTGCCATCGCGGCTGGATGCAGAGACGGTTGCCGCCCACGGCAAACTCGTTCTCGGCATGGGGGACAAGGCGATCTGGAACCGGTACCAGAACTGAAGCCTGCTCAGATACTTAAATCGCAAATCTGCGTAAAGAAAAACCCGGGCCAAGAACCCGGGTTTTGTTTGTCTGTAATGGAAGATGGCCGCTGCTTAGTTCGGGACAGCCTGAACCTGAGCTTTTGCCTGTTCCTCGGCAACGCGCTGCGCAAACATCTGCGCAAAATCGATCGGATCGATCATGAGCGGCGGGAAACCGCCGTTGCGGGTAACGTCGGCAATGATCTGGCGGGCGAAGGGGAAGAGCAGGCGCGGGCACTCGATGAAGAGCACCGGCAGCATGTGTTCCTGCGGGAAGCCGGCAATGCGGAAGACACCGCCATAGACCAGCTCGGCCGCAAACAGAACCTTATCGCCATCCTTGGCTTCGGCATTCAGTGTCAGCACGACATCAAAATCCGAACCGGAAATCGGATTTGCATTGACGTTGACATTGATGTTGATCGACGGCGCATTCTCACGGGCCTGCAGCGAACGAGGAGCACCCGGATTTTCAAAGGAAAGGTCCTTGATGTACTGGGCAAGAATGTTGAGAGAAGGGCTAACTGCGCCCTGTGCGCCATTTTCAGCGGTCATTACGGTTCCTCGCGGCGTGAATTCGTGGAAGGCGGTCTATCATTTCGACTCCGGGCTTACAACCCTTCGTGATCGGGTCGTCGCCATGCCTCGACGCGGCGTCAGGGCTTGGGCAGGTCGCGATCATCCGGCCTGTTCGACCAGGGAGAGTCTTTCGGCCCGTCGCGGTGAAACTCCTCTTCATCCAGATCCACGACCTTCGAATTGCCATGAGGTCCCGGGCCATTGCTGAAACCGGAATAATCGCCCGGCCGGGCGCCGGGCTGTCTGAATGAACCAGCCACGACGACGCGCGGTCCGAAGGCTTTCCAGAAAAACCGGCGAATGGCCGGCGACAGAAGCAGGAGGCCGAGAATGTCGGTGATGAAACCCGGAATGAACAACAGGATGCCCGCCACGACGCGCATCGCGCCATTGACGAGTTCGTCCGCAGGCTGTGCGCCCGTGCGGCCCGCATCCTGAAGATTTCTCACCATGCCGAGACCGCCCAGGCGCAATATGAGCAATCCCAGGAAAGACGTGAACAGGACGAGAGCCAGTGTGAGCCACAGGCCTATTGTCTTGCCGACAATAATGAAACCTGCAATTTCAAGGATGGGCATCATCAGCACGATGATGGGGAGAAAGGAAAAACGCATCTTCTAGCCTTGCGTGTGCATCTCTGGCAGATTGCCGGTTCGCGGGACACCGATGATTGAATCTGCATATTTGAATGATGGTAAGATGCAGACTATATGATGGTGTGGTTTTCGAATTTAAATGGCGGTTTTGGTAAAAGATGGGCTTCAGCGACTTTATCACATTGTTTTTTCTCGTTGCAGCGGTGCTGATCTTCTTTCAGCTGCGCAGCGTCCTTGGTCGTCGCACGGGCAATGAAAAGCCGCCTTTTGATCCTTATAGCCCGCGCGATGTCGCGAAGGGTCCCGTCACGGATGATAACAAGGTCGTGACACTGCCGAAGCGGGCCGAGGCGGAAGATGAAAACCGCTTCGCCGAGGTGGATGCACTGGCGCCTGCAGACAGCGCACTCAATGCCTCCCTGCGTGAGGTGATGACGAAGGATCCGTCCTTCCGCCCGAAGGAATTCCTGAACGGCGCCCGCATGGCCTACGAGATGATCGTGATGGGTTTTGCCGATGGCGACCGCAAGACGCTCAAGAACCTGCTGTCCAAAGAGGTGTTTGAAGGTTTCGACGCAGCGATTTCCGAAAGGGAAGGCCGCGGCGAGGTGGTGAAATCGACTTTTGTTGGCATTGAGAAAGCCGATATCACCCAGGCGGGTATTCGCGATTCCGAGGTGCAGATAACGCTCCGGATCGTCAGCCAGCTCATCTCGGCGACCTATGACAAGGATGGCAAGCTGGTCGATGGTGATCCGGATGCGGTTGCGGAGGTGGATGACATCTGGACCTTCTCGCGCGATATCCGCTCACGCGATCCGAACTGGAAGCTGATCGCCACCGAATCCGAGCAATGACCGCGCCCTTTTCGATCGAAGAAGTTTCTTTCAGCGACCTGCCCGGGTGGCGGCAAGACGATCCCGTTAGCCTTTTTCCGGCGATGACCGCAATTCTGTCGCATCTTCGGAGCGCAAAACCCTATCGCACTGGCGCACTCGGCGTCACGGCGGCGGAACTGGTTTCGCTGCTGGAGGTCGCTGAGAAATGCAAGGCAGACAGTCCCGAACAGGCGCGCCGGTTCTTTGAAACCAACTGTGTGCCTTTCAGGATTTTTCCGTCGCAGGGAAAAAGCGGTTTTGTGACCGCCTTCTATGAGCCTGAACTGGAAGTCTCGTCTGAACCTGACGACATCTGGCGTTATCCCATTTACCGCCGACCACCCGAATTGGTGAATATCGACGATACCAATCGGCCCGTCGGCTTCGATACATCCTATGCTTTCGGCAGGCAGGATGAAGACGGGATTTCCTGCTTCCCCGATCGCCGCGCGATCGATGAAGGCTATCTGGAGGGCAAGGGACTTGAGATCGCCTGGGCGAAATCGAAGGTCGATCTGTTTTTTGTCCATGTGCAGGGCGCGGCACGTCTGGTTTTTCCCAATGGTGCGATAAAGCGCATTACCTATGCGGCCAAGGCAGGCCATGCTTTTTCACCGATTGGACGTCTGCTTCTCGATCGCGGAGAACTCGATCCGAAAACCGTGTCGATGCAGACGATCCGCAAGTGGCTCGCTGACCATCCCGATCAGGTGGATGGAGTACTATGGCATAACCGCTCCTACATTTTTTTCCGGGAGGCGGATGTTGCCGACGAGGATATGGGACCGGTCGCCGCCGCAAAAGTACCGCTCGTCGCTGGGCGCTCGCTTGCTGTGGACAGGCTCATCCACACGTTCGGGCTTCCCTTCTTCATCCATTCGCCGTCGCTTACCCATCTCGATGATGGAAAGCCTTTTGCGCGGCTGATGCTGGCGCTCGATACCGGGTCGGCCATCATTGGCCCGGCCCGCGGCGATATCTTTACCGGTTCGGGTTTCGAAGCCGGAGAACTTGCCGGCACGGTGCGCAATGAGGCAGATTTTTATATACTGATACCGCAGGTTGCTGCGCAGAGGTATCGGCGATGAAGAACAGTCGCAAGCTCGGCAAGGAAGAACGCGTTCTGTGGGGAAAGGTCGCAAAAACCACACGGCCGATCTCCGGCAGGCTCGAAGACTTGCTGGCTTTCGATGACGTGGAGGACCCTGCGGGGGAACCAGATGTTTCTCTGACCGGTAAAGACACCTTTCCGCGCATCCTTGCGGAGCCGGCTGAGCCGCCCCCTCCAGCTCCGGATAAAAAGCCGAAAATCCACCAGCCGATGGAAAAACCGGTCAAGCGTAAGCTGACCCGCGGCCGCCTGCCATTGGAAGGACGGATCGATCTGCATGGCATGTTCCAGAGCGAGGCCCACGCCGTACTGCTCGATTTTCTGTTGCGCGCACATGAGCGGGGTCTAAGACATGTGCTGGTCATTACCGGCAAGGGTCGATCGATTGGCAGTGACGGGGCTTTGAAAAGGGCGGTGCCCATGTGGTTTTCCAAACCCGAATATCGCCACCTGATTTCCTCCTATGAGGATGCGTCGGCCAATCACGGCGGCGATGGCGCGCTTTATGTGCGGCTTTCGCGCCGGCGAGGCGAAAAGTCATGACGCCCTTTGCGCTGGCCGTGCGGCAGCTTCGTGAGCGCAAGGGTGTAACGCAGAAGCAAATGGCCGCCGCCATCGGCGTCTCTCCGGCCTACCTTTCAGCGCTTGAGCATGGCAAGCGCGGCAAGCCGAGCTTCGATCTCCTCCAGCGCATTGCCGGATATTTCAACATCATCTGGGACGAGGCCGAGGAACTGTTCTTCCTTGCCGGCTCATCCGACCCGAAGGTGGTGATCGACACAGTCGGCCTGCCGCCGCAATATACGGCTTTCGCCAACCGGTTGGCACGGGATATTCGCAAGCTGCCGCCGAGTGTGGTAGAGGAACTGTCAGCCGTGCTGCAAAAAAGCCGTTCTTGCGATTGAAACCCCTCTATCCCCTGCTTTATGCAGCATCCTGAAGCATGCGGCCTTTGGGATTGGGTATAGAATTTCTATAGTCGCATGTCGGATTTGAGTGATTCGCTGGCTTCAGGCCCTCTCACTGGAAACCTGGCCAGGAAAACTTTGGAAAGAGTACTTATGACCGAAACATCGTCAAGCGAAGTCGGCGCGAACGCGGAATATGGAGCCGATTCGATCAAGGTCCTCAAGGGCCTTGATGCCGTGCGCAAACGGCCCGGCATGTATATCGGCGATACCGATGACGGTTCCGGCCTACATCACATGGTCTACGAAGTCGTCGACAACGCCATCGATGAGGCGCTTGCGGGCCACGCCGACCTGGTGACGGTGACCCTGAATGCCGACGGCTCCGTGACGGTGACCGATAACGGACGCGGCATTCCGACTGACATCCATTCCTCCGAGGGCGTTTCTGCCGCCGAGGTCATCATGACCCAGCTGCATGCGGGCGGGAAGTTCGACCAGAATTCTTACAAGGTGTCGGGCGGTCTGCACGGTGTCGGCGTTTCGGTGGTCAACGCGCTCTCCGTCTGGCTGAAGCTCCGCATCCGCCGCAATGGCAAGGTGCACGAGATTGGCTTTACCCATGGTGTCGCCGACGCGCCGCTTTCCGTTATCGGCGAATATGAAGGCCGTTCGGGCACGGAAGTCACCTTCCTAGCAAGCCCTGAAACCTTCACCATGACCGACTATGATTATGGAACGCTGGAGCATCGCCTGCGCGAACTCGCATTCCTGAACTCCGGCGTGCGCATCCTGCTCACCGACAAGCGCCATTCCGACGTCAAGCAGGAAGAACTGCTGTATGATGGCGGCCTCGAGGCCTTCGTCCGTTATCTCGACCGCGCCAAGAAGCCGCTGGTTGATAAGCCGGTCGCCATCAAGGGTGAAAAGGATGGCATTACGGTTGAGGTCGCACTCTGGTGGAACGACAGCTACCACGAGAACGTGCTTTGCTTCACCAACAACATTCCGCAGCGCGATGGTGGCACCCATATGGCAGGTTTCCGCGCCGCGCTGACCCGCCAGGTCACCTCCTACGCCGAAACCTCCGGCATCCTGAAAAAGGAAAAGGTAAGCCTTCAGGGTGAGGACTGCCGTGAAGGTCTGACGGCCATCCTTTCCGTCAAGGTGCCAGACCCCAAGTTTTCGTCGCAGACGAAAGACAAGCTTGTGTCGTCTGAAGTGCGTCCGGTTGTCGAAAGCCTCGTCAACGAAGCACTCTCCACCTGGCTCGAAGAACATCCATCCGACGCGAGAATCCTTGTCGGCAAGGTGGTTGAAGCCGCTGTCGCCCGAGAAGCCGCCCGCAAGGCGCGCGAATTGACACGCCGCAAAGGTGCGCTCGATATTGCCTCTCTGCCCGGAAAGCTCGCCGACTGCTCCGAGCGCGATCCGGCAAAATCAGAACTGTTCCTCGTTGAGGGTGACTCCGCTGGCGGTTCGGCCAAGCAGGGCCGCTCGCGCGAGACGCAGGCGATCCTGCCGCTCCGCGGCAAGATCCTCAATGTAGAACGCGCCCGTTTCGACAAGATGTTGTCCAGCCAGGAAATCGGCACGCTGATTACTGCGCTCGGCACCTCCATCGGCAAGGACGAGTTCAACGCTGACAAGCTGCGTTACCACAAGATCATCATCATGACGGATGCTGACGTCGATGGCGCCCACATCCGTACACTGCTGTTGACCTTCTTCTTCCGGCAGATGCCGGAACTGATCGAACGCGGCCATCTCTATATCGCCCAGCCGCCGCTTTATAAGGTGACGCGCGGTAAATCCGTTCAGTACCTGAAGGACGAAAAAGCGCTGGAAGAGTACCTGATTTCCATGGGTATCGAGGAAGCATCTTTGACGCTCGGCTCTGGCGAAGTGCGTGTTGGCGCCGATCTTCGCGAAGTCATTCTGGATGCGCTGCGCATGCGCTCGCTGATCGACGGGCTGCATTCCCGCTACAGCCGTTCCATCGTGGAGCAGGCGGCCATTGCCGGCGCACTCAACCCCGAGCTTTCCGCCGACGCAGCGCGTGCGGAGGAAACCGTTGCCGAAGTGGCCCGGCGTCTCGACATGATTGCTGAAGAGACCGAACGCGGCTGGTCCGGCACTGTGCTGCAAGACGGCGGTTTGCGCTTCGAACGCATGGTGCGCGGCGTCAAGGAAGTCTCGACGCTGGATATGGGCCTGCTCGGTTCGGCCGATGCCCGGCATATCGATCAGCTTGCAGCCCGCACGCGTGATATCTACGCCACGCCGCCGGTTCTGCAACGCAAGGATGGCACGATGGAGCTGGCCGGCCCGCGCGCGCTTCTGGATGCGATTTTCGCTGCCGGACGCAAGGGTCTCTCCATGCAGCGCTACAAGGGTCTTGGCGAAATGAATGCCGAGCAGCTTTGGGAAACCACACTCGATGCCAACGTTCGCTCGCTGCTGCAGGTAAGAGTAAGTGACGCGACTGATGCTGACGGCCTGTTTGCCCGCCTCATGGGTGACGAAGTCGAACCACGCCGCGACTTCATCCAGGAAAATGCACTCAGCGTCGCTAACCTGGATATTTAAATTTGGGGAATGTTTCGCGTAACGATTCACGTGAAACGAAACTTTAACAAAAGGCCCGGCGGTAATCTCCGCCGGGCCTTCTGATTTTATGCGGATAATGGTGATCAGTCAGCCTTGCCGGTGAAGCGACCTTCAAAGGCAACATCGGAAAGGGGCAGGCGTTTGCTTGGCACCTCCCGTTCCGCCAGATCATCAGGAAGAACGGACTTGTCGGTGAGCGTGCCGATGGCGACTCCTGCCTCCACCTTGTAGCCTTCCGGTATATTCAGTTTTTCGACGATCTTGTCCTTGAATATGCCGGCCATGCCGTGCGCATGGTAACCGAGCAGGTGCGCCTGCATGGCAAGTGAAAACCAGGCGGCGCCGGCATCGAAGGAATGGGTTGTTGACGGTTTCTTCTCGCCGTCGTGCGAGATATTGTGGTCTCGGGAAATGACGAAAAGCAGCACGGAGGCGTTTTTTGCCCAGCGCTGGTTTCCCTCCATCAGCAGTTCCACGAAGAGCGGCCAGTCTTTACTGTCCTTGTGTGCATAGACAAACCGCCACGGCTGATGATTGGAGGCGGAGGGCGCCCAGTGCGCCGCATCCAGAATGGTCATCAGATGCTGCGCCGGCATGGCGTGACCATCGAAGGCGCGCGGAGACCAGCGATCGAGGAAGAGGGGATCAACGGGGTATTCTGATTGCCGGTTATTGCTGTTCGTCACGGGCCATGTCCTTTTGATTGACGGGAAGGAAAAGGTATTTTTCGAAACTTGGCACAGTCAAGGGGTGACAAGTATGAATGCATCGTTCATATATGCATCACCTTGTCTGACAACCGGGAGAGAGTTCCATGAAATTGATGCGTGTTGGCCAGCCCGGCCAGGAAAAACCTGCAATCCTCGACGCGGAAGGAAAAGTCCGCGATCTGTCCGCCCATGTCAAAGATATCGGCGGCGAAGCCATTTCTCCCGAGGGCCTCAAGAAGATCGCCGCGATCGATGTCGGCTCACTTCCGGTGCTGAACGAAGAGCGCATCGGCGCCTGCGTTGCGGGAACCGGGAAATTCATCTGCATCGGCCTTAACTTCTCCGACCATGCCGCTGAAACGGGTGCCACCGTACCGCCGGAACCGGTCATTTTCATGAAGGCCACCTCGGCCATCGTTGGTCCGAATGACAATGTCGTCATCCCGCGCGGTTCGGAAAAGACCGACTGGGAAGTCGAGCTTGGCGTCGTCATCGGCAAGACCGCCAAATATGTCTCCGAAGCGGATGCTCTCGATTATGTCGCCGGTTATTGCGTTTCGCACGATGTTTCCGAGCGCGCCTTCCAGACGGAGCGCGCCGGTCAGTGGACCAAGGGCAAGTCCTGCGACACTTTCGGCCCCATCGGCCCGTGGCTGGTGACGAAGGACGAAATCACCGATCCGCAGAACCTCGGCATGTGGCTGAAGGTCAACGGCCAGACCATGCAGGACGGTTCCAGCAAGACCATGGTTTACGGCGTGGCCCACGTTGTCTCCTATCTCAGCCAGTTCATGTCGCTGCACCCCGGCGATGTCATTTCCACCGGCACGCCTCCCGGCGTCGGCATGGGCCTGAAGCCGCCGCGTTACCTGAAGGCTGGCGATGTCGTGGAACTCGGTATCGAGGGTCTCGGTTCCCAGAAGCAGACCTTCGTCGCCGACATCTGATTATACGGCGTTCAACGGAAAGTGAGGCGCTGGCGGGAAACCGCCGGCGTCTTCGATTTTGTGCACCTGCGAAAAGCTGCTATGGTTGAAAAAAAGAGCGTGATCGCGAGGGAGGCGTCATCAGTGTTCTACCACCTCTATGAAATGAACCATGCGGCCATGGCACCGCTGCGTGCCGGTGCCGATATGATGCGCCAGGCCTGCAACAATCCTCTTAATCCGCTGTCCAGTACGGCCTTCGGCAGAAGCCTCGATGCCGGTTTCGAGGTTTTCGAACGGCTGACGCGCCGCTACGTCAAGCCTGAATTCGGTCTCGGCTCCACGGTCATTGATGGCCAAACCGTGGTTGTCACGGAGGAGACCGTCTGGTCGCGCCCGTTCTGCAATCTGCTTCATTTCAAAAAAGAACTCGATCCAGCCCCCCAGTCCAACCCGAAGGTGCTACTGGTGGCCCCGATGTCCGGCCACTATGCAACCCTGCTACGCGGGACCGTGGAGGCACTATTGCCCTCGGCCGATATTTACATCACCGATTGGGCCGATGCCCGGATGGTGCCGGCAGCGGAGGGAACCTTCGATCTCGACGATTATATCGACTATGTCATCGAGATGCTGCGGCAGATCGGCCCCGGCACCCATGTGGTTGCTGTCTGCCAGCCATCCGTGCCTGTTTTGGCTGCCGTTTCCCTGATGGAGGCGGATGGTGACGCGTTTGCACCCGCTTCCATGACGCTGATGGGCGGGCCGATCGATACGCGCATCAACCCCACCGCCGTCAACGGTCTCGCCAAGGCCAAGCCGATCGAATGGTTCCGCGACAATGTCGTCATGCAGGTGCCGTGGCCGCAGCCAGCCTTCGGCCGCAACGTCTATCCGGGCTTCCTGCAGCTGTCGGGTTTCATGTCCATGAACCTCGACAGGCACATGACGGCGCACAAGGATTTTTACCTCAATCTGGTCAAGAATGACGGCGATTCCGCCGAAAAACACCGCGAATTTTACGATGAATATCTGGCCGTCATGGATCTGACGGCGGAATTTTATCTGCAGACGGTGGAAACCGTCTTCATCGACCATGCGCTGCCGAAGGGAAACATGCTGCATCGGGGCAGGGCGGTCGATCCCGCTGCCATCCGCAAGGTCGCATTGTTCACTGTCGAAGGGGAGAATGACGATATTTCCGGCGTCGGCCAGACAAAGGCAGCGCACGATCTCTGCCGCAACATCCCTGAAGATAAACGCGCGCACTACATGCAGCCGGATGTAGGGCATTACGGTGTCTTCAACGGTTCGCGCTTCCGCAAGGAGATCGTACCGCGTATGCTGGATTTCATTGCCAAACACAAGACGACCTAACGGCAGAACGGTAGGTGACGCCGCGCATTTGCGTGGCCAAGGGATGGACGAATCGGTTATGAAGGCTTCATGTTTTCGCTCCTCAGAAAATCCCTGAAGTCCCCGGCGCCAAAGAAGGTCGTGCCGAGCCAGCGCACCGTCTCGGTGGCAGGCCGGCAGGTGCCGATCACGGTCAGGGAGAACCCGCGGGCGACGCGCATTACCTTGCGCATCGAGCCGGGCGGCCGGGCGCTGAAGCTGACGATCCCGATGGGTCTGCATCATCGCCAGGTGGATGATTTTCTCGAGAGACATCAGGGCTGGCTGGAAGGCAAACTTCCGAAGTTTAGTCCTGACGACGGTCTGCGTTCCGGCACGACCATCGATATCAGGGGCATAGCCCACCGTATTGACCATACGGGCAGCCTGCGCGGCCTGACGCATGTCGCGAAAGACGCTGATGGCGCGCCCGTTCTGAAAGTCAGCGGCGCGCCCGAGCATCTGAGACGGCGGATAGCGGCCTTCCTGAAAAAGGAGGCGAAGGCCGACCTGGAGCGGCTTGTGGCCGTTCATGCCAGAACGGCCGGCCGGCCGGTGCGATCGATCAGCATGAAGGATACACGCAGCCGCTGGGGTTCCTGTTCCCATGATGGAAACCTGAGCTTTTCCTGGCGCATAGTCATGGCTCCGGAAAAGGTCATCGATTATCTCGCCGCCCACGAGGTCGCGCATTTGAGGGAAATGAACCACGGACCGAAATTCTGGGCTTTGTGCGAAAAACTCTGCCCGCACACCGATGAAGCCAAGGACTGGCTGAAACATAATGGCTCCAAACTCCACGCCATCGATTTCGATTGAAACTTAGGGCGTCGATCGCCATCTGGATTCACGTGAAACATTCCATCAATAACGGATGCGATTTGGCTCGACTCTCGTCGCATTTCGTGTCAGGTCGCGGATATGAAACCGGATATCAAGATTTGCGGATTGAAGACACCGGAAGCGCTGGAGCGCGCCATCAGGCGCGGCGCGTCGCATGTCGGTTTTATTTTCTTTGAAAAAAGTCCACGCAACATCGAGCCCGATTTAGCCGGTAAGCTGGCCGAAGCCGCCCGTGGCGCAGCCAAGGTGGTCGCCGTCACCGTCAATGCCGATAATGATTATCTCGATGAAATCGTCGATCTTGTAAAACCTGACATTCTGCAGCTGCACGGCAGTGAAAGCCCGGAGCGGCTGTTGACCATCAAGGCGCTTTACGGCCTGCCGGTCATGAAGGCGATTTCCATTCGCGATGCCGCTGATCTTGCCAAAATTGGTCCTTATAACGGGATAGCCGATCGTTTTCTGCTGGATGCCAAGGCGCCCGCTGGTTCGGAGCTTCCGGGCGGCAACGGTGTTTCCTTCGACTGGACCATCCTGCGCTCCCTTGACGGAAGCATCGATTACATGCTTTCCGGGGGGCTGAACAAGGACAATGTCGCCGAGGCTCTGGCAGAAACCCGGGCGAGCGGACTAGATTTGTCATCTGGCGTCGAAAGCGCGCCGGGCGTCAAGGATCTGTCCATGATCGACGCTTTTTTCGATGTGGTGAATGATTGGTCGAAAGGCCCAAAGGGAGCTTGAAGTGAACGACGCGCCAACACCCAATTCTTTTCGCGCTGGTCCTGATGAGGACGGACGTTTCGGCATTTACGGAGGTCGCTTCGTTGCTGAAACGCTTATGCCACTCATTCTGGATTTGCAGGCGGAATGGGACAAGGCCAAGACCGATCCCGAGTTTCAGGCTGAACTCAAGCATCTCGGCGCACACTATACCGGTCGTCCGAGCCCGCTTTATTTTGCGGAGCGGCTGACGGCGGAACTTGGCGGCGCGAAGATTTATTTCAAGCGCGAAGAACTGAACCACACGGGTTCACACAAGATCAACAATTGCCTCGGCCAGATCCTGCTTGCCAAGCGCATGGGAAAGACCCGCATCATCGCGGAGACCGGTGCCGGCCAGCACGGCGTTGCCTCGGCGACCGTTGCGGCGCGCTTCGGCCTGCCGTGCGTCGTTTACATGGGCGCGACGGACGTTGCGCGTCAGGCCCCGAACGTGTTCCGTATGAAGCTTCTCGGCGCCGAGGTAAAGCCGGTCACGGCCGGCCACGGCACGCTGAAGGATGCCATGAACGAGGCACTGCGTGACTGGGTCACCAATGTCGACGACACTTATTACCTGATCGGTACTGCCGCGGGCCCGCACCCCTATCCAGAAATGGTCCGCGATTTCCAGGCCGTTATCGGCGAGGAAGCCAAGGCACAGATGCTGGAAGCGGAAGGCCGTCTGCCGGATATGGTCATTGCGGCAGTTGGCGGCGGCTCGAACGCCATCGGCATCTTCCATCCTTTCCTTGATGACAAGAGCGTCCGCATCGTCGGCGTCGAGGCGGGTGGCAAGGGCCTTTCGGGCGAAGAGCATTGCGCTTCAATCACCGCCGGTTCGCCGGGCGTGCTGCACGGCAATCGCACCTATCTGCTACAGGATGCAGATGGTCAGATCAAGGAAGGCCATTCGATCTCCGCAGGCCTCGATTATCCCGGTATCGGCCCTGAACATTCCTGGCTGAACGACATCGGCCGCGTCGAATATGTGCCGATCATGGACCATGAGGCGCTGGATGCCTTCCAGATGCTGACCCGCCTTGAAGGCATCATTCCGGCTCTGGAGCCGAGCCATGCATTGGCCGAGGTCATCAAGCGTGCGCCGAAAATGGGCAAGGACGAGATCATCCTGATGAATCTCTCCGGCCGCGGCGACAAGGATGTCCACACCGTCAGCAAGTTCCTTGGAATGGATGTATAAGATCATGACTGCACGTATGGACAAGCGCTTCGCCGATCTGCGCGCGGAAAATCGCCCGGCCCTGATTACCTATTTCATGGGCGGCGACCCGGATTTCCAGACCTCGCTTGGCATCATGAAGGCGCTGCCGGAAGCCGGTGCCGACGTTATCGAACTCGGTATGCCGTTTTCCGACCCCATGGCGGACGGCCCGGCCATTCAGCTCGCTGGCCAGCGCGCGCTCAAAGGCGGACAGACGCTGAAAACCACGCTCGATCTTGCTCGGGAGTTCCGCAAAGAAGACGATGCAACGCCGATCGTAATGATGGGCTATTACAACCCGATCTATATCTATGGCGTCGAAAAATTTCTGGACGACGCACTGGCGGCAGGCATCGATGGCCTGATCGTGGTCGATCTGCCACCGGAAATGGACGATGAGCTCTGCATTCCGGCGCTTGCGCGCGGCATCAACTTCATCCGTCTTGCAACGCCGACCACCGATGGCAAACGCCTGCCGACCGTCCTTAAAAATACCTCAGGTTTCGTGTATTACGTCTCGATGAACGGTATCACCGGTTCAGCGCTTCCCGATCCGTCGTTGATCTCGGGCGCTGTCGGTCGTATCAAGGCGCATACGGAACTGCCGGTCTGTGTCGGTTTCGGTGTCAAGACGGCTGATCATGCGAAGGCAATCGGTGCCGTGGCGGATGGTGTGGTGGTGGGTTCCGCCATCGTCAACCAGATTGCCGGCAGCCTGACCAAGGACGGGCAGGCAACCGCAGATACCGTGCCGGCGGTTACGACGCTGGTAAAAGGACTTTCAACGGGCGTGCGTGCATCGCGCCTCGCCGCTGCAGAATAAGCGCGCGGCCCAGTCAGGAGTAGACAGTTGAACTGGATCACCAATTACGTTCGGCCGCGGATCAATTCCATGCTCGGTCGCCGCCCGGAGGTTCCGGAAAATCTTTGGATCAAGTGCCCGGAAACGGGCGAAATGGTCTTCCACAAGGATCTCGAGGACAACAAGTGGGTCATCCCGGCGTCCGGCTATCACATGAAGATGCCGGCGAAAGCGCGCCTTGCCGATCTTTTCGATGGCGGCGTCTATGAGGCTCTGCCGCAGCCGAAGGTGGCGCAGGACCCACTGAAGTTCCGCGATTCCAAGAAATACACCGATCGCCTGCGTGATAGCCGCGCGAAGACCGAGCAGGAGGATACCATCCTTGCCGGTGTCGGCCTGCTGAAGGGCCTGAAGATCGTCGCCGTCGTGCATGAATTCCAGTTCATGGGCGGTTCGCTCGGCATCGCCGCCGGTGAAGCCATCGTCAAGGCCTTCGAGCGCGCCATTTCCGAGCGCTGCCCGCTCGTCATGTTCCCGGCCTCCGGTGGCGCGCGCATGCAGGAAGGCATTCTTTCTCTGATGCAGCTGCCCCGCACCACGGTTGCGGTAAACATGCTGAAGGAAGCTGGCATGCCTTACATCGTGGTTCTGACGAACCCGACCACAGGCGGTGTCACGGCCTCCTACGCCATGCTCGGCGACGTGCATATTGCCGAACCGGGCGCTGAAATTTGCTTCGCCGGCAAGCGCGTCATCGAGCAGACCATTCGCGAAAAGCTGCCGGAAGGCTTCCAGACCTCGGAATACCTGCTGGAGCACGGCATGGTGGATATGGTCATTGATCGTCGCGAAATCCCGGACACGCTGGCTAATCTGCTCAAAATCATGACCAAGGCGCCCGCTGACAACGCAAACGCCGTCGTCCCGCTGGCCGCTTCGGCCTGAGGAAAAAAAATATGTCGCCCGGAGGCATAAATTGCCTTCGGGATGATGTTATACGTTGCCTGATTTCATTTTTGGGGCGGCGGACAAAATGACAAGCAAAACGCCTGAAAGGCGAACGGAAGACATGACGAAGCCCGCGATCGGTGAGGCAGAAAAGATCATTGAAGAGCTAATGCAGCTCCACCCCAAGGGCTTTGATCTTTCACTCGACAGAATTTCCCGTCTTCTCGAAAAACTCGGCAATCCACAAAACAGAATGCCGCCGGTGATCCATGTAGCCGGCACCAATGGCAAGGGTTCGGTTACTGCCTTTTGCCGTGCCCTGCTTGAGGCTGCAGGGCTCTCCGTCCACGTTCATACCTCACCGCATCTGGTAAATTGGCACGAACGATACCGTATCGGCGTGGCGGGCGATAAAGGCCGTTACGTCAAAGACGAGATATTTGCGGACGCGCTGCGCCGCATTGAAACTGCCAATGCAGGTCAGACAATCACGGTTTTCGAAATCCTGACTGCGGCTATGTTCGTGCTTTTTGCGGAACAGCCCGCCGATGCCGCGATCGTTGAGGTTGGCTTGGGCGGCCGTTTCGATGCGACCAATGTCATCAATAACCCGGCGGTTTCCGTCATCATGCCAATCTCGCTTGATCACCAGGCTTATCTCGGCGATCGCGTGGAACTGATTGCCGCCGAAAAGGCGGGAATCATGAAAAAGGGCTCACCCGTCGTCATTGGCCATCAGGAATATGATGCGGCGCTCGAAACACTTGTCGCCACGGCGGAGCGTCTCGGTTGCCCGGCGTCCGTCTATGGCCAGGATTTTTCCGCCCATGAAGAATTCGGCCGCATGGTCTATCAGGACGAGTTCGGACTGACGGATGCGCCGCTGCCACGGCTCCCGGGCCGTCACCAGCTTGCAAATGCCGCCGCCGCGATCCGCGCCGTCAAGGCTGCCGGTTTTGAGGTGACGGAGCGGATGATCGAAAAGGCCATGACCACGGTGGAATGGCCCGGTCGTCTTCAGCGCATCCTGACTGGAAAAATCGCTGAAATGGCACCGAAAGATGCGGAAATCTGGATCGACGGTGGCCATAACCCCGGTGCGGGTGAAGTGATTGCAGAGGCAATGGCGGGTTTTGAGGAAAAGACGCCGCGGCCGCTCTTCATCATTGCCGGCCTCATCAACACCAAGGATCCGGTGGGCTATTTCAAGGCCTTCGCCGATATCGCCGAATATGTCTTTACCGTGCCGATCGGTGGCACGGATGCCGCGATCGACCCTGTGGTACTCGCCCATGCCGCCTTCGATGCTGGCCTCGTTGCAGCGCCAACATCGTCTCTGACACATGCTCTGGAAGAGTTGTCGCGCCGCTTCGACCCTGAAGGACCGGCGCCGCGCATCCTGATCGGCGGTTCGCTTTACCTTGCTGGCAATGCACTTGCCCTCAACGGCACGGTTCCGCAATAAAAAAGCCCGGCAGCGATGCCGGGCTTTTTTCATTCCGTTGATATTGCTTATGCGGCGCCGGAAATCCAGGCCGAAAGCGCTGTCTTGGGAGCAGCGCCAACCTTGATGTCAGCCACTTCACCGCTTTTGAAAATGGCGAGCGTCGGGATGGAGCGAACGCCGAACTGAGCGGCCAGTTCCGGGTTTTCGTCGATATTCAGCTTTGCGACCTTGACCTTGCCGGCCAGCTCGGAGGAAATTTCCTCAAGGCTCGGCGCGATCATCTTGCACGGGCCGCACCATTCGGCCCAGAAATCCACCACGACGGGTTCGGAGGATTCAAGGACTTCGGACTGGAAGTTGGCGGCATCGACTTTTACGGTAGCCATATCTGGCTCTCCTTTCAGTAAATCTTTTCCACTATCGATGTGATGCGGGCGCGTCGAAATTTCAATGCCCCCGGTATCTCACTTTGTCTTTATTGCGGCAAGGGCCTCTCTCATCGCATCGTCGCCAACCGTTATAAAGGCAGCATTTTCCGTATAAATCAGCGCACAGACAAATTCCTTGCCGGGATAAAGAGGTGCCAGAATTTCACGATAAATGGCGAGCTGCGCCGTATGGGAGAAGGGAATTTCACGCGCTTCACGAGGCGGCACTCGGTTAGTCTTGTAATCGATCAGGATGACGCGATCTCCTTCGACCGCCAGCCGGTCGATGCGGCCGGAGACTGCATATTGCTGCCGGCCGAGGGCCATCGTACCCATGATCGACACTTCCGCGCGACTGTTGGCAGAGAAGGCCGGCTGCACAGCGGGTTCGGACATGACACGCAAAACGGCCCGTACCAATTGCTCGCGCTCGGTAACAGGCCAGAACCGCGCCGCGCGTTCAGCATAACGGCGCGCCGCCTCTTCCCGTTCGACCTCCGGAAAATCGGGCAGCGCCTGAAGCATGCGATGCACCAACCGTCCGCGCTGCAGCGCCAATGAAGAGACCTCGGCTTTCTCCCCGAACAGTGGTGAGCGCACGGCGAGATCATCCGCACCGTCATCGATGATGGTGCCCGCGCCGGAAGGGCTGAGTGGTCTCGGTAGAGAGGGCAGGACCGGCAAAGGGGTAAGAAGTCCCGCTGGAAGGGCATAGTCTTCCTGCTGCGGCGTTTCCGACGGCCTTTGTGGGACAGGTGTCGAGCGCGGTTCGGATTTGCGCCAGACAAGCCCCTGCCATTCCTCACCATCCGCCGTGAAAAGCTGGGGCTTGCAATGGTCTTCGTTGTTGGCAAGCGCCTTTTTGACGATGGCATGCCAGCATTCGGGATTTTCCTTCTGGCCGCGATAACCGCAGACGACGAGGTGATCGGCGGCGCGCGTCATGGCCACATAAAGCAGCCGCCGATATTCATCTTCTGCGGCGGTCTTCAGCCGCTCTTCATCCGATCGGATAAGGTGGTTTGAAAATCCGCTGCCGGGCAACCAGACCGGGAAGGCGTCTTCACCCGCTTCGACAAAACGCAGTTTAGGCACATGGCTGTGATTGAAGGCCTTCGAACCTCCATCGACGACAAAAACGACCGGTGCTTCCAACCCTTTGGAGGCGTGCACGGTCATGATGCGCACTTCGCCGCGATCCTTATCCTGCTCCCGCTTCACCTCCGGTGAGTCAGTTCCCAGAACGGAGAGAAAGGCCTGCAGGCCGGGCAGGCCGGTCCTTTCGTGATCCAGCGCAAAGGACAGGAATTCATCCAGAACGTCGCTTGCCTCGTTGCCAAGTCTGCCGAGAAATTTTTTGCGTCCGTCATGCAGTGTAAGCACCGCTGCGAAGAAATCGTGTACGGTGGCCGTTTTAGAAAGCGCGATAAAACCTTCCAGCTTGGCGGTAACGCTGGAAAGATGGCTATTATCTTCCTGCGCAAGGATTTGCAGCCGTTTCCAGACGCTCTCCGTTTCCGATCGCATGGCAGCAATGTCGAAAACGTCGTCTTCCGTCAGGTTGAAGAGTGGACTTTTCAAAAGTGCGGCAAGGGAAAGGTCGTCTTCGGGCAGGACAACGAAATGACCGAGCGCCAGAAGGTCCTGCACGGCAATGTGGTCGGTCAAACGAAGGCGGTCAGCGCCGGCAACGGGTATGTTCTTGCGCCGTTTCAGCTCCCGGGTCAGTGCATTGACGAAGGCATGACGTTTTCTGACGAGCACCAGAATGTCGCCCGGTTCGATGGCGCGCTCCACGCCTTTTTCGATGATGGTCTCGCGTCCGATCATATCGGCGATGCGCGCGGCGATCCGGCGGGCAATTATGGTGGCCGGCGCGCTTTCCCGCAGCGCATCGAAGGGGGCTGTCCAATCCTCTTCGTCCTCGGTGGTTTCCGGTGCCACCATATCCCACACTTCCACGGTGCCGGGATGGCCAGCGCGGTTGGACCGGTGCTCCACCGGCTCGTTATCGGCACTGAGGCCGCTTGCGTTATTCGGGTCCGAAAACACCTGGTCGACAGCCGCCAGCACATCCTCCGTGGATCGGAAGGATAGCGGCAGGCGAATGCGGTGAAAGGCCTGTTCGACCGAATCGACCCGTCTCTTGGTCTCTTCGCGCTCCTGCGAAAACCGTTCCGGCCGCGCGCCCTGGAATGAATAGATCGACTGTTTTTCATCGCCCACGGCAAACAGCGTACGCCGCCCCATGCGGGCGCTCTCGCCGGTGAAGAAATCCGCCGCAAGCGACTGGATGATCGACCATTGCACCGGGCTCGTGTCCTGCGCCTCATCGACCAGAATATGGTCGATGCCCTGATCCAGCTTGTAATGCACCCATGCACCCGCCGTATCGCGGTTGAGGAGGTTGGCCGCGCGCTCGATCAGGTCTTCGAAATCGAGCTGGCTTCGCTGTTTCTTCAGGTCTTCGAAATCACCGATCAGCCTTTCCGCCAGAACAAGGGCGCATTTGGTCGCCGCCAGCATTCGCACCAGACGATAACGGTTGCGGCAGGAAACGACATGGTCCCGCGCCAGTGTCAGCGCATCGAGAAGTTCGGGGGCGGATTTCTGCATGCCCTTGTTGATGACATAGGCATCCGATTTCTTTTCACCCTTGGCCGTCAGCAGGGCGGCTTCGATGAATTCCATCCGCCGCACGGGGTCTGGTTGTCGTTTTGCTTCCCTGAGTGCATAGGCGACATCGATGACGCGTGATCCACCCACCTCGTCGGCAAGGGTGAGATACGTATCGAGCGCGAGGCCGGAGAGGCCGGGGAGAGGCCAGAAAGCGGCCGCGGCAGTTTCTTCGGTCTCTCCATCTGCAATCTGCATCGCCTGCCGCAACCGGGCATCGATGCCGCCTGACTGTTTGGCATCCAGAAGGAAGGCCCGCAGGGCACTGCGATTGGCGATGATGGCGGAAAGCAGCGCTTCCAACCCGCTTTCATCGGCGAGATCGAGAACATAGGCCAGCGCCTGCGCCAAGTCCGCATCGCTTTCCGTCGAAACCGCGGTCAGGAGCGAACGGCGCGCCTCAGCCAGCAGCGTGGTTGCGGCGCGGTCGTCGAGAACGGAGAAATGGCCGGCGACATTGGCTTCCAGCGGAAATTGGTGCAGCAACGCCTCGCAGAAGGCGTGGATTGTCTGGATCTTCAAACCGCCCGGTGTTTCCAGCGCCTTGGCGAAGAGCCTGCGCGCCTCGGCGAGCTTGATGCGATCCGGCGCCTTGCCTTCGATGGCGGCGATGCGGTCCTTGAGATCGGAATCCGGCAAAGTAGCCCATTCCGCCAGACGGTCGAAGACGCGGCTCGACATTTCCGACGCTGCAGCCTTGGTATAGGTGAGGCAGAGGATCGCCGAAGGCCGGCAGCCAGCCAGAAGCAGGCGGATGACGCGCTGGGTCAGTACGTGGGTCTTGCCGGAACCGGCATTGGCCGACACCCAGGCGGAACTGGCGGGATCGGAAGCAAGCCGCTGCCGGGCGCTGGTCCAGTCGATCCAGCTTTCAGGTGTGTCGGCGGCGGGGCCGGCGTCGAAAGGATCAATCGTCATCGCCGTCTCCCGGTTCTGCCGTCGACCATTCCGAAACGCGGGCGAGGTGATCATATTCCCCGCCGTAGGATTGCTGTTCTTCCGGCACCAGGCGCGAGGCGAAGCCGTTTTCCCCGTTGCGCAGCGAATGAACGAATTTGGTGAGCTGTTCTATCGATTCCGTCGCGAGCTCAATTGCCGATTTTGGCGGTCTTTTCCCGCTTCGGCTGGAATGTTCGTTATTAACCTGATCGGCGAAAAAACGCTCGCCCGGCCGCAGGCGAACATAGATGAGGTTTTCCGGCGTGGGTGAACCGGCTTCGCGAAAGGCGCCGCGCATCAATGCTGCCGCCTCCAGCGCAAGCTGTGGATCAAGCAGCGCCCGCGCCTGGTTGACGGAAGGCGCGAGCCCCGTCTTGTAGTCGATAATATCCGCCTGACTGTTGGTCTTGATATCGATGCGGTCGGCGATCCCCGTCAGCCTTATACCCGCCTCGACGATTTCCTGTCCGGCGCGAGCCTCGTAGAAGCTGTGGCGAATGGATGGATGACGTTCTTTTTCCCAGTCGATGAAGGCGCGCGCTACCGCTGCAAAACGCGGCCGCCAGATCACATCCACATGGGGAGGCAGGTTTTCCGCATCGAAAAATTCGTCGAGAATGCGCTGCATGGCCGAAAGCGAGGCCGGTGTGCCGGGAACATGTCCCTCACGGGAATAGCGCTCGATGATCGCGTGATAGAGCGTGCCGCGATCGGCGGCGTTCGGATCGCGATTGAAGGGGTCGAGCGGGTCCAGCTTCAGGATGCGCCGCGCATAGATCGAATAGGGGTCGCGGCGCAGGCGGCCCACTTCGCTGAAGGAGTAACGCGTCGGCTGCAATTCAGCTGGCGGTTTCGGGGAAGGGCGCTTTGCCGCCTCCTGCTCGATGCTCTCGTCCATCAGACCCGCCCAATGACGATATGTCTCACCACGTTTTTTAAGGACTTTGGCAAAATCCTCGCCGCCCAGGGCCAGCAGCCTTTGCAGCCAGCGTGAGGCGACGGCAGGCGTGGAGCCCTGCCTGAGCGCCCGGGTGTAGAAAATGTGTCGCGTGCCGTTGGCCATCTCAAAGTCATGCGCGAGCTGGCCGATACGCCGTTCCGGCGGCTCCAGCCCGATCGCAGTCTTCATGGTGCGGGAAAGAAACGGATTATTCGCCGTTTGGCCCGGCCAGAGGCCTTCATTGAGACCGCCGATGATGACCGTATCGACACTTTGCAGCCGCGCTTCCAGCGCGCCGAAGATGAAGATGCGCGGATGGCGCATCGATCTTGGCTTGATTGATTCCCCTGCCACAAGCGCCGCGAATATATCGATCCATTGCGGACCGTCCGCGTCGAGAATATCTCCGCTTTCCATCAGTTCGGCAAAGAGGCTGGAAAGCTTGTCTCCGGCCTCGCCGGACCAGAGAGCGGCAAGATCTGTATTTTCATCCCCACAGATGGCTTCCATCACGCGGCCGGTCCGTTCTGCCCAGTCGGAAAGAGGCAACCTGTCGGTAAAGGCCCGGCCAGATCGGTCGCGGCGGACGAAGGCGGAGCGCAGCGGCTCTGTGGCCATTGCAATCCGTCGCGCCAGATCGCGCGCGGCGTCAACGCTTCCGTCAGGCAGGGCCAGCCGCCAGGCGGGCGGATGTCTGTCCTCGCGTTGCGCAAGGAGTTGGGTGTCAAGAACCGTTTCCAGATTGCCCACTTCAGTTTCGACGCGGCCGCCTCGCAGCGCAATCAGCTCAAGCGCCTTCGAAGCTCTGGTGAAAGCTTCGCTCGAGAGCCCGAAACGGGCGAGCGGGTGTTTCAGAAGGGAAATGATCGGCACCGGGTCTCCGGGTCTCAGGATCGCCTCCAGCGCGAGTTGCGTGAGGCCGGCCTGGGCCGTTGCCGAAAGCGGCGTGCCGGCGGAATCGTCGGCTTCGATGCCGAAGCGTCGCAACTCCGTTGCCACGCGCCGCGCCAGCCCGCGGTCGGGTGTTATCAGGGCCGCCTGCGAAGGCCGTTCCGAGGCTGGTGCTTCGAGCGCAAGCCTGAGCGCCACTGCGATGGCGGTGGCCTCTTCGCGCTCGTTGGCAGCTTCAATCAGCGTGGCCGCTGCAAAGGCATCGTTAAAAATTGCAGAATCCCGGTCTTCACGCCATCGGTTCCAGTCACTGGTGGATTTGGCCGGCGCAAGCGCTGCCGAAAATACCGCGGCGCGCTTTTCCAGATCGTTATCGAGGACACCGATCGGAACCACATCGTCACGCAGGATGCCCAGTTTCTGCAGCAGGACATAAAGCCCGTATTGCGAGTGAGTGCGGCTCGAAGGATCGGTGGGGTCCTCGGCGATCGCCTGCCATTGCTCTTCCGGCATGGCAAGATCAAGCCCCGGAAGCACCACCACGCCTTGCGGTAAAGCTGCAGCCGCGGCGATGAGATCGGCGGCGGCCGGAATGGAGCCTGTCGAGCCAGCGACGATGATCGGACCGGTGTCCGGCAATGTGGCAATTCGGTTCGCTTCTGCCCGGAGGATGGCGTTTCGGTGCCGTCCGGCCGAAGATCTGTTGAGTTCGGCAAGCCGGGCGGGCCAGAAGATGCTGGCGATCTTTAAAAAATCGGCCGTGAGCTGCCACCATTGAGCGTGATCACCGGTATCGAGATGCTGAAGCGCTTCCCAATCTTTTTCTTCCGTATCCATTGCGTCGATCACCTCTGCCAGCGCACGCGCGAGCCATATCGCGTCGGCCGGGCTGGCGGGGGCGACCAGCGGCGAATCGGAATGGATCGCCCGGATGGCGTCCGGCAGGCTGTTGCGCCATGCAAGGATGAGACGCGCGAGTTCGATCAGTCGGCCGGTGCCGGAAATCGGCGGCGCGAGATCCAATATTTCAGGGTTTTCGACATCGAAGAAACCGCTGTCGTCATCCGTTTCGCCAAGGGGCCGGATGAGCGGCAGAATGGCGGAACGGCCGCCAAGAAGATCGACGAATTCCGAGCGCAGCACGCGGGCCGAACGCCGCGTCGGCACATATATCGTCACCTTGGCAAGCGACAGGGGATCGGCCGGGTCATATCGATAGCCTGCCGCCAGTCTTCCGTCGCACAGCGTTTCCGCAAGCGTTTTGAGGAACGGTGTTCCCGCGGCGATCGTCAGAACGCGCTTTGCGTGGTGGGAGCCCGTCATGCAGAGCGTTTTTCCCTGAATTGCCGGATGATGTTCTCAGCATCGTCTATGGCGTCCGGCGTGCCGACGGTAATCCAGTGACCATCCAGCGGCAGCCCGTAAAGCCGGGCCTTTTCAATCGCGCGATCGAAGTAAATATTCAGGTTGAAAGCGTCCGTCGGTGCATCGTCAAGCAGCCGCGAGTCCATGGCGATGGCGCCGGCATAGACGACGGGGTTCGTGTCGCCCTCGCGATGGCGGGTCAGTCTTCCGTCCTCGGCGAGGTTGAAATCCCTCTTGCCATTGTGGCCGGTGGTCTGATGCATGTCGACGCAGAGCAGTGCCATGTCCATCCGACCGGAATCGAAGAACTGTGCGAGCTTGCGCAGATTGCTGGCCACGTGCAGCTGCTCACCGATCCAGAAGAGATCGGCATTCATGACGAAGACCGGGCCGGGTTCCAGAAGCTTCAGACCCTTGGCGAGACCGCCGCCGGAATTCATCAGCTGGGAGCGTTCGTCGGAAATCAGGATTTCGGCATCGGCGCGGCGCTGAAGATGGGCGACCATCTGCTCGGCGTGGTGGTGCACATTGACGACAATTCTTTCGGCACCGGCTTCCACAAGAGCGTCGAGCACGTAATCGATCATTGGCTTGCCGGCGATCTGTACGAGTGGCTTCGGGATCGTATCGGTGATCGGGCGCATCCGAGTACCGAGCCCGGCGGCCAGCACCATCGCGTTTGTGATCGTCATCGTGGTCAACCGTCTTTCAGTCGTTAAAGTCCATGCCCATGCGCAGGCACCAGTCTCTGAGCGGCGCAAGTTCCGGATGCGAAAGCGCTGCGGCGAGATAGCGGAACGTCCGCGGCATATGCTTCATATATCCGGGTTTGCCATCCCGTTCCATCAGCCTGACCCAGATACCGGCAAGCTTGCAGTTGCGCTGCGCCGACATGATGGAGAAGGCCTTGAGAAAAGCAGCCTCATCGAAAGAAGGCGTGTGTCGCCTGCTCTCGAGATAATGCGAAAGCAGGCGTGCCTGCAATCCGGGCTCGATTGTAACCCGGGCATCCTGAACAATGGAAGCGAGATCATAGGCGGTCGGGCCAATCATCGCGTCCTGAAAATCGATCAGGCCGACCTGTCGTATGCCGGCATTCTGCTGTTGCCAGAGGATATTTGGCGAATGGAAGTCGCGCAGCAGCAGCCCGTTTTCGCAATCTGCAAGCGAGTCGATCAGAGCGTCCCAGATGGCGTAATATTCCTGCTTCTCGCCATCGGACAGTGGCCTGCCGCGCTTATAGGGCAGATACCATTCCACCAGCAGCGAGACCTCGATCTTCATCGCCTGCCGGTCAAAGGGTGGAACCTCATAGGTGCTGCCATCACCCACGGGCAGGGGACCGGGTTGTGACGCTTGATGAAGTGCCGCCAGAAAGGCAATGCTTTCCAGATAGCGCTCCTCGATTGGGGCGCCATCGGCGGCTAACACTCCATCTCGCCCCAGATCCTGCAACAGGAGAATGCCTTGGTCGATGTCCGCCGCGATGATCTCCGGCGCGCAAAAGCCGCGATTCCGCAGATAATTACCGATCGCCACGAAGGAGCGGGCATCCTGGGCGAGATGGGCAATCTCCGCATAGGTCTTGCCGTCGGCGACGATGGCGCCTTTCAAGGGGCGGCGCCAATCCATCAGGATAAGGTCCGGGCCATCGGTGGAGATGGTCTCATAGGCACGGGTGGAAGCATCGCCGCTCAGAAAGCGGCGGACCGCGTCACCTCTGCCATTTCTGGCGAGGAATTCCCGGATGGCAAAAACCCGCTCAAGCCGCGCTTTCGGATTTGCCGGAGCCTCGATGGAGGCGATCCGCCCTTCACCGGAATGCGTCAACGTCAGGGTTACGGTCTGGCCCGGTGGCAGAATCTCTCCTGCTATATCCGGCCATTCGATCAGGCAGATGCCATCCTCCAGCATCTCATCGATGCCGAGCTCATCCAGTTCGGAAACATCCGAAAGCCGGTAGAGATCGAGATGGGCGACCGGAATGCGGGTGGCATAGGTTTGGATGATGGTGAAGGTGGGGCTCGGAACCTCAAGATCCGGCTCGTCTGCCATCGCCCGGATGAAGGCGCGGGCAAGCGTCGATTTACCGGCGCCAAGGTCGCCGACCAACGCCAGACAATCGCCGGGCTTCAGCGCCAGCGCGAGGTCTTCACCGAGCCTGATGGTGTCCTTTTCCCCCGCAAGAGGAATGGTGATCGGCAAGACATTTTCGCTCATTCTGCGGCAATGGAATGCGGACGCGTGGCGGAAGGAATGCGGCAGGTGACGGTGGTGCCGTTGCCGGGCCGGCTGTCTATGCTAACCGTTCCGTGGTGGAGACTGACGAAACTTTCGACAATGGAAAGGCCAAGCCCGGCGCCGGTTCGCCGGCCGCCATTGCCGCGGGTCGAAAAACGATCGAAGACCGTTTTTAGCATGTCTTCCGGGATGCCCGGTCCCTTGTCCGCCACAGAGAATATGAAGTCACCTTCGCTGCGCTGGCAGGAAAGCGTAACTGAAGACCCTTCCGGCGCGAAATTGATCGCATTGGTCAGGAGCTTGATGAGGATCTGCTTCAGGCGCTGGTGGTCTGCCACCAGGCTGCCGAGATGAGCCGGGGCGACGATCTGAAGTGAAATGCCGCTTTCCTGCAGCCGGTCCGCGATCTGCACCGAAACATCTTCGAGCAATTCGTTCAGGTCATTATCCGAATAATTGAGTTGCATGATGCCGGCATCGACGGTCGCAAGATCGAGAATATCATTGACGATCGTCAGAAGGACCGAGGAGGACGTGGAAATATGGTCGAGATATTCCGCCTGCCGCTCCGTCAATTCCCCAAGGCCCGGGGTCTTCAGGAGATCGGTGAAGCCGATAATGTTTGTCAGTGGCGAACGCAGCTCATAGGAAACATGCTGCACAAAATCATTCTTCAGCTCATCTGCCTTGAGAAGAGCGTCGTTCTTTTCCATAAGGGCGCGCTCAGCCCGTACGCTGTCCGTCATGTTGACAAAGGTCAGCATGGTCTGCGCATCCGGCAACGGAATGATCGCATAATCGAGGACGAGGCCGGAAAGCAGTTCCAGTGTGCCTTGCCGGGATGGCCGCTCATCATCGAAACTGGTGATGAACTGGCTGAAGGCGCGCCAGCCGTCCGGCCCGTCGTAGGATGGTGCGCAGGCGGTTTCGATGGCGCGGATGTGCGTTCCGGTTTCGGCCTGTTCGGCAGTCACGCCCCACAGCGCCCGGAATGCCGGGTTCGACAGGCGAATACGACCGTCCGCACCGAACACGGCGACCCCCTCGGCCAGATGGTCGATGGTTTCGCCCTGCACTTTCACCAATGTGTTGTAGCGCATTTGCAGATCGACCTGCTCGGTCAGGTTTTCGAAAACCCAGGTTGCGCCGCCCTGCGGATGGGCCGTCGCAATCACCCGCAGTGTCTGGCCGTTGGGCAGGTGCCAGAGATCGGTCTTGGTATCGAGCGAGCGGTATACGGAGAGCGCCGTCTCCTTCCAGTTCTTCCAGTTGAGCTGCTCGGGCAATTTGCCGGCGGTGCGCAACCTGTCGAGAAGCTCTGAATTGTCAGGCCCGGATTCGAGGAACACTAGGTCGAGGCCCCACAGAGTCGCAAAAGCCTGATTATAGAATTGCAGCCGCTGCCGGCCATCGAAAATGGCGACGGGCGTTGCCAGATGATCCAGCGTTTCGGCGTGGCTCTTCAGAACCCGCTTCAGTTCCTCGCTGATGGTTTCGGCCTCGGTGGCATCGATGGCGATACCGGCAGACCCGCCCGCCGTTTTGATGTCGACGACATCGAAGAAGCTGCGATTACCCGCAACCACCGTGGAAATACGGTCGTGATAGGGCGATTCCGGGGTCGCGGCCGCGCGTATCTTCTGCCGGGTAACCGTGTTCAGAAGTTCTCGTTTCTCCTGAATGGCCTGTTCCGCATTCCGCGCATCCACTGCCTGTGCATAGGCATGGTTCACCCAGATAAGTTCGCCTTCGCCATTGCGACGCCAGACGGGCTGCTCAATGGAATCGAGAAGTTCCTGAAAAGTCGAGACGGAAGCGATCAGCCGTTCACGCTCCACCTGCAGTTCGGCGAGCTCCGCACGCAGATTGTTGAGGGCGATGAAGCGTGCAAAGGCATTGCCGCCGGAAACCCGGCCCTGAACCTCGATAACTTCGCCGCGATGCGTTTCGATGGTGAGATCGAAACTCTGTGCGTGGCTACGAAGTTTTTCAATGGATTTCTCAAGCTGACTGGCGGATGCCGGTTTCAGCCAGCGGCCAAAGGCCAGAAAATCCTGGTCCGCCTGCGGCACGCCTGTCTCGGCCGGCAGCTGCCCCAGAAATTCCGGACGGTTTTCTGCGCCATCCCAGATGACGATGCGGCGGCTCTTGTCGGAAATCAGCGCCTCGTATTTGGCGATCTTGTGGTGAGACTGGGCAAGCGCCTGGCGAAATTCGCTGCTCTCCGCCTCTATATTGCCGCGCTGGCGCACCAGCCAGACGACTGAAAACAGCGTCGCGGAAAGCATACCCACGAAAAGCGAATAGGTTATGGTTTCACCTGATGAAAACAGCCGAGCGCCGGCTTTGGCCGCAAGTCCATCCTGCGCCAGCGCCACGGTGGCTGAACCGGCCAAAAACGTGCCGGAAAGCAGGAACGGAAGCCGTGAAAAGCCGGTCCGGATCGCACGGATTGCCAGCCGGCAACGTGCCAGAGCATTTCCAGGAAAAGTGAACACCGGTTTTCCGTCCGCAGATGCGCCAAAACGCACCAGAGTCTGTGCGCTCAATGCCACGCCCGCTTGCGTGTTTTCAACGCGTTGAACTGTCTGCTTGCGCAGATCCGAATTTTGAACCGACATCCCCGGTCTGTCTCCGTCCTATGTGCCGCATCTTCGACAAGACATCCCATTTCGTCCGCACCGCCCTGTGGTGCGTCCGAATCAAGTCTGATGACAATACCGCCTTCATAAAACTGCGAAAAGGGAGCGCGCAAAAAAGATGCCGCGCGCTTTGTCAAGCGCGCGGCATCTAGATATTGTGTAATTTCAGTGGATATTAACCATGAAATTAATATCTGTAGTGGTCCGCCTTGAACGGGCCCTGCTTCGAGACGCCGATATAATCTGCCTGAACGTCGGAAAGTTCAGTCAGGCGCACACCAAGCTTCTCGAGATGGAGGCGTGCGACCTTCTCGTCGAGGTGCTTCGGCAGCACGTAAACGTCGTTCTTGTATTCGCCCTGCTTGGTGAAGAGTTCGATCTGGCCCAAAACCTGGTTGGTGAAGGAGGCCGACATGACGAAGGAGGGGTGACCGGTGGCGTTGCCAAGGTTCAGAAGACGACCTTCGGACAGCAGGATGATGCGGTTGCCCTTCGGGAACTCGATCATGTCGACCTGCGGCTTGATGTTCGTCCACTTCAGGTTACGCAGCGATGCGACCTGAATCTCGTTGTCGAAGTGGCCGATATTGCCGACGATCGCCATGTCCTTCATCTCGCGCATGTGCTCGATGCGGATGACGTCCTTGTTGCCCGTCGTGGTGATGAAGATATCGGCGGAGGAAACAACGTCCTCCAGGCGAACGACTTCGAAACCGTCCATGGCAGCCTGCAGTGCGCAGATCGGGTCGATTTCGGTCACCTTCACGCGGGCGCCGGCGCCCTGCAGCGAAGCGGCCGAACCCTTGCCAACATCGCCGTATCCGCACACCACGGCAACCTTGCCGGCCATCATCACGTCGGTTGCGCGGCGAATGCCGTCAACCAGCGATTCTTTGCAACCGTATTTGTTGTCGAACTTGGACTTGGTGACGCTGTCATTGACGTTGATCGCCGGGAAAGGCAGCAGGCCCTTCTTGCTGAGGTCGTAGAGGCGGTGCACGCCGGTCGTCGTTTCTTCGGTGACACCCTTCAACGCGTCGCGCTGCTTGGTGAACCAGCCGGGCGAAGCCTTGAGGCGCTTGTTGATCTGCGCGAAGAGAATTTCTTCTTCTTCGGAGCCGGGATTGGAGAGCACGTCTTCGCCCGCTTCCGCGCGAGCGCCAAGCAGGATGTACATGGTGGCATCGCCGCCATCGTCGAGGATCATGTTGGAGAGACCGCCATCGGTCCACTGGAAGATCTTGTCGGTATATTCCCAATATTCCGTCAGGCTCTCACCCTTGACGGCAAAGACCGGAATGCCGGCTGCCGCAATGGCCGCTGCAGCATGGTCCTGTGTCGAGAAGATGTTGCAGGAGGCCCAGCGAATGTCTGCACCGAGTTCCTTCAGCGTCTCGATGAGAACGCCGGTCTGGATCGTCATGTGAAGCGAACCGGAAATGCGGGCGCCCTTCAGCGGCTTGCTTTCACCGAACTCCTTGCGGCAGGACATCAGGCCCGGCATTTCGGTTTCGGCGATGTCCAGTTCCTTGCGGCCGAATGCGGCAAGGTTGATATCGGCGACGATGTAGTCCTTCTCAAGGCTCATGAGATTCTCCAGATCAGAAGCGCCGCACATTGCGGCCCGGCTTTTTACGTAGCAGCGGTTTAGCAGGCCACGAACGATCTGGCAATAATGATATAAAGAAGTCTTTATGTCTTTATATGGCTCAGGCTTCTTCGCCGAACCGGTCGGCGACCAGGGCCTCAAGTGCGGCGAGCGCCTCTTCGGCCTGATTGCCGCTCGCCTCGACATAGACACTGCATCCGGGGCTGGCCGCCAGCATCATGAGACCCATGATCGAGGTGCCGCCGACGGTCATGCCGTCTTTCGAAACCGTAATGGTCGCGTCGAAGCCTTCAACCATCTGCACGAATTTCGCTGATGCCCGGGCATGGAGACCGCGTTTGTTGATGATCGGTAGTTCCCGGGAGAGTGGCGACATGGGCTGACTTCTTATTTGCCGCTTAAAACGCGGCTGGCGACGTTGATATATTTGCGGCCGGCATCGGATGCGTCCTGAAGGGCCTTGTCCATATTGTCTTCGCTGCGAACGCCGGCAAGTTTGATCAGCATCGGCAGGTTAACCCCGGCGATGACTTCGACATTGCCGTTATTCATGACCGAAATCGCAAGATTGGAAGGCGTGCCGCCAAACATGTCCGTCAGGATGATGACGCCATTGCCGTCATTGGCGCGCGCGACAGCGTCGATGATATCCTGCCGGCGCTGATCCATGTCGTCTTCGGGACCGATACAGACCGTCTCGATCAATTTCTGGGGACCGACGACATGCTCCAACGCATGACGAAACTCCTCAGCCAGCTTGCCATGGGTGACAAGCACTAGTCCGATCATGAAATGCTCCCTTGCACACGCACTCTCATTGCCGACTATCGCAACGCGGCAATCCTGTCCATCGGTGGGATTTCATCTTGATGAGGAAAATGCGAATCGCAAGCCTAAAATCGCCCGAATCATCGTCACTTCACATTCGTTTTGAAAAGATTCTGAGCAAGTGCAGCAAATTTTCCATAGGGCGTGAGACTTGAAAGCGGAATACGCAGAAGCGGAAGATGCCCGCCGCACGGCAGCGATAACATCTCGTCATCTTCGGGAAGTCTTGGATTTTCGGGTGAAACAACTGTCGTGACGGCGAAATGTAGCGGCGCGCGCGCAATGCTTTTAAGTGAAACAATGCCGCTGCCGCGTAATTCCAACAGGCCGGCGATGGCTTCCGGCCGTTCGGCGATGATGGTCTCGCCATCGCGATACACGAAAATCTGATCGTCCGCGATCAATGCGGCCGGCAATCCGCACCGTTCCGCCTCCGTCAGGAAGCTGAAGGCGAGTTCGCTTTTGCCGCTGCCCGACGGCCCCGTGAATAGGATGCCGGTGTTTTGAACAACGATCGCGGTTGCGTGCAGGTTGAAGCGTTCAGCGTTCATGGGTTTCAGCCGCCGGCAGCGACAGGGTGAAGCGCGCGCCTGATATCACGCCATATTTGTCGACGACGTTCTCTGCCCGCAGGCTGCCGCCATGGGCTTCCGCGATCTGGCGGCTGATGGAAAGGCCAAGGCCGGAGTTCTGTCCGAAACCTTCGCTCGCCGGCCGGTCGGTGTAGAAACGCTCAAAAATCCGGTCGATATCTTCGGCCTGAATGCCGGGCCCGTTGTCCTCTACCTGCACGATGCAACGATCCTTGTGACGGGAGAGGCGTACCGTGATGCGGCCGCTTTCTTCGGCAACGAAGGAGCGCGCATTCTCGATGAGGTTGGTGACGATCTGGCCGATACGCAGATCGTGGCCGTTCACCACGAAGGAGGTCTTTGCGCCCGCTTTCCGGTCGACAACATAGTCGATCGTCACGCTTTTCTTCTTGGTGCTTATCTGGCGGGATATATCCACCAGACCCTTCATCAGCACATCAAGATCGAGCGGCGCGGCGTCGGCGCGCGCCAGTTCGGCATCGAGCCGCGACGCATCCGAAATGTCGCTGATCAGGCGGTCGAGGCGGCGCACATCGTGGAAGATGATCTCGGTCAGGCGCTGTTTGGACTCTTCGGTCTTGGCGCGCGGCAGGGTTTCCACGGCGCTGCGCAGCGAGGTCAGCGGGTTCTTGAGCTCATGGCTGACATCGGCGGCGAAACTTTCGATCGCATCGATACGGTCGTAAAGCGCCGTCGTCATTTCACGCAGCGCAATAGAGAGGTTGCCGATCTCATCCTGGCGCGCCGAGAAATCCGGTATTTCCTCACGGGTTCTCGCCCCGCGGCGCACGCGGATCGCGGCCGCCGACAGCCGCCGCAGCGGCGTGGCGATGGTGGAGGAGAGGAGCAGCGACAGCACGATGTTGACCAGCGTGGCGATGCCAAAGACGCGCATGATGGCGAGGCGCTCGGCATGCACGATCTTGTCGATATCGCCCGCTTGTGTCGAAAGCAGCAGAACGCCGAGCACGGCCCGGAAGCGCTGTACCGGTACGGCCACGGAAACAATCAGCTCACCCTTTTCCGTGACACGCACGACCGCGCCGCGCACGCCGGTCAGCGCGTTCATCACTTCCGGATAGATAGAGCCATCGCCGCCAGGCGCTTCCTTGTATTGCGGCAGGCTGCTCGGCTGCAGCATGCGGTTGAACATGCTGGTGAACCAGTCGCCCCAGGTCTGCGTCTCGGGCGTTACTGGCGGCAGGTCGAAGCGCAGCACCTGACCGCGCGAATAAAGATGTCGGGAATCGAGCAGCAGATTGGCATCGGCATCGAACAGCCGCGCGCGGGTGCGCGTTGGCGAAATCAGCCGCCGTAGCACCGGCGCCACGCGTTCCGGATTGATGGGGAAACTCAGGTCCTCATCATTGGGGGCAGGGGTTATGCTCTGTCCCGCCTGCAATTCGAGCAGCTTTTCCGGGTTGATGGTGATTGAGTTGGTATCGACAGAGGCGGAAGCGGAAACCGCGCCGGCTATGATTTCGCCCTGCGTCAGCAGGCTTTCCACGCGCGCATCGATCAGCCCCTCGCGGAACTGGTTGAGATAGAGAATGCCGCCGACTAGAACCACCGTCGCGGCGACGTTGAAGAACAGGATGCGGCGCGTGAGGCTGGAAAACACCGCATTGCCGAAAATGCGCCGGATGATCGTCAGCGGATGGATACGATGGCGGCGTTCGCTGCCGCGTTCTTCGGCATCGTCACTGTCCGAGACGGTTTCCGGCGTTTTTTTCAACACGTATTCAAGTCCTTACCACCCCATACCGGGCGGTCCCTTCTGCGTGAGTCGGCTCGTTCAAGCCGCTTCGCGGAAGCGATATCCTACGCCATAAAGCGTTTCAATCATATCGAAGTCGCCATCGACCAGTTTGAACTTCTTGCGAAGACGCTTGATGTGGCTGTCGATGGTGCGGTCGTCCACATAGACCTGCTCGTCATAGGCGGCATCCATCAGCGCGTCGCGGCTTTTCACGACACCTGGACGTTGTGCCAGCGAATGCAGGATGAGGAATTCGGTCACCGTCAGTGTTACCGGTTCGCCCTTCCAGGTGCAGGTGTGGCGTTCCTGATCCATGGCGAGCTGCCCGCGCTCCAGTGTGCGCGCCTGTTGGTCTGCCGTCGGCTTCAGAACGTTGCCGGTTGCGGCGGATGCTTCGCGGCTGCTGGCGCGGCGCAGGATGGCTTTGACGCGTTCCACCAGAAGGCGTTGCGAGAACGGCTTGGTGATGAAGTCGTCCGCGCCCATCTTCAGGCCGAACAATTCGTCGATCTCTTCATCCTTCGAGGTGAGGAAGATAACCGGCAGATCCGACTTCTGGCGAAGGCGCCGCAAAAGCTCCATGCCATCCATGCGGGGCATCTTAATATCGAAAATGGCGAGCTGCGGCGGACGGGCGATCAACCCGTCAAGCGCGGAAGCGCCGTCCGTATACGTTTCGACCCGGTAGCCTTCGGCTTCGAGCGCGATCGATACCGAAGTGAGAATATTCCGGTCATCGTCGACAAGCGCGATCGTCTGCATGTAGTTGGTCTCCATCGTCATTTTCTCGTAACTCCCGACATTCACCCAGCCAGGTTGTGCGCCGCGAGCCACTCTCTTGAGTATAAAGGTGGAACAAATTGTGGCAAAGGAAAACTCACCCCAAAATCGCAAGGGTAGGACGAAGAGATTTCGTAGAGACGCCGCAGCTGAATTTTAATGCGTCTTCAACCGATTTAAAAAGAAATAAAATCTTTTAAATCGATTAATATATTGAAATTACTAAGTTTTTTAAACTTCGGCTCTTGCGTTTCCAAGAGGTGCCACGTATTTTCCGTGAAAATTTCAACGGCCTTATCGTCATTAACAAGGAACGCGTCATGACCGAGATTGGGGTTCATAATCCTGCCAACGGAGTTGCAGAACTCGGACTGGGCAAGGCTTCCCGCGTCTTTTATAACCTCAGTGAGAGCGAACTATACGAAGAGGCAATCCGCAACGGCGAGGCCGAGCTGACCATCGACGGTGCGCTGCGCGCCGTCACCGGCCAGCACACGGGCCGTTCTCCGAAGGACAAATTCGTTGTGCGCGACGCGTCCACCGAGAACACCATCTGGTGGGACAACAACAAGCCGCTGTCGCCGGAAAACTTCGAGTTGTTGCGCCAGGACATGTTGGCCCATGCCGCCGGAAAGACGCTCTATGTTCAGGACCTGATCGGCGGCGCCGATGAGGAAAATGCGTTGCCGACACGCGTCGTCACCGAGCTCGCCTGGCATTCGCTGTTCATCCGCAATCTGCTGATCCGTCCGAAGCAGGAAAAATTGGCGGGCTTCAAGCAGAAGCTCACCATCATCAATCTGCCGAGCTTCAAGGCAGATCCGGCCCGTCATGGTGTCCGTTCGGAAACAGTCATCGCCTGCGACCTTACCAACGGCCTCGTTCTCATCGGCGGCACGTCCTATGCCGGTGAAAACAAGAAGTCGGTCTTCACGGTGCTGAACTACCTGCTGCCAGCCAAGGGTGTCATGCCCATGCATTGCTCGGCTAATGTCGGTCCGCAGGGTGATTCTGCCGTTTTCTTCGGCCTCTCCGGCACCGGCAAGACCACGCTGTCGGCTGATCCGTCGCGCACGCTGATCGGCGATGACGAACATGGCTGGGGCGAACACGGCATCTTCAATTTCGAAGGCGGCTGCTATGCCAAGGCGATCAAGCTTTCGGCCGAGGCCGAGCCGGAAATCTACGCCGCGACCCGCCGTTTCGGCACGGTTCTTGAGAACGTCGTGCTGGACGAAAACCGCGTTCCTGATTTCAACGACAATTCGCTGACGGAAAACACCCGCAGCGCCTATCCGCTGCACTTCATTCCGAATGCATCGGAGACGGGCATTGCCGGCCACCCGAAGACGATCATCATGCTGACGGCTGACGCCTTCGGCGTGCTGCCGCCGATTGCCCGGCTGACACCGGAGCAGGCCATGTACCACTTCCTCTCCGGTTACACCGCCAAGGTCGCCGGTACGGAAAAGGGCGTGACCGAGCCGGAAGCGACATTCTCCACCTGCTTTGGCGCCCCCTTCATGCCGCGCCATCCGGCCGAATATGGCAACCTGCTGCGTGAGCTGATCGGCAAGCACGGTGTGGATTGCTGGCTGGTCAATACCGGCTGGACCGGCGGCGCTTACGGCATCGGCAAGCGTATGCCCATCAAGGCCACCCGCGCGCTTCTGACCGCCGCTCTCACTGGGGATCTGAAGAACGCACAGTTCCGCACCGATGCGAATTTCGGCTTCGCCGTCCCTCAGTCGCTTGAAGGTGTTGACAGCGCGATCCTCGATCCGCGTTCCACCTGGGCCGATGGCGCAGCTTATGACGCGCAAGCCAAGAAGCTGGTGTCGATGTTCGTCACGAACTTCACCAAGTTCGAAGACCACGTCGACAGCAAGGTTCGTGACGCAGCGCCGGGCCTTTTGCTCGCGGCAGAATGAATAAGCCTCGTTTATGAGGAGGAGGGGAACCCGGCCCAAGTGCCGGGTTTCTTTTTGCCGGGTTCTTTCGTTTTGTCCTTGTTTTCATTTTTCACGATCTGTGGCATCACCGGCGCGGAGAGAAAACATGGCCAGCGACCCGCTTTACATCAATAACCGCATCACCATTGCCGGCTGGGAGCTGACGGAGCAATTCGTGCTGGCCGGCGGGCCGGGCGGCCAGAACGTCAACAAGGTTTCGACAGCGGTTCAGCTATTTTTCGACATTGCGAATTCACCCTCCCTTCCGGAAAGGGTGAAGGTCAATGCGTTGCGGCTCGGTGGCAGGCGCGTATCAAAAGAAGGCGTGCTGATGATCGAAGCGAGCCGGTTTCGCAGCCAGGAGCGCAATCGTGAGGATGCGCGCGAGCGCCTGAAGGAACTGATCCTCGAAGCCGCCGCCCCCCCGCCGCCGGTGCGCAAGGCTACCAAACCCACCAAGGGCTCCGTCGAGCGCCGCCTCAAGGCGAAGTCCGGTCGCTCCGATATCAAGAAGATGCGCGGCAAACCTTCGGGCGAATAAGCGACGATCAGACGACGAATCTTTCGCCCTTGTCATGGAGCTTCAAATATCGTCTGGTAAGCCTCCATACAACCAAGGAGGGTGCTATGGGTCTGTTCAATTTCATCAAGGAAGCGGGAAAGAAGCTTGGTATCGGCGGCGACGACGCGCCGGATGTCGACGCGGTCAAGAAGGAACTCGCTTCCCACGATCTCGGCACCGACAAGGTTCAGGTCGAGGTGGTGGATGACAAGGTTGTCCTGAAGGGCGAAGTGGCCGATCAATCGATTTTCGAAAAGGCGGTCATCGCGGTCGGCAACACGCTCGGCATTTCCAAGGTCGAGGCCGGCGAGTTGAAAGTGGCCGAAGCGCCGGCGAAAGAACCGGTCTTCTATACGGTCAAAAAGGGTGACAATCTCTGGAAGATTGCGGAAGCGCAATATGGCAAGGCCAATGGCGCGAAGAATAACATCATCTTCGAAGCCAACAAGCCGATGCTGACGCACCCCGACAAGATTTATCCCGGCCAGGTTCTGCGCATTCCAGACCTTGCCTGATAACGCCTTGTAATCGCTGCGACGGAGATGCCGCCTTCGCGGCATCTTTCACAATTTGCGAAGCGCGACCGTGTCGATCAGGTGGTTTTTGCCCTTGCGCAAAATAAGGTCGGCGCGCGGGCGGGTCGGCACGATGTTCTGCCGCAGGTTCTTCAAGTTGATGTTCTGCCAGAGGCCTTCAGCAATGCTGAGCGCCGCTTCTTCGCTGATCGAGGCATAACGGTTGAAGAATGAATTGGGATCGCGGAAGGCGGTTTTTCTCAGATTCATGAACCGGTTCACATACCAGTTGTGAATAAGGCCTTCATCAGCGTCGATATAGATCGAGAAATCGAAGAAGTCGGAAACGATCGGCACGATCCTCCCGCCTGCCGGCAGGTCGCGCGATTGCAGCACGTTGATGCCTTCGAAGATGAGAATATCCGGCTGGTCGATGACAGTGAACTCGTTCGGCAGCACGTCATAGGTCAGGTGCGAATAACGCGGCGCCTTGACATTGGGCTGGCCCGCCTTGATGGCCGACAGGAAACGCAGGAGCGCGCCGATATCGTAGCTCTCCGGGAAGCCTTTGCGCTCCATCAGATTCTCGCGCCGCAATACCTCGTTCGGATAGAGAAATCCGTCAGTGGTGATGAGGTCGACCTTGGGACTGGAAGGCCAGCGCGCCAGAAGCTCTTTCAGAATACGTGCCGTCGTGGATTTGCCAACGGCAACGGAGCCGGCGATGCCGATGACGAAGGGCGTCTTGTTGACGTCAGCCATGTTGAGGAAGCGGTTGCGTTGCTCGAACAACAGCTGCGATGCTTCCACATGGGAAGACAGCAGGCGCGACAGAGACAGGTAGATGCGCCGCACCTCATCCAGATCGATCGGATCATCCAGCGAACGCAGCCGTTTGACCTCGTCGGCAGAAAGCGTCAATGGCGTGTCGGCACGAAACTTCGACCATTCTTCCGAACTGAAGAAGTGGTAGGGCGAATATTCATCCGGTCGGAAATGATCGAGTGTGCTCGGCATGCCTCTCTCCCCGCTGCCTGCCTCGATCTTCATGATGTCGGCCTCGCTGCCTTTTCCGCAAGACCGGTTTGCCCGGTCCTGCGCTCCAGCTCGGCGAAAACCTCATTCAGCGGGATGTCGGCGATCTTCAAAACCACCAGCAGATGGTAAAGCAGGTCCGCCGCTTCGTTCTTCAGCCCGTCGCGGTCTTTTGCGATGGCCGCAATGACGGCTTCCACGGCTTCTTCGCCGAGTTTCTTTGCCGCACGCTCCTGGCCGGCCGCAACCAGCTTGGCCGTCCAGGATTCGTCAGGAGACGCAGCGGCGCGGGTTGCGACGATGCGCTCCAGATCGGAAAGGGAAAATGCGCTCATGGGGGAATCCTGCAATCAATCGAGACGCATGGCGATGCCATGCTCGGCCATGTAGTTCTTGGCTTCACCGATCGAATAAGTGCCGAAGTGGAAGATCGAAGCGGCAAGCACCGCAGTCGCATGGCCATCCCGAACCCCTGCCACCAGATCATCCAGCGTGCCGACGCCCCCCGAAGCGATGACGGGGACTCGAACCTGATCGGCAATGCTGCGCGTCAGGCCGATATCGTAACCGCTCTTTGTGCCGTCGCGGTCCATCGAGGTGACAAGCAATTCGCCGGCGCCGCGTTCGACCATCTTGATGGCGAATTCCACGGCGTCAATCCCGGTCGGCTGGCGTCCGCCATGGGTGAATATTTCCCAGCGGCCTTCTTCCCCATCCTTTGAAACCCGCTTGGCGTCGATGGAAACGACGATGCACTGGTTGCCGAACTTGTCGGCCGCCTGCGCCACGAAGTCGGGATCCTTGACCGCTGCGGAATTGATCGAGACCTTGTCGGCCCCGCACAGAAGCAGCTTGCGGATGTCGGCGACGGCGCGAACGCCGCCACCGACGGTCAGTGGCATGAAGCAATGATCGGCCGTGCGCGAAACCACATCGAATATCGTGTCGCGATTATCCGAAGAGGCGGTAATGTCCAGGAAGCAGAGTTCGTCCGCGCCTGCCGCATCATAGGCTTTCGCCGCCTCGACCGGGTCGCCGGCGTCGATCAGATCGACGAAGTTCACGCCCTTGACGACACGGCCGTCTTTCACATCCAGGCAGGGAATAACGCGGGCTTTTAGGGTCATACGCGTACCTCCCTTGCGGCCTTGATGAGGGCGAGCGCCTCCGCCGGATCGATACGGCCGTCATAAAGCGCGCGGCCGGAAATCGCGCCTTCGAGCTTTGCCGCATCCGGCTGCAACATGCGCTTGATGTCGTCGATGGAGGCAAGACCACCGGACGCGATGACCGGGATGGAGACGGCGTCGGCCAGTTCCAGCGTCGAGGCCCAATTTATACCGGCCAGAATGCCGTCACGATCGATATCGGTGTAGATGATGGCCGCGACGCCGGCACCTTCGAAACGTTTGGCAAGCTCGATCACGCCGAGTTCGGAGGCTTCCGCCCAGCCTTCCACCGCAACCTTGCCGCCCTTGGCATCGATACCGACGGCGACCTGGCCGGGAAAACGCTTGCAGGCTTCAATGACCAGAACCGGATCGCGCACCGCCACGGTGCCGAGAATGACGCGAGCAAGCCCACGGCTCAGCCAGGCCTCGATATGATCGAGCGTGCGGATGCCGCCGCCCAGCTGCACCGGGTTTTTCGTCGCCTTCAGAATGGCATCAACCGCCGCGCCATTGACCGTCTGGCCGGCGAACGCACCGTTGAGATCAACGACATGCAGCCATTCAAAGCCTTGATCCTCGAAAGCTTTCGCCTGTGCGCCGGGGTCGGTATTATAGACGGTGGCCTGGTCCATATCGCCGAGTTTCAGGCGAACGCACTGGCCGTCTTTAAGGTCGATTGCGGGAAAAAGAATCATGTCAGGGCTTCCAGCGCAGGAAATTGGAAATCAGGGCAAGGCCGAGCGTCTGGCTTTTTTCCGGGTGGAACTGCGCGCCGGCCATATTGTCGCGACCGACGAAAGCCGTCATCGCGCCACCGTAATTTGTGGTGGCGATGACATCCGTCGAGTGCTTGGCCGCCAGATGATAGGAATGCACGAAATAGGCGTGCAAGCCATCCGCGCCGGTCTTGATGCCGTCGAACAGGGGGTGGGCGTGGCGGATTTCCAGCGTGTTCCAGCCGATCTGCGGAATCTTCAGGTTCTTATCGGCAGGCGTCATTTCCACGACGTCACCCTCGATCCAGCCGAGCCCGGTGCTAACAGTCTTTTCCAGCCCGCGGGATGACATGAGCTGCATTCCGACGCAGATGCCGAGGAAGGGATGCGCCTTTTTCTCGACGGCTTCAAGGAGCGCCTCATGCATTCCGGGAACGGCATCCAGACCGGCGCGGCAGTCGGCATAAGCACCGACACCAGGCAGCACGATGCGGTCCGCCGAGGCGACGTGATCCGGCTTGTCGGTCAAATCGATGGTTGCGTTGATGCCGGCTTCACGCGCGGCACGCTCGAAAGCTTTGGTGGCCGAACGCAGGTTGCCCGAGCCGTAGTCGATGATCGCGACACGCATGTCAGCGCCTTCCATTCAAGTCGAAAAGAAACGATCCGGCGGGATCGTTGACGAAGTTTTTGCCGCCGCTCTTTTGCGGCGAAGGGGTCCAGACCGGGTGCGACAGCTGTTCTTCCGCGTCAGCGTTTTCGGAGAGACCGGAGAAATATATGTCTTCGGCGCTCGAAAGATCAGGGGCGGAAACGACTGACTTCAGCGTCCAACCTTTGCGGATCAGGTGCCGGACGAGAAAATTGCGTCCCTCCAGCGCTGTTATGAGCCCAATCGTGAAACCAACAAGAATTCCGGCAGGTTCGAATCCGGCTAACATCGAGACTTGTCCGGCCGCAACGAGTGCGATGACAACGATAGCCGTCCCCAGCCACAGCCGGTTGATCGCAAGCCATAACCATGGCGCAAAGAGAGCCAGCCAGACGAAACGATCGGCAATGAATCGGGTCGTCTTGTGGTCCCTGTCCGGCCCGTTGGGGGCTTCCAGAACGAGATAGCTTGTCATGGGCTTCCTGACAGCTTTGGCGTCAGGCCAGCATGCCCTTTGTTGAGGGAACGCGGCCTGCCTGCCGGGGGTCGATCTCGGTTGCCGTGCGAAGAACGCGGGCAACGGCCTTGAAGCATGTTTCGGCGATATGATGGTTGTTGGCGCCGTAATGGTTCAGGATATGCAGCGTGATGCCGGCATTCTGGGCGAGCGCCTGAAAGAATTCGCGCACCAGTTCCGTGTCGAAGGTGCCGATCTTTGGCGCGGAAAAATTGACGTTCCAGACGAGGAACGGCCGGCCGGAAATATCGACGGCGGCCTTGGTCATCGTCTCGTCCATGGCAAGGTCGAGCGAGGCGTAGCGGGTAATACCGCGCCGGTCGCCCAGCGCCTTCGCGATCGCCTGGCCAATGGCGATGCCAGTATCTTCCACGGTGTGATGATCATCGATGTGAAGGTCGCCCTGAACCTCGATCTCCATGTCGATCAGCGAATGGCGGCTCAGCTGGTCCAGCATATGGTCGAAAAATCCCACGCCGGTGGAAATTTTCGATTTGCCGGTGCCGTCGATATCCACACGCACCGAAACCGAGGTTTCGTTGGTCTTGCGGATAATCTCGCCTTTACGTTCTGCCATTTTGGCCGCTCCGTGAAAATGTCGCCGTTCCTTATCAGCACGGGACACAAATATCCAGTTGTTCCATCGTCTTGGCTGACCTGCGGAAAACCCGGTGTGATCCCGATGATTGCAATCGCAAAAACCAGACTTACATAGAACCCGAAAAGGGCCGCAACCCGGCCCGTTAACTCCAGGCCCGGCAGGGCAGACAGGTGTTTGATGACAACAATCATTACAGTCAGAAAGGGCGGCAAGGTCGTCATGGCTGGCGACGGGCAGGTGAGCCTCGGCCAGACCGTCATGAAGGGCAACGCCCGCAAGGTTCGCCGCATCGGCAAGGGTGAAGTGATTGCCGGTTTCGCAGGCGCGACGGCCGATGCTTTTACTTTGCTTGACCGCCTCGAGAAGAAACTCGAGCAATATCCCGGCCAGCTCATGCGCGCCGCCGTGGAACTCGCAAAAGACTGGCGCACGGATAAATATCTGCGCAATCTCGAAGCGATGATGCTGGTCGCCGATAAATCCACCACGCTTGCCATTACCGGCAATGGCGATGTGCTGGAGCCCGAGCACGGCGCAATCGCCATCGGTTCCGGCGGCAATTATGCTTTCGCCGCCGCCCGCGCCATGATGGATACCGACAAGTCGGCCGAAGACGTGGCCCGGCAGGCGCTCGATATCGCCGCCGATATCTGCGTTTATACCAATCACAATCTCGTCGTGGAAACGCTCGACGCCGAGTAAGCGTATTTCTCACCAATGGGTCCTGTGGGCCGGGCCGAATGGCCGGCCGGAGCAGGAAAGCCGAGAGGACAGAATGACCACTTTTTCTCCCCGGGAAATCGTCTCGGAACTGGACCGCCACATCATCGGTCAGCACGATGCAAAACGGGCGGTCGCGATTGCGCTGCGCAATCGCTGGCGTCGCCAGCAGCTCGATGAGAGCCTGCGCGACGAAGTCATGCCAAAAAATATTCTCATGATCGGGCCGACCGGTGTCGGCAAGACGGAAATCTCGCGCCGCCTCGCCAAGTTGGCCGGCGCGCCTTTCATCAAGGTTGAAGCCACCAAGTTCACCGAAGTCGGTTATGTCGGCCGCGATGTCGAGCAGATCATTCGTGACCTTGTCGAGATTGGTATCGGCCTCGTGCGCGAAAAGAAGCGCGCCGAAGTGCAGGCCAAGGCGCATCAGAGCGCCGAAGAGCGCGTGCTCGACGCGTTGGTCGGCTCAACCGCGTCACCGGGCACGCGCGAGAGCTTCCGCAAGAAGCTGCGCGATGGTGAATTGGACGACAAGGAAATTGACATCGAGGTGGCCGATAGCGGATCGGGCATGCCCGGTTTCGAAATCCCGGGCATGCCGGGCGCCAATATTGGCGTGCTCAACTTGTCGGAAATGTTCGGCAAAGCCATGGGCGGACGCACCAAGAAGGTGCGCACGACGGTGTCGAAATCCTATGCCGACCTTATCCGTGACGAATCCGACAAGCTGCTGGACAATGAGATGATCCAGCGCGAAGCGGTCAAGTCGGTGGAAAATGACGGCATCGTCTTCCTTGACGAGATCGACAAGATTGCCGCCCGCGATGGCGGCATGGGCGCCGGCGTCTCGCGCGAAGGCGTGCAGCGCGACCTGCTGCCGCTCGTCGAAGGCACGACGGTTTCGACCAAATATGGGCCGGTCAAGACCGACCATATCCTGTTCATCGCATCGGGCGCCTTCCATGTGGCGAAGCCGTCGGATCTCCTGCCTGAGCTTCAGGGCCGCCTGCCGATCCGCGTTGAGCTGAAGCCACTGACCAGGGAAGATTTCCGCCGTATCCTGACGGAGACGGAAGCAAGCCTCATCCGCCAGTACAAGGCGCTGATGGCGACGGAAGAACTGGATCTCGACTTCACCGACGACGCCATCGATGCTCTGGCTGATGTGGCCGTTCATCTCAACTCGTCGGTCGAAAATATCGGTGCCCGCCGTCTGCAGACGGTAATGGAGCGTGTTTTGGACGAAATTTCCTTCAACGCGCCGGATCGTGGCGGTTCCGCCGTCAAGATTGACCAGGAATATGTCCGTAAACACGTCGGCGACCTCGCCGCCGATACGGACCTCTCGCGCTATATTCTCTGAAGACTTCAGGGATCGAGGAAAGAAGAGTGCGGCCATATTTGCCGCACTCTTTTATTTTATCTGCCTCATCTCGCATTCAGCCCGCATTTTGTTTATGGGAAGGGCTGCATTCCGGTTGGAACCGTTTTAGTGGAATGATCAGGTTTTCCAGCACCTTTCGCTGGCAGAAGCCGCAGGCTTGAGAAAAGGCATTCGCTCGTGCGCAAAACTCTTCTGGCATTTGCCGCTGCTTTGACGTTTACCGTCACCGCGTCTTCTTATGTGCAGGCTGCAACGGTCGTGCCGCCGGGCAATCGCAATGCCGAGCAACCGGGCGTTCCCGGTGCTTCCGCAAAAAGAACCAAGGCGTCCAACACGTCTTTTGAGCGCAAATACCAGAAGGTCATCGATCTTTTGTCTTCCGACAAGGCGCTGATCGCCAAGATCAAGTCGACGGCCGGGCGTTACGGGATTGATCCGATCCATATGATCGGCGCGATCGTTGGCGAACACACTTATAATGTCGATGCCTATGACCGGCTGCAATCTTATTACGTCAAGGCAGCTTCTTACGCGGGTAGCAGCTTCCGTTTCGGCTATAAGGATGAAACGATTGCGCAGTTTCTGACGCATTCGCAATTTTCCAAATGCCAGTCGAAGAAGGATTCTTACAGTCTCTGGAACTGCCGGGAAGATGTATGGGATGACAGTTTCCGCGGCAAGACCGTCGATGGCGTGACCTATCCGAACAACCGTTTCAGTGCTGTGTTCTTCCAGCCCTTTTATGCCGGCCAGACCTTCGGCCTCGGCCAGATAAATCCGCTGACGGCGCTGATGCTGTCCGACATGGTGGCGAGAACGTCGGGTTATGAGAAGTTGGATGAGAACGACGCCACCGCGGTCTACACCGCCATCATGGACCCCGACCGCTCGCTGGCTTTCATGGCGGCCTCTATCCGCAAATCGATCGATGATTACCGGTCGATTGCCGATATGGACATTTCGAAGAATCCGGGCGTGACCTCTACGCTTTATAATGTCGGTGGGTCGCAACAGCGCGCTGCCATTCTGGCCCAAAAGAACCGCCAGCGCGCCGCAGGCGGGGAACAGCCACTGTTGCCGGAGGAAAATTATTACGGCTGGCTGGTGAATGACCGCATCAAGGATCTCCAGGCGCTTTTGTAGAAAACGGCGACTATCGGCTGCATTGTTTCCAAAAAGGAAATAATATTTGGCTGGCTGCCGCAATTGACGAGCGCCCGCCTCCGCGTCCAATCTGTGTTTCCAGAATAGAGGAGGCGCATGTGAGCCGCACGAATAAATTCGGCCTTTCCATCGATGACAGGCTTTATGCCTTTTTGACTGAAGATGTCCTGCCGGGCACGGGTCTAAACAGCGAGGCGTTCTTCGAAGGCTTTTCGACCATTGTTCACGAGCTTTCTCCGAAGAACCGTGAACTGCTCGCCAAGCGCGATGCGCTGCAGGAAAAAATCGACGGCTGGTACCGAGAGAGCGGTGCCCCCTCGGATTTCGATGTATACGAGGCATTCCTGAGGGAAATCGGATACCTTTTGCCGGAAGGTCCTGATTTCAAGGTGGAAACCAGCAACGTCGATCCGGAAATTGCTGCCGTCGCCGGTCCGCAGCTCGTTGTTCCCGTCATGAATGCCCGTTATGCGCTGAACGCCGCCAATGCCCGTTGGGGTTCGCTTTACGATGCACTCTATGGCACGGATGCCATTTCTGATGCCGATGGTGCCGAAAAGGGCAGGGCCTATAACCCGAAGCGCGGTGAAAAGGTCATCGCCTGGGCGCGCAACTTCCTCGATGAAACCGCTCCGCTTTTGAGCGGTAGCTGGTCTGATGTCACCGGTTTCGAGATCGTCGATGGGCTGCTGCAGCTTGTTGCCAGCAATGGTGGGACCGGTCTCAAGGACGAAACGCAATTCAAGGGTTTCACCGGGGAAGCGGCAAAGCCCGCGACGATCCTGCTCGGCAAGAACGGTCTGCATACCGAAATCGTGATCGATCCCTCGACCGAAATCGGCAAGGGCGACAGGGCGGGCATCTCTGATGTCATTCTTGAATCCGCCCTGACGACCATCATGGATTGCGAAGATTCGGTTGCCGCCGTCGATGCCGAGGACAAGGTTCTGGTTTACGGTAACTGGCTCGGCCTGATGCGTGGAGACCTGACGGAAGAGGTCTCGAAGGGCGGCCACACTTTCACACGCCGCCTCAACCCGGATCGCTATTATACAGCGCCCAATGGCTCCGCGCTGACGCTGCCGGGCCGGTCGCTGATGCTGGTGCGCAATGTCGGTCATCTCATGACCAATCCGGCAATCCTTGATTGGGATGGGCATGAAGTACCCGAGGGCATCATGGATGCCGTCGTCACGGCGCTCATTGCACTCTATGACGTCGGCCCTTCCGGGCGACGCCAGAACTCTCGGGCCGGCTCTATGTATGTGGTGAAGCCGAAGATGCATGGGCCGGAAGAAGTGGCCTTCGCCAACGAGATTTTCACGCGGGTCGAAGAGCTTGTCGGCATGCAGCCAAACACCATGAAGATGGGCATCATGGATGAGGAGCGCCGCACCACTGTTAACCTCAAGGAAAGCATTCGCGCAGCGAAGGATCGTGTGGTCTTCATCAATACAGGCTTCCTCGACCGTACCGGCGACGAAATCCATACCTCCATGGAAGCGGGTCCGATGATCCGCAAGGGCGACATGAAGCAGGCCGCCTGGATCGCCGCTTATGAAAACTGGAACGTCGATATCGGGCTAGAATGCGGTCTTTCCGGCCATGCGCAGATCGGCAAAGGCATGTGGGCCATGCCCGACCTGATGGCGGCGATGCTGGAGCAGAAGATTGCGCATCCGAAGGCCGGCGCCAACACCGCATGGGTGCCGTCGCCGACCGCTGCGACGCTGCATGCCACGCATTATCACAAGGTCGATGTCGCCGCTGTTCAGCAAGAGCTGAAAAGCCGCGGCCGTGCGAAGCTTTCCGACATTCTGTCAGTGCCGGTTGCGCCGCGTCCCAACTGGACGCCGGAAGAAATCCAGCGTGAACTCGACAACAATGCGCAGGGTATTCTAGGCTATGTCGTGCGCTGGGTCGATCAGGGTGTCGGCTGCTCCAAGGTACCAGACATCAACAATGTCGGTCTGATGGAGGATCGCGCGACGCTTCGCATTTCAGCGCAGCACATGGCGAACTGGCTGCGCCATGGCGTCGTGACAGAGGCGCAGATCGTCGAGACCATGAAGCGCATGGCGGCTGTGGTCGACGCGCAGAATGCAGGCGATCAAGCCTATCTGCCGATGGCGTCCGACTTCGAAGGATCGGTAGCCTTTCAGGCTGCTGTCGAACTGGTGTTGAAGGGCCGGGAGCAACCGAACGGCTACACTGAACCGGTCCTGCACCGCCGCCGCCTCGAGCTGAAGGCAAAGCAGGCGGCGTAATCTCCGCCCTTTTCACCAATAAAAAAGCCGCCGGGACGTTTCCCGGCGGCTTTTTCTTGATCTGCTGTTGCGGCCCTTACTGGATCACGACAACCTTGGTGCTGCGGCCAGGGCGGACGCGGCTGTAAAGGTCGATCACATCCTGGTTGATCATGCGGATGCAGCCGGAAGAAGCGGCGGTGCCGATCGAGGCCCATTCGGGCGAACCGTGGATACGGAACAGCGTATCCTGTCCCTTTTCGTTAAAGAGATACATGGCGCGCGCGCCGAGCGGGTTGGAAAGGCCCGGGCCCATGCCGGCCTCGACATATTTCGCCACTTCCGGCTTGCGGTCTGCCATTTCCTTTGGCGGATGCCACATCGGCCATTCCTGCTTCCAGGCCACATAGGCTTCACCGGCCCAGGCGAAACCAGCCTTGCCGACGCCAATGCCGTAACGGACGGCGCGGTTGCCGGAGAGGATATAATAAAGGAAACGATCGCGCGTATTGACGATGATCGTGCCGGGACGCTCGTTCGTCTGGAATTCGACGATTTGGCGGCGGTATTTTTCATTCACGCGGTTGATCGGGATGGCCGGCAGCGCATAGCCCGCATCGGTCACCGGACCGTAGACATCGTTGAAGATCTGAACCGTTTCGACCTTCGCCGGAACGGGATCGGCAACCGGTACGGAGGCTGCGATCTTGGCTGATGTTGGAGTGGCGGATTGGGAGGTAGTTTCGGCGCAGCCGGCCAGTGCCAGTGCTGCCGTCAGACCGAGTATGGTCAATGGGGTACGGATGCGCATGTCGTTCTCGCGGAAAATTCGCCAAATTGTGCGAAGGAGTAGGCTTAATAGGATAAATCGGTTATTTTCCATTCAGCCGCTCTTGGCAAGCCGTTGTGCAGCCGCGAAACGGCACCGCATTTAAAATTGCCGGTTGATTGCCTTTTTTGCAACAATAGGCCAAACGCTTCAGCAGCCTTTATCCATGACTATTCTTTCCGTTACCAACAATAATCCGTTAATCGACGGCCGCCAGTCGGACAAGGCGATGCTGGTGCGCCGCGGCGTGCAGGTGCTGTTGCACGAAATGCGCCACTCGGTCTTGCCGGAACTGCCGCTTGCAAGCGGGCGACGGGCAGATCTGATCAGCCTGTCGGTCAAGGGTGAAATCTGGATCATCGAGATCAAATCCTCGATCGAGGATTTCCGCGTCGATCGCAAATGGCCGGAATACCGCCTGCATTGCGATCGATTGTTTTTTGCCACCCATCCGGAAGTTCCAACCGATATATTCCCGGAGGAATGCGGGTTGATACTGTCGGATGGGTATGGCGCTCACATGCTTCGCGACGCGCCGGAACATAAATTGCCGCCGGCGACCCGCAAATCTGTCATGCTGGATTTTTCCAGAACCGCTGCGACCCGGCTTATGCTGGCGGAATGGACCACCGGGCGCAGCTTTGGCGAATAGGCGCTTATTTGGGCGCGCGCTTCGCGAGAATACGCTGCAGCGTCCTTCGGTGCATGTTCAGTCGCCGCGCCGTTTCCGAGACGTTGCGCTCGCACATCTCATAAACGCGCTGAATGTGCTCCCACCGAACCCGGTCGGCTGACATCGGGTTTTCGGGCACTTCCGTCTTTTCACCCTTGCGCTGCGTCAGGGCGTTGAACACGTCGTCGGCATCGGCAGGCTTGGCCAGATAGTCCAGCGCCCCCAGCTTTACGGCGGTAACAGCGGTGGCGATATTGCCGTAGCCGGTCAGAACGACGATCTGCGTGTCGTCGCGGTTCTGCCTGATGGCTTCGATCACCTCCAGCCCGTTGCCATCCGCAAGCCGCAGATCGACAACCGCATATTTCGGCGGCGCAGCCTTGGAACGCGCGATGCCTTCGCTCACGGTCTCGGCAGTGTCGACAATAAAGCCACGTGTCTCCATGGCCCGGGCAAGCCGCCGCAGGAAAGGGCCATCGTCATCAACGATCAGCAGAGATTTGTCAGGTCCGATAGGATCGATATCGTCCGCCGGCGCGCTTGTGGATGAGGTCTGGTCTTCTGTCTTCATGTCTCCGGCCTTCCGGCAACGTCATCGGCTTTTCTTGTTCTTATTGCCGCTTCAGCGTGAATGGTAAAGTCAACGGCTTCTTTTATCCTCCATGAGCGCCCGAGGCCAGACGATTGTGACCCGCGCGCCGGTTCCGGTTGTGCCGCGATTTTCGAACGCGACGGTGGCGCCGGAGCGCTCCAGCAAGGTCTTGGCGATAAAGAGCCCGAGCCCGAGCCCACCTGCACGTGTGTCATTGTGACGTTCGGTCACATAGGGCTCGCCGATACGGGCAAGCACGTCATGGGCATAACCTGGCCCATCGTCTTCAATGATGACTGCGACGTTCTGATGATCGTAATCCACCGTTACGGTGACTTTTTCGCGCGCATAATCCACGCCATTTTCAATGAGGTTGCCAAGGCCGTAGATGATGCCGGCATTGCGGATTCCGACCGGCTCGTCGGCGCGATTGTTCTTTTCAACCAGTTCCAGACAAATGCCGAATTCGCGATGCGGCGCCATTACCTCCTCGATCAGCGATGAAAGCGGCAGGCGGCGCATGTGCTCCTCATTGTCGGCGGACAGGGAGGTGAGACGACGCAGAATGTCGCGGCATCTTTCGCTCTGGCTGCGCAGCAGCGCTATGTCCTCGCCATATTTCTCATCATCCCCAAGTTCCCGCTCCATCTCCTTGGCGACGACGCTGATCGTCGCAAGGGGCGTACCCAGCTCGTGCGCTGCGGCGGCCGCCAGGCCGTCGAGCTGTGAAAGATGTTTTTCCCGTTCCAGCACCAGTTCGGTCGCAGCCAGCGCATCCGCGAGCTGATTGGCTTCGTGGGAAACGCGATAGGCATAAAAAGCTGCGAAAGACGTGGTGGCAATGATCGCCACCCAGGTGCCGACATGCAGCAGAAGCTGGATCGGCAAGACCTCACCGGGATACCAGGGAACCGGAAAGGGCGAAAAGGCGATCGCCGTCGAGCAGATGACGGCAAAGCCGAGGAGAATGAGGGAATGCCGCAACGGTTGGGAGGCAAAGGCAATGATGACCTGCACGCAGATCAGCGGCGCGAAAGGATTGGAAAGTCCGCCCGTGATATAGATCAGCGCCGTCAATTGCAAAAGGTCAAAGGCCAGCAGCAATGTCGCTTCCCACGGCTCCAGCCGGTAGGTGGAGGGAAAACGGGCCGTGAGAAAAAGGTTGGCGAGCGCCAGCGCCGCGATCAAAAGGCCGCAGGCCAAAAGTGGCAGCGGAAAATTCAGCCCGAAGGCGACAAGCAGGATCGTCGCCGTCTGTCCCGCAACCGCCAGCCAGCGAAGCCACACAATGGTCTGCAACCTTATCCTGCGGCTGGCGCGGCCAAGCCTGGTGGTTTCGATCGGATGGCCAGCCACCTTCGTCTCCTTTACCCTTGTCATCATCACGTTCCGCGCGGTTTCGCACGGCTGGTCGGCAGGGCATCGGCGGGATCCTCCGGCCACGGATGACGCGGATAGCGACCACGCATATCTGCCCGCACGTCCTTCCACGATCCCGCCCAGAAGCCGGGAAGATCACGCGTCGTCTGTATCGGCCTGTGCGCCGGCGACGTCAATTCCAGGAGCAGCGGCAACCGCCCCTGCGCAATGGCCGGGTGCGCCTTCAGCCCGAAAAGCTCCTGCACGCGAATGGAAAGCGTCGGCTCGCTGGCGTCATAGCGGATGGGATGCCGCTGGCCCGTCGGCGCTTCGAAATGGGTCGGCGCCAGCCTGCCGAGATCTCGGGCGACCTCATGTGGCACCAGGGACAGAATCCCTTCGGAAAGACTGCCGGGCCGGATGTCCTGAAGGCTCCGGACGCCATGCTGAAAAGGGATGAACCATTCGTCCAGCCGCGAAAGCAACGCCTCGTCGCTGACATCCGGCCAGGGCTCTCCGATGCTGGCATTCAGAAATCCGATCCGATCGCGCAATTGCGCGGTCTCTTTCGAAAAAGGAAGTATGCCGGTGCCGAAATCCCGAACGCCGTTGGCGAGCGCTTGCGCTGCCTGCTCACCGTCGGGACGGGGCAGGGGCGTTTCGTCCAGAATGATGGCGCCCAGACGCACTACCCGGCGCGCCCGCGCCTGTCCGCTCGCCCTGTCGAACAGCAGCTGATCCTGCTGAACGATAAGATGTGGCATACGCTCTTCTATATCAGCCCTGTCGATGCCGGCCGCCGCAAGGATGCGCGGCTGCGCGGCCCGTCCCGTAATGTCAGCGACAACAAGCATTCGGCTCGCCGCCAGCCGCTCCGTTTCAGCCAGTTCAGCCCCGCGGCCATTCGCCATGACATACCGGCCGCGCGCGCCGCGCTGAAGCGCGATCCTGTCCGGATATGCGTGCAGCAGAAGCGGTCCTGCCTCGCTCGGCAGGTCGTTTGCCGCCGGCATATCACCGACTGTGTCGAGAAGGCGGAAAGCCAGCTTGCGCGCCGCCTGCGCCCTTTCACCTCTATCGGCAAGAAAGCGCCGCAGTCTGTCATCGAGATCGATATCGTTTCCGCCCAGGCCCTGTTCCGTCAGCATGACCGCAAGCATCGCCGCCTTTTTTCCCGAACCTTCGCCTGCGGCTGCAATTACCATCGCTGCGAGCCTCGGCGGCAGGGAGAGGCCTCGCATCAGGCGGCCCTGCGGCGTCAGTGCGCCGCTTTCATCAAGGGCGCCAAGATTTTTCAGGAGTGCGACCGATTCTTTGAGGGCAGCCTCAGGTGGCGCGTCCAGAAAGGCGAGAGACGAGGGGTCATGAACACCCCAATGGGCAAGATCGAGCGCAAGGCCGGCAAGATCGCTCGCCAAAATTTGCGGCGGCGTAAATGCACTGAGTGCTGCCGTCTGCCCCTGATGCCAGAGGCGAATGGCAACGCCGGGCTCGGTTCGGCCGGCGCGACCGGCGCGCTGATCGGCCGAGGCGCGTGATGCCCGCACGGTCTCAAGCCTGGTGATGCAGGTCGCCGGTTCGAAAACCGGCAACCGCTGCAGACCGCTGTCGACCACGACCCTCACACCATCGATGGTTATCGAGGTCTCCGCTATCGATGTTGCAAGGACAATCTTCCGTCGCCCGGAGGCTGCCGGCTTGATCGCGGCGTCCTGCTCCCTCTGAGAAAGATTGCCGTAAAGCGGGATGATATCCGTATCGTCGGGGAAATGTCCTTCCAGCCTTGCAGCCGTCCGGGTAATTTCCGACTGTCCGGGCAGGAAGGCCAGAATGGACCCTGTTTCCGATGCATGGGCTTCCCTAATCGCCCTTGCCACCTTTTCATCGACCGGCATGCCCTGCCAGCGTTCCTCGTAACGAATGTCGATCGGAAAGGTCCTTCCAAGACTTTGAATGACCGGAGCGCCACCCATAAGCGCGCTGATGCGTTCAACGTCGAGAGTTGCGGACATGACGAGGATCCGCAGGTCCTCACGCAAACCGGTCTGGACATCGAGGGCCAGCGCCAGCCCGAAATCACCGTCAAGCGAGCGCTCATGAAATTCGTCGAATATCACCGTCGAGACATCGGAAAGCTCGGGATCATCCAGAACCATCCGCGCAAATACGCCTTCCGTTACCACCTCGATCCGGGTTTTTGATGAAATACGATTGTCGAGCCGCATGCGGTATCCGACGGTGTCACCGACATCTTCATGCATGAGATCGGCCATGCGTCCCGCCGCTGCGCGGGCCGCAAGCCGGCGTGGCTCGAGAAGAATGATCTTTCCGTCGCCCCGCCACCTCTGCTGTAGGAGATAAAGCGGCACCAGCGTCGTTTTGCCCGCCCCGGGAGGGGCCGAGAGAACCGCACGTCTCGCCCCCGACAGGGCACCTGCGATTTCCGCGAGAACAGCGCTGACGGGAAGTTCAGGTAAGTCGGTCTTTATTGGCGCTGGTGTTCTGGTCATGCAAAGGAGCCTGGTATTAGGGTAGCATATGAGCGTCTTCTTGTTGTTTTAATGCACGACACGACGGTTTGACAGCCGGCCACGCCGCTTTCGAAGATATGCCACCGGCAAAATGGCGGTCGCCGCGGGAAGGCTCGGACGTTTTAAAAGGCGCAGATGGCCGGTGCGCAGCAAAACGCTCGCGGGATTTGGCGCATTCTGTGGTTTTCGCATAAATGGCTAATTATCCTCATATATTTCAACAACTTACCAAAAATGTCAGTTTTTTGACGGTAGGTGTGTTGACTTGTTTGAGGTGATGGATTTATAAGTCCGCTCACTGAACGAGGGCGGCGGCGCTGCTGGCGACGAAGTCTTTCGTTCTAAATAAATCAAGGAATGAGCTGGTTGCTTGTTTGGTTTCGAGGCCTGATGGTTTCGGGGATTTGATT